>BNJU01002139.1_pt1 | contig 68505 bp, 80 predicted proteins | sample 8539281 | NCBI WGS metagenome assembly BNJU01 (sample SAMD00202456, study PRJDB9452) | human saliva metagenome | isolation source: human saliva | place: Japan
CAGTTACGTATTGCTAAGAGTACGAAATATCCTTTGAAAAGAAGGAATCATCGCAAAACGATTCTATCATCTTGAATAGAGTAAAAATTTTGTCAATTGATACAAAAGAAAAAGAGCATTGTCATTATATTTTTCCATCGTTATGATAGGAGACGATAAAGAAATTTCATCGATTATGCTAAGGTACACATCAAAGATAAAAACGCAACGCATACAAAGAGGTGCCATGCTGAGCCGGTAGGTAGCCCGGTCAAGGTCACAGAATCTCGTGGTGGGTAACCTTCTCCGGGTTGTCCATATTCTTTAATTCATAAAGTAATTTTTGAGGACAAATATGGACAAGATGACTTGTCAAATGACAGTATGGAAGGCACTTTTGGGTGGGCGTTGAGAAAACAGAGGAAATCGCCTATCTGTTGCGAAGGTGACTCGGTGCAGAGCCCATGACTTTGAGGTACATGATTTTATCTAAAGCATTTTTTATGAGCTGAAATTGTCCGGAAGTTGCAAAACGCAAGTCAAGGAAAGAAAACAGAATCCGGAAAAGAGCACAAAGAGAGGTCAAAAACAATTAAGTGTGTTACATCGAAGTCGCAACAGGTATTGCTTACAGCATGAAGAGAACAAATGGGGTGTAAAGAAAAACAGAGAACAAAACGTATCGAGAAGAATGGCAATTTAAAAGGAAGCAAGTTGAAGAAAAAAGAAAACACAGAGGCAGATAACGAAAATAGCGAGGAATGGCTCGCTTTTAAAGCTAAGTCTTATAAGATATGTCGGAAAAGAACATGCACAGTACAGACTTTCTTTTCAGGAGAAAGAGCTCTAATGCAGGGTGCTGAAATGATAGAGGAGGAAAACAAGTTTTTTTTTTTCCCTTTAAGTGTGTCTGGAGCAAAAGGAGGGTTTCCTCTCTAATAAGAAAGGAAGAAGTCTTTAGAGCCTACTTGTTCTTGTCCTGTCCAGAAACTGCATACAGGAAATAGAGTTTAGAGGACTTTCCGGACCGGGAAAATGATCCGCTGCTTTTTTCTATTTGGAAACGCTTCAAGCAATCAAGGCAAAGAAAGAAATTGTCTATTTTATCGAGATTTTTTCACGGAAATCATCCCGACAGAATGATTTTTGCCCTTTGAAAGCAAAGTGCTGCTGACAATGCAAGAGAGGTATTTTCAGACCGTTTCAGACGGCAGATTGATTCCTGTCTGCTTTTGAAAAGGACGCTACATGGTCTGTCCTGACAAGCTGGCCTCTTTAGACTTTGATCCTGTAAAAAAAGAAGCTGAAGTGGAAATGTTTTCGAAATAGAGAAAGTGCTTTTATCCACCAAGTGATGCCGTAATAGAAGGACGTTCCGAAAATCGATAGTTTGCAATGGCAATGATGTTTTATGCCTATATCGAGAAAGCACAGGCCTGTAAACAAATAGAATGGACTATTATGCTTTGCAAAAATCTCCTCCGAGGGCAAGCAAAGAAAGCCTGAGTCAGGAACATTGAGCAGGAGGAAAGTCAGGGTGAACTGAATTCACCCATTCATTATCTCATTTCACACCGCTTTTTAACAATGACGATTGAAGAAAGCAGAAGCTATTTTCTTAGTAAGCGAGAATATCAGATGCTTCATGCCAAAGGCATGACAAAGCAAGCACACAACATTGCAGACTGCTCACCGCCAATGATAAGGACTGAAAAAATCGGCCAAAAGAGGTAAAGGGATATAGAGAGAATAAAATCCAAAAGGAAGAGTCCTTATGAGATTGGTCTGAAATGATCAACCTCCCCTATATCCAGACCTGTCCTCATATAAAACCTATTGATATTTTATCCCTTCTCATATCTACCATACGCTTCCCATGCTTTTTGTAAAGACCCGCATGGACTCCGACAATCATCCGGCAGGAATCACCACCTCTTTCTCCAGCAATGGAAATACTCTTCCAACTGTGTTTTGGCCAGTTAAAAATAGTATTTCCTTCTTTTTTAAACATCCGGCCTGCTTTTATAATGAAATGAACTTTTCAGCCCTTTTCCGTTAAAGGACTTGTCAATTCGGATGGATCGGCACCCCGGCAATTCCGAGCTCCAGTTTCCGATTTCATTCGAATAATTTATCGAAGAGCTATATAAAGCACGAATTCTTGAGATACGGAAGGATCTGGGTATCCAGTTTGTTGTCAAATAAAAAGATAACACTGCTCCTCTGGATAAAGCACAAATAAGTTGAACCACAAAATAACTTGGAGAGTAAGTAAAACAACCGGATAATACCACTTTCAGAATGCGTGTTTAACCCTCAAATATCCTGAAAGAGAATTCTCTCACAGTCTCTGAAATAGATAGGTAGGAGCTGAAAGTCATTAAGATATCAGAGAGAAACCAGAGAGCATAATATTTTCAATAGAATGCATAACGTCCAAAGAGCATCCATGACAATCAGCAATGGCAGCGTTTCGCTCACTTTGAATTCATATTCCATATAGCTGTCGACTATCCGCGATTGCATCACGTCTTCACGAAATAGAAGAAAATCACTAGGTCAGACAAATAGTATCGAGAGCCTTTCCTTTGTTTTACTAAGCATCAAAATGTGAACAGCTCAGAAACTATTCAAATTCACCAAACCATCCTCTTATAAAACTAAAGAGCCCACATCATTCAAAGACAATCCACTCTTCCGAATATAAATTTTGTACTTCGTAATACCCACCTTCTTAAAAGAAAAATCTCCAATTAAATCCCCACAATGGACATCATAAACATCAATAATAACTAAACATATCTATAACAACAACCGAAGTTGAAAAATTATTTATATTCCTCATCTTTATCTCCTAAAATCGCTATATCATAAAGGCAACAAAGACACATACAGCAAACAAACAAAGAATAGATCAAAAGCGGACGGTTACCATGCATGTACATCTTAGGATTATTCCTTACAAACAAAACAGTCGGAAAGATACTAGCAAACAAATGGCAATATTTGGCTAAGATGCATGGCGCAAGGCTAACGTCCCGGAGCTTCCGTGCGTAGGATTGTTGGAGAATTGTACCTGTGGATTACTAACGTCCGAGCGCTGGGGGTGCAACTCCTTGCGAAGCAAAGAAATACCACTCACCTTTAAAAGTATCTTGCAGCTGTTTTAGAAGGAAGAATAACACTGAAGAACTAAGAAAGAAGAAAATCTGATATATACAGAAATGGCATCTCAACAACAGTATTACGAACTCTTATTACCGGATCTTTTACACCATTGGTGCTTTATAAATGCAGAGAACAAATGAAATCATTTCCCATTTATAAAGGCATATGTGCAAACAATACAGCAATTAAGATTCTTTTCTCGTAAAGACATTCCGAGGAGGACTTGGGAAAAGAGTGTTCTAACTATATAAGTGGCTATCATCACGAGATCAGTTCAACTAAAGAATATCACAAATGTTTCAGAAGCCCAAGATTTGACACCTTCTTCCCTCTGACGGACCTTACGAAAAAGATATGCATAGCTTCATAAAAGAAAGTTGGATAAAGATATCACCGCCCTGAAAACCGGAAGAGACTCTTTACTCGCCAAATGACCCTTCAGTAAATACCAGCAATAAAGACACCAAATGCCAAGAAACAAAGCTTGGACGAACACATAGAGTATCAAAGTCTGCTCACTGCAAGGAAATAGTTGATGGAAATTACATACAGGAAAGGACTATTCTTCTCTTACAAAAGCACCTTCAAAGCCTTGTATAAGTATAGACTGACACTTCCAGAAATGACAGGAGATACGCCTGAAAAGCAGAAACTAACTCCATCTATAATGAATACAAACCATAACACCTAACAATCCAAGTACCATTATCCATAAAAATATATGGAGGAAATCACGGAAGAAGAACTGTCTACTGGACATCTGGAAAATTTAATATACAGAACAAAATGCCCGCAAATGGACATATCCGATCCATGTCATAAATTGGGGCTCCGATTATATGCCGGCAGCAGTGGAAGTCTTTGGGATTTATTTGCGGAACACAACAAGGCTGTTTTTATAATACTAACTTTTCCGAAAATCCCAGACTTGTGGAAATCAGGGAGATATTACGAAAAAATAAGATACTGCATAGCTTTAATGAATATGCCAAACTGATTTACAGAGTTTTGACAATTAAAGAAACCACTTAAAAACAATGCCAAACAGGAGAAAATCCTGAAAAAACTCTATATAATTTCCAGACATGAAACTAATTGCTGCAACCGCAGAAATAACGAATTACGAGTACACAAAAGAATTTGACAACAGCTACAGCTCAAAATGTTTGGAACATAACAACAAATCAGCAACAGCCTGTCACGAAAACCAGGTAGCCCCGTCTCCGGCGCTCTCTCCGCAAATCTTTTCCATGCTGTCCGAGGGATTCAGACCCCTATTCCTATGCCGGAAACACTACCTCTCGCTACGAAAAAATTTATGCAGAGATAAAAGGAAAGCGCTAAAAGAACAGCGTTTTCGCTTTTATATAAACCATTCCCCTTCCACGACAATGCAACCCTCGAACTATAGTAGGCAGAACAAGAAAGAAGTATAATTATGTAAAATTACAACAACACCATCCAAAAAGGAGGCTATCGAAAAAGGAGAACTAGATGGTTCCACAGCATCCACAACCTTCAAATACAGACTCCCACAAAAGGAGATCTTTTGACTAAAGGAGTCCGGATATTTCTATACCAGATTAGCTAATCCGACAAAACGATGCAGTAGCCAACAAAATCCGCCAGCTGAGGGCAGTGTGCGCTATCCTAACTCTTCAGTCCAAGGGCAAACTTCTATGCCATCTTCAATATTGCCGCTGCAGGAGATCACGTGATTGCCTCTTCCGCAATCTACGGAGGAACCTACAACTTGATTGCAAAGACCATGAAAATATGGGTATTGAAACGACCTTTCGTGGATCCGGAGCTTTGCTAGCAGAACTGGATTCCAAGTTCCTGCCCCAACACAGCTTTGGTCTGGCAGTCGTTTGCAAGGAATCCGGCTTTGGTACTGACATCGAGAAAGTGGCTCAAGGCAGCACATGGGTCATGGCGTGCCATCTTATCGTGAGGCCACCTTCCCCACGATTTTCTGCAGACCTTTGAATGGGGAGTCGAGATCGGTGCACCCACTCCACTACCACATATAAGGAACGGCTTTCGCGCAACCTGTTGCGGTGCAGTTGTGGACTCCGTACCGACTGGCTGAAGTGTGACAGCGAAAGTTCCTGGACCATCCACTCCTGGACGAACCACCACGGCACAGCTCCATGTGAGGGCCTCGAAGGCGGCTTATATATTGCGAAATGACCACGAACCTCATGCGTAGATCTAGGGTCCCACTATTCTTCTCGCAAAACTCCTTCTACCTTGGCGCGGATTGGAAAAACTGGCACTTAAGTACGAAAGACATTATGAAAATGCCTCGGCTGAAGCGAGCACGCTGGAGAAAGCACCCGAAGGTAGCCTGGGTTTTCTCCGGTCAAAAGTATGGACTGAGTATGACGCACAAAAGCACTTGCCAAAGTGGCTCCTGCGGTGTTACTTTCTTCGGCGTAGCTGGAGTAGAGACGGCATGTGAAAGTTTCGCGGACTTCTCTGAAACCCGCTGCGGCCACCCACGTTGCGGATGCTGAACTGCAGCTGCATCCGGCATCCACCACCACAGACAGATGAACGATGAGGAGCTTCTGCTTTGCAGCAGGCGTATCTCCCGGACCTTTATCATATGTCTGCAGAGGCATTGAAGATGCAGTGATTATTGCCGATGACCGCCATTTATGCGAAGATAGTTCTTAATTCTGGCATTAGAGAGAGCGGAGCTGAGCGCCTTTCTATAGTTGATGACCTTAGCTATAGTAAGTTCTTTTGTTGTAACACGTAGAAATCCTGTATTAGCCAGGAAATGCAGAGATTATTGGAAATGGCCATGATATGATGAGAAGACCGACTGACGCCGGAAAGTGGATGGCAAATTATATATCTGGCTTTCGTAATATTTCAGAGGAAATACTTTGTGCTATCTTGACGCATGATTTATCCTGCAATCCAGTTTGTAAAAGAGGTAAATGATGCCATATCCATCGGATGAAAAGGACGAGCCAAATGAGGAGCATCGGTACAGAGTCAAAGCAAAATTACTGATACTTGTATATGGCTGCTATTAGGCTAGACAAAGCTGAGCCACGTAGCATAAAGTTCTATCTGAGAGAGGTATGGACATCAATTATAGTATCACAAAGTCGATTAGGAAGAACAAGAAGGAGAATCATCCGTTTTCTCAAAAGTTGTGGCTGCCTAACGAGTAGGTCGAATCAGGCAGGAAAATCGATGGAGTAGAACAACCAGGCGCATCAACGGGAAAATACAGAGAATCTTTGCCTTTAATGCCAAAAATGAAACCATCGCGGAGGCGGTGGACGGAGACCGTCACTTTTCCGCACTCACCGACCGCTTTGATAAACCAGCTTAGCGAAGAGGGACTGCAATGGCGCTTGAACTGGGGATCCGCATCAATCCCGCCACCGCCTGCTCCGAACGCAGATCGCAATGGCAGTAGATGTCCTGCGTGTGGAAACTCGAGATCACCTGGATCAGCAGGGCGTGACGTGTGCCCTTCGGATAAACGGCGTCCCGGGTTCTTTAGTGAAAGAGGAGTCCGTAAAAACGGATCCAGGTGGAAGAGGCAAGGTGCATTTAATGACAAGCTTTGTTCTTTGATGTTACGCCCATGATTGGCGTGATCGGTGTTGCGCCGAAAATGGTGCGATCAACTGCGGCACACCTGGCCGCCACGCAGGAAACACGACAAGCAAGTGCATTAAAGCTGCGTTTTACTTCCCGGGTATTTCCACGACGGCGCCTCTTTTTCCTCCCGTGATGACGCACGCGGCGATGGGAGACGGAGAGGGTGATGGTGATGCGTGGAAATTTCCGCAGACGTGAAAGTGAGATCGTCGGTGATGAGGGAATAGCATTGAAACACGCTGTTGGAAAATGAGGAGCTCTGCGGCACCTTTTCCCACGGCGAGATAGAGAGGCGGTGTTTCATGCGGCACGGATCATGAACGAGAGAGTGGAGGAGCAGTCTAGGGTTTCTTAACGAAGCCGAAAGTGCTTTCTCAGTGCCGTGGGAGACTTTACGCTTTTGATCAGCGTGGATCCGGAAAGCAACTGTGATGATGTGGCAAAATTGAGGAAGATTAAGACAGAGAGCTTTATTTTTAACTCTTTATTCTCTCCTTCACAAGTCTCCTGCAGAAAGGGGGATGTCTCTCCAGCAAACCAGAGGATTTTCTTTGACCTGATCCAGTACCTGGCGCTGGGTGTACCAGCGAAAATCGATGAGGAGCCGAGTTTTCCGAGGAGAACGCTTTCGCCTCTACAGCAGAGTAGTAAAGCAGTTCTTTATGGAGCGGTACCTTTTGATCGTAGTGGAAATGAGACAGCTTTCGATTTAAAATTCAGCTCAATCTGGGAGCAGCGCCACGATTTTCATCGTGATAGCTGCGCGATAAAGCCTGTGGAAGGTCTCCGCCCTTTCTTTCCGGGACAATAGTCCATGGACAATGGCACTGGACGTGCCATAAAAGATTTCTTCGAGAACTCATCCACTCCATCAGCCTTTTTCCGGAAAGGTCATGAAAGGGAAACGCCGGATTCTCTACCTTTCTTCCCGGTGCCTCGCCCGACAAAAGAATTTTTCGCCTCTTATGAAACTGAAAAATAGGCGGAATTCCCCTGTTCGGTAGTATAGCTTTGATTTTCAGGTAAATGTTCTATTTCATGTATGATTTGCTGTAAAGCGGAATTCTGTCTGTTCATATTTTTGGTAGTCCTTTTTAAAAATATCACCTAAAATACAAAAGAATAACACTTTTCAGCATAGGAAGAAAAAGCAATAGAATTCCTTTTCATTCATAACGAGTATCGTGCGCAAAGCGTGCGATATCTCGTTTTGTTGTATGCGCCTAGCGTGCGCACGTTTCTAACGTAGGTTAAGTCCCGAATCCGCCCGGTAGTGGGAAGGATATGGCCGAAGGCGGTGTGTCGAGGTGACCTCGAATCTGGAAGAAAGCGATATGAGGAAGATACTAACTCATGGGCAAATCTGCGGTCTGACGAACAGAAATCTCATATGAGGTTATGCATGAGGATAAAACTGCGACACAAGCTAAAGTCCAATAACTACACGGAATCATGCATGATAGATGAGGCAGATATATGGAGAGGAAGAAGCGCGTACGAACCAGATACCGAAACCCGAGGGTCATGGGAGTTCCCTCAAGACCTAGGGTGGAAAACGGCAAACAGCAGACGAGGCTATTGGTCATACAAACACATACAGTTGTCATGAACATGGCAATGACAAAAGAAAGACTGATAACAGTGGCTTTTATGATTTAGCACAGCATATCAGTCTCGTGCACATCAACTATTGAAAGCGCTAGGCGAGAAACCGTAGCGTACAGTGTTGTGAGAGGACGGCGGTTAGTCACGCCTCTACTGATTAGAGGGTTTTAATTGAGATTAGCCGCTTCCGATTCTTCGGAGGGCTTATCAAAAGTAAAAACCATATGTTGCAGCGATGCAGGGCAGGGCTTTATGCCGCTCATAGCAAAAGAGAAAAGATAACTGATGACTTACACGAAATAAAGTGGCTTTCGCACAGACTATCACCATTACTAAAGAACCTCCTTGACATATCTTCTCTCTCACATTATATACTCATCTATTAGTTAGTTTATACTAACCAACGTCAAGCTTGAAATTTATACTGAAAAGGAGAAGAGAAGAAATTGAAAAGACATTATTATTTTTACTACTCGGAATTATACTATTAACAAGTTGTGGGAAAACAGGAAGTCAGGGAGAAACAATGACTTCTAAGAAAGATGAAGGCTCTAAAAGTACCATGATTTCGGTGCGATGGGAGGTTCAGGAAAAGACTGACTCAAATGACAAAGAAAAAGTAACAGTTACTACTTCATTTTTATATGATATGGTAAATCAGCTGCAGGCGATATGGTGGATAAAGAGCTTATTATACCAGCAGGAGAAGATCCACATCTTTATGTGGCAAAGCCGGAGGATTTAAGGAAGATTGCCGAGGCTGACTGGTGCTTTTTCACGGACTTCACTTTGAGGGAAGATGCAGGATACTTAGAAAAGAAGGGACATGCAGTAGCATCCACATTTTCAGAGGACAAGATTGGCAAGATGGAGGGAAGATGGGGCGGTACACTAGATCGCATTTTTGGTTTGATATAGATCTCACAAAGAAGCCACCGAGAATGCAAGTGCAAAAGCTTTTCTGAGCTTTTACCTGAGAAAGATGAAATAGATAAAAATACAAAAGCTTACTTAGAAAAAGCTGTCGGCTCTTGATGAAGAAAATAAAAATCACTTTGCAGAGATTCCTGAAGGCGGACGGTACCTGATTACGCCACACGATGCCTTTTAATTATTTTTCAAGAAGATACGGTATTGAAGTTGTAGCCCTCAAGGGTTAGCACAGATTCAGAGGTCGCAAATAAAGATATAGATACGACTGTTGACTTTATTAGAAGCATAAGGTGAAAGCTATTTTGCAGAATCTACCACAGACCTGGCAGGGGATGGAGAAGCTTAAAGAGGCTTGCAGGGACTAAGGGCTTTGATGTGAAAGGCTGTAAGTGGTGAGGGAAATGAGCTGTTTTCCGACCTGCTTGCACCTGAGGGGCAAAGTGGTGATACTATATAGATATGTATAAACACAATATAAAGTTAATCACTGAAAAACTTAAAAGTAGAAGGAGGGGTAGGCAGGAAGAGGTGATTGTAAAGGTAGAGGATTTGACCATAGCCTACCACGACAAGCCTGTACTTAGGGATTGCGACATAGATATAATGGCAGGTCTCGGTTACAGCTATAATAGGGCCTAATGGAGCAGGGAAATCGACCTTAATAAAAGGGGATATTAGGCTTCAAAAAACTTGCAGGAGAGATTTTGATTATGGGTGAGCCGCATTAAAAAGGTTCAGAAGAAAATAGCCTATATTCCACAGACTTCTGAGGTAAACTGGGACTTTTCCAACCACCGTTATGGATAGTTAAAGCATGGGCAGATATGTACACCTTGGCTGGTTTAGTATCCTGGGTGGAGGATAGGAAAAAGCAGAGGCTGCTCTTAAAAGGATAGGCATGTATGAGTTTAAGAATAGGCAGATATCCAAGCTTTCAGGAGGGCAGAGACAGAGGGTATTTATAGTAAGACTGATAGCACAGGAGGCAGAGATTTATTTTATGGATGACTCTTGCTGGCATAGATAAGGTTACGGAGAAGGTAATAATTGATGTATAAAAGAAGAGCAGGGGAAAACTGCTGTGATAGTCCATCACGACCTTGCCACAATAAGGGAATATTTTTGATCATGTGGTTATAATCAACAAAAAGGTAGTGGCTGAAGGCAGGGTAAGGGTGAGGTATTCATCAAACGAAAATTTAGGAAAAGGCGATGATGAAAAATGTTTAACATCGATATACTTACAAGCTATACGTTTATCATAGTTGGAAGCGGTACATTTTTCTGCTTTGCGGCTATAGCAGGGGCTGTGGGCTGTATTACAGTGCTATGACAGTCGCTGATAGGGGATGCCATTGGTCATGCCGCATTTCCGGGGATAGTCCTATCATTTATGTTATTTATGCAAAGAGAACCGGTGCTTTTTAACTCTGGGGGCGGTAGTATCAGGTACTACTGCCTTCATTCTTATTCAAGTTATAAAAGAGAATTCAAAGCTTAAGCTGGACGCGATACTTGCAGTAGTTTTATCTTCATTTTTGGGGTTGACATGGTACTAAAAAGCCATATTCAGGGCAACAGTACTTATAAAGACGCTGCTCAGTCAGGGCTTTCAAGCTTATATCTTCGGACAGGCTGCTTACATTATGAAGGATGATGCTTATAGTATATGTTAGCATACCTATGTTAGTTTTACTGATTTTTGTTTTTACAAAGAAATAAAAGTATTCTTATTTGATGAAATATATGCAAGCACAATTGGAATAAAGACGGTTTTACTCTCATGGAATAATTCTGTAATGACGATGGGAATAATAGCGACAGGATTGAAACTGGTAGGAGCTATCCATTTCATCTTTACTTATAATACCCGCAATTACTGCTCTTCAATGGAGTGATAAATTTGTTGGGTACTTATAATAGCAGGCGTGGTTGGTGGAGTTTCTGCACTTATCGGCACTTATATATCAACCGCTTATGAGGATGAGCACAGGAGCAACTATTATCCTCATAATGGGAAGTCTTGCAATCATTTCTCTTGTGATAGGACCACATGGGATGATAAAAAGAATCTTAGGATGAGGAGGCAGGGTGAAATGATAGATTCACTAACGTCATATTTTGCCATATCCTACGAATCTCTTTGTGCTAGTAGCGACTGCCATGGCTTGTGCTATTTTGAGCCCGTTTTTGGTATTAAGGAAGCTTTCAATGGTTTCAGATGCCATTTCACATTCGGTTTTACTGGGAATAGTTATCGCATTTTTCATAGTAAAAGATGGGTCTCGCCATTTCTAATAGCAGGAGCGGCATTGTTTGGGGTAATTACTGTCTTTGTCGTGGAGTTTCTTTTCAGGGACAGGACTTGTTAAAAATGATGATGCAGTGAATAGTTTTTCCGATGTTTTTGCTCTTGCAGTTGTTTTAATCACTAAATTTGCAAGAAATGTACATCTGGATACTCGACGTAGTGCTAATGGGAGAGGTCATAATTGCAACCATTAAATAGGGTAGAGTTTATTGAAATGAGCCTGCCTAAGGCTCTGGTTCAAATGGGGATATTATTGTTGATAAACCTGCTCTTTTGTTATTATCTTTTTAAGGAACTTAAGATAACTACTTTTTGATAGGGGATTCGCAAAGCTGTGGATTTTCCTCGGTAGTCCTGTTTTCATGTATTGATGACACTTTCATCATTTACAGCAGTTACAGCTGATGCTGTGGGGGCTATTTTATGGTTTCGTTTTTGATTACCCGGGGGCAGCGGCCTATCTTATAAGTAAAGATCTTAAGGTGATGATAGCCACTCTGGTTGGCTATGCAGTTATCAATTCTATTATAGGCTAGTGTTTTCGCTTCTATGAATGTATCTATGTCTGGAAATGACAGTTGCAGCTGCAGGAGTTAGCATTTTTACTTACCTTTTGTTTAATAGAGAAGGGCTGATTACTGCTATATTTATAAGATTACAGAGAAAAGTGAGTTAAAACTAGGACTTTTCCTCAACCATATAGGTAAATCATTCAGGCAAAAAGGAGGAAAGTGAGGAACTGGGATTAGGCTCAATCAAGAACCATCTCTAAAATGGAAGCAGGCCGAGGTTGATAAATAGCAGGAAGACTTATAGGTTTATATGATAGATATAGATAAGAATATTTATGATTTGACCGGAGAGAGGCAGAGAGAAGTTTGTGGAGATTGAGGGAACAAAAAGCCCCTGCTGAGGTAGAGGATTTAATTGAGATAGATCAAAGCCCTCCGAATTATCGGAGGGTTTCTTCAGTGAGCCTCGTCGGCGCACCTTTCTAACGGGTTAAAGTCCCGAATCCGCCCGGCAGGGAAGGATATAGCTGAAAGCAGCAAAAGCCGAGGGTGACCTCGCATCTGAAGGAAGCTGGATATGAGGAAGATACTAACTCATGGGCAAATCTCGGTCTGACGAACAGAAAATCTCTATATGAGGTTATGCGCATGAGGATAAGACTGCAATACAAGCCAAAGTCCAATAACTACACGGAATCATGCATGATAAATGAGGCAGATAGATGGAGAGGAAGAAACGTGTGTACTAGGGAGGTCTCGTGATAAGCCTTGAAAAGAGGTAACCATTGTCAGAGCAATACTGAACACAGAAGTCAGCAGAGGTCATAGTAGTCGAGAGACAAAGGACCGAATCAGTAGGAGTCTCCGGGCAGACTGAGAAAGGAGGAATGAGCTGGTCATGGCAGAAAATCACTGAGAAAACAGTGGCTGTTTACAGATAGAGATAGTGCGGAACATGAAGGGTATGCAAAAGCGCGCAGGTCATTCAATCTGATTTAGAAAGAAAGAGGACAGTGCACAGCCGAAGCTCTTGGAAGCGATACTGCATAAGAGATAACTTTAACAGAGCGTATAAGAGAGTTAAGGCAAACAAGGGAGCACCTGGAGTTGATGGGATGGACTATCGAAGAGGCACTTCTTATCTTTCAGGAACACCAACAAGAGTTAATCAACACGTATCTATCGTGGAGTATACTCCGTCTACGCGTAAGGCGTGTTGAGATTCCTAAACCGGATGGTGGTGTGCGAAAGCTGGCATACCAACGGTGATAGACCGTACACTTCAACAGGCGATAACACAGCAGTTAGTGCCACTCCATGAACCACTTTTTGCAGACGGCAGTTACGGCTACCCAAACAGAGACGCAAAAAGGAGCGATACTCAAAAGGTCAAGGAGTACGCTGAACTAGGCTAACATATGCGGTAAGGTTCTGAGACCTATCGAAATATTTCGATACAATCAACCACGAGATTCTTATCAACCTTCTGAGTGAAAAACGTAAAAAGATGAACGTGAAAATGCAAACTTATAAAGAGGTGATCTGAAAAGTGGTGTAATGGAAAATGGAGTGCTAATCGAAAACAGAGGAAGGGTCGCCACAAGGAGGGAATATATCCCCTTTGCTTGCGAATATCACCTCAATGAGTTCGACTGGGAGTTCTTGAAAACAGAGGTGTCCCATGCATAAGATATGCAGATGATATAGTACTTCTTGTGAAAAAGCAAAAGGGCATCGAGAGACTCTTAGAGAGCAGTACGAGGTATCTTGAGGAAAAACTGACAGAGCTTTCTCTCCGCAAGTGCTGTCAGTCAATCAAGCCGAGCCTAGAAAAGAATCGAAGGTATATGCAAGAGGGTGGCTTAACTACTATGGAATAGTAGTCATGAAGAGCAACATGAATGATGTCAACTGACGGCTCTATCACAGAATACGATGTGTATATGAAAACAATGAAAACGTAGAGGAACCAGATACCAGAAACCTGAGGGTCATGGGAGTTCCCAAAGACCAGCATGGAAAGCGGCAAACAGCAGACGAGGCTATTGGTTTACAACACATAAGCAGTTGCTCAGAACATGTAATGACAAAGAGACTGATAAACAGTGGCTTTACGATTTGAGCCACAGCATATCAGTCTCGTGTGCACATCAACTCATTGAAAGCGCTGTATACGAGAACCGTACGTACAGTGCTGCGGGAGAGGATGGCGAGTTAGTCACCGCCTCCTACCTCGATTTTAGAGGATAAGGAGACGGGCGATGTCCAACGAAGGAAAGCAATGTCCAGAGACGGAGCATTTTCAAAGAAAATATAGAAGAAAATACTGACTCAAAAGATCACGGAAGCGAAAATTCGGAGCAGACCCATGAAGAACTCGAAAAGAGAATTTTCGGATGGAAAACGGATTAGATTCATTGCGAGTAGGGGCGTCTCTCCAATATAGAGGGCATTTCCGGCTAATTTGTCGGAGCTGAAAGAGGAGAAAAATGCGGCTGGAAAAGCAGCTTTCGACCGGCATGGAGAAGAGGGACTTGCTTTTTACTGGAAAGACTTAGGCAGATGGAAACAACTGATGCTTTTACTTGAAGAGGAAGAAGCTTCCGAAGAGCTTAGAGAAGCTGTAGTTTACTGCTTATCTTCTTGCAGAAATTCTTTCGAGGAAGACACAGGAAGTTATTATCCTTCGTACTGCGAGGAACCTCCTTCCCTCTCCTGCGATGCTGCGAAACGAAGAGGATTTTTCGTGAGAAAATGCCTGATTGCCCTGGCTGGATAGCCGGTGGAGCGGGAGATTCCTTTTTGACAAGGGGAAAATGCTGGAAGACCGGGACGCTCTATTGCCCGAGCGTGGGCGGCGAGCAGCCTTATGCAAAATGCTCTTTCTTAGAGAGGGAGTGGGGTAATTTACAAGAAGAAACGACATCCGATTTTGCAAAAAGCGATTGAGAGGAAAAAGATTTGCGAGGGCCTCCGGCATCAGCATAGAAGCGGCACAAACTTTATTTTCTATGGCTGAGTGCGTCTGCATTGGAGAGCGGAAGATCGAGCGCAAATAGAAAAGGCAAGACGCTCTGCAGTGCGGTTTTTGCTAAGCTATAGGTGTTGGAAAGTCATGATACAAAGATATTTATTGAGCTATATCGATTTAATACTCTTTTCATACTTTTCAACATGGCTTTTTTCCCATTCACGCTTTTATGATTAGTACGTTGACATTTCCTATTATAAAAATTTAACGGGTCAAAAGAGAATCACTTTTTCTTGTGGGTGATTATCGTTGATTTTGATGCGTTTGATATTAAAATTACTAAAACTCTAAAGGAGAAAGAGAACATGACAACTAAAAAGTAGAAAACTTAATTATCGGATTCGGTAAGGCGAAGACTTCCCTCGCGAAATTATCTGGGCAATAAGGGTGAAAAAGACTGTTTTGGTGGAAAAATCCTCTGATGCACGGCGGAACCTGACAATGTGGGCTGCATTCCTCTAAGTTCCTGGCGACTGCTGTGATAGAAGAAGCTTTAGCGGGGGAGTGATGCGGAATACTATAAAAATGCCGTTCTACAGAAGAAGGCGTTGATTGCCAAAAGCTGAATAAAGTTAATTACGACAAGGTGGCAAGCAATGAAAATGTCGAAGTGTTGGACGACTGGCTTCTTTTAAAGATGAGCATACCGTGCAGGTTACGAATGGCAGCGAGGTATCTCGAAGTTTATGCGGAGCGCATCTTTGATCAATACGCAAGACCGTTTATCCCAAGTGTTCCCCGGTTTGAAGTCGAAAACGGATTCATACCAGCGAAACGCTGATGAATCTGGAAGAATTCAGAAAGAGCCGGCGCATTTCGGCAGTGGCTTTATCGGGCTGGGAATTTGCGGCGAGCTACGCGAAGTTCGGTACAAGGTTACGATTATTGATCAGGAGATCGGATATTACCGAGAGAAGATGAGGATGTAGCGAAGGAAGTATTTGCATCTTATCGAGGGTCAGTGGACTTCCTCTTGGCGCGGCGCTTCAGCAGGCATCGCAGGATGAAAAAGATGCAGTTCACCTTTCCTACACGGTAAATGGAGAAAAGAAAGAACTTTCCGCAGATGCCTTTCGTTGCGACCGGACGACAGGCGAACACGAAGAGCTGCACTTGGAAAATGCGGGTGTGAAGTCTGAGAGGTTTTATCAAGGTGAAATGAACACCTGCAGAGCAATAGGCGCACATTTTTGCAATGGGAGATGTTAACGGAGGTCCACGGTTTACCTATGTTTCTTAGATGATTTGCGCGAGTGAAGAGCTTTTTGATAATCAGGAAGCTTACGAAAACGAAAGAATCGCCAGCCGGTTGCGTCTCCGCCTTTCTTCATCCGACATTTTCCAGAGTGGGACCCAGTGAAAAGAAGCGAGAGAAAAGGCTACAAAATCAGGTGGACCTTACTGGACGCGATTCCCACGGCGAAAATCCTCGGAAATCAAACCGACTGTACAAGGCGAGTTGTGATGAGAAACAAACTCAGATTTTGGGCGTGACCTTGTTCGGTGAAGAGTCTCGCGAAGTGATTAATATCGTGGCTTTTAGCGATGATGACGAAAGCAGCCCTACACGGTACTCGCGAACCAGATTTTCACCACCCGACCATGGCGGAAGCGCTGGGCGATTTGTTCGGAGCGGTAAAATCAAAAAGAAATTCGACGAGACTAGTGCAAGGTCTCTGTCGCGAAAAATAGAGGAAAATTATGTCTCAGCCCTTGGAAAATCGCTTGAGCACCAAATCTTAGCGGTGCTCATAATTAAAATATATTGCGTTTCTTTTCCATGCTTCTTGCCCGACCATGTAAACAATGCTTATGCTAGTACCAATTTTAGCGGGAAAAGGCTGCTTCAGGTATCGAGAATCTGCTTTTCCGATTCTGGGGAGGATGCCTTTCTCTTTATCTTCTTTCTTGTGGAAGGTAAGACCTTTAGAAATCGGAGAAAATACCTTCTGAATCTTTTTGCCTACTTTGGCGTTCTTTCCGAAGTGCCCTTTGATTTGATTTACCCTCAGTGTCTTTCTTTAATCCAAAGTGGAATAACATGATGTTTACTTTGGCGATTATGTCTTAGCTAGTATTTGGATCATCGACAGTTTTGCAAGGAAAATTCCGAACGGGTGAATTTTCATGGTACGTTTTCTTTGCTCTCTTGTGGGGATTTTCAGTATTTTTGGCGATGTTCCTCAGTCTGGACTATGATTTTCGCGCAGTAATAGTGGCTTATCTATATTTTCTACCAAAAACTGATTTAGTCGCGACTTTGGATCTGTCTCATCATAAAGGAAATATATTCTTTTAGGATTTGGATTATGCTTAACGTACACAATGGGAGAGAGAGAGAAGCAAAAGCAAGTGGCTGAATTATGCGTCTATCCGGTGCATCTTTTGATACTGGACTTTTACGCTTGTATTTCAATACATAGTTTTTAATACTAGGCCTTTCAAAATAGCCTTTTTAATATTTAGTAGATTAGCGTTTGCTTTATTTTATTTTAAAGATAGTTTTTACTTACACGATACTGAAATTTAGACTTTAGCTAGTTAGTTATGGAGACTTGTATTACTGTTGTGCCGTCTGCTGAATGTGTGCTGGAATGGAGATGCTACAGGAGATTGATTGTTGCATTTTGTATTTTGTTGGAGCTATGTTATGTTACTTATCCGGTAAGATTGATTCGTCATTTGAAATACAAGGACAAGAAAACTGTGAACATGATGCAAATTTTTATAGCTTGATATATATAGAAAAATTGCTCAAATTATTTAGGCGTAAAAATAGATATTCAGGCTGTGCCATATATGATGAACCCGTGGTTTTTATATTGGAAATCATAGAAGTAATTTTTGACAGCTTAATAATGATTGCAATAATGGAGAAACCATTGATTTTCATTAGAAAAAGTGAGATTAAAATCACTTTATTGGTAAATGGTTTCGAGATACTCGGATGCTTGTGTTTTAGAACGAGGATATTATCAAAAGTCAACAGAAGTTATTAATCAAGGCATCCAAAGGGCTAGAAAACGGGTATTCAGTCGTTATTTTTCCGGAGGAGAAGAACGAAGAAAGACAGTGTGGAGTGAATTTAAACCCGGTAGTTTTGGGTAAATGGCTTTTAAAGGCAAATGCAAAGTGTGTATTGTTCCAGTTTCATTCTATAATTCAGTGAGGTGTTATGAGCGTTTTCTTAGCTGCCCGACTAATGTGAGCATCTGGGCATTGGGGAAATTGTTAATCCAGCACTTTGAACTGAAATAACACTGTACAGATGTGCAAAATACGTACATGCGGTGATTGCTCAGATTTATGAAGGCGTCGTATACATTATAGCATGCATTGATATTAGCTGATCGTAAATGAGGTGATACTATGATAGAAAATATAGCAATTGCAACAGCAACGGGAGATGCAGAACACCTTTGGCAGGCATTCTGATGACGTGTTCAGGAGGCACGAGAGATTATCGTTACACGGTAAAGAAGGTGGGGCGTTTTTGATTCCGCGAGAAAAGGCGGTATCTTGTTAACGGATTCTCTTTGCAGGAATACTGAGTAGGCGATACAGATTAAAAGCTTTATGAAATTGAGCACAGATAGAAAGTAACTAAGGAAACGAAATGTGAAATCTTAGTTGGTTCCACGCTTTACTAAAAGAAGTAGCAGAACGGGCCGATGATGTAGCTTATCCGCTTACGGCAAAACTTGGGGAATAATAAACTTCTCTCTTTTCCTTCGGAGGATCCTAAATTCCAATATTGTGTCAGTTCTTTCATCATCAAGGCAGATGACAACTGTGCTTTGTCTTCCGCAGTTTAGTGCGGAAAGATAGCATGGTTTTGGGAGTGAAAGAACAGATAGGTAAAAAGAAGCTTAAAAGAAGCATTCCGCGAAGACGGCTCCGCTTTTGAGTCCGTCATAGTTCGTCCTATCTTCTAATTTAACCCGAGTGAATTCGATCCCGCATATCTCGCCCGGATACGATAAAACCAATCCGGTACTTCTCTGCTGTAACGGCAAACTCCAAAAGAAGATAAAGAGCAAAAGAGAAGCTGTGAGCAAGGCAAATGATAGACCATAGAGCAAGAAAGAATAATCTGCTTCGCCTATAATCTTAGATCCCTTCTTGCTTTGGATTCTTTGTTTGATTCCCCACGAACCAGTAATCACAGATTGTGCCTCCCTGCTCATGATGTCTGCCTTCATGCTATACAGCCTCTTTGTTTCGTTTCCACCGCGATGTGGTCAATGTCACAGCACAAGTAATAAATCAAGATATGCCATTTTCTCTTGCGAATTTTTCCATAGGGCATCTCGTGAAGTGATAATAAAAGCCATCCTTATGTCGCTTTTCGTCAAAATGAAAATCCTGTGTTTTATCCTGATATTCCGGATAAGCGTTCTCTGCCCATTCTTCCGCCTTATGCATCCTTTCAGCAAATTTCTTCATGTCCGTCTCTTTATTGGAAATTCCGCGAGACTCATGCTTTTCTTATGATGCCGTGCGATTGTCCATAAATGCAGCAATCACTTCTCTAAATCTTCTACCGAAAAGTTACCTGCTCGCATACCTGCCAGAAAAACATGAGCGGAGTAAACATATTGTTGTGCGCCACAGGAGTTTTTCTCCCGACATCTTCTAGTGCTCTCCAGCATTTCCCGGTATAAAGATACGTCCTTTTGTAAGCTTTCCTTCGTCTTATCCTTCCTGAAACTACCATCGGTCTCAAGAATAAACTGAATAGGTTAAAATAGATTCCTTTGTGGCTTTCATTACACCCCACCTCGCTACTTCTCATCAATGTGGTTCAGGGTTCTGCTATGTAGTTGCAAAACTGCATGAGCTACGCAACTCTAGGAACACATAATGAGATAACATAATGATAGAACAAGCAATATTGTATTAGTTTCTGTTTAACTAATAGTAGCTTAACACTTTCAGCCATTTTGTTCATGCTGAATTTTCCGTTCCTTCATCCTGATTGTTTAAGACAGGATATTTAACTTTTTATAAATCCTATGTTGTTTTATTTCTTTATAGACCATAGGTAATGACTTTGGTTTTGTAAACTGCAGATTTACCTGTATAATGGAGTTAAACAGTAATAGGGATTACCGCATATAGAGGGAGGTCATCTAATGGCTACGGTTTCATTAAAGGCTGCCACCAGAGAGGATTTGCAAGCCATATGGAAAATGCAAATAAAGGCTTTCTCGGAATTATTGGATAAATATCAAGACTATGATATGAGTCCCGTGCAGAGGGGCTGGAGAAAATCATGGCAAGATACGAACAGCCTTGGACTGTTTACTATTTTATTGTTGTTGAAAGTGAAAATTGTCATTCGTGTGGTTGACAAGAAAAGACGCCGAGTAGAAAACGCATCTCCAATCTGGATTATGCCGACATGAGAAATAAAGAGGATATGCCCAAGCGGCAATTTCTGCAGTAGAGAAATACATAGTTGCCACCACTGAGTGCTTGGACACGATACTGCAAGAAGCGAGGAATCTTCATTTGTACGATGGGCTATCATCTGACCGGAAAATGGATAAGATTAATGATCGTATGGACATTGTCTTCTATGAAAAAGATTAAACATAAGTTTTAAGTTCCGATTTCTTAGCCGAAAGCTTTCTATTCTGTTTGTCGCGTTTTTGGATAAAAAGTCCAGCTTGGAAACACACTCTGGTTTTAAAAAGTGATGTATAAACTTTTAAATAAGGTGAGAGTGCGCTATGATTATTTATGTGCGTTCCGTAACATAAAATACTAGGATGTGGAGGAATAAAGCAAATAGTATAGCAGTTGGGCGATGTTAAGATAATAAAAGGCAAAGTATGAAGATGATCAGAGCAGGAAAATATAGGTCTGAAGATTGCCGGACCGGCGTAGAAATCATCAAGACATACCAACGGTGGAGGTGGATTATGAAGCATTTTCATGGATTCTCAGAATCTTTCCGTATTTTGTATTATATGTGTGGATTACTTTTATACTTCTACTTCCGGCAAGCCCCATATTCAGTTTACAGCTTTATGTCTTATTGAATATCCTATCTGCCCTTGTGTTTACCGGCTTTTTAATCACTCAGATTGTGGAGGCTTTTAAGATATTTAAAAGAGGGGACAGTGAACAGTGCATAAAGACTTTTCTTTTCTTTTAAATACAGTTCTCTGCCTGCTGTACTCTCACTGGCCACCCTTTTCTTGTGGTCTTACTTGGCGGAATAGGGCTTTCCTTTGTGATGCTGGTACTACCGGCCACCCTATTCATTGCTCCCTTTTTCTTCGCCATGAGCTTAGTTGTGGCACCACTTTTCCTCGGAATATCGTTTATGGCGGGATTAGCAGGACTTTGCTATGCCATTTGCCCGATTTTACTGAGCAGAAAAGAAAAGGCTGGACTTTTACAGGACAATGTATCTTGCATTTTATTTTCCAGTGCATTCCCGGCTTTGATATATTGGATGGTCTGTATATTACGGTGCGATGATGGAAGAGGGGGAAGATTTTATCGATAATCACTGCGTTGTGCTATCTTGGGATTGACGTTTATATTATTTTTGCATTCTTAGAGAAAGATATTATGCATTCCTTAGAGAAATATATTATGCCGTTCTCAAGTAAAGACATTATGTATTCTTAAAAGAAAGACAGTAAAGATAGTAGTATTTAGGAAGAGAAGTCAAAATGAGAAATTTATGTATTGATTCCCATGGGATTGTATTATTGATTTTCGCATTAGAAAAATGATCCGTTTTGCGTTTGTCAGAGATATTCTTTGAAATGCCTTGCATAGAGAAGAGGAAGCGTTCATCTTCCCGGGGAAATTACAGGATGGCTTGGCGGAAGGCGTTTCACTCCTATCGGAACATCGGCTTTCAGTTAAGTAGGAGCAGAGACCGGGAAAAGCTGTGCCTTTCTCTCCCAGTCTTATGCCATATGTCAGTCACTGACTTAGCTTTGATAAAGGAAGAATGGAGCTTTATCATTTTCAGGTAGAAGAAGTAGAAATTATACCCTCTTCTTTAGATGGAGAAAGCAGCGTGAGAGACAGGTTGGAGGCGTCTATCGGAAATCTTCTCTTCAAAAGCTGCGATTTAAGCAGCTTTGCCATACAGATTCGAAAAGGAAAATCTATGGCTATGCTTTTAGTATTTTAGGCATTAACCTTGCATGTTTGGATGATTCTTGGAGGCATTATGCTTCCTTCCTATTAGCTGCAGCCAGGATATTAATGAGTTTTATTACAAGGCATGACAGATTTTGAGTAATAATTCTGAAAAAGAATGCAGAAATCGGAGTTGGATTATATAGGATGAGAGACCAATAAATAATCATTGCTATAACTAAAAATACCTCAAGCTTTTAAGCAGCTGAGATGCTGACAAGTCCCTCTGTATTTTCTGACGATTGTTAGTATTTTAAATACATGTTTTGGAAAAGAACTCCATAGCGATTTCCTTGAGAAAGTGCTCTGATGTTAAATGAAAAAGCACCGCATTTTTGAGCTCCGACAATGCAGTTGGACAGAAGGACTCTGGGTGAGTGAATTCTTTTGGAAGATGAAGGGATAATCTATTATGAGGAAAGATATGGAAGGTAAAAATTGGCTTTGGCGGATATTGCTAAAAAGTAGTAAGAGAGTTACTTTTGTACGCTTTGATGGATGAGTCTGTTTCATGGGAGTGCATGAGTTTGATAAGCTGTACCTCTAAACCTAATTATAGGATTTTAGACGGATCCTAAGGCTTTCAAATGACCACACGGCGCATGTGCTTTTGAGAGAGAGAAAAGTAATTTTAAGATTTGCATTAGAAGGGTCCCAAAAAGCCAACACTATTGGAATCATTAGCAGAGTATAATTCTTCTGTTCAAGTAGAGAAAAAGATGTATCAGACCATGGTATCTATTAGAAAGATGCATATGTTGCAGCTCATGCTAAGAGGCAGCAGGAAAATGTCAGTTGTGCGGACAATTAGCACCTTTCTAAGGATATGGATGGAGAAACCATTTTCGAGAATCACCATATTATTTGGTTGGCAAATAGAGGAACGAGATTACGATTGATAATGCTGGCAGCATTATGCCCAAATTGCCATCGTAGAATGCACATTTTAAATCAAAAAGAAAGACAGACGTAGATTTATTATTAGAGATCGTCAAAACAGTCTACCTGAACAAACGCATCGAAGCAGGTATGAGTGCTACTCCCTTTTTATTCCCCATATCGTATGCTGGGCGTAAATTTGTAGTGGCGGAAACAGAATAATCTGCATGAAAAAGTTGTGCCGAGGATGGTTTTTCCATAACGAATAGTCGACGGTTTGCCTGCTTAGCAGATACATTGCTCATTTCAGACTTCGCAGTGTTTCACGGGCTTGTACGGAAGTTCTACATATTGACGTAAAGAGCCAGAAGGAAGACGGAAAAATGCGCTCGCGAACTGCATTGGTAGTGGAGTAGATATGATAGGCGTTCTTCGGAAGAACTGAACTGCATCAAGAAGGAGCAAGATTGGTGGACTATTAAGCCACGATAATCGTAGCAAAATGGCATTTCATGCATTGATAGAGAGCGGCATGAGCGTCTCCGTTTTATGGTATAGAAAAACAAAGGTCAAAACATTGACCAAAAGCCAAAAAGAGAAATAAGTTGCATCCTCGAAGAGCGGCAGAATTCGTTGCATTTTTCATATTCAATATGCCTCATTTCCTGAAAAGCCTGCCTGAATTTATAAATCCACTGGTGACTTCTCGCTTTATTACGCCGATAAGGAGTCGCAAATAGATATAAAAAGGTGAGAGAGGAAAGAGAGGCAAACAATAAGGCCGATTCAAAAGTTAAAAAGTTCATTTTTATCATCCTTTTACTGATAGAATCTATTCCCAACCGATTGTTGAGCGCTGATTCCGTAGTAGAATACAACGCCATTTGTATGCAAAATATGGCTAAAGACTATAGTTTTCCATAATGCATAGTCTTTTGTTTTGCATAGTCAAAACATAGTCTCATTCTGAATTTCTTTTATAGTTAGCGGGTTTAAAGAGAAAATATCCGTGATTTTCTTTGGTTTGAAAGTTTCGAAAGGGAGAGTGCGATTAGTTCACCCGGTTAAATTGGACTTCTGCTAATTGGGCGCAATCTCGGGGATTTGCATAATAATAATAGTACACCCTTTAATGCATCCTCGTTCTTCCAAGTAGGGTCACACCATAAAACCGTAGGATTTTCCGTCCCTTTGTAACTTTCCAGATATTCACCGTAATAAAATGGGTCATTTCTTGTTGGTGACTTTTACTTTCAGCGCTTTTCCCTGCAAAAGAAAATCCTGCATCGATAAGTGAAGAGGCCTTTGATGCCGCTGACAATCAGTTTCGTCTCCGTCAACTTAGGGTGCGTTAGAGGGCTTTCCGGAAACCCCATGGTAGAGACAAAGGAAGCCAAAAGGGAGCCGAGAAGAAGGCTACCCAAGAAAAGTGCATTGGTTGTGAATACCAACGACTGGGCTTCCCTAGAAGAATGAAAAGTCATTCTACTGAAAGAGGAATGAAGCATCATGGCTAAAAGCACGATAAGGAACTGCAGCTTACAACATTGATAGACAGCTGCATAGTAGTTTCCGCTTTTGTAATACAAAAAGCAAAGCTTAGAACATTGGAAAGAAGCCAGAAAGGAAAATGTTGGCATCTCGAAGAGCTGCGGAAGTCGTTGACATTTTCATTCAACATGAACTCTACCCTGAAAAAGCCTGCCTGAATTTTATAACCACCGAGGGACTTCCCGGTTTTTCTTTACGCCGTATAAAAGCTGAAAATAAATATAAAAGGTAAGGAGAAAAGAAAGGCATACAATAAGAGCGAAAGATACTGCAAATCGAAAAAGAATCCACTTTTTCTTTTCTCCTTTCCTATATGAGTGTTTCTTTAAGCAGTGTCGTAAGCGAGTGAAATTTATGACTTTAGCATCTATTAACGGGAACAGTATAGCGTATTTTTATGATGGGACGAAAAGAAAATATAGTATGAAGATAAGATGAGATAAACTGCAAAAGTGAAACTAATGAAAAACTTACTCTATTTTAGGTAGCATGGTAAAATCCCGTGCTCTTGACAGCTGTGAAAGAGTCAAGAGCCCATAAACGGCGTAGTACGGCATGCGAGCGCTTGTTTTCTTTTTCGAATTCTAGCAATATTTACTTTCTCGTTGCGGTTAAAATCTTTATTTCTCTTTGAGATACAATCTCGCAATTCGTTCTAAAACCAAATATGTGCTGTGGTCTGATCTTTCTTACTGAGATATACCGGTCTGGCTTGAAATTCACTTTTTCATAATCCGGAAACATTCTTCAATCCAAGGCCTGAGGAGATTTTTGGAAACGATTTAACTGTCAAACTACGCGTGCATGTTTAAAATGATTCAGGATATTGTCACTTGTTTTCTATATGCTGTTCTATAACGGATGATTATCTATAGTATATAAAAGACGAAGGAGGACATAATATCTAATGGACGAGTATTTGAATGGTATAACAAGGTTGGTTATGGCTCCGTGATTTGGCAGGAAATATAGTTTTATGCATTTTTTCGTCATTTTTAATGCTATCTCTACTAATAAATATTATCTTATGATTTGCATGGCTTTATATTTGCCAGCAGATTTATTCTGCTATGCTGAATATGGGTATTTTATTACATGATTTATATTCTTAAGAATGAGAATTTGTATTCCGTGTTTTCTTGGGCAATTAATATTCGGTTATTATTGCCATGTGTATTACACCGATGCTGGTTGAAAAGATGAATGGTCTATATCGGATGAATCTTGCCGATATATATATTATGGTGAACAGGTCGTGTTGGTGTGATTTTTGCCGTTATATGGGAAGTGTGCCTTTGATGCTGGCCTTTACTGCAATTGCCGCACTGGGAATGGCGCCTTGGCAAGGAGACATGAGCAGTGTAGCAAGCTGCTCTGAATATACCTATCTTACAAAAACGCAAGATATTGATGGAACGATGTACTCCTGTACATCTTTTGGAACCAAGATTGAGGTGGTATAGGAGTTGCCCTTTTGCGGATGGCTACTGGAAGCCAGCGGTTTTTGTTAAAGAGTCTGCTATCAACCGGAATCCTGTTTTGAGGTATGCTTTGATGTCATGTATTTGTGATTCCGATGATTTTGTCATTATGTATAACTTTTTATCATGTCTAAAAATGAATGTTGAAGAGGCAAACTCAGCAGCTGAAAGCACAAATAGAGGGACAAGAGCTATTCGCATAGCCAGAGGGTTGAGCGCTTTTTCCTACGGTGTGAGGTCGATGGCAGAAGACATATTGGTGGCGACAGGCGTATAGAAGATCATGGATCTTCAACATAAGAAAACGAAAATGCTTGAAGTGCACATTGAAGATTCAGAGTAGCACCTATCATTTCCCTTTTGTCGGAGTTTATTAAAACAGTAGAGTATTGTTCATGAACGCCCTTTGAGGGATAGGTATCAGAGGTTTGCAGAAAGGAGCCCTATGAACGCTTGCATAAAAATGGTTGGATAATCCGGAAATTTTCGTGAATCAATTGGATGCACATAGTGACATTCATACCATATGGATTATGCGGATATGGGAAAACGGATAATCCTTATCACAGTCACTGAATGGTCAGTGGGAGTTTGCTTTCAGCAAAATGCAGCGAGTAGGCCCGGCAACTTTTATGAAGAGGATTTGATGCTTTCCGATTTTGATAAAAATCATGGTGCTGGGGCATATCGAACTAGCCGGATATGATCAGATTCGCTATATCAATACCATGTATCCATGGGAAGGCAAAGAGGTATCACCGAGGTGCGTATAGCCTGGACAGCACAGAGAGCAGAGGAAGGAATGTTTTCGGAAGCGAGCTATAATCCTGTGGGCTCTTATCTTAAACATTTTGATTTAAAACCGACGATGCTTGGAAAAAGAATCCGCATTTGCTTCGAAGGAGTAGAGGAAGCGATGTATTTGTGGATTAATGGGCAGTTTATTGGGTTACGCTGAGGATAGTTTTACACCCTCTGAGTTTGATCTACCGTATATTCGTGATAATATCCTTGCTGACAAGTTCATAAAATGAGTACAGCAGCATTTTGGAAGATCAGGACTTCTTCCGTTTCTTTTGGAATCTTTAGAAAATGTTACGTTGAAAGCAGTGCCGGATGTCCATATGGAGGATGTGTGGTTTAGCCCGTATTGAACCCGGACAATGAACATGGAAGGTGTAGCGGTGAGCATGAGAGTATCTGCTCAGCAAGTCACTGTCCATGCGCAGTTTCGTGTTGAGAGATAGAGAAGGGAATGGTGGCAGGAGAACAGTGCGCCATTACAGGGCTTAAACGGAAACCTCACGGGAGAAATATATACGGATGTTGTGCGTAGATTAAATCTTGGGATAACCACCACCCTATCTATATCAAGCAACAATTGCGTTAAAAATGCCGAGAATGGAGAGTTACTGGAGCTTGTACCGTATGATATTGGCTTTAGAAGAGTGAAATCATGGATGAGTCATTTATCTAAATGGAAAGCGTCTCTCGTCATCACAGGGGTTAACCGTCATGAATGGAGCCCAAAGACCGGAAGATGCATCGGAATGGAGGAGTGCATTCCGATATAGCATGTATTTTTGAAAAATAATATCAATTCCGTACGTGCTGCATTATCGGATCAAATCCCTGGTATTTTCTTTGCGATGAAGCCGGAATTTATGTCATGGCAGAGTGCAATCTTGAAAAGCTATGGAAGTTTTCAAAAAGCTCGGTGCTATTGAACCGTCTTGCAACGTGCCGGGTCTATTCCCAGTGGAAAGAAGCTGTTACGGATCGTGCAAAGAACCAGCTGAAACATTTAAAAACCATCACTTCTATTTTGTTCTGGTCTCTAGGAAATGAGTCCTATGCAGGCGATGACATCGAGGCGATGAAATGCTTATTTTTTAAGGATAAGAAGGATGGACGTTTAGTTCATTATGAAAGTTCCTATTATAATAGAGCATACGAAGATACAATTTCAGATATTGAGAGTAGGATGTACGCAAAACCCAAGGATGTGCGGAATATGAGTGATACCGAAAAAGCCGTCATATATGCGAGTTTATGCACGATATGGGAGAACTCAATGGGCTGCCTTGGGGATTACGAGGCTGATTGATGAATTCGACCTGTATCAAGGCGGGGATTTATTTGGGACTTTACAGATCAGGCAATCTTGGTGAAAAAGATCCGGTTACAGGGAAGGATGTTCTCCGTTGCGGCGGTGATTTTGAAGATCGACCTGCCGATTATGAATTTTCTGCAAATGGTATTTATTCGCAGACCGTAGAGGAAAACCGGCAATGCAGGAAGTGAGGTATTACTATGGCTTATACAGATAATGAAAAAATTTAAGATGGTATGGCTGATTTTACTCTTGGCGTACATGGAGCAGGGTTTAGTTATATTTTTCCTATGCCCTGGGGGCTTGAATCGATGTGAAGGATGGATATGAATGGCTGTTTTCCGCTGCCCTAAGCCACATTTTGAGGGCTTTGACAGATAACGACAGAGGAAGTAAATTTCACATTAAAAGTGCGGTCAGTGGTCAGCAGCGGATATGTTTATTGATTGTCAGGACATTACGGTCATTATGGATGGAGCGGTGCAGAATTGTAAGGCACCGGATAACAACAGCTATGGTGGAGATGTATCGGCAAATGAGATTACGGTCAAGTATCTGTATAAGACTACTTTCTGTTCCCGTCACAACGGTTATGGTATCATGATACCGTAAATACTTCCGGGAAAATCAAAGTAGATGTACACTACGATGGCAAGAAGGATCTTCCGGAATTTCCGGTTTTTGGCATAAGGTTTATTATGCCCACAGTTGCAGAAAAGTATATTTATAAAGGCTTTGTCAGGAGAGACGTATCCGGATCGAAAAGCGGTGCGCAACAAAGGTGTATTTGAGTTACCGACCTGAGCTTGACCCCTATATTGTGCCGCAGGAATGTGGTATGAGAATGGATACGGAATGGCTTGAAGTTACATCGCCGTACAGGGTCTGGACAACAGCAAAAACGGATGTATCTAATCATATCGCTTGGATCGAAAAGGCAGACGCCAAATTCGATTTTTCATGCCTGCCGTATACTGCAAGTGAAATTGAGAATGCTTTACATCATGAGGAATTACCGCCGGCGAGAAGAACGGTGTTGTGTATTTATGGTGCAGTTCGTGGTGTTGGTGGCATAGACGGTTGGGGAACCGATGTTGCAGATGCTTATCATATCAGTGCAGAAAAAGATATCGACTATTCGTTCTATGTTTGCTGATAGGAAATGACATAGCATGCTATTCCTAATCTTCTATGGACAGAAGGAGATATTCACGAGTGTTATTGGTGTAGAGAGTCAAGAGCCCATAAACGGCGTAATTACGCCACTTATGAGCTCTTGTTTTCCCTTTATCCGGAAACATTCTTCAATCCAAGGCCTGAGGAGATTTTGGAACGATTTAACTGATCAAACTACCGGAAAAACTTACTCTATTTTTAGGTAAAGCATGGTAAAATAAACCGATTATTTTTGAAGCGTATAGCAGTAGCTTTTGGGAAATAGCGGATTTTTGCCATTTATAATTAAAAATTCACATATTTTTATTATAGATTATTTAATAGGAACTCGAAATTGCCATAAGAATTTATTTAATAGGAGTGAGAGACTTGCTGAAAATCTTTATTTTAGAGGATGAAAGAATACACAATCCCGCATTGAAAAGGTGATTAAGGAGCTGATTAGTAGGAAGAGCTTATCTTGTAAGGCACCGGAAATCTTTGGAAATGCCGGGCAGCTTCTACTCATGATTACGGAAAGAGGTTCTCATCAGCTTTTTCTTTTTGGATATTGAGATTAGAGGAGAGGAAAAGAAGGGCTGGATATTGCGAAAGAAATTGGAGCAGGGATCCCAATGCCACTATCGTATTTGTGACAACTCATTCGAATTTATGCCGATTACCTTTTCGCCATAAGGTTTTCGGCACTGGACTTTATTGACAAAAGCTTTGGATGAGGAACATTTTTCCGAGCGTGTGGAGTCGGCTATTGAGTACACGTTTGGAAAAACTTGGCGCTACTGTATCGGAGGATTCTTTCAGTTTTGAAACGGCATGGCCAGAGTGCAGGTTCCTTTTTCATAAAATTTTTGTATTTTGAGTCTCGCCTACCGTCCATAAGGTGATTTTACATACTAAGGAGGAAAGAATCGAGTTCTATGCAGGGCTTCTCGACCTGGAAAAAGGCGGATTCCAGACTGTACCAATGCCACTGCTCCTTTGTGGTCAATCCGGAGAACATTGAAGATTGATAAAGAGGAGAAAATGCGATATTCGAGAATCAGGAGAGCTGTCTGATTTCCCGTATGAAGTATAGAGGACTTCTGGAACGGATGAAGTCGATGAAGCAGTAAAAATATTTTCAGAGAGGAGAATGTATGGAATCTATGATCAATCTGACAATTGAATATGTGAAAAATCGTCAACGTGATGCTATTCTATCGTCAGATTAGCGATGAAAATATGCCTCTTGGTCTTTTTCTCCTTGTTCCGGTTCTTTTTGAGCTGTTGTTCTTCTTTTTCCGCCTCTTGCTTTTTCGGGTATTTTGTGAGCTTTCGTGCTGTCAGCTTCTATCGAAATCGGGAGAAAGACGGAGGACTGAAGCTTTTACGGTCTTTATCCTATTGTTTTAGAAAGCTTGCTGGAAGGATGCTGGCCTTCTATGTCTTTCCGTTCTTCGGCATTTCCGTTTACAATGAGGCGAGTATCGGCGGATATGATCTTCTGATTGAACTTGCTGTTTTCCCTCTATCTTGTCCTCATAAAATCCCTTGAAATCAATTTTCAGGAGCTGAAAGGCAAAGGCTTTGCGCGTGGCTTTTTCGCCGCTTTTTACCGCCAATCAATCTCTGATGATGGTTTACACTGTTTTGATTACAGCCTTTTTGATGCTGCGTGACAGCTTTTCTTAGTGACAGCCTTCGGGGACAGCTGAATAATCTCTATATCATTATCTTTTCGTGGTGCTTTTATATCAATGCCGTTTCCAAGGAAAGACTGGAAGCGGAAGTGCTGGAGCAAAAAGGACAGTGAGCTAAAGGCGCTTTCCGAATACAGTCATCAGTGGAGGAATTATACGAGAGATTCGCAGTTTTCGCCATGACTATATGAATATCTTAACCAGCTTGAAGCTGGGAATTGAGCGGAAAGACTTTGACAGCATTCAAAAACATTTACAATACGGTTCTTAAGGACAGCGGAAAGCCCTTTTATAGCAGTAAATTTGACCTTGCAAAATTAAGCCGGATTGAAAATGATGCGGTAAAAAGTATCTTATCCGCGAAGCTCTGGAGGCCCAGAGTAAGGGGATAGAGACTTGTAGAGATAGAAGAAGAGATTTATGATTTTCAAATCGAGCTGCTGGATTTCATCAAGATTCTTTTCTATCTCTGTGACAATGCCATAGAGGATGTCTTACTGCTGAAGATCCGAAAAATCGCCATCGCCTTGATTCGTGAGGAGAGAATGCTCACTTTTGGTGGTGGAAAAACAGCACAGAGGCGGAAAAACTGGAGCTCTCTCCTATTTTTCGATAAGGGTATTCCTCAAGGGGAAGGCAGAGGACTTGGTCTTTATAACGTGCATACGATTCTGGAAAAATACCCGAAATCTCTAATCAGTACCCGCAGCGCCAATCATCTTTTTCTCAGACCATTCAGTTTTTGCAAACTAGACCTTGGGATCTTTTCTCAAGGTCTATTTTATGCAGTTCTTTAAGGGATACTCCTTTCAAAAACTCGCTGCTATACAACGTCTCTTTCAGTCTGTTTTTCCGGAAAATTACCGTTCGCGACAAAATAAGTACCATTCACGACAAGCTTTATTTTCTCTTCTGGAACACGTTCTATAATGAGCCCTCGTAAAGAAAAAGAAATGGAGGTTCACTGAGATGTTTAGAGTAGATGAAATCAAGAAGTCCCTTTAAAAATAAAGAGGTATTAAAAGGCGTTTCCTTCTCCATAGAGGAAGGTGAGAAGGTCGCTTTGCTGGGGAATAATGGAGCGGGAAAGAGTACGCTGATGAAAATCATTGCCGGTCAGCTGGAGGCAAATTCCGGTACTGTGAAGACGGCACTGGATTATCAGACAGAAATCGGCATGATGCCCCAGGGCGATATTTTGATCGATGATTTGACGGTTTCTGGATTTAGTGCAGCTAAAAAGTGCGATGAATCGAATTGCAATAGATGTGGATAAAGCCTTGAAAAAGTTTCCTGCAGGATTTTTAAAAGCAATATGTGGGCGGTCTTTCCGGCGGGCAAAAAGAGAAGCCTCTCCTTACTGCTCAGTATTTTAAATTCTCCGAAGCTGATTTTTCTGGATGAGCCAACCACCGGAATGGACTTGGAATCCGTAGACCGGTTTTGGAAGCTTTCGAGAAGGAAAAATATACTTCCGTGATTGTTACCCATGATTTTTAACTAGATTGATCACTTCTTTACGAAGGTGATGATCTTAAAGAATGGACGAATTGCAGTAGCTGAATCCGTAGAAGAGATTCACCAGGGGAAAAACGATTGAAGAGTTTTATAGAAAAGGTTGAAAAGGAGGCCTAAAAATGATTAGATATGATTCAATTAAAGCAGGTGTTACAGGAAACAGAAGATTTGTCTTATTTACGATTCTTCTTCCACTGGCCTGGTATATGTTCTTATACAATATTCAGGCGGATATGCTACCGAATATTATGCTGGGGATTGCCGTGTTTATCGGTATCATCGGAAACAGTCTGGCAACCTTTAGTAAAAGAATCTCCTCTGACATCGGTTTTTTATTCCTTTGAATCCCGATTTTCCAACTACGGGATAAAAACTATCTTTTGGACCAGACTCTCGTGCAAATCGTGTTAAATGCCTTGATCTTTGTTGTTGTTTTAGGCGCTGCGACGGTATTTGCCAAATTCCCGATTAACGGAAAGCTGGGCATTCAGTTTTTTTCTTATTGACCATCATGGGGATTTACTTCAGCGTTATCGGCTTTTGTACTGGTGTGAGATTGGATGCCAAACTCATTGATACAGTGGGATTTCCGGTCATTATTCTGGCAGCTTTGACCATTATACCTTTCGCAAGCTTCGGAGCGGAAAGCGGATTTATTTCCCTTGTTGCCAAAGTACAAAGGATTTTCCCGGGCTATTATTACACGAACATGATGAATGCAATCTTGTCCGGAAATGGAATTCAGCTAAAGGATATGCTGCTCTTTATCACAACATTTGTACTGAATATCATTCCTTTGTACTTCCTTGTTCCCAAGGTGAAATTAAGTAAGACAAAATAAGAGATCTTATGCAAAGAAAAGAATTTCTATGCGAAGAAAAGAGAGCCTTATGAAAAACCTTCGTTCTTATGTAGCATCTCCGTCACTTCGTTTGCAAAATATAAGGCATATTTCAGCTTTATTGCCGCGTCTTCTATCCGCCATGCCTTGAGACTTTTCTTGTCTTTCGGCACGGCGAAGGAATACCGATAGTTATAATTTGCAAAATAAATCTGAGACTCGTTACTATAGAAGGAAAACTTGCAGTCCGAAGTCATGTTGTTAAACCATTCGATGACAGTGGGAGTTAAGAATTTTCTTGTAGATTGTTCATTCGTACAGTAAATGTTGTAGTGTTCGTTATGCTGTATATCTTCTACATCGATTTTCTTCCCGTCTTGCATGGTGCCGGGATAACTCCCTTGGGTTTCAAAGAGAAGGAAATGCTCTGTCGGAACAATTCGCAGTTCTCCTTTTAAAGAGAATGTGTTCTTTATGGAGTAGACCTGTCCGAGAAAGTCGGTTACATCATCGTAACCGTCTTTTTCCTTTTATGACACTATACGCGTATAAATCCACTGTTTTGAGATCTCTTTCATCATTGAGCTTGAGTATTCCGGATTGGATATAGTATTCTGAAATGGGAACCACTTCTTTTACATTGTTCGGGGACATGTCATGTTCCGTATCGATTTCTGAAGGAGGATAAAGGACTTTGCAGTATCGGAGCCAGAATGTCACATTCGTAAAGCTTGCGGAGCTTAGCTCTTTGCTTTGCTTCCCAACCGGGACCAATCAAGCTTACACAGTAGGACACTGAGAATCTGAGTACCACAAGAAAGATGCCCAGTCTGGCGAGGAGCATCATAAGTGCATCTATAAATTCACTGCGGGGAAGAGTACTCTTCATCGGTAAGGAGCGATTAAACCGCCACCGAAAAAGAAAGCAAAGAAACAAAAGAAGCATATTCCGAGCAAAAATAATGTTGTACTCTTTCTTTCCAAGTGATGATATTTCCGTATGGCTTTCCAGCCATGTTGAAACCGCGTAGTATTCTGAAGTTCATCTATTTTCTTTAGTTCTTCTTGGCTCAAATCCATTTTCGTTTCCTTTCTTTCTCATCTAAATGTTTCTAAATAAAGATAGTACCATTACTTTTGATTTGTAATTATAAACTCTAGAGATTTTTACATAACACAGGAGAGTTCTATTCGTGATACATAAATTATCTTTTTCTGGAATTTTGATTCGATTAGATTGGGAAGCGGAGGAAAAATTATGGAATTTTTCATTGCGGAAGAGGGAGTTCCGATAAACCTGGCCCTGACGGGGAAGCATCGCCTATTTTGCAGTGAAATAGACTTTCAATATGAAACGGAAGCACCTCATGGAGACGGGATTTTTCCGCAAAGCTTCCGCTACTGGAAAGGTCGCTTCCCTTTGGCTTTATGGGCGGAATCTCCTGTTTTAGATGCCTATTATTTACTGGCGGAGACGGTGGAGAAAGGCAGTTGAGTCCCCGATTTGCAGTATGCTGATTAATATTCATTACGGACAATACGCTTCTTTGGGACAGTGGTATAACAGCGTGATTATCGAGGAAAAAGGAACTTTGCTTATGTAATGATTTTTGATGGTAGCAGCTTTTTCTGGAAAACCGAAAGAATTGCAGTGGAATGAAATCTAAGAGGAGTTACTACATCATAGGACTCTCTCATCAAAAACCTCATTAAAACGGACGACCCTCCTTGCAAGTGATTGATTATAGCTGTGGAGAGCTTTTGCATTTAAATCAGCTTTTAGATAGTTGATCAAGAGTTTTCGGTTCCTTGGGAATAGTAAGGAGAAGGAATACCTGATTGCATATTATCTGTCGATAAAGGAATTTATTACAACAGAGACAGTGGAACACCCAGTTTTTGCAAAAATATCTTGCGTCATGATATTATATTCTACGAGCACCTACTGTTGCATCTTTTCATCATATCACCACCTTTTCTACCCTAATTGTAATGCAATGTATTGTGAATTACAATACATATTACTTCCTGCATCTTCAGGACAGATATAGTATAATTACCATCGTTAGTTAAGAAGAAGTGAAGCATTATGTTGAATATTCAGGATAAAATCGAATATTTATGATAAAAGAAAGTAGGAGTAGAAATGGATCTTATTCAGAAGATAAAGCGATAGAGCTTTACAGCTATAAAAACGGAAGCAAATATTTCGGCATTTTTACCTTCTACAATTCATGATCCGATGAGTGATTTATGCAGCAGGGCTTTCAGAGTTTGTGGATGATTTTACAGACAATAGACTAAGGGGAAAACCGGATTTTTGATATTACAGGGAAGCAGTATTGATAACGGGGATATTGTCCCGGAAAGGGAAGATTTATGGAAGCAAATAAAATTACCTAAGAAGTACCGAGATATTTGTGAGGAAATCAAAAATGGCTCCTTATGAAAGTTTGGCGAAGCTGAAGCTTTTGAAGAGAAATATCCGCATCAAAAATCTTGCGGTAAAGGCTGGGAGAGTTTTTGAGCGACAGTATGAGGCGGCGGTAAGTCATACTCTCCTTTTAATGCCCTTTTTGGGATGAGTGGTATTATTCCAATGTAGCCAACGAATATATGATGGCCATGTGCTTTGCGGCAAAGAAAATCGGACGGGAAGCGGAAGTCATTTCGGCTCTTCAAGAAGAGCAAAGTAGGCTAATGGAAGCAGAGAAAGAGAAATGTCTTAAAGGCTCTCGCCAGCGCTACAATTATTGCAAGATTCTCCTGGACTATGCAGCAGGATATTTTACCGGAATCAAGAAGCAGAGAATATCAGCCGCCAAAAGCACCGAAAACAGCTTCGGAATTGATAGCAGAAGGAAAGCTGAATTCCGAAAAAGACTTTGATAAGATGAAGCTTTTGAATTTACTTTTTATGAAGGGCAGTCCGGAGGATACAGTGGACTATTATGAAAAGGATCAAGGGACTTAAATCTTGGAGAATTGTATTACGAGCAAGCCTGTATTTGCTATCGGTATCTCGGACAAAAAGACAAGGTATTGAAGTGATAGAGCGCTGGGCAAAAAGCAAGCTTTGGGATGTAGCCAGCCCTACGCAGGTTCGTCCCATGAGCTTCTTTACGTATCCCTTTATGCATGAATATTTGGAGAAAGGAAGAGAGTTTAAAAAGAATTAGGAAGCTATTCGGATAAAGTTCGAATAAAGATTGGAAGGAAAAGGATGAAGGAAAAAACGTCAGAGTAATCAAAAATCGGTAAGGAAGCCCTATATGAATTTTTCTATGAAAATATCATCTCGCAGGAAGAAAGTCTCTGCAAAGTGTCCGCTACAGAAGTGATGAATAGCTTTGCATGGACTGGGAAAAAGGGAGAGTTTATTTTTATGGCACATCAGGCGGAAGATGCGGATGGAGAATTGATTCTCTGCCGAAAGAAATCCAGCCGGAAACATTGCTGAAAGTCCTGCCTGAACGACCGAATCTCTACTGAAACGAGGAAAGGTCTATCGAGACTATAGCTTTGAGGAATTAAAAGAGCTTTGCAGAAAAACGAAGATAACGACGGAAAGTGAGTGTTTTATGAAATATAGGATTGGAATGAATGCAACGAAAGCTTGAAGCGTTATATGTTTTGGATAATGCTTTGACAGATCCTTCCGAAGAGCATCTACGATTAATTCGAAAAATAGAAAGTACATGGGAAAAGAGAGAAACGACTTTTTCCTCCTTTGTATGACTGAGAGAACTCCACTCAAAATTCTAGCAGGGGAAAATGATGGTGGGCAGTGGCTACTAGCTATGCCTTTGAAAAGTTTCCCAGAGAAATTCGGGACTTCTGCCAAAGACTATTGATGAACAAGAATTTTTCGGAGAGCTTATCTCGAAAAATTATATGAAGAGGGAAGTCTTTCGGATAAAGATAGAGGAACTGATTTCCGACTCAAGGCAATGCCAGAATCTGAAAAGCCTGGAGGGGCAAAGAAGATGTTAACATTCGATTTATAGATTTTATTTTGGGATATTGCACATAAAGTAAGCCGTTTGTGGAAGTAATAGAATGAATAGACGATTCGTTTAGAAGAATTTTATAGATGTAAAAATTCTTCCGAGACTTAAAAAGAAGTCATATCCTTCGGTTATAATGGAGAACAACAGAATCCAGAGGATTTCAAAGAAGATAAAGAAATAGATTCAAAAGAAGAAAAGAGAAATAGATTCAAAGGAGAACAAAAGTAATAGAACCAAAATAGGATTAGAATAGAATAAGAGATAACAAAGCAATAGAATTAAAACAGTATAAAAAGAACAAAATTATAGAATCAAAGGAGGTTTCAGACAATGAAGTTTTTAGAGGAAGCACGGGCGTATCAGGACAAATATGATTGCTGACTTATGAGAGCTGGTAAAGATTGAATCCGTGCGGGATGACGATGCGGCAACGAAGGAGGCTCCATTTCGGCCCAAACATTGCAAAAGTGCTTGGATAAGGCCTTGAGATCGGTAAGCGAGACGGCTTTTCAGGTGGAAAATGTCGATGGCTATGCCGGTGTAATTCAGTACGGGAAATCTGGAGGAGTCGGTAGGGCATACTGAGACACTTGGATATCGTTCCCTATCGGAGACGGCTGGCACTTTGACCCCTTGGCAGGAGAAATTAAGGACGGCTATATCATGGAAGAGGGAACCCTGTGATGACAAGGGTCCTGCCATTGTGGCGTATTATGCGATGAAGATATTAAAGGATAAGGGCTATAAGCTAAAGCACAATATCCAGATGATTTTGGGTACGGATGAAGAAAATACCTCTGCCGGCATCCTTTACTATAAGAAGGTGCGTAAGAATCCTATTATGGGAATCGTACCGGATGCGGAGTCTCTGTATCTATGCGGAAAAGGGAATTTCTGGACTTAGCGCTGAAGGGGAAAATCGATTCCTGCATAAAGTCTATGCAGTCCGGCACAGCTTTTAATGTAGTAATCGGTAAGGCGGATGTAATTGTGGATAAGCCGCTGGATAAAGAATATTTTGAAAAGTTCCTGCTTGCAAATGGACTAAGCGGAGAATGTCATCAGGATGAGGAAGGCGCGCATTATCATATTGATGGAAAAGCCCTTCCATGCTTCTCGCCCTTACATGGGTGTGAATGCGGCGGTGAAGATGTTTGAATTTGTCGGAAGCTGCTATAACGATGCCTTTCAGCTTTAAATGCAGTGAAGCTGTTCGAGGATCCGATATGGTGTCGGCCTGAAGGTGGATTATGACGGTGCCTACATGGGCCCCTTGACCTTTAACTTGGGTAAGGCAAATATTGAAAATGGCCGGGTTTACTTTGCCTTGGACTACCGTTATCCGAATGAATGTGAAGGCAGTGATTTACTAAAAAGAAGTGCGGACATCATTCAGGAAGTCTTACATATCGATACGACCTTAGTAGACGATTCCAAGTGGCTTCTGAACAATCCGGATAGTGAACTCATTAAAACTTGTCTGAAGCACTACCGTGCCTTTAGTGGAGATATCTACACCGCCTCTTCGTATCGGCGGAGGTACCTATGCGCGCAGCTTTTGAGAATTTTGCCGCCTTCGGTCCGATTTTTCCCGACAAGAGAATATGCATCATGGGTTGGTGCGAGCACGAGGCGGACGAGGGCTTTTGAAATGAGACGATGCTTCTCGCCTGTGCAATTTATACCAACGTGCTCTATGATTTAGCATGTGAAAAATAAGAGCATTTGAAAAAAGGGGACAGAATGATGTGACTGACCCCAAAAGTTAGACTATAAGTCTAACGATTGGGACGCTGTATGCAGCCAAGTAGGCTGTATTGAACAGGACTCATCATCATAGTTTCTCCTTGGATTTTTCGGGAAACCATCCTTTTCACCTCTTTTCCCTGCTCATATATTCTGAATACCCAAAAGCAGGAGATGCCAAAGATGGCCAAACTTCCGAGAGAGGAAAAGAAAGGAGAAAAAGACTGGCTATACAGGCGGATAGACCTATTAAGAGCCAGGCTATACTAAAGTAATACTCCGCATACACCACTATGGATGAACATCCCTATGCAGAGAAAGCAAACCAAGCCCTAGAGTAAACCTTTGAAAGCTCATAGTTTAAAAATACTCCCTAAGCTCTCGAAGCAGGGTATCCAACCACCCCTGCCCGTTCACTCATAACTCTTTACCGGGCTTTCGGCATCATAATACGAGCAAGAGGAGTGTTTAAGGCCTTAAAGCGGTCACTTAATCGGAAAAAGGAGAGTCTTTACATGGGATCCGCTTCCAAAATATCCTTTAATAAGGCATCTTCGGTGATTTCCGTCAGCTTGCCGGCTGTCAAAGACCCTGTGCTTTCTCTATTTCCTTCGTTTCCCAAAGTCCCTGCGCTTTCTTTATTGCCTACATCTTCAGAAGTCTCTGAGCCTTCCCTCTTGTCTTCGTCTTCGAAGTCTCCTTGCTTTCTCCCTTTTCCCTGCTGCTCCCATGTCAAAAAGAGTTTGAGAGCCCTGTAAGGAACGGATATGGGTGCAATCCTGCATCATTTCCAGCACACCACGAAACTTTCCGTTTTCATCCCGAACCGCATAGTAGATGATGTAAATAAAGAGGTCCGGCTTGTTAATCCAAAACTCCGCCTTATCCTGTTCTCCGGAACGGAACTTCTTAATGATTTCCTCAACGATATGTACCGAAGCCTTTGGATGACAGTTTTTCACATCTCTTCCGATGACATTTTTACTTCTGGGGAAAACTCTGTGCTTGGTGTCGGTGTAGAAGCAAACCAGTTCATTTTCATCTACATAGGAAAGATCCACAGGCATATGCTGATAAATCAGATTAATCTGCTCCAAGGTAAGTTTACCGGTGCTAACATTCAGCTTCTTCCTTATTATTAAAGCCATACTTTCTAATAGACCGGCAAGCTCTTCTGCAAAGCCGGGAGCAGAGGAAAGACCGGAGAGGGAGCACCGGCTGTAGAAGTTGAGGCAGAAGAGGAAGCCGAAGCTGAATTGCCGAACTTATCTGCCTGCACGCTAATATAGGCAAAACCGATTTCCTGGTCTCCCTCAGCCATATAACGGAACTCTTCTTCGTTGATCATTTCCAAGGAGGTAGGGTAGAGGATATTTTCTTCCTTGTCCATCAAAATCCCTGCACATCCGCCACAAGCTCAGCCTGCTTTCCGATAAATTCCTCTTCCCTTATCCTCTAAGAGAAGATTGTAGCACTCTGCAATCTCATCCCGGATAAAGTCATCCAAAGTCCACATGGTGGTGGTAGGACGGGTAAAGCCTTTCTTCTCCAAAACCGGGTATAATTGGTTTTGCTTTCTGGACAAATGAATCTTGAATTTCAACAATTCTTCATAAAGTTCCAGCCATTGGTTTTTAATAAGGATACTGCACCAAATCCTCCACGGAAAGGAGCAATTCCTTCATTTTGGCATTTTTCCTACGATAGCAGGAGATGGGATGATTTTTCCGGAAGCTCTTTGATCCTTTGTGACCAAAAATCATCCTGGAAGACCTCCAGCATAGCTTGGATATCTTCCTCAATCGCACTCTCGTTCGCTTTCACCACCATTTCCTGCTCGATAATGGCAATTTCATAGGGAGCCAGTGTTGTACTCTATCTTTAAGGGATTTTTCTGGCTTCTTCCAAAGATATCTTTCCCCTCATCATAGGCGGATTTAATTTCATGGACAATTTCTACCTCTAGCATCAATATTTTGAAAAATTCTCTCATAGCTTACTCCTTCAGGGAATATTCCTATCTGCTGATCCGATAAGATCAGAAAGGAAAAATAATATCGCATAGTTAGTTAGAAGATTCTAACTTATAACATCATAGCAAAAAGAAGAAAGAAAAATAATAAAAATTCCATATCAAATTCTAAAGAGTTTTCATAGATTTTTCTAAAGCCATAGCTATAGCTTATGGAAAAACATATCTTCACAGAACTTAGCTGAAAGAGAGAATAAAAATATTAATGTATTACATTAGGAAAATATTTTCTTGACTAAGTTTTCTGTTAAAACGAATCCTCGTGACCTAGCGGAGCAATAGCAGGGAAAAAGCAGAATATTTTCTACGAAATATAGGTCTGAACTGCACGCTCGCTAGCTTTGCCTGACTGGAGCGTGGACTTGTAGTCACTGCTCACTGTAGCTACAGCGAAGTCCCTGCAGGGCCTTGGTCTGTACAGGACAACTTTTCTGATGAAAAAGTTTGTCCTTTTCACTTGTTGACTGAGCGTGGACTTGTAGTCCACTGCTCACTTTGCTTCGCAAAGCAAGTTCCTGCGGTCTTTGGTCGTACAGGACAACTTTCTGATGAAAAGTTTGTCCTTACGTAACGGATACTAAGCGAAAAACTGCGTTTCTCTTGTTTTTCGTAAGTATCGGGCTCAGACTACCCCTCATTCAGACGTATAGTGAAAAGAGTCCCTTTATTATTTTTAATTATTCACAGCTCCTCTACAGCTAATCTATCTTCTTCTTCCCAGAATAGTTCATCTAATGTTTTCCCTAGTACATGGACAAATGGCGAGGCAGAGGCGGATGGTAGGGTTATAGTCCCTTTTCTATGGCATTGATGGTTTGCCTGCTGACGCCTACCAGATCCGCAAGCTCCTGCTGAGACAGATCTTTTCTCGCTCGAGCGGATTTTAAACGGAGATTTCTTCATTTTTCACCCTCACTCTTTCATCATTCTTCATTCGATTCTTCAGTAGCATGAGAATCAGGGCAATGGCAAAAAGATACTGAGAAGGAGCGGAACTGTAAAGCGGCTGCTGAGCTCTTCCGGCAATCCACATTTTATCAGGAGAGCTATTATCAACGATATGCATGACGTTCAGTACACTGAACATAGCCCATACAGTAACAACCATTTTTTTATACCGCTAAGCCCCCAGAACGCATCGTGAAAAAGGCAGTACCCCATCAGAATAAGTCCTGAGAAAAGAAGAATGGCAAGGGGAATAATCCCGGCTTCCATATACTTTTCAATTGGCTCGGCAAAGGCGTGCGTATAGCATGAGGAGTCCCATGGTGGTAAAAAGCGTATTGATAGCCCTTCCCTGCGGACGATTACCTGCCTTTCATCATAACAATCCTGTTGTTTCTTACTCAATCTGTTTCGAAAGAGAACTAAGAGGGAACCGGCAAAAACACCTACAGCGATTCCTAAGTTGAAATAATTCATTGAAAAACTCTTTTCCTTTTTTGCTTTCTCTCACTTTTGGAGGAAAGCAATACGTATTACAAAATGTCGTAAAATACTTTTATATGACCAATATACACCTTGTTCCTGATAATGTCAAGTATATTTTACAAAAAGACATCAAATAGGAAACTTTTCTTCAGGAGTATCCGTCTCGATTTTTCTTACTCGATCGTCCATTCTCCAAAAAGTTCTGCTACGAATGAAACTGTTTAAGCAAATGAACAGAAGGGAAGCATAGATATGGACTCAGGAATCTTTACAGTTAAAGACGGAATTCTGATAGCGCATATCGACCGTTTGTAAGAGTGAAGAACATAGGGCATTAATATAGAAACAAAGTGAGGAGTAAGGAAGATGTTATTTTATTTTTCAGCTACCGGAAATACCAAGCATCGTAGCAGAGGAAATTAAAGAACCGCAGGAAGAAATGATATCCATTGAGGAAGCCTGCAAGGCAGAAAGCTATGCGTATACGGTAAGAGACGGAAGGTTTGGGATTTTAAGCCTACCTATGCTTGGGGACTTCCCAGCATTGTTTATGCGTTCTTGGAAAAGTTGAAGCTTCAGTATGGAAACAAAGCCCTACAGCTTTTTATGTGGGAACCTTCGGAACGACAACGGGGCAGCATCTCGATTGCGGATAGTCTTTAAAAAGAAAAAGGTTGAGATTCAGATACGAAATTCGAAATCTCGTATGCGGATACCTAGACTGTTATGATGTAATATCAAACTATTCCAATTGTATGAAGATGAAAAATAATGGTATAGATGGATAATTCTGCCATGCAATTTTTGTGTTTAAATTTTGTATCACCAAAAGATTTTTATGATTTTCTTTGTTTGAGTTGAATATGGATTGGGAGATGGAAGTCAGTGAGAGAAGATGCGATATTAAATGTAGAGGCTGTTGATATATTGCATCAGGTGGCGAATCTATATTTCGACCTAAGGTTCCGCAGGACTATGGCACCGGAGAGGAGTATACCTCTGTGGAGGTGCATACTAAAACATATTGCAGATAATCCGGGTATTACCGTGACGGAATGGCATGGGATTACGCAAAAACCAAACAGGAGCCATTTCACAAATTTTAAAAAGTTGGAGAATAAATCCCTTGGTTTATCGTCCACAGAACCCTGCCGGTGATAATCGAACCCCTTGTATTTGACAGAAAAAGGCGAAATACTTTTGATGCAGCACATCGTAAATACGATGAGGTCGTTTTGGAGGATCCCATCAATCAAGTACGTTTACGGAGTTTAGTGAGGAGGAGATAGTATAGCCTTAATGTTTTGGAAACATGGTTGAATGTAAGACGTGGACACAACAAAATCGTATGAAACAAAAATATACAGCTAAGCGCAAGAAGTTTATAGGATAAAACATATAAAATATACTGTAAATTCTTGTAAAAAGGAAAAACGGCTTTTTGGAAGTGTTACGTACCAACCGGAAGGCCGTTTTGCTTCACCATCGGCGTTGTAAGAGAGGCCTATGAAATATGCCGGACTATTTTCTATAGGGGGTCTCCTATGTAAAAAGGCTACTGATATATGAATTGAAAATATAGACGTTTTGTACTAGCTAATCATAAAAATATTATAGATAATATATCATATTTACTATGTATATAATATATTAGTATATATTATTGTAAGATATTTTAAATAACAATAATAAATTAAGCAATTTATAAAAACGGCATTGACAAGTGAAAAACGCAGTTTGAATCTAAACATAATATATTATCAGGAGGTGCAAAAATGAAATTCAGCTACAATTTTGATAAGTTATTGACAGAAGAGGAACAGATTCATCATTCCGTCATCCGGAAGATGATTCCTATGTGGATTGCAGACAGTGACTTCAAAAGCACCCTCAACCGGTTGTTGATGCGTTGGTTGAACGTATGCGTCAGAGTGTATGGATATACCCCGTAAGTTCTCGTTCATGGCGGCTGCAGTAAGATGGCAAAGACAGATTCGATGGGAGTGCATCCCGATGCGGTAGAATTTGTGCCGGGGAGTTGTCTCAGGCATTATTGTGTAGTACGTGCATTGAGTCGCCCTGGGTATCAATATTGTAATTCAGACTCCATGTTATCCTCCATTTTTGATTTATCGGAACATAACGGAGACATTTACTGAAAAATGAGATGATCTTAAAGGATAGGGCGTTATGAAATTGATTATGATGATTTCGAGTCCAAACTAGAAAGATTCCAGAACGAAACTGTTCATCTTGTGCAATCCGCAGAATCCTCACAGGGCGTATTTACTAAAGAGGAACTGATTCGTCTTGGGAGACTAGTGTTAAATATCAGTGATTGTGATTGCAGATGAAATTCATAGTGATGTGGTGTATTCCGGAAACAGGCATATTCCTTTTGCAAGCATTTCCAAAAGATTTTGAACAGAATACTATATCTTTTATGAATCCCAGTAAAACCTTTTAATCTTCCCCGGTTTTCAGTACAGCGGCTTTTTATTGCTGCATCCGCTTTTGAAAGCGGTACAATAAATGTGTGGTGAATAACAAAGCTATCGGTGAGAATATTTTGCGGTACTCTGGCATTTTTGCATTGCCTACGAGCAGTGTGATTACTATGTGGACTAACTGATTCCTTATCTGGAAGTAAATCGTACTATGTGGAGCTTTAAAAGATATGGATGGAATAGATGCGGGTTCATTCGAAGGAACATATCTGCTCTGGCTGGATTGCAGAAAAGATTGAAGATGAAGCAAGAGGAATTGGAAAAATTTTTGTTGAAAGAAAGTAAAGATTGGGGTTAAATAACGGACTTAGTTTCGGTATAGAAGGAAACGGCTTTTATGGATGAATATAGCGTGTCCGCATAGTACGGTGGAAGAGGCTATGGAGCGTATAGTTATGGCAACAAAAATTTGATTTTCATAAAGGAGAGAAACAAATGAGAACGAGAAGAATTTTAGCAGCCTTATTGTGTTTAGGAGTCATGGCAGTGTCTATTGGAGGCTGTACAGGCAAAAAGAAGAAACGCTAAAGGACACTCAAAGCTGTAGCGGAAAGTGCTGCCGAGGAAAAAGAGACCGCGGTAAAGAATACGGATTTTCCTAAAAAGAATATCAAAATTATTGTTCCTATGCTGCGGGGGAGGAGGATATTACAACCTCGTATTTTTAGCGGATACAGCCGGAAGGACTATTTTAACGGGCATTCGATTATTGTTGAAAAATATGCTCGGCGGAGGAGCTGTAATTGGAGCAACTTCTGTTGCTAATGCTGAACCGGATGGATATACACTTTTGGCTTATTCCAATAGTATTGTAGTGCACCTTTGCTAAAAAGAAGTGACATTTACACTGGATAGCTTTTTAAGCCTTTGGGATGGTTTGCTTTGATCCCGAAATTTTTGTAGTGCCTCCAACATCTCCTTATAAGACCTGGAAGAATTTGTGGCCTATGCCAAGGAAAAATACCGTGAAGCTTGCAACGCCGGGACATTCTATCGCCCATCATATTGCGGCTATGCAATTGGCAAAAAGAATTCGGTTTAAAGTTTGAATATTTGCATAATGATAGCGCTTCTATTCAGATGCAACAACTGATGGGAGGACATTGTGATGCAGCTATGATGGCAGCAGGAGAAGCTGTTAGTGCAATTAAAGATGGTACTGTCATCGGATTAGCAATTGGTACCGAAAAAGCGTATGGAAGAAATTCCGGATGTACCAACTTTTAAGGAAATGGTGGAACCATGGTTGCCGGTGCATTTCGTGGATATGCGTGTCCGGCAGGAGTACCGGATGATGTATATCAGGTATTGTGTGATGAATTTAGTAAAATAACGACTTCCGAAAAGTTTATTAGCAGTATGAAGGAAGCATCAATTCCCTTACTCTTATAAGAACGCAGATTTTTAAGGACTATGCCGTTCAATATTATAAAGACATTGAGGCTTTGGTTCCTGAACTGAAAGAAAACGAAATAAGACGGAGGATTATTGACAGGCATTCGCATACTGAGTGCCTGTATCTTTTTATAGATGGGAGGGTGTAATCCTTGAATAAAAACAATTGATTATCGAACTGGCAATGCCTGTTTTTGTTTATTGCATTGTCCCTTTTAGTTATTGTCAGTGCTGTCCCAATGGGAAAGGAAGGCTTTTTCCCTATTATGTCGGCAGTTGTATTGCTGCTTTGTGCCATATACCTGTTCTTTTGAGTCTGCTACTAAAAGAGATGCAGTTGTAAAGCTGAAGGCGTAAAATCTTGGGAAAGTTGGAATTACACTGCTGATTTTAATTGTGTATGCTGTCTTGATGAAAAATAGGGTACGTGATTGATACTTTTTACTATGCGTGTTCATTATCCGATTTCTGGGCTATAAAAACCTTATAGTAACTGCACTTTGTGCCCATATTAACCGTATGTGCTACCTTTGTGGTATTTAAGTTGATGCTATCGGTACCCTTGCCAATGATTTTTGAATTTCTAAGGGAAAAATGAGTGGTATTTTATTAGGGCTTGGAGAATTATTTCAAACAAGTGCATTGCTTGCACTTTTTGCCGGAGTGGTTATTAGGCTTAATTGTTGGATCTTTGCCGGATTAAATGATTCTATCACCATGTCGGTTTTAATTCCCATTACTTTTTGTATGGAGCCTCAGGTGGCAATTTGTTTACTTGTGGTATTTACTGTGCCTCTGCTTGTGGCGGTTCGATTCCCTCCATCTTGTTAAAAATTCGGAACAGACATCGGCCACTGTAACTGCTTATGATGGTTATCCGATGTCGCAGCAGGGAAAAAGTGGAGAGGCATTGGGGCTGCCATATCTTCGTCTACCTTTGAGGATTATCCAGCGCTGCCGTATTGTTATTTTTGTCCCCTTTTTAGCACAGCAGGCATTAAAATTCGGACCACCGGAGTATTTTATGCTGGCAATACTGGGAATGAGTACAGTAATCGGCATGGCGGGGAAAAATATTGTAAAGAATATTTCTAGCTGGCGGTTGGACTGGTTTTAGTTGTATTGGCATGAGCCCCCAAACGGGACTGGCAAGATTTACTTTCGGTCAGGTAAGTTGATGGATGGTATTTCCCAATCCCATGCTGATCGGTTTATTCGGCATTACTTCCATTTGGAAATGATTGAAGGAATCAAAGGTAAAAAGATTGATTTGCAGAAAGTAAAAGAGGAATATCAGAAAGTAAAGGTGTCATTACCGAATAAGAAGATGGCAAAGCGCTTTATTGCCTGTCTGGATTCAATCCAGCGTAATAGAAATATTATTGGAATTATTCCCGAGCGGAAATGATTATGGCGATTTTTATGGCATATGATCAAGCCTCCAGAAGATATCCAAACTTAGAATTCGGCACGGGAGTTCCGGAGGGAGTTGCTGCTCCTGAGTCTGCTAACAATGCAGTGGTTGCCAGTTCTATGGTGCCTTTATTGCCCTTGTGTTCCGGGGAATTCAACATCATCCTTATTTCTGGCGCTTTAACCATTCAGGGCTTACGAACAGGTCCCAACGTTATTTAGAGATACGCCTGAAATGGCTTATATGATTATACTAAGCTTTTTATTGGCAAACATTCTAATGCTGCCATTATGCGTATTTTATTGTAATTTTTTGACAACAGCAGTATTGCGCTTAAAGCGAGAAACTACTAAGCGGATGTGTTTTAGTGCTATGATGTGACAGGTGCCTTTGCGGTAAGTAATAACGTTTTCAATGTGTACATCATGATTTTTCGGTTTTGTCGGATATGCATTTAACAAGTACAAAATTCCTCAGTCTCTCTGATTTTAGCGTCAATATTAGGTAGCATGATGGAAAACAATTGGACGCAAAGTATGGTATTTGCCAATGGTTCCTTAACTGTATTTGTAATTAGGACCGTTGAGCTGTGCGCTATTTATTTTGTCTGTTATTTTTATCAGTATGCCATTGGTAAAAAGATTTAAAAACACCAAGAAATAGTCATTAATATCTAAAAGCAGCTTAGATGCCAAGAAGAAAATGTAAATTCTAAGAAATAAACTTTTTCGATATTGAATTTCGAGAAAGAACGTAATCCCAATTTTAGAGGAGCTTTTCATGAAGGAGACGATGGGGCTAACACAGAGCTTGGCAGCCTATCTCTGTAGCCTGGATGTTTCCAAATTCAGTGAATCTGTTATCGATGTCACAAAGATGTCATAGAAGATTTTGTAGGAGTAGCTATCGCAGGTTCAGTTAAAAGAGAGTCTGAAATTTGGAAGAAATATTATGCGATCACGTGCAGTTCAAGCATCTACCTTACAGAAGGGATTTGTCGGGATGACGATGGAACAGGCTGCAGCCCTTAATGCAGTATTTGGTCATGTGATGGACATGGATGAGTGTCAATAATGCTCCATTGCTCATCTTGCCGTTATTACTAGCCCCTACAGCTCTTGCTTTGGGGCAAGAGCTGGAAAAAGCGGTATGGATAGTCATTACAGCTGTTGCAGCAGGTTGCGAAGCCGGATCCAGAATTGGAGAGGCTATTAATCCGTCCTCCCCATAAGTACTGGCATACTACCGGAGTGGTTGGTGCTTTTTCATCCGGTACAACGGCGGCTAAGCTTCTGGAACTCAATGAAGAACAGATGCTGAATTGTTTTCGGAACTGCCGGCACTCGGTCAACAGGATTATGGGAATTTTCTGGCCAGCGGATCCATGAGTAAGGTGGTACATACGGTTACATGCTAACCTCTGCGGCCTACGGTCTGCAGAGTTGGCTCAATTAGGTTTTACAGGCGCTCCTACTATTTTGGAGGGGACAGGGGATTTGTGCTGCATTGGCTTCCGAAGCATATTTGGAGAGCCTGACAGGATTTTGAAAGAAATTACGAATCGAAGAAAATTCCCTTTAAGCCCTATGCATGCTGTCGTCATACCCATTCCGCTAATTACTGTATCGAAAAATTCTATCTTCTCAGCGTATTCAGCCTGAGATATCCTTTCCATTACCGATGAAACTTATAGTACGGCGGTTCGAGACAACAAACAATCTTTATCCGGAAAAATCCTTATGCGGCCAAGTTCAGTCTGCGTAATTCTGTATTGCTGCGGCAATTGTACTGCGAGATTTAAGTGATAAAGCCTTTTTACTGTAGAAAAATATGAATGACCTGAGAACCGAAGCCTAATGAGTAAAATTAGAGTTACGGTAAATAGAGATTGGATGAGGAGTTCAGAGCAGATCCTCGCCGTTGGGCACACCGTCTCGATTTGCCTGAAAAATGGGGAAACAATTATGGAACAGATTGATTATCCGATTGGGGATTTTAAGAATCCCTTTGATTGGGATATGGCGGATCAAAAGTTTATCCTTAGTAGAAAATATCATTGGGCAGAATCTACACATAAATTGCTGGACAGGCTACAGAGCTGGAAACAATACAGAATATTAAGGATATTTTTAAAGATTTATAAAAATATACATTGTAGTCACAACTTAAACATTAAAGTCATTCTTTATTTGATACGAGGAGGTGCTGTAGGCGAACGAACAGCTGATGAGAAAGGAAATTCACGATGCCTGTATTCGGGCGGTGGCGGAAATTTCAGAGGATGCAAAAGCGTTATTACAGGAAGCTCTACAACGGGAAAGCAATGAAAACGGCAAAAAGCATGCTATCTTCCATGTTGGAAAATCTTAACATTGCCAGGAACAGGACAAGGCAGTGTGTGTCAGTCTCCCGGTTATCCAACTGCGTGGATATCATACGCGACTGTAATTTTCCCTAGATTTGCACAGGAAGTGATTGCTTCGCATTGGATGAAGCTACGAAGAAAGGATATTTACGCCCCAGTATTGTGGATCCTCTTACACGATTCAATCCGGGGAACAATACGGGAATAGAGCGTTCAATATTGAATATCAACATCATCCCGGACAGGACTATGTGGATTTTATCATCAGCTTCAAGGGATATGGTGCAGAGTTGGAAAATGCAATGAAAATTTTCACAACGGCAAGTATCAAAGTGGATCAAGACTTCATGATTCAAACGTTTTGTATTGGAAACGGTAATCAATGCGGGAGGAAAAGCCCCTGTCCGCCCTTTTGGTATTGGCATCGGTATCGGGGACAAATGGATAGCCTCCAACTAAGCAGAGAAGCTATCAGTACCCGCAGTTGATGATGTGCAATCCGGATCTCTGCTGGCTAGATTGGAAAGATGAATTAAGAGAGAATATTAATTCCCTCAAACTTGGTGCAGCCGGAACGGGAGGAGATACAGTTTGTCTTGCGGTAAAAATCGGTACTGCAGCCACGCATACGGCCATTGCTCCGGTAGCTATTAATTTTCACTGTTGGGTGCCAGAAGGGCAGGAATACGTTTCTATGACAATGGGAAATGAAAAACTTCTTTAAGAGCGAGGAATATCAAAGGAGGATAAACAGGAAATGAGTGAAAAATAGTTTTGAAAGCTCCGCTGAAAGAAGAGGATGATCGTAGCTTGCAGATAGGGGATGTTGTTTATATTACAGGACATATTTTTACAGCAAGAGATATGGGACATCTGAAAATTCGAGAGATGTTAAATAAGAATGTTCAGTTACCAAAGGACTTTAGAGGCTCAGTTGTTTTTCATGCAGGTCCGGTTTGTCTAAAATGAGAGACGGTTCTCGGCGTCTGAATGTTATTGGGCCAACCACTTTATCCGTATGGAACCCCATGTGGACATGGTTGGTGAGTGGGAGTGAAGGCCGTTATCGGAAAAAGGCGGAATGGAGCAAGGAACGCTTGATGCTTGTGAAAAATACGGGTATATTTGTTGCAAGCTGCTCGTGTGCAGCTAAACTGGCACAAGGAGTGAAGGGGGTACAGGATGAATTGGCTTGAAATGGGAATGCCGGAAGCTCTATGGGATTTTAGAAACAGAGGAGTTCAGCCCCTGGTAGTAGCAATGGATCACGCATCATAAGTATTTATAAAATTTAAAGCGGCTCGGAAAAACTTGATGAGATTTATCCAAACTGATTTTTCCTGTTGTAAATGCTGTATGGAGGAAAAAGAAATGGACTACAGAACAGAAACACGATTCCATGGGGAAGTGCAGGTTCCGTGGAGAAATACTGAGGCACAACCCAGAGAAGCTTTGAGAACTTTAAAAATAGGAACGGAGAAAAATGCCTACTGAGATTATCCGTGCCTTTTGCCATTTTTTAAAAAGGCGGCAGCAATCGCCAATGATCGCCTAGGCAAACTGGATGAAAGACGAAAAACTTTGATTTCCGACGTATGTGATGAGATTTTGGAGGAAACTTAACGAGCACTTTCCTCTTGTGGTATGGCAAACCGGAAGCGGAACTCAGTCCAACATGAATGTGAACGAAGTCATTGCGAATCGGGGAAATGAAATGGCAGGAGAAAAGCTACTTCATCCAAACGAGCCATGCCAATATGTCCCAAAAGCTCCAACGATACCTTCCCAACAGCCATGCATATCGCAGCAGCCTTGGAAATCGAAGAGACTTTTCCCCAGTCTTGACACCCTCATTCAATCCTTTTGAAAGACTGATGCAGGAAAATGAAGGCATTGTAAAAACAGGGCGGACCCATTTGCAGGATGCCACACCGATTAGCTTTTCTCAGGAAATCAGTGGCTGGAAAGTGATGCTCGAAAAATCGAAAGAGATGTCAATTAAGCCTTCCCGGCTTCAGGAGCTGGCCCTTGGGGAACTGCGGTGGAACAGGACTGAATGCCCCTAAAGGCTTCGATTTAGAGGTGGCCAAAGCAGTTTCGAACTTACGAAGAGGATTTTAAAACCGCAGCCAATAAATTTCACTTTCTCTTACCGCGAAGGATGAGCTTGTTTTTGCCCACGGTGCATTGAAAGCCTTGGCGGCGAATTTGATGAAAATAGCCAATGACATTCGTTGGCTTGGCAGTGGCCCAAGATGCGGTCTTGGAGAAATTTTCTTCCGGAAAATGAGCCGAAGCTCCATTATGCCGGAAAGGTCAATCCACCCAATGCGAGGCACTGACCATGGTATCCGTTCAAGTCATGGCCAATGATGTGGCGGTGGGCATAGCAGCTTCTCAAAGGGAATTTTGAGCTAAATGTATATATGCCGGTGTGTATCTGCAATTTTTGCAGTCTGTACGTCTGCTTTCGGATGCCAGTTATCCTTTAATCAGAACTGTGTTGTGGGCATCAAGGCGAACAAGGAGAAAATGCAGGAAAATCTTCATCGTTCTCTGATGCTTGTAACTTGTTTGAATCCCTACATTGGCTAGTGAAAATGCGGCGAGACAGCGAAGAAAGCTTTTCAGGAAAAATATTCTTTAAAAGAAGCCTGTCTGCAGCTTGGTTTCTTGACGAAGAGAAGTTTGATGAAGTGTTTAAGCGGAAGAAATGATATAAAAGAGGAGGAAGAAAAATGGACTATGCGAAGGAATCATTGAAACTGCATTATGAATTAAAGGAAAATTGAGGCTAACACCCAGAGCCAAGGTGGACAGTAAAGAAGCACTCAAGCCTGCTTATACTCCGGGAGTGGCTGAACCCCTGCCTTGTTATACAGAAGGATGTGGAGAAAAGCTATGAGCTGACCAGACGCTGGAATACATGTGGCCGTGGTAACGGACGGAACTGCTGTCCCGGCTTGGGAGACATTGGCCCTGAAGCCGGTATGCCGGTTATGGAAGGAAAAATGTGTGCTGTTTTGAGGCCTTTGGAGATGTGGATGCCATTCCGCTTTGCGTAAGAACGAAGGATGTGGAGGAAATCGTGAAGATCATGTGAGTCTCCTAGCCGGAAGCTTTGGGGAGTGAATCTGGAAGACATTTCCGCACCCCCGTTGTTTTGAGATTGAGAAGAGACTCAAGGAAATTTGTGATATTCCCATTTTCCCATGACGACCAGCATGGCACTGGTGGTGGTGACTCTGGCAGGCTTGATCAATGCCTTAAAGCTACCGGGAAAAATCGAAGAAGTGAAGATTGTGACCTCCGGAGCCGGGGCAGCAGGCATGCACATTATCAAATTGCTCTTAGCATGGGGAGCAAAACATGTGATTATGACGGATGAGAGGGCGCTATTTATAAGGGGAGAGAGAACTTAAATCCCATTAAGATGGAAATGGCGGAGCTTACCAATTTCTCCATGGAAAAGGGAAGTCTTTCAGATGTTATCAAAAATGCGGATGTCTTTATCGGTGTTTCTGCACCGGGAACCCTGAATAAGGATATGGTGAAGAGCATGGCGGAGAAGCCCATTATCTTTGCCTGTGCAAATCCTATTCCGGAAATTTTTCCCGGAGGATGCGAAGGAGGCCGGTGCTGCAGTAGTATCTACAGGACGGTCGTGATTTTCCAACCAGATCAATAATGTACTATGCTTCCCGGGTATCTTTAGAGGAGCCCTTGATGTGCGGGCAAAGGATATCAATGATGAAATGAAGGTTGCCGCAGCCTACGCTATAGCGGAACTGGTGAGCGATCAGGAACTTAATGCGGAGTATATTCTGCCGGCGGCCTTTGATGAAAGAGTGAGATGCCGTGCACAAAAAGCCGTTTCCGGAAGCGGCAAAGAAAAGCGGTGTAGCAAGACTATAGTGCTGTATGGAAATATTACATTGCAGTTCTGCATGAAGATGCTACATAGAACTTTTTTGATAATAAGGGCGAATGAATGATGCAGAGTACAAAAGCCGGGGATTTTCCCCGGTTTTTGTGCTATGTATAGTAAGTATCGCTAGTAAAAGCATGCGTTTTTTCTCGTTTGGAAATATGCTTCATAATATAGAATTAAAAAGCCTTTCCATTTCTCATAAAGTCATACAAGGTTAATATGTTCAATACCATTACGTTGTTGCAGAATAGAGTCAGTAGTAACTACATATTTTGGATAATTGTCTTTAATTGCTTCAAGCGGTCTGTACTCACGGTCTTCCGTGCTTTGATAATGCAATGGTATACGCAACCTGAATGTAGGGATATCGTATTTCATCATTTCTTAAGATGAAATCGCATTCCAGCTTCCAACTCGTCCAACGCTAACAGAGTAGTCGTGAGATCTTGCGTATATATAGGTGATATTTTCGAGAACAGGACCGAAGTTAATTCTATTATCGGTATTCTGTGCAAAATAAAAAAGCAGGTCTGCCAGATAGTATCTCCGCTTAAGGACTTTCTTTGGACTTCATATCAAACCTTGGGCATTCGCAAAAGAATTTTCGAGTCCAACAAGGCTTTAATGTATCTTTACAAATTGTGGCCTCACTGATAGCTGTTCCACTCTGCTCAATGGCTTTTCAAACTTTTTAGGCTGGTTGTTGCACCAAAATTATTGATAATATATTTTTGGACTGTTTTCGAATGTATTCTTGTTACGGATTTTCAGCCTTCTTCTAATGTCTTTTTCAAAGATTTCATCGATAACGCTTTGAACATATCGCCTTTTGCAGAAATACTATCCATTTGTATAGTTCTGGGAAATCCGCCTTCAAGGATGTAATTTTTGTAATTCTTCTTGTCGGTCAGAAGCAATCGCTTTACCATAGAATTCTTTGATGTCATACTCCTCGAAAGAAAGAGGAAACATTTCAAATTCAATGTATCTTCCGGCAAGCTTTGTCATTAACTCTCCACTTAGGAGATAGTTAGTTTGATCCTGTGATAAAGATTGACCATTCATTTGTCCTACGTAAACTATTAGAGAATTATTTCAAAGCCCTTAACATTTTGGATTTCATCAATAAAAAGGTATTTTTGTTTCGGAGACGGAGGGATTGATTCCATTACTTTCTAGCTGCTCACCTTTTAGAATTTTTGTGATAGGCTTTACTGTCTAGGTCAAAGAAATAGAGTCGGTCAGTTGGAATTCCGGATTCTTTTTAATTCGCTGGCAATTGTCTCCATGATACAGGATTTTACCACATCTTCGGACACCGGTAATTACTTTAATGATATCGGTTTCATGGTAAAAATCACGAATCTTTTAAGGTAGTTTTCACGAGGATACCAATTCATATTGTCTTTCCTTTTTAAGTTTGTTTAGCCTATACTAACAAAAATTGTCATGAAAATATCAAGTTTAACGTTGGCGATTTTGATGAAAAATCACCAACGTTAAACATCTAGTATCATAATAGTATGACTTTTCTACATCTGTATGTGTTATTATTAAATGTATTATGAAAATGCTGAATATATGGTGCTCTCTGCACTGGTATATGTCATATCAGGTAGAGCAGATAGAAAGGATATATATGACTACGAAAGAAAAATTAAAGAAGTATCAGGACTGGTTGTTTCAAATGCTCTGCCTATCAAATGGCCCTTAAATATCAGTGGCATTGATAAGCAGACGGTGGCGCCTGAGGCAGGGGCAGTTATCGAGACGCGCGTTCCGCCTTTTTGGCAGGGGAGCTTTTAGCTTGGAAACCGATCCGGAAATTGTGGCAGTACTAAAGGATTTGCAGGAGGATCCCGGGTGGACGCGGAAAATAAGCGGGCTATCCGAGTTTACTATAAGAGGCAGAAGACACCTTTGTATTCCCAAGGAGGAGTTTGTAGCTGTAAAAGCTTTGTGATGAGTCCTTTGATGCTTGGATTTTAGCTAAAGTCCAAGGCGGATTATTCTCTTTTGCTCCCTATTTGAAGAAGGTGATTGAAGGAAAGAAGAAGCTTTATGGCTATCGGAACAGCAACCTGTCCATTTACAATCAGATGCTGGATGATTTTGAGCCGGGGATGGACGAAGAAAAATATGATGCCTTCTTTGCAGCGCTGAAGGAGAGACTGGTACCTCTTATTCAGAAGGTGACCAAGGCAAAGCAGCTTCGAGAGGATTTCTTGGCCCAAAGCTTCCCGGTGGAAGAGCAGAAGAAGTTTATGGAAGGGCTTTTGGAGTACTTGCATTTTGATCCCTCCTGGGCCTATCAAAATGAGTCCGAGCATCCCTTTACTTCCTGGACCTGTGAAAATGACTGCCGTACCACTACGAAGTATATCGAGAACAATGGATTTCTGCGATTTTGTCTACGGTGCATGAGGTAGGGCATGCCTATTTGTGAGCATAATATCAATCCGAAGTATGACGGTATGATTTTATCCGAGGGAGTGTCTTCCGGTATGCATGAGTCCCAGTCCAGACTTTGTGAGAACTATCTGGGAAGAACTTTGGCCTTTTGGAAATATCATTATCCTAGGCTGCAAAAACATTTTCCAAAGCAACTGGGAGAGGTTTCTTTAGAGGAATTTTATCAGGCTGTTAACCGTTCCAAGCCTTCCTTTATCCGTACGGAAGCGGATGAATTGACCTATCCATTGCATGTCCTGATTCGTTATGAAATTGAAAAGGGCTTATTTAACGGAAGCATTTCCACAGAGGGACGATAAAACCCCGAATGCAAAGTACAAGGAGTATTTGTCAGTGGACGTGCCAAATGATAAAGTGGGCATCCTGCAGGATGTGCACTGGTCCGACGGAAGCTCGGCTACTTTCCCCACTTTACGCTTTGGGAACAGCCTTTGCGGCACAATTCATGCATGCCATGCGAAAGGACCTGGATGTGGACAGCCTTTTTGGAAGAAAAATCATTTTTGATGAAATCATGAACTGGCTAAAGGAGTATATCCATACCTACGGTTTCCGCTCATGAAGCGCCGGAGCTTATGAAAATGGTGACAGGGGAAGAGTTTAATGTAAAGTATTTCGGATTACATCGAGGAGAAATATACGAAGCTGTATCAATTGTAGGAGATAGAATTTATAGTTTGGTGTTTTCTAAAATGATGTTCAACATCTGACGAGGGGTAACTACATAAACTTTTTCAGGAAAATGCTTTATATTACCGGTGACAAGCCAAGCTTCTTCCGTTTTTCGTTGTTCCATTACCACCTCATAAAAACTAAATCTTTCGGATCGGGAAGACTTTCATGGATAGCGGTTCCGCATCTATAGAGAGACCATACAGACGAAAAGTCTGTATAATATCATCAATCAAGTCTTTTGGAAGATGGAATTTGAGCAGAGATAACTATCCCGGTATTCTGACTCGATATCGTAATTTAAAACCGGTGTAATGATACCGGAAAATACCATGTCGAGAATGTTACTGGAACGTGATTGATGCTTGAGCATTGCGGATATGAGTCATTGGGTATCAATGATAGCAAAATATTTCATAAGATACTATTTCCGTGCTTCTGCAATTTCTGCGTGATTTCATCTAAGGATATCGGAAATACTATTCTTCCGCACTCACTGGCTTTCCAAAGCATAAATTCCGGGAATACTTTTTCAAGGTCATGCTAAACGGTATACCGTTTTCCTGATTCAACCTAGACATACACATCCTAGGATAGGCAGGAGAAAGTCCCAGTTTTTCTAAGATTTGATGGATTTTAGCTTTTCTGTGTCTCTGTTCTGAATTGAACCAGTGTCTTGGCTATATTTTCGCCTCCATTCGTAGAATTTATACTAAACATCTTCTTGTGGTATTAGTATAGCAGACAGAAACCGGAAAAACAATCATACGATTATAAATGATTACAAATAATTACAAATACTCATGATTTGATTTATTAACGAAAGAGGAGTAAAAGGAGATTTTTAGTGCACGTTTTATTGTTTTTGATGTGAGACACCGAACCGAAAGAATAACCGAATGAGCGCCATTGGCATTACCGTGGTGGAAGAAGGAAAAATCAGCAAGGAATTTTATTCTTTAGTGAATCGAGGCCGACTTTGACTATTTCAATGTAAAGCTTACCGGGATCAGTAAGGCCAAGTGTCATGATGCGCCTACCTTTCCGGAATTATGCGCGCAGATTGAGCCATTTTTCCGACGAATGCTGGTAGCCCACACTGCCCTTTGATATGAATGTGTTGAAAATTGCCTTTTGGATTATGAGATTGATTGGAAGCCCTATGCCCGATACCTTTGCACGGTGAAAATGGGCAGAAGCTCTTTTCCCGACAGGAGCCATAAGTTAAATATGGTCTGCGAGGATTTTGGGATTTCCTTCAACACCACCGGGCGGACAGCGACAGCCGTGCTTGTGGAGATTTTACTTTGTTATCTGGAAGCCGGGGCAGAGGTAAAGGACTTTATAAGGACCTGCTCGTTTAAGAAATAAAGAATATTAGAAATTTTGCAGGAGATATTATGAAAGACATTATCATTAAAGAAGCTCTCTATCGGAGGAGGCAAGAATAGCGTATGCATAGAGAAGATTTTACCTTGTGTGATTATAAACTGCTTATTTTCGGCGGAGAAAGCGGACTCCCGCTTATTATTTTCAATCACTTTTCCGATGAGGAGAGGCCGCATTTTGGACTTGCAAAGAAAAATTCTAAGGATTTTCATTTTCTTGCCATCGGAAATCTCTAACTGGGAGCGAGATTTAAGCCCTTGGCCCGCTCCTGCCTTAGGAAAGAGGGGGACGATTTTACCGGAGGTGGAGAGAAGTATCTGGATTGTATCTTGTCCGAAAATCCTTCCTTGGCAAAAAGAAAAATCAATGGTGTACTGAATTTATAGGCATAGCCGGCATATTCTCTGGCGGGATTATTTGCCTTGGATGCCCTGTATAAGACGGATGTCTTTACCCGTGTGGCCAGCATGTCGGGCTCTCTGTGGTTTCCGGGGATCAAGGAATTTTGCAAAAGAAAATGCGATGAAAATTCTGCCGGGAAAAGCTTTGATTTGTCTATCGGAGATAAGAGTCTAAAACAAGACATCCATTTTTAAAACCATGGGAAAAACACCGAAATTCTACAAAACATTTTAAACTCTATGGAATAGAGACGACTTATAAGCAAATCCGGGCAATCATTTCAAGATGTATCTCCGTTGTGCAAAAGTGGATTTTGGAGCTTTTGCAATAAATATGATGGTAGGGGATTATGGGAAGTCCGGTTGCTTTTATCACGCGAAATAAAAACCGAGTATTTTGAGCAGAGATGCATCTTATCTGGTAGGGTAAAGGCGGTGAAAGCAGGAGTATAAACAGAAAAGCTAGTAGGAGGAGCAGAGAGAGTTGATAGTAAAAGGTTTTGATTTATGGGCGGATGATTATGACAAATCAGTCGGGCTCTCGGAAGAAGAGAATCGTTATCCCTTTGCCGGGTACAAAAGATTCTGGGGATATTTACAAAATCATAATGTAAAGCTGATAGTAGTTTTGGACCTTGGATTCGAACAGGTACATTAACCACAAAAGCTATATAAAACGGATACATTATTTTACGGACAGGATTTTTCCTCAAGAATGATAGAGCTCGCGTATGAAAAGATGCCGGTGCACATCTCTATCAGGAGATTTTTCAAAGGGTTTAGCGGAGGAACTGAGCAAGAGTCCTTTGATTTTTTATTATTGCGACTTATTCTATTCATCACTTAGCAGATGCACAAAAGTGTTTTGTAAAAGATTTGCTTGCACATCTTAAAAAGATGGCGGAAAAGATTTTAATCGGAGATGTCGCTCAAATCGCAAGGCATTGGATCAATGCAAAAAGAAGCTATGCGGATGAATGGGATACTGATGGAAATCTATTGCGTTGCGGATGAACTAAGAACAGAATTTCCGAATTGATTTTTGAGAAGAGGACATTCTGCTCCCGGCATACTATATTAGGCAGGAGAAAATTTTTGTCTTTATGAAACCATTGGCCTTTGAGGTAAAAGTAGGAAATGTCTGTAACAAGTTTTATACATGTAAACAAAGCTGGAAAATCATGATTTTGATTTAGAAATATTCAATAGGGAAATAGAAGCACCTGGGACAGGAATAGAGCTGAGTAGGACTGCGTCATTTTCCTATGATGTTTGTTGGGAAAAATTACTCGGAGTCCTATCAGTTTACCTTACGAATGGACGAAAAAGATCCACCTTTGCCCATAGAGCATTTTTAATTCAGAAAAATAGAATGAGGGATTATGCAAGCTTTATTAGTATAGCTAAGCCTTTGTTTTTGATCGAGCACAGGAATTAATCTTATGTGATGAAAATAATGAGGACACTGATGCTTTCATGAATACCTCCGTGAGTAAGGTATTTGGAGGAGGTTAGAAAATTAGGGATATGGGTATGGGAGACGGAGAGATGATTTTACGCAGGACAGGAAAAGTAATATTCTTTTGGTTTGCATGATGGCAGGATAGAAAGATTAGCTTTTAAAAACGATGTTCTAACAATAGAGTTGGATACATATTTCAATATACGAAGGTGAAAAAATTATATTCGGAGAAGTTCTGTGACAGTGATTTAGAGAATGTAATATTTTGATATTGGATAGGACTGCATATGAGCATCTCGGAAAAGTCATCCGGATTAAAAAGAATATATGAAAGAATATGCTCATGCAGAGGTGAAATCTCAACAGAAGGATACTTCGGCTATAGTACAACATATACAGGCTGGTTGGGGAGAAAGGAAAAGAACCGGTATCGCTATCCTGTAGTATTTGATTCAGGATATGGTTTATAGAATTGATTGCTAAATTGGAATTTTGGGGGTGAAGTATGGCTTCAAGTAAAGAGTATTTAGATTTTATTTTAGAACAACTATCTGATCGGAAGAAATATCCTATAGGTCAATGATGGGCGAATATATAACTTATTATCGGATTATTAGCGGAATTTATGATGATAGGTTTTTAGTAAAGCCTGTTAGGTCTGCAATAGCACATGAAATGCAGTATGAGTTACTCCCTATGATGGAGCAAAGGAAATGCTGTTGGTAGATGATATTGACAATAAAGAATTTTTAACTGGTTTATTCAATTCAATGTATGATGAATTACCTGTACCAAACCAAAGAAAAAGAAATAATAAAATTGAAGTTGTGGGGAAGTGAAGATGGATTTTAATAGATGATTCCGAATTATCGGTTTTGATATTAATAAAACAAAAATTTATAGTGATTAGGATTCAAAATAGAATACGAACGCAATGATGAAAGAGTTTGTTTTCATGTTCATCAGGTCAGTTTATGTTTGAACAAACTTTCATGATGATGGGTGGAACACAGGCGAATTAAGTTATCCCTTTTGGGAAGAGGTATAAATTCAATAGCAGTCGAAGATGTTGAAGGAATTTATAAATTGGTGAAAAACCTCTAAATTTTGAAAATACATAGAGAACTAACAAGAAAATCAATATCAAGGGCAGAAGAAACACAAACTGAGTTTTTAATACAAGATCCCAATGGGTATTTATTAAGATTTTACAAACTGGCCAATTTGTTGAATTTAGCAAGGTATTATGAGATGAAACCCAAAACTTGTACAGATATTGTGAGGGCAGGAAAAGAAAGTCTTCATACCAACAAACTGAAAGAAAGGGAGGGGATTGAAATGAACATTATCGTTGTTTAATGATTGATTATCTTGAAACAGTCCCTGATGATGAGTTTGACGGCGCGAAAGTAACTCTATCCGGATACTCTTATTCTATGTTCAGCCGATTGTTCTCATTCTAACCAAACAACGATTTCAGAATATTTAAGAAGCAGAAGATTGACGGAAGCAGCCGTTATATTATATGAAATACGGATAGATTATTGATGTTAGCTCAAATTTGGATATGGGTCATCAGATCTGATTTTGGAACAGCTTTTAAAAATTTTCATGGATTTATCCTTCTGAGGTAAGAAATGGGAAACCGTTCAAATTAGTATCACTGAGTGCAATTAGTATTAAGTGTAAGAGGAGGAAGAAGCATGAACATTGCAATTCAAAAGAAACAAGCATTTACAGTTGCAGTAAAATGAACAAAAACATCAATTCATCATTATGTCCGAATGTCTGGGATAAACTGTATGCCAAAATATAGCCAACGATGAACTTGCAAGTTTGGGAAGGGTCAACACGAGCGTTTGCCATGATGTGGAAAATCCAAGCACAATAAATTATATGGCTGGGTATGTCGTTAATGATGCAGACAAAGCCATAGTATGGGCTTAAATGTTTTGGAAGGGAAGAAGCAGAGTATGCAGTTGTAGAATTAGTAGGAAGTGTTCCGGAGTGCATTTAACGGGGTGAAAATATGCAATGGAAGTATTCTTCCTGAGCATAGCTATGTCCATTCAGGAAAACCTGACTTTGAATATTATTATGAAGGTGATATGCACAGCAATGATTATAAAAATGGAGCTGTGAGTTGATAACTAAAGTCATAGGTTTGTAAAATAAAAAGAGATTCCATTTCAAGAGGATTAGGGAGATAGAAGTATGCTGAACATCAGCCAACTGTCTACAAAGTATAGAATTAAAATGGAGGAATTTAAAATGGATTAGGATATTCATGCTAATCGTGAGTTTTACTTATTCCGTTCACTATGCTTTTCTTTTGGCTGGCTACTTTTCAGAGAACACTGAAAAGAAATCAGATATGTATTCGGATACCGAACAAAAAGGTCCATGAGGAATGAAGAAACATGGAAGTTTTGGAATCAATATTTTGGGAAAGCATTGGTATCTTTTGCGGACTACTTTCAGCACTCTCTCCATGATCGCCATAGCCATTGTCTGGAAAAAGGGAACAGACAGTGGGAACGGTTGGCGGTATTGTCACGATGTTGCAGATGATCCCTTTAGCTGGCGCAGGATGATTCCTACAGAGATTGCATTGAAGAAAAACTTTGATGAAAACGGGAGAGAATAAACTGGGATTTATTTTTGTATCTGTAACATTGAAAATACTTTTTTCACCTGAAAGTTGCATATGATGGACTACTGAAGATAAATATGCATAAAATCGCATGCTCATAGAGGAATTAAGTGAATACGGTCTCTCCAAAGTCTCAGCTCTCCCGTACATGGCTAAGAGTGGTGAGTACTTCCCTATCACAAAGCAAGGAATTTATGAAACAGACCGAGCTACTCCCGGTTGCTTACCTCACTTTGCGGGCAGCATTTATCGTCCTTCCTACATTTCCTCTGAATATGCTCTAAGCTTTCTATGGATGATTCCGGAAGCGGTATATACCGTTACTTCGGCCACATTTGAGAAGAGAAAGAAAAGAAGTTTGAAACAGCTGGGACATTTACTTACCGCGATCGTGCTACCTTCTGGAGGCATTTCCTCTTGGCATCCGCTTGTTGCAAAGAAGGAGACTACTTACCGGATTGCTGAAGTAGAAAAGGTCTTATGCGATCATGCTGTATCATGTGTCCCTCACAAACTACAAAGGAGCTACATTTAACGAAAAACTCATGCATAGTGAAGAATCAGAGCTGAAAAAGCTGGATACCCTTAAGATGTGTGGAGAGTATAGTGTTGACGCATCATTCAACAAACTATTAAAAAGTTGTATTCTCTCAGGAGGCTTTAGATTAGTGTTGTGATTGAACAAATGTTGAAAAACTACGATGTGGATTTTTGAATTTTTAACAGAAGAGATACTTTCGGTATAGGTTACAACACATACAGGCTGGCTTTTGGGAGAAAGGAAAAGAACCTGTAATCGGCTATCCTGCAGAGTTGGGAATCTAGGATATGGTTTATAGAATTGATTGAAATAATCGTTTGTGGGAGTGACTGGTGTAGGAGGAAAGCAGTATTTATCTGTGTTGATCCTGTGTATCGCGATCAATGTATTTACTTTATGGCTTATCTTACCTGATTTTCTTTTCCAAAAAGAAGCGTATATGTTATCGGCAAAACAAGACGACTATATCTGGAAATAGTAAAAGAATATTTTCGTATAGAATATGATATTAGTAAGATTGTCTATCAGCAAAGCTTTCCGAATGGCTATTCTTGGATATCATAATGTAGTCGGAGAGACGCATAGGAATTTGATGATACGCTTAGTGTTGCGAAAGTAATGAAATACAAGAATATTTTTAAATTTAAAAGCCGGATTCATCCAAATATTTGAGGCTGTTGGAAGCTCGAGCTCATAGTTGAGTTTCTGCCGTTACAGTGATTGGTATTGTGAATCTTAGAAAGAAAACGAAAACACGCATACTTTGCGGAAAACATACACAGTCGCTGTTAGTGAATCAACGATAATTCTTACTTTTAACATCTGTATAATGATAGTTTTCATATATCGCCAACTATATTTACTCTGCTGAAATAGAGTGAGTGTGTTTTGCTGAAAGGATATGTATGAAGAAGACATCTTGGTTCATGGAGAAAGATATTGACAAGGTTTCGTGGAAAAAACGTGAGGACTTTAAGATACAGAAGACGCTGATGATTATTCCTGAGGAAAAAGAACTTGGAATCGGAAATCCTGCTATATGTGGAATTCAGGAATATGGTTTATAGAATTGACATGAAATTATGAGTTAATGATGGAGGTCATGCAAAAGTGAGAATGCGCAACTTATCGATATTTAAGTGATAAAATTTAAAAGAGCTTAAGTCTTATTATGGAATAGAAGATAGATTCCAGAAGAAATTGAAGATTCCCATGAAGAAGTGGAACTTTCGCTGATATAGATAAAAAGTGGGATGTGCCGTATTTTATGCTTACGGGAGGAAGAAGGCTTTGAACCGATAAAACATGAGCCTTTGAAGATGGTTACGGGTGAATTTTCTATTGATGATGCATCAGAGTTTATGGCATACACCGAAAAGACAAAGATTAAAGATATGAGTTTCTGCACTCGATCATTTTGATATAGAAAAAGGCGTTGGAAAAATTCAGTATGGAAAATGCAAAACTGCCGATTTGTATCCGAATATTTGGGATGATTGAGGAAGAAATCGATGAAATTAAAGAAGAAATTATGGATTGTTTTCAGTGATGAAAGAGTTTTATCATCACATTCTGGAAGCAAAATGGAAATATACTGATTACGATTTGCTGAAATAGTATTATTCTGAAGACTTATAGTTTGATTATTAGGTCACCTTAAATGATATAAAGCGGAATTTCTTTAAGAATATGTAGAACAGACAAGTTGAGTCTTTGGCAAAGATCTCAAATAATGTTCCCAATGTAAGAATAGCAAAATTTTTACTTTTGCCGGTTGAAAATATACTTCCCACTGTTTCTGGGTCTTTCAGGAAACGACAAAGTGAGGAAATAAACTGCAAATCCAAACGTGGCATTTACCACCATTCCTCACGGAGAAATGAGCATGTAAAGCTAAGGATAGTGCAAAAAGTTCCAAGACGATTTTTGATCTTGCTGAGCAATTTAGTGCTAAAATTCACGATAAAGACACGATAGAATATGCGTAGGAGAATCGTTGATTTTATTTGAAATCAGATTTGATATGCATGTAGTTACCAAGGATTTACACTGCATTAAAACGTTAAAGCTATAAATTGCAATCGATATATTGAAAGCCATTGAAATCTATCGAGAGCCAATGGAATGTATCGAAAGCCAGGAAATGTACTGACTATGATTTGCTGACATATGCGAGTAAATTTGAATTTGTGGAGGTTTTCATGAGAGTATGAAGAAATTAAATTAAATATTTCAAATGATAAAAATTAGCAATTACAAAGTATTTAAAGGGATGAAGCGTATTCTAGAAATATTTAAACCGAAGATGAAAAGAAGTTAATAAATAAAAGAGTATTTGTAACTCAAAAGGAAACTATGTTTATTATGAAAGGACAGATATAAATTGGAACTATTGGTCAGATAAAAACAAGATATGATCTCGAGTTTTGAATTGAGTGATATAAAACATAATATAGTATTTGAAGTATCACAGAATTGACTAAGTTTACAAAAATATTTAGGAGAAGTAGTCAAAAATTATGTTTAAAGAAAAATGGAGAAATAGTAGAAGTACTGGATATTTAGTACATCTTGAACTCCCTATTTATTAGATTAAGTAATTGAAGTTGTCGAGGCTTAGAAAGTTATAAGTCTTTCTGTTATACAACTTATAAAATTTTTGTACGAATACTGTAGGGCAGGGAAAAGAACCTTCCTCTATACTAAAAATAAACTGAAGGAGAGGGGAATCGGAATGATATATCAAGTCGTTTAACGATACGATTGATTATCTTGAAACAGTTCTTGATGATGAAATTGATGTAAAAGTAAAACTCAGTTATCCGGATATTCGTATTCAATGTTGAGTCGCTTGTTTTCTATTCTGACTGAAAACAACGCTTTCTGAAGATTTGAAGCAGAAGATTGACTGAAGCAGCCGTTATCTTAGGAAACACGTGATGGAAAAATTATTGATGTTGCTTCAAATTTGGATATGAGTCATCAGATCATTTTGAGAACAGCTTTTAAAAATTTTCATGGATTTACTCCTTCTGAGGGTAAGAAATGGAAATCATTAAATTAGTATCACGGGTCAATTAGCACTAAAGGTAAGAGAGGAAGAAGCATGAACATCATAATTCAAAAAGAAACAAGTACATGTTGCAGGGGGTAAATAACAAAGCATCAATTGTCATTATGTCCGAGTGTATGGGATAGCTATATGAAAAATATAGCCACGATGAACTTGCAAGTTTGGGAAACGTCAAAGTATGGGCTTGCCATGATGTGGATCCAAGCACAATGAAATACAGGGCTGCTTATATCGTTAATGATGAGATAAAGCACAAGTATGGGCTTAGATGTTTTGGAAGTGGAAGAAGCAGAGTATGCAGTTGTAGAATTAGTGGAAGGAGTTCCGGAGTGCATTCTAACGGGTGAAATATGCACGGAAGTATTCTTTCCCTGAGCATGGCTATATTCATTCAGGAAAAAGCCTGACTTTGAATATTACTAGGAAGGCATGCACAGCAAAGACTACAAAATGGATCTGATTCGATAACTAGCTTAAAAACCAGCTGTCGAGCTGGAAAATTTCAGCTTTGGGAGAACAAGATGCTTATAAAGATTTTATATTTCAAGACGATTAGTGGAGACAGAAGAAGTTGCCTCATGTTCTTTAAAGCAGACCCGGGGTGGAAAGCGTCTCATAGGCTGTAGACATTGGGTTTAAGCCTGGGATTTTGAGGATTCCGGAAGCGGTATATGATATTTACTGCTACATTTGAAAAGAAAAGAGGTTCGAAACAGCTTTTGGATCTTCTGAGTTATCGAGATGTGCCTGCAGGCATTTCTCATGGTATTCGTTTAGTTCAATAAGATGAGAAGTCTAGGAAAGTTATGGAGGGTTGATTTATGGTTGGCATTATTCTTGAACAATTAGCACGGATGATAGGGAGCAATTTATATTAGATAATCAGGAAGATTTCTAATTATGGTAACAGTAGTTTGAGCCCTTAGAGATAACGCTTGAAGAAGATGGACAAATTATTTCAAGAAAACAATTGAACATTCTATTGATGATGGAAAGGCGTATCGTATCACATACAATAATAAAAGTCGAGGAATTGTAATAAAATGTGTAATGGTGAAAAAGGCGAATTAGATTTACTGTTTGTTGCTCCAAATAGTTTCAGCGGTAAGGGCATTGGTTATGCTGCATGGTGTGAGATTGAAAAATGTATCCTCAAGTAAAAGTTTGGGAGACGGTAACCTCTATATTTTGAACAACGAAATATTCATTTTTATGTAAACAGATGCTTTCACATTGTGGAGTTTTTAATAAAGTACTATCCGATCCTAATGAAACAGACAGTATGGACGTGAAGAAATTGATTCCACAATTTCGAGATGGATGTTTAGATTTGAGAAGAAAATAGATTAGCATATTAGAATTTGATGAGATAAATTAATTTTAGTTTTGTCTAGAATAATCAAACTTCCGATTTGAGAGGAAATGTTAAAATCA
>BNJU01005436.1_pt1 | contig 68436 bp, 80 predicted proteins | sample 8539281 | NCBI WGS metagenome assembly BNJU01 (sample SAMD00202456, study PRJDB9452) | human saliva metagenome | isolation source: human saliva | place: Japan
ATGATTGTACATGAAAGTTATTTAAAATGCAAGAAAATTCTATTGTTTTCATGATGAAACAATAGAATTTTCCAACAAAGTCTTTTTCATTTTAATATAATACAGCGACATTAAAGCTAATAATAAGTAACACTGTTAGAATAACGTTTAACCACGGGAAGCTTCCTTTACTCTTTTTCCTGCGTAACATACGCTACCAAACCAGAAATTTCGATCAAATTAATTCCAATAAGATACAAGATAATTGGTAAAGTCAATGTGTCCATCTGAGGTCCTATTAATAATTCAAAATTCATTACGATGGATATAACGAATAGTCCAGATCCGATAAGTTGTAAAACGAGGCTGACAAGAAACAGAATATTTTTCATGCTTGCGTTTATAGAACACGAGCAGATTCTTAAACAAACTTATAAAAAAATAATATAGTTGAAAAATAATTAAAATGCCGCCAACAACAAAGAAAGTTGTAATAATACCTGCTTCTTTTTGATTTCAAAACGAGAATTGATAATAACGTTATAAAATAAAATATATTATAATCTCTTAGTTTAATTTTTTTCTTCCATGACTATTTCCTTCCATTTTAGATTACTTTCTGTTTTTGCCAATATACATGAACTATTCCATCTTTGACTTTAATAGCAAGGAATTGTTGATCGTTTTTGATGTTATCTTTTTCTGGCACTAATACATAGGCTTCGAATAAATAGAGCCCATCAGGAAGCGCGTCCTTACTTAAGCTATTAAATTTTGAAGATACAAACGATAGAAGTTCCTCTAGTGAAGAAGCCTCGCGGTAATCCACTCGTAAATAACCAGTAATGACCTCAGTTTCACTTGAAAGGAGTTCTTCAAGTGTTAAATTGTAAATAGCTTCTGTTACTGAGTTATCTTTCAAATGATCCGCTGCAATATGAGCTAATCTTTTTAACCGTTCTTTCCCTGAGAGTAAGGGATTTACATCTATTTTAATATTTGTAATTTCTACATCTTCAACCTTATCATCCATTACTCTTTTCACTTTATCAACGGATTTTTCTAAATCAGAATTGGATAGAAATGCTCCTCTAAGAAATGAAAAGTTTTGATTGAATAGAAGCTTAAGAATCTTTGCTTCATCTGTTGAAACATTGGACGTATCCACCGTCTCCTGCATGTCACGAATGCTAGTTCCTTTCTCTAAGAACACATTGTTTTGTAATGTGACTTCACTTCCTGAACTCAATTTTTCAGTAAATTTGAAATTCGCCATATCATTATTCACTGGTGGGATTACTTTTACAGTTGCATTGAATCCGTGCCCTTTATAGTACTCCTCTAGTTTTACAGTAAGATCGTCTGACCTGTTTTGTTCCACTTGTTGGTTATTAATAGCTAGTACCATTAATGCATACGTCGTAATGTGGACGTACAAAAGTGGTGCTTTTACAAGATTTTGTTTTCCTTCAACAAACCCGTACACCATTAAACACAAAACATTAAATACTAATAATAGTACAAACGTTAATACTGCTCCGCTTTTTGCGTTAACAATGGACTCAAATGGCAAAATCACCGTAAAAGGATATTTTTAATTCGTAAAATGTAAAAATATAAGAATAGAACAAACGCTATAGTTCCTGGAATTCGGACATTTGCATTGTCTTTTTGCAACTACAAAGTTAATAATATAGAGTTCACGCAATACAGCAAATAGAATTACAAAAACAAAATGACAAAAAAACGATAAAAATAAACTGTAAATAATGCTTTTGTAATTCCATGCCCAATAACAACTTCAAGCATAAATAGGACGAAATAAAGAATAGTTGGAAGTAATAAGTTAATATACTGAATCTTTCTTATTATTCATAAAATACCTCCTCTTCTATTTCAAATCATCTTCTTCAAAATAACCTAACCCATTTTCCACAACGAAAAGTACTAATCACGTCTCTAGTTTTTCCATTCACCTCAGCACTACCTTTGAATCGATAGACTCCATCCCAGAAGGTGCCTCTTGGTAAATGCTTCTAGTACTTCTTTAAAGTATTCTAGGTTAGATAACCCTGCTTTCTGCGCTTTAGAACTAATTCAGAATAGAAAATATAAACTCGATATTTGCGTAAATCTGATCGTTCTTCATCGCTTGCTTTACATCAATATTGTAAAAGCCCAGCAGCGTCTAGATCTCCCTTTTTCGACATTTCGAAGAGATTCAGCAAATTAAAAAAATGCCGTAAAATTCATATCCCGTCTGTTGGATAAAAATCAACTCTAGATTCTTTTGACCAGCTCAACTTTGAAAAGCTGTATTAATGGTATCAGCAATCGTATAAGGCACTTTTTAATTTATTTAATTTCTCTTTATAAAGGGTTTGAGTAAGAGTTGAATTCCTCATATTTCACTTTTATCAAGACGTTCACGCTCTTTATCAGTTGTTAATAGTTCTTTGATTTTTTTGAACATTCTCATTTGAAATCGCTAATTCATATTGATCTCCAGCCTCTTCAGAAATCGTATAATTTTTAGAATAAGAATATCCATCCGAAAAACTGCTCAGTATATTCCAAACTCACTTCGTATCCCTCGTAATTCAAATGCATGCTTTTTTTATTTTTTTACTTTTAACAGTTTCCATTCAGTCCAAAAGTCTTTAAACTCCTGAGGATAGTTTTTTTCCCAGAATTGAAAAAGTGATGGCGCTGAAATCGATCGAAAATGCAGTTGATACTAACAAAATATTTCGTAATAACGATTAAAGATCAATCCAAATATAAAATAGTATTTTTGCATCATTGTTATCTCTCTATGGAGCCATAGCTTTTGATAAACCGCAATGATAAAAAAATTAATGTAAGAATTAAACTTAAAGCAAATGTTTCAGAAAAAAATGATTCATAAAATCAATGAACTTTAGATTTTCCTTTTAATTAAATCAGCGCTCTGAATAAAAATAACTGACAATAACAAGAACCGACTGAATAATACTTGAATTTCTGATATTTCTATCCTCTTTAAACCCTAGCATTAAATCGGATTGGGTCAATGAGTAAAAAGAGATTTCCAAAAAGCGATCAAATGCCCACGATACAAATAACAAAAAAAGGCCATGCAAAAAGAAGGAACATCTCTAGATGGATACAAATAGAAAAAGAACATTATAGATTAAATATCCAATAATGACTAAACTCAAGTCTAAAAAAACTGACTGTATCTCGTTTCATCACCAGCTCCTCCTTACTTATATTACGGATTTCTTATTTCATCTGCTTCAAAATGACTAACTCCATTTTTCAATAACCATCGTAACCGTCACTCATCGATCTTTTACCATCAACTTTTAGTCGTGCCCACTGAAACTTTATAGGTTCCCATCCTCAAGCGTTCCAGATCGGAATCTCAGATAGTATCTTTTTAAGATAATCGACACGACTTGCATTTTTTTATCTTTTAGAAATTGATCGAACTCAAGGTAATTCACATAACCAAAAGTTAGCAATCATCGCTTTATTTAGAACATCGATATTATAAAAATCCAGCGACTTCAGTATCGCCATTTGCTCTATTTTTTTCAGAGCGTTTTTAATAATCAAGCTATAAAACTCTGGAGGATTTTTTTCGGATAAATGACTTAAAACCGTATCTTTTCTACTAGTTTGAAACCCTACCGCATTATTCACTTTCTCGATTAATTTCTGTATCAATATTTTCGTTTCTCTAATTAAGTCCTTTATAGAGAATAGAACAAATTGAAATTCTTGCTTTTTTTACCTGTATCGAAATAATTCTCTTTTCTTCATCGGTCTTTCAAGATACTTAGTAATCTCTTCAGCAAGTTGATCGTCCAGCTGCGTCACGTGAGTTCCGCTTTCGAACTTCGACTACATCAATGCTTTCCCAGAAATAAGTCCCATCAGATAATCTTTCATCATAATGTAAAGTTGTACGAGAACCAACAAATGGTTCAATTAATTGTGTTTTTTTCTCGGACCTCTACTTTTTCCGAGTGAAACCGAAATCTTTAAACTCCTGTACATATTGTTTGTTTCGATCGAAAGACAGACGCTTTACTATTCGTGAAAAGTAAAGAAAGTTAGACAGTAAGCACCACGCAAAGCCCCAAAATACCAATCTGAAAAGTGAGATGATGTCTTTTCTTGCTGCTCTACTGCTCTTTTTCTGAATAACGCCTATAATGAAAAATTACCGAATAGATGATACTTGTACCAACTAAAAATCGGATAATGTTCCACATAATTAATAGGCCACCAATTTCCCATACAGTTAAATTTGTTAGTTTGTAAACATAAAGCCAATACAAGCCGCAATGATTTGAATCATACTCGTTACTTGAATCGTTTTTATTCTTTTTTCATAGACATCTCTTAATTTGACAACATCTCTAAAAAAATAAAAATATTTCCTAAACACAATGATTGCCAAAGATAAAAAAAGAAATACCGGCCAGACAATAAAGAATGCATAGCCTCCAGAATAATCAAGCAGATAAATAGACAGATTGTATAATAAATATCCTAATAAGACTAAACTAAGTCGAAAAATAACTAATTTCTATATTCTTTCATAGGAAATCCCCCGTAAAATTGTTAACTTTATTATACCATACCCCAGCAAAAAAAGAACGGGCTCACCTTAATGTATTGAACTTGCAAAAAACGTTGAATTCACGCATACTACAATTACAGATGAAATAAAGGAGAATGTTATGATATACAAAATCACTATTTGGATAGTTCGCGGACTACTAGTTCTATTAAATGGATTTGGCGATTACCAAGGTCGAGAAAAAGTACCTAAAGATACAGGGTATGTGCTTGTAGCTCCTCACCGTTCATGGCTAGATCCTGTGATGATGGCGATTGCTGTTTATCCTCAACCACTTGTCTTAATGGCAAAACAAGAATTGTTCAAACCAAAACCATTTGCTTGGTTTATTAAGAAACTGGGTGCTTTTCCAGTGAACCGTGAAAAGCCTGGACCAAGCGCGATTAAATATCCCGTTCAACAAATTAAAGAAAACAAAAAAGCCCTTGTTATCTTTCCTACTGGAACACGATACTCAAACGAGATGAAAGGTGGAGCTGTGATGATTGCTCGTCTAGCAAAAGCCCCTATCGTTCCAATGGTGTATCAAGGACCGTTAACATTCAAGGATATTATTAAACGTAAAAAAATGCATGTAAGAATTGGCGACCCAATCTATATTGCAGACCAAAAACTAACCAAAGAAGAAATTGCAAATTACGATCAAGTCCTGATTCAAAAATTCGATGAACTCGATAAGGAAATTGATTCAAATTATGTATATGAATTACCAGTAAAAAAATAACGTTATACCTTATACGGTATAACGAAAAAAACCATCGGAATTTTCCGATGGTTTTTCTTTATTATTTTTTAGCTCTTTTTTTAGCTTGTGCTTTCATTGAAGCAGCAATTTGACGAACTTTTTGTTCAGATGGTTTTTGACCCATTTGAGTCATCATACTACGAATCATATCTTCATCAAATGGTGGGTTTTCTGCAAAGTAGTTCATCATTGTACGACGTGCGATAAAGAAACCACCGATCGCACCTGCGACTGCAGCAAGAATCACGATTAAAATCCATGCTCCTGTTGACATTGGCTTTCTCTCCCTTCAATATGTGTATCCTTATCTATTGTACTAGATAATTATGAAAATGAAAAGCCTCGCGGTAAAGTTTTCATTCGTTAATTTCGCAAATGATAGATGCTTAGAAAATTATTGAACTAAACTTTTCGCTAATACAAAGTTTCCTAAAGTAGCAGACCCGTTATTCTCAACGGCAGGAGTTACAATAAAGTCTTTTACTGGTGGTGTTGGTACATATCCGTTTAGTAACTCTTCAAACATACGATGAACGCGTTCCACCATATGGTTTTGAGCCATTACTCCACCGCCAAATACAATTTTTTCAGGACGGAAAGTTAGTGTTGCTTGAATGGCTGCTTGAGCGATATAACTTGCCTGAACATCCCACACATCACTCGCAATATCAATATGTTCCCCTCGCACTCCAGTACGTGCTTCTAAACTTGGACCAGCAGCAAGACCTTCAAGACAACCTTTATGGAATGGACAAACACCATCGAAGTTATTAGCGACGTCGATTGGATGTTTATACACATACACATGTCCCATCTCAGGGTGACTAGTGCCTCCAATAAATTCACCACGTTGAATCACACCCGCGCCAATTCCAGTACCGATTGTGTAATACACAAGTGTTTCAATGTTTTCTCCACGATTGTTACGAGCATATACTTCTCCATACGCAGAACTGTTCACATCAGTTGTGAAATAGATAGGCACATCTAGTCTTTTCTTTAATGTTCCAACCACATCCACATTGGACCAATTTGGTTTTGGCGTTGTTGTAATGTATCCGTAAGTCTTAGATTTTGGATCCACATCAATTGGTCCAAACGACCCAATTCCAATTGCTTTTAGATTTTTGAATTTAGCAAAAAAATCTGCAGTCTTTTTTAATGTCTCTTTTGGAGTGGTTGTCGGAAATTGAAGTTCCTCGACTGTGTTAAATTCTTCATCCGCTACTGCACAAATAAACTTTGTACCCCCAGCTTCTAAGCTTCCATATAAGTTTGTCATAAGCCTTTAGCTCCTCAGTTATTTTTTATTATTGTATCATATTTCACTCTAAAAAAAGAAGACGAATCCTGTAATAAAATTCGTCTTCTCGAAAAATTATACATGTAATTCTAATACTCGTGTTTTATTTGTAACAGAACCTGTTGCAATTGGAGTTACTTCTGCATAATCCATTGTGTTTGTGATAATGACCATTGTTGTGTCATCTAGACCATTCGCAGCAATCGCTTCAGAATCGAATGTTCCGATAACATCTCCTGCTTTCACACGGTCTCCTTGAGATACTTTAGCTTCAAATCCTTCACCATTCATCGAAACAGTATCGATTCCAACGTGAATAAGAATTTCAGCTCCGTTGTCTGTTTTTAATCCATAGGCGTGGCCTGTTGGAAACGCAATTGCGATTTCAGCATCTGCTGGTGCGTATACAACCCCTTTAGCTGGTTTCACTGCAATCCCTTGACCCATTACTCCGCTTGAAAATACTGGATCGTTCACTTCACTTAAAGCCACAACTTCGCCGACGATTGGTGAACGTAATTTTTCATAGGAACAATTTCTCCACCTTGAGCAACCTCCCAAGCGTTAGGAAGAGAACCAGAAATCAACATCAGACCAAGTACAATCCCGATTGTTTGATTTCCACCAAACACTTTAAAGGTAGACCAAACCACTAAGGCTGGTAATGCGATAAAGGCCGTATCTGTTAAAATTTTAGAATAGATTAAAAAGTCAGATTGTAATACAACACCAAAAGCCTCTAATAATCCACGTAGCCCCATGAAAAGACCTGTCGCAACAATCGCCGGAATGATTGGAACAAATACATCCCCGAATGTACGAACAGCACGTTGGAACCAGTTCCCTTGTTTAGCTGCTTCAGCTTTCATTTCGCTAGTTGTTAAAGTTGGTATTCCTAGAGATACTACTTCATCATAAATGCGGTTAACCGTTCCTGTCCCAAAAATGATTTGGAATTGTCCAGTATTGAAGAAAGCACCTTGAACTTTCTCGATATTCTCGACTCTATTTGTATCGTTTTTTTCTTTATCCTTTACCATGATTCGAAGACGAGTTGCACAGTGAGCTACACTACTTACATTCTCTTTACCACCAATGGCTTCGATAACACTTTTTGCAATTTCCGTATTATTCATCCATTACACTCTCATTTATAAAAATTGTTACCAATAATAGCACTTTTTAATTTCGAATTGTATCATTATACCGCAATAAGTCAAGTTTAAACTAGAATTGAATCACTAAAAAAACTTTACAAAAAGCTTGATTTTCCGTGTGAAAACACGTACTGTAAAAGTACTATTTGATAGGAGGCCCCCACCATGAAATGGACAACTGAACTTAGATACAAACGCTATGAAGATTGGACTCAAGCTGAGAAAGAACAATTGAAATCTACAATGGAAAAATCCCCTTGGAGAGCGAAATACCACGTAGAACCATCCAGCGGATTGTTAAATGACCCTAATGGTTTTTCTTATTTCGACGGTAAATGGATTGTGTTTTACCAAAACTTTCCTTTTGGTGCTTCTCATGGCTTAAAATCATGGGTACAACTAGAAAGTGATGACCTTGTGACCTTTAAAGAAACTGGAGTCAAGGTACTGCCCGATACTCCACTTGATTGTCATGGCGCGTATTCAGGTAGCGCGATGCAATTTGATGATCAATTGTTTCTATTTTATACAGGAAATGTTAGAGATGAAAATTGGATTCGTCACCCTTACCAATTAGGTGCACTTATGGATAAAGACGGCCATATTGAGAAACTTGGAAAAAATTTGATTCCAAAGCCAAGTGATGCTACAGGCCACTTTAGAGACCCACAAATTTTCCAATATAAAGAACATTATTACGCGATTGTAGGTGGTCAAAATCTAGATAAAAAAGGCTTCATTAGACTCTACAGCGCGATTAATAATGATTACACTAATTGGAAAGAAATTGGTAATTTAGATTTTAATAATGACGGTACTGCATATATGATGGAATGTCCAAACTTAGTCTTTGTTGATGAAAAACCAGTACTGATTTACTGCCCTCAAGGTTTGGATAAAAATGTATTCCCATACGATAATATTTATCCAAATTTATATAAAATCGGTGAAAAATTCGACCCAGAAAATGCGACGATTACACCCGTTTCTGAGCTTCATCAATTAGATTACGGTTTTGATGTCTATGCTACTCAAGCGTTTAACGCACCAGATGGCCGTGTGCTTTGCATTAGCTGGCTCGGATTGCCAGACGTTTCATATCCAAGTGATATCTATGAACATCAAGGAATCTTTTCGTTAGTGAAGGAACTCTCGCTTAAGGATGGCAAGTTATATCAAACTCCTGTAAAAGGAATCGAAAAGCTTCGTCAATCTTCCCTTCCATTTAACAAGTATATTAAAAATACTTCGAATTGCTACGAGTTAAATCTGAAATTAGAAGGAGAAATGGTACATGAGCTCATTCTATTCTCAGACAAAGATGGCAATGGACTATCCCTCATCTTTAATCTTGTAGATGGTGAGGTTGTAGTTGATCGAAGCAAGGTAGGAGAAAATTTTGCCACAGAATTCAGTAGTGTTCGTACAGCACCAATTGCTCCAGCAGACACTACTGCGCGTATCTTTATTGATAATTCTGTCTTTGAAATCTTTATTAACGATGGAGAAATGGTCTTTTCTGGCCGTGTCTTCCCTCGTGAAGATCAAACACATATTTCAATTCTACAAGGAGATCCAACTGGGGTCTATTATCCACTACTTACCTTTACAAATCCAAACTAAAAAAGAAGATCCGATAGGATCTTCTTTTTTTATGCTTCAACTAATCGGTGAATCCATTTGACAGAGAAGACTCTTCGCAACCCAATAAAGGCTTTACAAAGCTCTTCAACACCAGCGCAGATAACCACTAATTGTACTGGGAAGTGCCATACTGCAGCAGCAAGTAAGGCTAAAGGGACTCCAATGAGCCATACGCAAGCCATTTCTAGTTTCATACCATATTGCGTGTCTCCTCCGCCACGAAGAATTCCCACTAAGATAATCGAATTTAAAGTTTTAAATACGAAAATCACACCCATAATTTGGAGTAATTGTTGTCCGATGAGGAATACTTCAGGACTAAGATGCGCAAACATCAATAATGTCCAATGTGGTGTTAAGCTTTGGATACCACCAATGACCACTCCAACAACAAGTGAAATTGTAACAAAGCGTTTTGCCTCTTTTTGCGCTTGTTCAACTTCATTTCGTCCGACTCTATTTCCAAGCATAATACTACAACTACTTCCAATACCTCTTACTAAAATGAATGAGAGATTTTGAACGGCAACAGCTACTTGAATCGCTGCTGTCGCTTGAGTTCCCAACCATAGCATAAGCTGCATTGTAGAATACTTGTCCTAGAGCCCAGAACGTTTCATTAATAATAACGGGATACGTTGTAATCCAATAATTCATCCATAATCCCTTAGAAATATGATGCCAATAGCGACCAATTGGTAGTCGGATTGGTCCATTGTATGAAAATACCACACCAAATAGAACACTCAACTTCAACGACACGAGCGATTAATGTAGCTACAGCTGCTCCAACAACTCCAAGAGCTGGTGCACCGAAATTTTCCCGAAAAATAAAGACGTAGTTAAAGAATGCGTTGTAATAAAGCTACAAATTGTTGCAATCAAGAGGTACCTTTAGGGACTGCCAGTTGTACGAAGTGCATTTGTCATCGCAAAACTCCACGCTGTAAATACATAACTTAAAAGCGGCCACCCGTAAGTAATCCCTCCAGCTTGAATCACCAGTGGATCTTTTGTAAAAAAATAGTTAAGATTTCATACAGGGAACAGTACTCCCAAGAAAGCATAAATACCACACTGACAACTGTTGATAAAGATTAGTGACATTTGATTCACTTCTTGAACTTTATGCGTATTCTGATTCCCCCAATATTGCGAGAAAACAGCACTGCAGAACCCTGTATGAATTCCCAAAAGCAAATTAATGTAAATAAGAAAAAAATACTTGGTTTGCAAGTCCCAACACCCCGCGATACTAGCATCCCCAAGAGAGAAATCATAATTGTATCTAATGTATTCAAAAAAATGACGTTAATAAACTTTGAAGTGATACCGGAATTGCAATCGCAAGCATTTGTCTATAAAAAGTGTTTGTTTTACTTTTTTTCCATTACTATCCCCTTTCATTCAAAATAAAAAGAGCGCAATAAACGCTCTTTTACTATCAATTATTTTTTTCTTCTTCGTTTAGGTTTAGAACGGACATGAAGGCTTCTTGTGGAACTTCAACAGAACCCACTTGCTTCATACGTTTCTTCCCTTCTTTTGTTTCTCTAACAGTTTACGTTTACGAGAAATATCCCCACCATAACATTTAGCAAGAACGTTTTTACGTAATGCTTTAATATTTGTACGAGATAAAATCTTATTCCCAATCGCTGCTTGAATCGGAACTTCAAATTGTTGACGAGGAATGAGTTTTCTAAGTTTCTCTGTAATCGCCTTACCACGACTATAAGCAAATTCCTTATGGACAATAATACTTAAGGCATCGACCACTTCACCATTTAACATGATATCCATCTTCACAAGGTTGCTTGCACGATATCCGATTAAATCGTAATCAAGAGATGCATACCCTTTTGTACTTGATTTTAACGAGTCAAAGAAATCGAAGATGATTTCTGAAAGTGGCATCTCATAAATCACGTTTACTCGGTACTCATCTAAGTAATCCATTGTGACAAAAGTTCCACGTTTACGTTGGCAAATGTCCATCACGCTACCTACGTACTCATTTGGAACCATGATAGAAGCTTTTACGTATGGTTCTTCAATAGATTGTACGCTTGATTGGTCCGGCATTTCTGCAGGGTTTGATACCACCACTTCTGTACCGTCAGTTTTCTGTACATGATAAATTACAGACGGAGCTGTTGTAATTAGGTCTAAGTCAAATTCACGTTCTAAACGCTCTTGAATAACGTCCATATGGAGTAATCCTAAGAATCCACAACGGAATCCAAATCCTAAAGCTTGTGATGTTTCTGCTTCGAATTGAAGTGCAGCATCGTTTAACTGTAATTTTTCTAATGCATCACGTAAGTCATTATATTTTGATGAATCGATTGGATATAACCCACAGTATACCATTGGGTTCATTTTACGATATCCATCTAATGGTTCACTAGCTGGATTATTCGCTAAAGTAACGGTATCACCCACGCGCGTATCTTGGATTGTTTTGATAGAAGCAGTAATATAACCTACATCTCCAACCATTAAGTAATCACGACTAATTGGTTTTGGTGAGAAAATACCTACATCTACGACATCGAAAGTCTTCCCATTACTCATTAATTGAATCTTATCGCCAGGTTTTACAATCCCGTTTTGAATACGGACATTTAACACAACCCCACGATACGCATCATAGACTGAGTCAAAAATTAACGCTTGTAAAGGTGCTTCTAAGTCCCCAGTTGGTGCTGGAACCTTTTTCAACAATTTGTTCTAAAATTTCTGGAATCCCGATGCCGACTTTTGCACTGGCAAGAACCGCTTCACTCGCATCAATTCCGATCACATCTTCGATTTCTGTGCGAACACGTTCAGGGTCCGCAGCTGGAAGGTCAATTTTATTGATGACTGGTACGATTTCTAAGTCGTTGTCAATCGCTAAATAAACGTTTGCTAATGTTTGTGCTTCAATCCCTTGAGCCGCATCTACTACAAGAATCGCTCCTTCACAGGCAGCTAAACTTCGTGATACTTCATACGAGAAGTCCACGTGCCCAGGAGTGTCGATTAAGTGGAAAATATATTCCGTACCGTCTTTAGCATCATACGTTAATTCGACAGCATTTAATTTAATGGTAATCCCACGTTCTCTTTCAAGATCCATCGAGTCTAATAATTGATCTTGCATTTCACGGTCAGCAACAGTATCTGTCGCTTGCAGGATACGGTCGGCCAAAGTAGACTTCCCATGGTCGATATGCGCAATAATCGAGAAGTTTCGAATGCGCTTCTGTCTTTCTTTCATTTCTTCTAAATTCATGAATAACTCCTTCAATACACTACTACGTTAAAATTCAAATTATTTTATCAAATTACATTAATAATGGCAAGAACAACTGAGCTAAGTATAAGAAAATAAAGAATCCTAATACGTCAGTTGCTGTTGTTACAAAGATTGTTGATGAAATCGCAGGGTCTAGATTTAGTTTCTTCAAGAATAAAGGAACGAAGAAACCAAAAAAGGCCCCTACCATTAAGTTCATTGCCATCGCTAATATGACGATAATTGATAAGAAAAAGTTTTTGATATGGGATGTATAGCGCAATAGCTGCAAAAAAATCCCTGTGATAATTCCGTTAATTAATCCAAGCCAAATCTCATTTAATACATACTTTTTGTCTTTTTCCCACGTTAATTGACCAATTGCTACCTCTTGGATAACGAGCGCTAATGTTTGAGAAGCTGAGTTCCCACCCATACCGGTAATAATTGGCATTGCAACGGCAAGAACAACGACTTGTTCAATCGTGTCTTGGAATAAACCGACAACCGCACTCGCCATAAAGGCAGTAATTAAGTTAATTAAGAGCCAAGGTGTCCGTTTGCGAATCGATTCTTTAAAAGGTCCACCGATTCGTTCTGTTCCTTCAACCCCGCTGATTAATAACATATCTTCGTGGTGCTCTTCTTGCAAGACGTGAACGATATCATCGATTGTGATGATTCCAAGTAACACATTTTGCTTATTGACTACAGGTACAACAGATAAGTCGTACTTCGTTGAAATACGAGCCACTTCTTCTTGGTCTTCTTCTGGTAAAACAGAGATGATATTCGTATGCATGACATCGTGTAAACTCTCGTCTAAGTCATGCGTAAATAAATCGCGAATATCAATCCAACCAATTAATTTCCTTTGTAAACTCGTCACAAAAATAATGTTAATGACTTCTGAGTTTGGAGAAATCTCTCTTAATTTAGATAATGTTTCTTCAACAGTTAAGTGTTCTTTTACCGTAATGTACTCAGTTGTCATAATCCCTCCGGCAGTATCCGGAGCGTAATTTAACATCGTTTGAATATCATCTTGAGAACTTTGTTTCATCATTTTGATGTAACGTTTACGGATTCCAACTGGTAAGTTCCCTAAAATATCCACGACATCATCGTTTGACATTTGTTGGAACAATAAAGCTACCCGTCTAAATGGGAGTTTATCAAGCATGCGTAATTGGAATTCAGGTTCAGCAACCTCTAAAATTGAAGCTAATCTGGTATTTGAGATAGAGAACATGAAATTCTTTAAAACATCATCATCGACTTCTTCTAACGCCAAGGCGATATCAATCGGATAATTCTCATTAAATAACTCTCTAATTTTCTTAACATCTTTATTCGAAACAATTAAAGCAATATTATCTTTCATGACTCTTCTCCTTTCTTTTCCAATAGTACTAGTATAGCATAATTACTGTTCTATCAACAATTCACAAGTAGAAAAAAAGTTACGCTATAATAATAGAAAATAACGCTTGGAGGTCTCCTATGAAAACGAAAGAAGAATGGATTAAAGAATTAGACTTAGAACCGCATGTGGAAGGTGGTTATTTCCGTCAGACTTATAAAGCGGTAGAAACAGTAGAACTCCCTGATGGACGCATTCGTTTCCTTTCTACCTCTATTCTATTTTTGTTAACGAATCAAAACCCATCTCATTTCCATTTACTTTCTTCTGATGAAATTTGGTACTATCACTACGGTCACGCACTTACCGTGCATATGATTCACCCGGATGGTACATACGAAGCTGTTGAAATTGGGTCTGGAAACGGACAAAAGCTTCAATTCACAGTTCCAGCAGGAGTCGTCTTTGGATCTACCATTGAATCGAATAATGAAGTCGACTTTGCAATAGTTAGCTGTAGCGTAACGCCTGGTTTTGAATTTGAAGACTTCAAACTCTATACACAAGAAGAATTATTAGAAAGATATCCTGAGCACGAAGAAATTATTCGTCGCCTTGCTGTTACTTCTAAATAAACAAAAAGAACTTAGCAACCAAATGCTAAGTTCTTTTTCTATTTATTCAAATGTATCTTTAAAGGCGTTCTTCATTTTGTCGAAGAAGTTCTCCTCGCCATTATGAAGTTCCGTTCCTTCCTCACTAGCAAATACTTGTAATGCTTGTTTTTGCTTATCTGTAAGTTTCTTAGGAGTATCTACGATAACTTCTACATGTTGATCACCGTTTCCAGTTCCACGAAGTTTTTGGAGCTCCTTTACCACGTAAGCGTAGAATTGTGCCTGATTGCGTTCGAGCAGGTACTTTTAATTTCACCTTACCATGAACAGTTGGTACATCCACTTCATCTCCAAGAGCCGCTTGAGCAAAGTTTACATGGAGTTGATAGTAAATATCTGCTCCTTGACGCTTGAATGTCTTACTTTGGCCGACACGGAAGACAACATAAAGATCTCCATAAGGTCCGCCATTAAATCCAACCTCTCCCTGTCCTTGAAGACGCATTTGATTTCCATCCTCAACACCAGCAGGGACTTTTACTTTCACTTTATGCGTTTCATCTACTTGACCATGACCATGACAGGTTGGACATTTTTCTTTGATTTCTTGTCCAGTACCATGACACACATCACAAGTGGTTTGGCTCATCATACGACCGAATGGTGTATTTCTTTCAACGTTAATCACACCTGAACCATGACATTTAGAACATGTTGTAGGATGTGTTCCAGGTTTTGCACCAGTACCATGACAAGTTTGGCATTCATCGCTACGATGGTAATGAATCGTTTCTTCCTTACCGAAGATGGCTTCTTCAAATGTTAAATCCATGACATATTGAAGGTCGGCCCCTTGACGCGGCATGTTCGCACGATCAGCACGACTACCTCCGCCACCAAAGAAACTACTAAAGATATCTTCGAATCCACCAGTAAAGTTTCCATTACCGCCAAATCCTCCGAATCCATCAAATCCACCACCGAATCCGCCTCCACTAAATCCAGAATTTGGATCATAAGAAGCATGTCCGTATTGGTCATAGGCTGCACGTTTTTGAGCGTCCCCTAAGATTTCATAAGCTTCAGCGATTTCTTTAAACTTTTCATCTGCTCCAGGTTCTTTATTAATATCTGGATGGTATTTTTTAGATAGTTTACGATAAGCTTTCTTAATATCTGCTTCAGAGGCATCTTTGGATACGCCTAAAATTTCATATAAATCTCTTTTGGCCACTGTTTTGCCCCTCCTTTTCTTTCATAGTTTACAAAGGATAGGGGCGTAAGGCCACTAAGTAGTCTTACACCCTATCAATTTAGCAAATATTAGTCTACTTCTTCGAAGTCAGCGTCTACAACGCCATCGTTATTTGAAGATGCTTGTTCAGTTGAACCTTCTTGAGAAGCGCTTGCTGCTTGTTGAGCTGCGGCAGCTTGTTCATAAAGTTAACAGTTAAGTTTTGAACAACTTCATTTAAAGCGTCACGTTTTAATTTCATTGCTTCTAAGTCGTTTGCTTCAACAGCAGCTTTTAATTCATCACGTGCTGCTTCAGCTTTTTGAACGTCACTAGCATCCACTTTACCTTCTAAATCTTTCAATGTTTTATCAACAGTGAAGATTAATTGGTCAACTTCGTTACGTAAATCTACTTCTTCTTTACGTTTTTTATCTGCTTCAGCATTTGCTTCTGCATCTTTTACCATACGTTCGATTTCTTCATCTGATAAACCTGAAGAAGATTTGATTGTAATAGCTTGTTCTTTACCAGTTCCTAAATCCTTAGCACGAACATTTACAATACCGTTTTTATCGATATCGAATGTTACTTCGATTTGTGGCACACCACGAGGAGCAGCTGGAATGTCTGTTAATTGGAAGCGGCCTAAAGTCTTGTTATCCGCTGCCATTGGACGTTCACCTTGTAATACGTGTACGTCTACTGCTGGTTGATTGTCTGCAGCTGTTGAGAATACTTGTGATTTGCTTGTTGGGATTGTAGTGTTACGTTCGATTAATTTAGTGAACACGCCACCCATTGTTTCAATACCAAGTGATAAAGGTGTTACGTCTAATAATACGATGTCTTTCACATCACCAGAGATAACCCCACCTTGGATTGCAGCACCCATCGCAACTACTTCGTCAGGGTCACTGATTTGTTTGGTTCTTTACCAGTTTCATTACGAACAGCTTCAACAACTGCAGGAATACGAGTTGATCCACCAACTAATAATACTTGGTCAATTTCAGAAGCTGATAAACCTGCGTCAGCTAATGCGCGACGAACTGGTTCTTTTGTACGTTCTACTAAATCATGTGTTAATTGATCAAATTTAGCACGAGTTAACGTTACTTCTAAGTGTAATGGGCCAGCAGCACCAGCAGAGATGAATGGTAGGCTGATTTGAGTTTGAGATACACCTGATAAGTCTTTCTTAGCTTTTTCAGCAGCATCTTTCAAACGTTGCATAGCCATTTTATCGCTTGATAAATCAATACCGTTATCGCGTTTGAATTCTTCTACTAAGAAATCAATGATTTTTTGGTCGAAGTCATCCCCACCAAGATGGTTATCACCAGCAGTAGATAATACGTCGAATACGCCGTCACCTAATTCAAGGATAGATACGTCGAATGTACCACCACCAAGGTCAAATACTAAGATTTTTTCTTCGTGGTCAACTTTATCAAGACCATATGCAAGAGCTGCTGCAGTTGGTTCGTTAACGATACGTTCGACTTCTAAACCAGCGATACGACCCGCATCTTTAGTTGCTTGACGTTGCGCATCGTTGAAGTACGCAGGTACTGTGATAACTGCTTTTTCAACTTTTTCTCCAAGGTATTCTTCAGCATATCCTTTTAAGTATTGTAGAATCATTGCTGAAATTTCTTGTGGTGTATAAGATTTACCTTCGATTTCTACTTTATATCCTGTTTCACCCATGTGACGTTTAATAGATGCAATTGTATTAGGGTTTGTTACAGCTTGACGTTTTGCAACTTCACCTACTTGAATTTCTCCATTTTTGAATGCTACAACAGATGGTGTTGTACGATTTCCTTCTGGGTTTGCAATAATTTTTGCTTCGTTACCTTCTAAAACAGCTACTGCTGAGTTTGTTGTTCCTAAGTCAATACCAATAATTTTACTCATATTTTATTCACTCCTATTATTTATAATATTGTTTTTAGTTTCGTCTTCTTATTGTGAGACGATGACCATTGCTGGTCGTAATACGCGATCTTTTAATTTGTATCCTTTTTGATAAACTTGCACCACACGGTCTGCTTCTTGCCCTTCCTCAACAGGAACGGTTTGAACAGCGTGATGTAAAGTTGGATCAAAAGGTTGATTCAAGGCGTCGATTTCCTCGATACCTTCTTCTTTTAGTGCATAAAGGAAACCTTCATACACCATCTCAACCCCTTTTTTAAGATTTTGAGCTTCTTCAGATTCACTTGGAGAAGCGATTGCTCTCTCAAGGTTATCAATCACATTTAATAAGTTTTGTGCAAGACTTTGACTGCGATATTTTGCAGTATCTTGTCTTTCTTTTGCATTTCTCTTTTTGGATATTCGAGATTTCAGCAGAGAGTCGGTATACTTGATCGTTCAACTTCTCTACTTCTTGTTGTAATTTCTCTTCATTCGTAAGTTCTGTTGTGGTTTCTTCAGTAACTTCTTCTTGAGGAGCTTCATCTGCAACATTTTTTTCTTCTTTTAATTCTTCATTATTTTGTTGTTCATTTGTTTCCAAGATTTCATCTCCTTACTCTATAAGTTACGATAATAATCTTCTATCGTGGTTGCTAACTCTTCCCTGAGTCCTTTTACAATTGATAATACATTCGAATACGGCATATTCTTTGGTCCAAGAAGTGCAATCAAACCTGTATCTTGGTTTGGAGTTTCGTAACTAGCGGTTACCAAACTAAAGTCACCAAGTAACGGATGATCCATTTCTGACCCAAGCCTAATCTGAATATCTTGATGATCATTGGTTACTAATTGATGTAACTTAGGCTGATCATCCATCAATTGATAAATTCCTTTGAGTTGATCACATTAGCGTGATAATCAAAGTAATTTAACAAATATCTTCTTCCTGCAACATGCATTCGATCATTTTCGAAACGATTCATCATTTCTTGAATTACTTTGACGATTTGGATTTGTGAATTCATATAGCGATTCATAAGGATTGGAAGGTCCGTCTTTAATCGTTTTAGCAACGATATCTAGCGGTACTCCAATTAATTCATCATTGATGATGCGAACCACTTTTTCTAAATCACTATCGTCAATCGTTCCTGGAATTGTATAGACTTTATTTTCGACTAAACCATTACTGATAACTACGATCGCCATCACTTGATGTGAGTTCAATCGAACAAGTCTAAATCCAGATAACGTTGCGCTTTTCACTTCAGGTCCAAAAGAAATTGCGGTGTAATTCGTTAATGTGGCTAAAATATCAGCAGATAAACGAAATACATCTTGAATTTCTAATGTTGACTGTTGAAAAACTTCTCGAATTTGATTTCGAACGCTTAAAGAAACTTGATGCTTTTGTCCGGGTAAGATGTAATCGATATAGTAACGATACCCTTTGTTCGATGGAATCCGTCCAGAAGAAGTATGGTTTTTCTCAAGATATCCCATTTCTTCTAATTTCATCATCTCATTACGAATCGTTGCAGAACTAAATGGTAATTCAGCAACTTCCATTAATTTTTTAGACCCGACCGGCTCCAAAGTTTCCGTATATAATTGTATGATTAATTGTAAGATTAGCAATTGTCTATTGGTTAACATCATAGTCACCTCTCTTTAGCACTTGACTAAGACGAGTGCTAACCACATTCATAATTTATCACATTGGTCAAATTAAGTCAAGATAAAAACACTCAGACTTTTAGACTGATTTTTTTAAGTTATTTCCTACAACTATTGCCGTGAATACCGCGTTTCTACTATATATTGAATTTCTTTTTGATTTTTCCTTTATAATTCTTTTTATAGAATAATCTATAAGTTTATAGAAAGGAACATCAATATGAAGCTTAAGCATTTCACATTTGCTTTTCTTTCAGTTTTATTACTTAGCTTCTTTTTCTCTAACAGCTTTGTAAAAGCTGCTGAAAGTCAAACTGTTAATGTAACTACGGTGGATATAGATACATTAACTCCAACTGAATTAAGCAATATGATAAATGGTACTCCTTCCGGATTGGTTTCTTCAGGTGCTACGGTAAAACTAGTCTATAAGAAGAATGCATGTCCAGTTGATAAACCAACATTACCTAACACTGGAGTTACAAGTAACTTGGCAGCAATCATTTTCGGTTCATTGTTATTAGTTTCTAGCTTACTGTTAGTTAAGTCTTCTAAAGGAAGAAAAGTAATCATTCTATTCGTATTAGGTGGTACAAGTATTGCGCTAGCAACACCTTCGATTGCTTACACAATCGAAGTAATTGATGAAACAAAACAGTTTTCAATTTCAACGTTAAATGATATTACAATTCCAGAAATTGAGTGCTACGAGTATGTTGGTTACATTATACCTATTGTAGAAACAACAACTGTTGAGTCAACAACTTCAGAAACAGTAACAACTGAAACAACTGAGACAACTGAAGCTACAACAATTGTAACAACGACTACCGAAGCAGAAACTACAACCGCTCAAACAGAGCCAGAGGTAACTGCTCTACTGGGAACACCATCTCCGGCACTGCCCCCCAAGTAAATGAGAATTAAATAAAAACACCTCCAAGTTGGATTTGGTCAAAATAGGATACTAAGTTTGTATTGGATACTTTAAATCAAATTTATTTACCTAACCGTGTTTTACTACATAGTTATCAGGGCAGCGTTTATACTTCTGCCGAATACTACAATCTATGTGAAAGAAAAAGGCATTATCCGCAGAATGTCCCACAAGGGACTCCCGCAGATAATGCACCCTATCGGAAGCATCCATTCTTCGCTAAAGTACGAAAAATGGATGCTTTCTACTAAAAAGATGAAGTAATAACTTCATCTTCTATTGTAATTCAAATTGTAGAAAATTAGATCGAAATATTATAATGAATAAAAGAATCCAACAAAAATTAAACAACCTGTCTCTGGTTGAATACCGGAGACAGTAGCCCTAGTTTTTTTATTAAATTCTCACTTTTTGGGGGCCAGTCCCTGTTCTAGCTGTCCTTCTTCATTTCAATATTTTTCCTTTGAAAGGTAAAATATTAATTTTTCAATAACCTTTGATAATTTTTCATATTTTTCCTATATAATTTCATAAATAATATGAAATATTTTATAAATGAAAAGGAGCAAATATGAAGTTCATTAAAAAAACTTGTATTGCTGATTTCTTTGGGATTTTTTTATTGGTAAGTTTCACCTCAAGCTTTTACACCTACGTTTGCTGAATCAAACTACAAGGTGGAATTTACAAATATTGATGCAGATTCATTATCTAATTCGGATAAGGAACAAATCGTTTATGGGAAACCAAGCGGAACTATTTCTTCTAACGTTTTAGTAAAATTAGTTTACGAAAAAAAAGCTTGTTCTATTGACAACCCATCTCTACCTAACACTGGTACAACAACTAGTTTAGTAACAATCAGTGCTGGATTTCTTACTATCGCAGCTGCTTTTTCTCTACTTAAAGCAGGAAAAGGTAAAAAATTAATGACGACCTTATTGATTATCGGAACTGGTTCTCTTGTTCTTGGTACTGTGGATGCTTCTCAAGTGACATTGAACACCACTCCAAAGTCAATCACAATCTCAAAACTAGATGAAATCTCTGTTGATCATGTAGATTGCTATGAGTACGTAGGATACATCATCGTAAAAGAAGATGGTACAACAACTACCGAATCAAATGTAACCACTCAAGAAATTACAACTACGGAAACAACTACTGAAACTCCAACAACTAAAGGTCCAACTACTGGTGAAACAACCACTGAGGAAACCACAGAAGATACGACTACAGAGCAAACTGAATCTGAAGAAGAAGTAACTATAAAACCAGGCACTCCTTCTCCAGCATAAATCATCATATATACAAAGAGAGGTAGATGGTATATCTAGCTCTCTTTTATTACGGCTCTATGTCAAATAGTTTTGATGACGAGCCATAAAAAGGATGAACACTTAGTTCATCCTTATTCGATTCATCATTATTTAGTTGCACGACGTACGTATGTACCTTCTGCAGTGTTAACTTCTAAGTACTCTCCTGCTTCGATGAAGTCTGGAACGTTAACTACTAAACCTGTTTCCATTGTTGCTGGTTTACCAGAACCTGTAACTGTAGCACCTTTGATTGATGGTTGAGTTTCAGTAACTTGTAATACAACTGTTGATGGTAATGAAACACCGATTACTTCTGAACCGTAGAATTGGATTTTAACTTCCATATTTTCTAGGATATATTTTAATTCTTGTTCGATTGTTTCTTCAGGAATTTCGTATTGTTCGTATGTTTCTAAGTCCATGAATACTCCAACGCCATCTTGGCTGTATAAGTATTGAACATCTTTAGTATCGATATGTGCACGTTCTACTTTTTCATCAGGACGCATTGTAGTATCTACTGTTGAACCGCTACGAACGTCACGGATTTTCATACGCATTACAGTGTTCCCTTTACCTGGTTTGTGGTGGCTGATTTCCAACACTTTAATTAATTTTCCATCAAGAATGAATGTCATTCCAGCTTTTAAATCACTTACGTTAATCATTTTCTGACTCCTTTAGTTAAAAATTTTTACTTTCTATTTATACCACATTTTCTTAAAAAATGCACTCTTTTCAGTAAATTTTTTTCAATCTATAAGATTCCTACACGTTTAAAAATTAAATCCACATTCTTAATATGGTAGTGATAATCAAACGCATCATCTAAATCTTCTTTACTTAGAGTAGCTGTAATTTCAGATTGCTCCTCTAAAACAGAACGGAATGGTAATTTTTCATCCCATGCTTTAGCTGTACATGGTTGCACTAAATCATAAGCTTTTTCACGACTCATTCCTTTGTCGATAAGTTTCAATAATACTCTTTGACTGTAGATTAAGCCAAAAGTCGCATCCATATTGCGTAACATATTTTCTGGGAACACCGTCAAGTTCTTAACGATATTACCGAATCGACGAAGCATATAGTTCAATAAAATCGTGCTATCTGGAATAATAATACGTTCAGCTGAAGAATGCGAAATATCACGTTCATGCCATAGGTTCACGTTCTCATACGCTGTGACCATATGTCCTCTGATGACACGAGCAAGTCCTGCCATATTTTCAGATCCGATTGGATTACGTTTATGTGGCATTGCTGAAGATCCTTTTTGGCCTTTTGCAAAGAACTCTTCTACTTCACGTGTTTCAGATTTTTGAAGTCCACGGATTTCTGTTGCAAATTTCTCAATACTCGTCGCAATTAATGCAATAGTAGAAATGTAATCTGCATGTAAATCACGAGACAAGATCTGTGTAGAGATTTCTTGAGGACGAATTCCAAGTTTTTTGCACACATATGCTTCTACTTCTGGGGAAATATTCGCAAAGGTTCCAACAGCGCCACTAATTTTACCAGCTTCAACACCTTGTGCTGCGCGTTCGAAACGTTCGATATTGCGTTTCATTTCTGAATACCATAACGCTAATTTCAAACCAAACGTGGTCGGTTCAGCATGAACGCCATGCGTTCTACCAATACATACCGTATCTTTATAAGCTAATGCTTTTTCTTTAATAATTTCCAGGAAATCTGCTAAGTCTTTACGTAAAATATCATTGGTTTGTTTCAATTGATAGCCATAAGCTGTATCCACCACATCGGTACTAGTTAATCCGTAGTGAACCCATTTCTTTTCTTCTCCAAGACTTTCAGAGACACATCTTGTAAATGCAACAACATCATGTCTAGTTTCTTCTTCAATTTCCAAAATACGTTCAACAGTGAATTTTGCGTTTTTACGAATCTTTTCTACATCTTCTTTTGGGATTTCTCCTAATTCAGCCCAAGCTTCATCCGCTAAAATTTCGACTTCTAGCCAACAGTTATAGCGATTTTCATCAGACCAAATTTTTGCCATTTCTGGACGTGTATAACGTGTAATCATGATTTCCTCCTAATACAACTCCATATTAACATGTGATATACCAACAATATCGTAAGGTTCAGAAACAACTTCAAAACCAAGCGACTCATAAAACTTTTGTAAGTGAGCTTGTGCATGGACTTCAATTATCTTATCAACAAACCACTCTTTACAAACCTCTTTGCCGCGTTCCATTAATGCTTTTCCCTTACCAAGCCCACGGTATTTTGAATCAATTAAAACTCGCTCAATTCTAACCTTGTTGCTTTGAGGAATAATTCTTAAGTACGATATTACTTCATCAGATTCATTTATTTCAAAGAGATGCCACGCCTCTTGGTCAGTATCCTCAATCTCTTGGTAATTTAGCTCTTGCTCGACAATAAAGGTTTCAATGCGAGCTTTATAAATGGCTACAATCTCTTCTTTTGTTAATTCATGGTAATTTTTTAAATACCACATAGAGAATCAACCTCTCTTCGCTTTAAAATAATGTCTCGTATTGTGCTCATCTTGTTTCAATTGGTCAATCAAACCAACAATACCGTCAAATTTCAATTCCGGTCTTAAATACTTCAACCATTTCACACGAACTGGCAAGTGATAAATATCTTTGTCAAAATCGAGTAAGTTTACTTCAATCGTCACTTTATGGACATCATCAAAAGTTGGATTAATACCAATAGATGCCATCCCTGGAATCCATTTTTCTTCAACGAGCATCTCAACGATATAGACACCATTTTTTAGAAGGAATGTATCGTTGGACACTTCAATATTCGCTGTTGGGTAACCAAGCATTTTACTGCCTCGTCCAAAGCCGTGAACAACGACTCCATCCATAATGTAGTCATATCCTAACAATGCATTTGCTTCTTCAATACGCCCTTCTAGCAATAAATCTCGCACTGCTGTAGAACTAATCTTCCCACTATCGTTCTTTTGCTCTGAAATCGTAATAATCTCAAAACGATTCGAAGCGTACTTAGGTAATAATTCCATGTTTGCAACATCTCTCTTACCATACGTGTAATCAAAGCCTGCTACAATGACTTTCGCATTTAATCCAACAATATATTGATCGACAAATTCTTGAGGAGAAAGTGCTCCAAATTCCTTAGTAAAATCTACTAAATAGAAAATATCGATATCTAGTTCTTCTAATAATTCCTTCTTGCGTTTTTAGTGGTGAGACATATTGAATGCTTTTAGGATCTACATTTTGAAAGATAACAGATGGGTGCTGATTAAACGACATCACTGCCACTTTATACCCGCGTTCCTGTCCGATTCTTACGGCAGTAGTAATCACTTCTTTGTGCCCTAAGTGAATTCCATCAAAGAACCCTAAAGCAAGGACAATCGGTTCCTGAAGGATGCACTCTTTTTTGTAAGGGTGTGTTAACTCTATCGTTTGCATTCTTCTCTCCTTTCTAAAACATTTTAATTGGTTTTAATAAGCCTTTTTTCGTTGGATGAGGACCGTAAATTGTGAGGAGTTCATCTTCATAATAACAAGCAGTCGGTGCGACAATCTGTGGAAATTCAGTTTGAGATAAAATTGCACCATTTAAACCGTATGAAATCGTCTTTTGTTAAGTCCATTCGTGGATAGTCTTCAAAAACTAAATCAATAGGTTTTAGAGCTTCTTGCGCTTTGTTATTTTGTACAAGTTCATTCAGTTCCTCTAACGTAATGCAATCGTCTGTGTGGAAAGGTCCGCTTTTAACACGAGTTAATTGTGACATATGGGCTTCAACACCCAGCGCTTTCCCTAAATCAACAGAAAGCGTTCGAACATAAGTCCCTTTACTACAACTTACTTTAAACTTCCATGATTGTGTCTTGGTTTCCTCGTTAGTAACAGGTTCTGAAATGCGTCTAAAGTCATAAATCGTTGCTTTTCTGACAGGACGTTCTACATCTTCTCCAGCTCTTGCGTATTCATAAAGACGTTTTCCGTTTACTTTCACCGCAGAATACATCGGTGGAGTCTGAGTGATTTCTCCAATGAAACTTTGCATTTTCTCATCAATTTCTTGAATTGAAAAAGGACTTTCGATAGGTGTTGTTGACACGACTTTCCCATGTGCATCTTCGGTCTCAGTTGAAAACCCTAAAGTAATTTCTCCTTGATAAACTTTGTTGGCTTCATGAAGATTTTCTACCACCTTCGTCGCTTTTCCAACACAAATCGGTAACACTCCATCCACCTCAGGATCAAGCGTTCCAGAATGCCCGACTTTTTTTGTTTTTAATAATTTTCTGACCTTATAGACACAGTCAAATGACGTCATGCCTTTTTCTTTCCATAACGGAAGGATTCCGTCCATCCCATTCATCCTCTCAGACTTTACATTTGCTAACCTATTGTATCATAATTCCCCCTTTTCCACATAGATTATGAATATAGCATTTTATGCGGAAAATATGGTATTATAGGTGGGTAAACTTATTTGATAGGAGTGACTTTAATGTCTAGAGTATATATTGTAACGGACTCAACAGCAGATTTAACTGAAGAAGAAGTAAAACAATTTGAAATCTCTATCGTTCCAATGAATATCTCAATCGATGATGAAAATTATATCGATGGTGTAACAATTACTAAAGAAGAATTTAAAGAAAAAATGATTGCAAGTTCTGAGCTTCCTAAAACAGCACAACCTTCAATTGGCCGTTTCGTGGAAATATATGATGAACTTGGTAAAAACGGCGATTCTGTGATTTCCATTCAGATGATGCGTTCCATTAGTGGTACCGTAGATGCAGCTCGCCAAGCTGCCGACATCACAGAAACCAATGTATCGGTGGTCGATTCAGACTTTACGTCTCGATCGATGGGAATGATTGTTAAAGAGGCAGCTAAAGCAGCTCAGGAAGGTAAAACAGTTGAAGAAATCCTTGAAATTATTGAAGATGCTAAGAAACGCACTACCCTCTATTTAACAGTTGTTAACTTAGAGAATCTAATTAAAGGTGGTCGTATTAGTCAATTAATGGGTATGTTCTCCAACTTACTCAATATCAAATTATTCCTTCAAGTCATTAATGGCAAAATTGAAATCATTCAAAAAGGACGCGGTCTAAAATCTCTTCAAAAGAAATATGATGAAATCTTCGAACAAATGAAGGTTGCTCCAAACGGGATTCAAGAAATTGGCATTATGCACGCTGGTTTAAGCGAGTTTAATGAAGGGAATATCGCTCGTGTACGCGAACTATTTCCTGATGTACCACTAACCATTGTAACAACTTCTCCAATCATCATGAGCCACACAGGCGTTGATGCAATGGCGATTACTTATTTAGAAAATAAATAAAAATAAGCAACTAACTCTGATTTTTCAGAATTAGTTGCTATTTTTATTAGTTTAATATTTGTCCAATAAAGATACCTACATAAGTACCAATAATGTAGCCTAGTGTTCCAACAAGCATTGTAGGAGCCACAAAACGATGCCATCCTTTTGAAATAGCCATCGCTGCAGCTGTTGTCGGTCCACCAATATTTGCATTCGAAGCAAGAATGGCTTCTTCCACTGAAAAACCGAAGATTTTTTTGCACCAGCAAATGTCACTGCCATGTTCACAAAAACCATGATTGCACAGAACACAAGTAATAACGGTGATTTCTCAATAATCGCTCCAATTGAAGCTGGAATTCCGATAACTACAAAGAATAAGTAGATCAAGAACGTTCCAATTTCATTTGCCCCGCTAATCTTCTTGAAATGTTTCGCAAAAATAGTCGAACAGGCAACTGTCAATGTTGTTAAAATTAAATATTTATTTGAAACTAGTTGAATAAAGCTGTTATCACCTAGAGCTGAAATGATTTCAGATAAAGTAAAGCTGATGGTTACAATAACAACAGAAATTGCAAAAACAAACGCTACATCTTGAACAGTAATCACCGTGTCTTTTGTTATATGCTTTTTCCTCTTCCTCTTTTGCGCCTTCAGTATAAGCAAATTTAAAATGCTTTTTGAAGAATCCAATCGAAGGAATCATCAGTAAAATTAAGAAATAAAATACCATTAACAAATTATCCGCAACTGTCGCAGCAGAAATGAGTTCTTTTGGAATTTCGAAAGCTGATGAAACGGCAACAAAGTTAACTCCACCACCGATATAACTTCCGACCATCATCCCAGCAATATGGTTCAATACAGGAATCGCCTTTGACAAAGCCAAATATCCTAACACTGCCCCAAGTACAGTTCCTACAGAACTAATGAGGAAGATAGCCAGTAAACGTCCACTCTCTTTCCAAATTTGTTTTAAATCACATTGGAATAAAAGCATTGGGATGGCTAAAGGAACAACAACTCCCCAAACTTGATCGTATACTGGTGAATCCGTTGGGATAATTCCTAAATTACTTAATGTTGCTGCCATTAACAGCCCAATAATGGCTCCGCTAATCTTTGCAGCCCATTTATATCGATTTTCTAAAAAGATACTGATAGTCGCAATTCCAACGATAATAGACCACAATACCCATGTATTATTTGCATCAATCATAAAACACCTCTTCTGGCTTTTTTAAACACTAGAAAAATTACCATATATGGTAATTTTTTACTAAAAAGAGCAAAAGAGTTGTTTCTGTTTGATGTCCTTTTGCCCTTTAAGACATTATCTTTGTTCATCTTCTTCATGAATCGATTTTAATAGTTCATCAATGTGATTTCCATAATCAACTGATTCATCACGCTTAAAAATCAATTCAGGAGTTTTTGTACAACGATAGACGTTTGCCTAATTCACGACGGATTAGGCCTTTTGATTTTTCCAAACCACGTTCTGTAGCTTGACGTTCGCTAGCTAATTTATGAAGCGTTGTGTAGTAAATTGTAGCAATCTGTAAATCACCAGTCACTTCTACTTCGGTAATTGTAATTTCTTGTACACGTGGATCACGAACTTTTTTAGATAAGATATCATTTACTTCTCGTAAAATTTCTTGTGATACACGTCCAACTCTAAAGTTTGCCATTTTCTCTCCTTTCCAACGAAAGAGGCACTGTAATCAGTCCCTCTTCGTTTTACTTAAATCATTAATTTTATATTTCTTGGTGTCGATTCATAGCGAATTTTCTCGCACTATTTTGATAACGGCTTGACCTCCTAGCTTTGGCGTCCACTTCGTTAAGCTTCGTAAAATCTTCCCGATTTTCCTCTCCTTAACTCCAGTGTTCCAAAGCTGAGCAGTCGGTCTCGCACTATTTACGTTTAATCTCGACCATTTCGTATGCTTCGATGATGTCGTCTACTTTAATATCGTTGTAGCCTTCAATCATGATACCGCACTCGAATCCAAGTTTAACTTCTTTAGCGTCATCTTTGAATCGTTTCAAGCTTGCTAATTCACCTTCGTAAATAACAATATTATCACGGATTAAACGAACTGAGCTTGAGCGTTTAACAACACCTTCTAATACGTATGAACCAGCAATTGTTCCAAGTTTAGATACAGTGTATGTTTCACGAACGATTGCTTGACCAGTGATTTTCTCTTCGAATTCTGGATCTAACAACCCTTTCATCGCTGTTTCGATTTCATCAATCACGTTATAAATGATACGGTGTAAACGAATATCTACTTGATCAGATTCAGCTTGAATTTTCGCTTGTGGAGTAGGTCTTACGTTAAATCCAATGATAATCGCGTTACTTGCAGTAGCAAGAGTAATATCGCTCTCGTTGATTGCCCCTACAGCTGTATGGATAATCTTCACGCGCACGCCTTCAACTTCAATTTTTTGTAAGCTTGATGCTAATGCTTCAACAGAACCTTGTACGTCAGCCTTGATGATTACATTAACTTCTTTCAATTCTCCTTCTTTTAATGTTGAGAATAAGTTATCTAATGTAATGCGGCTTGAAGCGTTACGTTGTTCGATTAACGCACGTTTTGCACGTTCTTCACCGGCAGCACGAGCAGTTTTCTCATCTTCGAATACTACGAAGCGGTCCCCAGCTTGAGGTGAAGCGTTAAGACCAGTAATCTCAACAGGAGTCGCTGGTAACGCAGTTTTTACACGACGACCTTGATCGTTCACCATTACACGGACACGTCCAAATGTGTTCCCTACAACGATTGGGTCTCCAACTTTAAGCGTTCCTTCTTGTACTAATAATGTTGCGATAGGTCCTTTAGATTTATCTAAACGAGCTTCAATAACCGTTCCTAATGCTAAACGGTTAGGGTTTGCTTTCAACTCTTGAACTTCCGCAACCAATAGAATCATTTCTAATAATTCTTCAATATTTTGATTGAATTTCGCTGAAATTTCAACGAAGATTGTATCTCCACCCCATGCTTCTGGAACAAGTCCTAAATCTGAAAGTTCTTGCATAACACGACCTGGGTTTGCTGCTGGTTTATCGATTTTGTTCACAGCAACAATAATTGGAACATCTGCAGCTTTCGCATGGTTAATCGCTTCGATTGTTTGTGGCATTACACCGTCATCGGCTGCTACTACGATAACTGTAATATCAGTGATGTCCGCACCACGCGCACGCATTGTTGTGAAGGCCGCGTGTCCTGGAGTATCTAAGAATGTAATTGGTTTGCCATCAATCTTAATTTGGTACGCACCAATATGTTGAGTGATACCACCTGCTTCCCCCGCTACAACTGAAGAGTTACGTAATTGGTCAAGCAATGTTGTTTTACCGTGGTCAACGTGTCCCATGATTGTTACAACTGGAGGACGTACAGTACTTTCTGCGTTTTCAGCCGCTGCTTCTTCAAAGTACACATCTAAATCAGAAATATCTTTTTCGATTTTTTCTTCAGCATCCATACCGTAGTCTGCTGCTAATAATTCAATTGCGTCTTTAGATAGACCTTGGTTTAAAGTTGCCATTACTCCTAATAGGAATAATTTTTTGATGATTTCAGCTGGTTCACGTTTGATTTTCTTCGCTAATTCAGCAACAGTCATACCATCTGTATACACTAATACATCTGGTAATTCATGGAATTTACGTGCTGGAACAGCTGGTTTAGCTTTTTGTTCTTCACGATGGTTTCCTTTTTTTACCTTTTTGATGACGGTTTTTCTTGTTGAATCCATCATTGTTAAAATCATTAAATCGTTGTTGATTTTTTCTGTCGTTATCACGATTGTTTCTTGGTGACTCGAAACGATTGTTATTGTTATTTTGTTTTTGGTTGTTACGAGGATGTTCTACTTGTCCTTGTTGGTTTAGAACGAGCTTCAGAGCGTGCTGGTTCTTGCTTAAATGAAGGACGGTTTCCACTCGCATTTTGTTGGTTTTTGGTTTTGACGTCCTTGATTTCTCTTTATCATTTTGTTCGTGACGTCTTTGATTTTTGAGAATGGTTACGTTCTTGATTTTGCTTTTTGATTTCCTTGTTTTTGGAGCGTGTTCTTCTCTTTTTGCTCCTTCTTTTTTAGGAGCGTGAGATTTAGGCGCTTCTTTCTTTGGTTCAGCTTTTTTTCAGCTTCTTGTTTTGGAGCAGGTTTTACATCTTGTCTTGGAGCCTTTTGGTGCTGGTTTAGCAGCAGGCTTTGAATTCCAAGCTCCTTTTAATTTTTTTGAGATTTCAGATTCTTCCATAGTAGACATATGGCTATTGTATGAAATACCCTACTTCTTTTGCTTTTTCAATAATTTCTTTACTAGCCACATTTAATTCTTTCGCTAATTCGTATACGCGAGTTTTTCGACATAGTCTCACCTTCCTATTCGTTCATATCGTTAAATCCCTTCATCTTCAGTAGACTCTTTGTAAAACCCTCGATCATCAACTAAAACGATAGAACGTCTTTTGCCAATCGCTAAAGACAATTCATCCGTTTCAAAATTGCTGAACAAAAAGGAATTTCATAATATTCACATTTGTTTTTTTGATTTTTTTAACCGTGTTTGCACTACAATCTTTAGTACAAATCACTAAAGTTTCCTTTTTGTCTTTTGAATGCTTTGGATGACTTGCTCCTCACCACTAATGAGTTTGCGAGCAGCTGTCGCCATTCCAAGCAAATTCAAAGCTCTTTGTTTAACGAGCTCTTCCATCACTAAACAACTCTTTTCTTGCTTTTTGATGTTCTACATAAGCGAGAAGCTCTTCATAAAATGCATCTGGAATTTCAATTTCTAATTGTTTTTCAAATAGACGATTTTTCCAAGCTTTCTCTACTAATGTAGGTTCAAGAGTAATATAAGCACCACGGCCGTTTACTTTACCAGTTGGGTCGATTTGTGCAACACCTTCAGCATTACGAACAATACGGACCAACTCTTTCTTCGGCATCATTTCACCAGAAGCGATACAACGGCGCATCGGAATCTTTTTCTTTTTCATCGTGCACCTCCAGTATTCTATTCTTCTTCAGAAGAACCTTCTTCGGCTTCTTCAACAACTGGATTTGCTAAATTTTCTAAATACTCTTCATAAGCAGTTTCAGATTTAATATCAATACGATATCCTGTTAATTTCGCAGCTAGACGTGCGTTTTGACCACGTTTACCGATTGCAAGTGATAATTGGTGGTCTGGAACAACAACGATACAACCATTGCTATCATCATTAAATTCAACTTTAATTACTTGAGCTGGGTTTAATGCGTTTTTGATATAAACTGCTGGATCTTCGTTCCATTCAACGATATCCATGTTTTCACCGTTTAATTCTTCAACAATGTTATGAACACGTTGTCCACGAGGTCCTCACATGTTCCAACTGGGTCTAAATTAGCATCGTTTGAACGAACGGCTACTTTAGCACGGTCACCGGCTTCACGAGCGATAGAAACGATTTCTACAACGCCATCGTAAATTTCAGGAACTTCTTGTTCAAATAAACGTTTTTAATAAATCTGGATGAGTACGACTTTACGAAAAATTTGAGGTCCTTTAGTAGTGTTATCTACTTTAGAAACTAAAACTTTAATACGTCGATCAGGTAAGTACTCTTCTGTTGGAATTTGGTCTTGTTTTGCCATTCCAGCAACGATACGTCCAAGATTCACGTATACATAACGGAAATCTTGACGATCAACAACACCAGTCATGATTTCATTTTCGTATTGAATGAATTCATTGTAGATGTTTGTACGTTCAGCATCGCGAAGACGTTGCATAATCACTTGTTTTGCTGTTTGAGCAACAGCGTCCAAAGTCTTTGGAGTTACTTCGAAACGAATTTTATCCCTTCAACTTCATATGGCACATTTTCGTATGTACTTCTTCTGAAGCCACTTCAGGTTGAATCGAAAACAAATTAACCACTTCAACGACTGCATATGCATGCATATTTTCTTTTGGTCAAACTCGCTTCTACGTTTGAGCTTGTCCGTAGTTTTTCTTATATGCAGACACTAACGCTGCTTCTAAAGCTGTAATCACGACATCTTTAGAGATTCCTTTTTCTTCTTCGAGAACAGTTAATGCTCGTAGCATTTCTTTACTCATGTGTTTACTCATACACTCCTTGGGAATTTGATTGCAGACGTGCTTTTTGCAATATTCTTACGATCGATGGTGAATTCTTTTGTTCTTGTTTGGTTGCCTTCAACGTTGCAGTTTCTTCGTCATTGAAGAAGAGTTCCTTCAATTTCACCTTCTACGTTTTGATAAAACTGATAAGTGTATATGAACCAATCGCTGCTTTAATTCTTCCTCGTTTCTTAATGGGCGCTGCCTGGTGAAAAACTAAAATAAACGTGGAATTGGATCGGGGATCTTTGCGCATCAAAATTTCACTAAATTTTTCCTCATAAACGCGCAGTCATCTAAATCGATTCACCCTGGTTTTGTCTAAGTAAAAACGTAAAACCAATTCTTTCTCTTTTACAAATTCTAAGTCGAATAACTCAAAGCCTTCTTTTCGATGACCTCTTTAGTAAGCTCTGTTACGTCTCAGTTACTTTACTCATAGCCTCAGCTCCTTGCCAGGTCCATGTCGATAAAAGAGTAGGCGTTCCGCTCCTCTCCTCTCAACTACTATTCTACTTTTTAGTATACCATATACTTTGTTAAAATACCAACTATTGTGATATTAGAACAAATCATCGAATAACGATAATTGATTTTCATCCGGTAAGCTGATCTAGGACTTTATTTTCTGTCATATAGTCTATGAGTGTCTTAGACACTTTACCACGTGTCGCTAAGTCTTTCTTCGATAAGAAAGGTTGTTCTTGTCTCGCTTCAACGATTTTGTTGGCTACGTTTAACCCTAATCCTTGAATCGCTCTAAACGGTGCGATGAGTGAATCACCTTCAATCACAAAGTTACTTGCTTCAGATTTATCCACGTCGACCATCTTGAAGTGGAAACCACGTTCAACCATCTCGTTGGCTAATTCGAGAACGGTTAATAAGTTTTGTTCTTTTGTACTTGCTTCCATTCCTTTTTCACGAATTTCTTTAATACGTTTCTTAATCATCTCTTTTCCTTGTGACATGGCAACGATATCGAAATCTTGCGCACGCACTGAGAAATAAGCACAGTAGTATAACAATGGTTTATGTACCTTAAACCAAGCTACACGTAACGCCATTAAAACATACGCTGCCGCATGGGCTTTCGGGAACATATATTTAATCTTTAAGCAAGATTGAATATACCATTCTGGGACATTGTTTTCTCTCATAATCGCTTGGAAGTCGTCAGGGATTCCTTTCCCTTTACGTACTCCTTCCATGATTTTGAAGGCAATCCCTTCTTCAACGCCTTTATGGATTAAATACACCATGATATCGTCACGACAACCGATAACATCGGCAAGCGGAATATTGTGAAGACGAATTAATTCTTCAGCATTTCCAAGATATACGTCGGTACCATGCGATAATCCTGAAATTTGGAGCAACTCAGTAAATGTTGAAGGTTTTGTTTGTTCTAACATTCCACGAACAAATTTAGTACCAAATTCTGGAATCCCAAGTGTACCTGTATTGGAATCGATTTGTTCAGGAGTCACTCCTAACACTTCAGTACCACCAAAGATTTTCATCACTTCTGGATCATCTGGTGGAATCGATTTTGGATCCATTCCTGATAAGTCTTGTAACATACGAATCACAGTCGGATCATCGTGTCCAAGAATATCAAGTTTTAATACATTATCATGAATTGAGTGGAAGTCAAAGTGTGTTGTTCTCCATTCAGCACTCAAATCATCGGCTGGGTATTGAATTGGCGTAAAATCATACACGTCCATATAATCTGGAATTACAATAATCCCACCCGGGTGCTGACCTGTACTTCTCTTAACTCCCGTACACCCGCTCGCTAAGCGTTCAATTTCTGCTTGACGGAACTCTAAACCTAGGTCACGCTCATATCCCTTTACATACCCAAAAGCCGTCTTATCGGCAACCGTACTAATCGTACCAGCACGATAGACATAATCTTCACCGAACAGTACTTTGTATAGTTATGCGCTTGTGGTTGATATTCCCCACTAAAGTTTAAATCGATATCGGGAACTTTATCTCCGTAGAATCCTAGGAAGGTTTCAAACGGAATGTCGTGTCCATCTTTAACCATCCTCGTATTACATCTTGGACAGTTCTTCTCAGGTAAATCAAAACCTGAGCCTACTGATCCATCATCAAAGAATTCTGACAATTGACATTGAGGACAACGATAGTGTGGCGCTAATGGATTCACTTCAGTAATTCCAGTTAAAGTAGCTACCAAGGATGAACCAACCGACCCACGTGATCCAACCAAATACCCGTCCTGATTACTCTTTAATACAAGTTTTTGAGCAATTAAATAAATTACCGAAAAACCATTCCCAATAATACTCTTTAGCTCTTTCTTAATACGATCCTCCACAATTTTTGGTAAAGGATTTCCATACCATTCATGTGCTTTATCGTAACTCAATTTAGTGATTTCATCAGCGGCACCTTCAATTTTAGGAGTAAATAACTCATCTTTAACTGGAGTAATTTCTTCCAATTGTTCGCTAACCCAATTTGAGTTCGTCACGACCACTTCATAAGCTTTTTCTTCACCAAGGAAGGCAAATTCTTTCAGCATTTCGTCTGTAGTTCTTAAATGAGCATCCGGATATTCTTGAGGAACACCATTGTTCAATGAGGTTAGAAGAATCTCACGATAAATCTTATCTTCTGGATTTAAGTAGTGAACATTCCCTGTTGCTACAACTGGTTTTCCCAATTCTTCCCCTAAGCGAACTAAGTTTTGAATGATTTCTTCTAAGTGATGCTCATTACGAATTAATTCTTTTTTGATTAAAGGCCGATAGATGGCTTTTGGCATAATTTCAATATAGTCATAGAATTTAGCCTTTTCTTTAGCCTCGTTATATCCTTTTTGCATCATCGCTTCGAAAACTTCACCTTCAGCGCATCCTGATCCTAGTAAGAATGAATCACGACGGCTTGAAAGCATACTTCTTAAAATACGAGGAACACGGTAATAGTACTCAATATTGGATTGAGATACGACCTTGAACAATTCTTTCAATCCAGCTTGGTCTTTTGCAAAGATCGTCGCATGGAATGGACGTCCATTCTTAAAGACTTCCTCTGGATGAATGTTGGTATTTAATTCATCGTGATACAACAAATTATGCTCTGTCGCTGCTTCTTTTAAGAAGATATGACATAAGTAACCTGTCGTTTCAGAGTCATACACAGCACGGTGATGTTGTTCAAGTGCAACATTATAACGTTTCGCTAAAGTATTTAAACGATGAGACTTCAGTTGTGGGTGAAGCATACGAGACAATTCCAGAGTATCGATAACTGGTTGATTTGTTTTTGGAATCCCCACATTTTCATATCCTGTATTTAAGAAGCCCATATCAAAACTTGCGTTATGCGCAACAAGGATGCAATCTTTAGAAAATTCGTGGAATTCTTTTAAGACTTGTTCTACAGATTTAGAACCTCTAACCATCTCATCAGTAATTCCTGTTAACTGAATGGTTGTTGCAGATAATGGGTGTCCTGGGTCGATAAATTCTTCAAACTTGTCAACCACGACACCGTTTTTCATTTTAACGGCGGCTAGCTCGATGATGCTGTCATAAATCGCAGAAAGCCCTGTTGTCTCCACGTCAAAGACCACATAAGTAGCATCTTCTAAGAGAATATGCTGTGGGTTATAGGCAACGTTGACATGATCATCAACGATATTTCCTTCTAAACCATACAGAATCTTAATTCCATTTTTCTTCCCTGCTCCGTGCGCTTCTGGATAAGCCTGTAAGTTCGCATGGTCTGTAATCGCAATCGCTTTGTGTCCCCATTTAGCCGCTTGACTAATCAAATCACTTGGAGCATTCGTTGCATCCATCACAGACATATTTGTATGCATATGGAGCTCGACACGTTTTTCACCTTCTGCTGTATCTTTTCTACCCTCATGATTTCACAGCAGTCATATCGCGAATAATCATTCCTAATTCTTGAGAGAACTTATTCACTTCAATCGTACCGAACGCTCTAACCCATGTCCCCTTTTTCAAGCCTTCAAGCGCTTGTTCATCTTCAGGAGTTGATGGGAATAAAGTCGCACTGATGGAAGATGTATAGTCCGTTAATTTAATATTTCCCGAACAACTTCCCCTTGGCTTTACCGCGACGAAGTTCAATATCAAAAATCTTCCCTTCGATTACAACATTGCGCTCTTCTTCGAAAATATCAGCAAGCGCACGAACTTCACTATTGGACTTAATTGGTTTACCGTAAATAACACCTTCTGGTTTAGAAGAACCATGCGAAGCAGATTTTCTTTGCGGAGCTTGCACAGCTGCAAGTTGTGCTGCTTTTTGAGCTTCGTTAAATGCCTGTTCAATCTGTTGTTCTTTTTGAATAAACTCTTCTGCCAATCGGTCCTGCAACTCACCATCCACATGGATTTGAACTCCTAGTTTAGGAAATCCTGCTTCGATATAAGCTTGTTGAATTTTTGGAACGCAATTATTCATTAAATGCGTCTTCGTTAATTCGTTCGGGCAATGAAGTTTAATTTGATTTTTCTCATACTTTGGAGTTTGATCCGCTAAAATTTGATGAGAAACCGCAGATTCATCCTTCAATGTCTCTAATACATATTCCCAATAGGATTCAACTAGTTCTTCTGTTACTTCTGCACCTTCATCTGTTGTAATAACAGCTTTCCCACCGAATTGACGGTAAGTATCATTTAAAGCATCAGTAAACAGTCTGAATTTTTCATACATAAAAATGACTGGATTTTGAATATGAAACGTCCATGTTTTATCTAACTTAGAGATATCAATTCGAACTAATTTTGCTTCATCAAATTCCGGAGAAAAAATACTAGTGTCAGCAATATTAAATTGCTCGATCACTTTTTTCATTAAATCTTTTTGTGATTGACTCATGGTTTCCTCCTTTTTTATTACATAAGAAGAGTGCTCCACCATCGTAGAGACACTCTCTTGTCTAATTAAATAATTTCATAATATCGTTCCATGTCACAAGAAGCATTAACGCAAAAAGGAAAATAGCTCCTACAATCGTTAAATAACCTTCTTTTTCTGGATCGAGTGGTTTCTTACGAATTCCTTCGATAACATTCAGAACTAGTTTTCCACCATCAAGTGCAGGAATTGGTAAAAGGTTCATTACTCCAAGGTTGGCACTAATCATTCCCATGAAAGCAAGTAAATCAATGAACCCATTTTTAGCCACTTGCGATGTCATAGAATAAATAGCAACCGGTCCACCTAGTTGATTTAAATTAAACCCACGTGTAAAGAGTGAGCCTAATGCCGAGAGCACTAATACAACTACTGAAACAGTTTGAGTAAAGCCATAAGCAAGGATGGAAAGAATATCATTTTTAAGAATTCTTGTGACGCCAAATTGTCCCACTTTTGAACCGTCAGACGCTTCCACTGCCTTCGGTGTTACTTGAACTTCTTCTGTTTTACCATTGCGGTCAATCGTAACTGCTAAAGCTTTATCCGCACTAGAACGAACAATTTTTGTCATTTCATCCCATGAATGAATCTCAACACCGTCGATAGAAAGAACCTTGTCTCCCTCTTTTAGACCAGCCACTTGTGCAGCCGAGTCTTCAGTTACTTGTCCGATAATCGCATCATTAGTTGGTACTCCACCTTGCATGAATCCAACAATAATAAATACTAAAATTGATAAAATAAAGTTGTTCATTGGTCCAGCAGCATTTGTTTTAATTCTGTTCCATAATGTTGCTGAATTGAACTGACGCTCCACTGGCGCAACGACTACTTCTGTTCCATCAGATTCAACAATTGTTGCAGTCTTCGAAACTGTTAGTGTCACTTTTTCTTCTGAATTAATGAAGTAACCAGTTAATGTCATATCCTTATGTAAGTCTGCATCTTCGATTTGGAAAGGTACAGAATTCTCGATAATGAGTTTATCGTCAAAATTTAATTTTTGAACAATATTTTCACTATCTAGGACGATAGTAATCATCATCCCGGGTTTGATTTCTTGTTCATCTTCATCATGACCAGCCATACGAACATATCCACCAATTGGTAATAAGCGAAGCGTATATACTGTTTCTCCCTTACGAACTTGGAAGATTTTCGGTCCCATCCCTATCGCAAATTCGCGAACTAAGATACCCTGCTTTTTGCAAAAATAGTAATGACCAAATTCATGAATAATCACGATGATGCTAAATACGAATAAAAATGCTATTAATCCTTGCAATTATTTCACCTCTTTTAAATATCCCCAAAGAATTTAAATACAATCTGGAACATTAACATAGCAAAGAATGTTGAATCGAAACGGTCCAATACTCCTCCATGCCCTGGGAATAAGTTTCCAGAATCTTTTACGTTAAATTGTCGCTTGTATGCAGACTCTACTAAATCACCTAATTGTCCAAAAATGGATAAGCAAACCATTAAGAGCACAAATTCAAATACTGAAAATTGAACTGGATTATAAAATGGAACTACCAATAATCCTAATAATACAGAACCGATAACTCCGCCAATAGAACCTTCAATTGTTTTATTTGGGCTAATATCTGGAGCTAATTTATGTTTTCCAAATCTGCGTCCAGCTAAATACGCGAATGAATCTGTCCCCCAAATAACTAAGAAGACAAAAATCGCCATCCCAAAACTAATACTTCTGACAAATAGAATTCCCAGAGAAATCCACCACCGACGTATAAAGAAATCAGCGAACAAAACGCTGCATCTTCAAACGAAAAATCGGTCGCTCTTATATACCGTTAATGTCATCAGTAACATCACAATTAAGAAATAAAAGAAGAAATAGTCAATTCCTCTTGGCAGCGCCACTAATGGCTTCTGTGAGAATAAAAATGATAATGTTGCCAGTAATGTCAAAGCTCCTTCAACTGAAAAAATATTCATTTTTCTTCATTTGGAAGAATTCATAAATCCCAACAATCGCTAAAAGAGCTAATAGCGTACGTAACCAAATATCACCGACATAAAGTATTGGTAAAAATATACCAACAGCAATGAGTGCAGTAATAACTCGTTGTTTCATCTATGCAAGACCTCCATAACGACGATGTCTTCCTTGATAAGTCAGAATCGCTTTATGTAAATCTTCTTCAGAAAAGTCTGGCCAGAAAATATCCGTAAAGTAATATTCACTATACGCTAATTGCCATAATAAGAAATTACTTAATCGCACTTCTCCACTTGTACGAATCATTAAATCTGGATCTTGTAAGTCTCCTAGGAAACTTGTTTGTAACTTACTCGCAAAAGCTTCATCGTTAATATCTTCCACTGAGATTTCTCCAGATTTGAACCTCGTTTGCTAGAGCTTTCGTCGCTTCGATAATTTCAGCACGTGAGCCGTAGTTAAGAGCAAACGTTAAGACCATTCCTGTATTGTCTTTTGTATCTTCAACGGCTTTTAGCACTACTTGTTTTGTTGATTCAGGTAATTCATCAATAAATCCAATCAGTTGGATTTTCATATTTCTTTCTTGAAGTTCCGGCATAAACGTACCAAAGAAATCTCCAGGTAGTTTCATTAAAAAGCTTACTTCTTCTGTCGGACGTTTCCAGTTTTCAGTACTAAACGCATATAAGGTCATCGCTTTTACACCTAATTCATCGGCAGCAATGGCGATTCGTTTAACCGTACTCATGCCTTCTTTATGTCCCGCAATTCTCGGAAGATTGCGTTTCTTTGCCCAACGACCATTACCGTCCATAATGACAGCAATATGTTGTGGGATATTTTCTCGATCAATTGAAACAGATTCTGTTGTTTCTTGTGGTTTTGATTTTTTCTTCCAAAAAAGCATTTTATCCATTCCTTTACACGTATTTCTTTTCTATTGTAACAGAAGTTTAAGGTCATTTATAGTATTCTCTTTTTCCTTATGAAAAAATTACAAAAACAAAGGCCCTGATTGGTTTCTAGGGCGAAAAATGGTATACTTAGAAACAGATTTATGAACCAATAAAGGAGTTAACCATGATTACAATGAAAGATATCGTGTTAGAGGGACATCCAGCACTTAGAAAACGTGCTGAGAAGCTTACTTTCCCACTAACTGAAGAACAACAAGAACTAGCTAAAGAAATGCTAGAATTCTTACATAACAGTCAAAATCCAGAAATCGCATGAAAAATATGAATTGCGCGCTGGTGTTGGTCTTGCAGCACCTCAACTTGGTAAATCCATTCAAATGATTGCTCTTCTCGTTCCAGGTTTTGAAGATGAAGAACCAATCTTAAACGAAGTATGGATTAATCCTCGTATTATGCGTGAATCAGTGAAGAAAGCCTGCCTTAAAGAAGGCGAAGGCTGCCTTTCAGTTGAACGTGACGTACCTGGAATCGTTCTTCGTTCAGAACGTGTGACTGTCAAATATCAAGATGTGAATGGTGATGAATTCGTTCGTACATTAACAGACTACGAAGCCATCGTTGTTCAACATGAAATCGACCATTTAAACGGTGTGATGTTCTATGATCACATCAATAAAACACAACCAATGTATATCCCTAAAGGAGCGGTTGTCATTGGCGAATAAGACACCCATTTTGGTATTCGATTTAGATGATACACTCTACTCAAAACAGCAAGTCTTTCTTGACCGCCTTAAAGAAATGCTATCCAACATTTACAACGGATATCGATGTATACAAGGTCTACCAAGAAAAAAGCGAGATTGCTTTTGAGTTGTTTACAAAGGGACAAATCACATTAGAAGAAAACCACTTATCACGAGTTGAAGGCACACTTTCGGTTCTTGGACTGGATTCTTCAAAAGAATCAGTTATTCATTTTAAGGAAACCTATCAATATGTGATGGATCATATCGAATTAGATGAAGACTGGTATCACTTTTTTAACAAAGTATCAAATCACTCTACTCTTGTTCTTCTAACAAATGGACCAACGAGTCATCAGTCGAAAGAAAAATCCTATCTCTTGGATTAGAAAAAGTGGTTCGACTCGTCAAGAGTCTTCATTTCAGAGAACAACAGGTGTTCCAAAACCACAAGCAGAAGCATTTATCAATGTAGAACGTCTCTTTCCAGATGTGAGCGCTAAAGACTTCTGGATGATTGGGGACGACCTTTTAAATGATATTGAAGGTGCTAAAAACAGAGATTGGAACACCATTTATTTCAAATTTGGTGAAGAAGATTCTACTTTGACTCCGAAACCACTCTCAAAGTCCCAAACAGATTTTGCTTTGAAAAATTGGAAAAAGAGGCTTTCTTCAGCCTTTAAGATTATGAAAAAAATAAGCATTCTATGATAAAATATGATAGAAACATTATGAAAAAAATTTAAAGGAGTACATACATGATTTTTAAAATTACTTACCAACCAACTAAAACGGAAGCTCCACGTCGTGAGAACACAGAAGCTTTATATATCGAAGCTAGTGACAAGGTAGAAGCCCGCCGCCTTGTAGATGAAAACACTGAATACAACGTTGAGTTTATCCAAGAGCTAGATGAAAAACACTTAGCTTACGAAAAACAAAACCCTGAATTTAAATTAACGGTGTTCAAGTAATATGAAACCAAATATTAAAAATAACGAAACGGGCGTATTTGCTTTTGGCGGTTTAGGTGAAATCGGTAAAAACACATATGGCGTTCAATTCCAAGATGAGCTCATCATTTTGGATGCCGGTATTAAATTCCCTGAGGATGATTTACTAGGAATCGATTATGTGATTCCCGATTACAGTTATATCGTTCAAAATATTAATAAAGTAAAAGGTCTATTTATTTCGCATGGACACGAAGACCATATTGGTGGGATTCCTTTCTTAATTAAACAAGCGAACATCCCTATTTACGCAACAAAACTTGCGATGTCTTTAATTCGAAATAAATTAGAAGAACATGGCCTTTTAAGAGATGCGATTCTTCACGAAATTGATGAAGACAGCGTCATTAAATTCCGTAAAACACAAGTGAGTTTCTATCGCACAACCCACTCTATTCCAGATGCATTTGGGATTGTGATTAAAACTCCTCCAGGAAATATCGTGTTTACAGGTGACTATAAGTTTGACTTTACTCCAGTTGGAGAACCCGCAAACCTTCACCGTATGGCACAAATTGGTTCAGAAGGCGTTCTTGTTCTTTTAGGAGACAGTACGAACTCTGAAGTCCCTGGATTTACTCAATCAGAACAAGTCGTTGGAAAATCGATTAAAGAAATTATCCAACGCGTGGATGGACGTATCATTTTTGCGACATTCGCATCAAACGTTTCTCGTCTAAAACAAGTAACAGATGTGGCTGTAGCAACTGGTCGTAAATTAGCTGTATTTGGACGTAGTATGGAAGCCAGCTTCCGCACTGCGCGTGAATTAGGTTATATTAAGGCTCCAGATGATACTTTTTATCGATGGACGTGAAATCAACCAATACCCTTCTGAGAAAGTCATTATTTTATGTACAGGTTCTCAAGGGGAACCAATGGCGGCACTAAGCCGTATTGCTAACGGGACTCACCGTCAAATCTCAATTCAACCTGGTGACACGGTTATCTTCTCTAGTTCACCAATTCCAGGAAATACTTCAAGCGTTAATCGCGTAATCAACCTTCTTTCAGAAGCTGGTGCTGAAGTTATTCATGGTAAAGTAAACAATATTCACACTTCTGGACACGGTTCTCAAGAAGAACAAAAATTAATGCTCCGCTTAATGAAGCCTAAATACTTCGTTCCAGTCCACGGTGAATATCGTATGCAGAAGATTCAAGCAAACCCTTGCGACTCAAGTGGGAATTCCAAAAGAAAACTCATTTATCTTAAGCAATGGTGATGTTCTTGCAGTTACTGCTGACTCAGCACGTAGAGCTGGTCACTTCTTTGCAGGTGATGTATATGTCGATGGAAATGGTATCGGAGATATCGGAAATATCGTACTTCGCGATCGTAAGACACTTTCACAAGATGGTTTAGTGATCTGTGTTGCAACTGTTGATTATGAAAATCGCGAACTTGTTGCAGGTCCAGATATGCTCTCTCGTGGATTTATCTACATGAAAGAATCCGGACAACTTCTAAACGAAGCTCAAGCGATTCTTCGCGATGAACTTGAAGAGCTTTTAGCAGATTCTGAAGAAGTCTTAAACGAACGCGTATTACGTAACAAAATTACGGATGTGTTAGGACCGTTCTTATTCAAGAAAACAGAACGTCATCCAATGATTCTTCCAGTAATTTTAGGCGTTACTGAAGCAGATACTTTAGAATAAATAAATTAAAGAGGTGTACCTGCAATGCGGTACACCTCTTTTCTTTGACTAAACATAGCTGTTAAAGTTTAGTTTCATTATTGGAGTACTTTTTGAACATCTTCAATCATTAATTTAGTAGATTGTAATCCACCACCACTGAGATACCATAAGTCTGAAGTTAATTGAATGACACGATTATTTCTTTCACAGCGTTTGTTTCTTTTGAATAATGCATTGTTTAGAAACTGTGTCTGCATTTGAATTATCTCCACCAATTGCCAATGTTCTGTTTAGCAAAATGATTGTGTCTGGGATTGATTTCTTTAATTCCTTCGAAAACTCATTTCTTGACCGTGTTTGCTGTCTTCAATTTTAGCATCAGTCGCTTTGAATTTAAGTGATTGATAAAGGAAATGCAAAACGTGAATCAGCACCAAACGCTGACATCTTTTCCTTCGTTGAGCATTAGAGTTAATGCTTTGTTATTTGACTTTTTCATTTCATATCAGCCACTTTTCTTGATCGAAGCTTCTAATGATTTTAATTTCTTCTTCAGCTTTTCGCCTCAGCTTCTTTACCAAATAGTGATGCTACCGAGCGGATGTTTTTAGAAACTGAGTTCCAGTAATCTTTTTGATCTACTGAGAAAATAACAGTTGGTGCAATTTCTTTTAGTTGATCTAGGAATTTAATTGTACGACCTGAAGCAATAATAAGGTCTGGCTCTAAGGCAGCGATTGCTTCAATATCAGGCTCCACCATTGATCCAGTTGATTGAATACTTGATGGTAAATCTTTTTAAGTACGTAGGTAATGTCTTTAAATGGCATCCCTACAATATTATCGACAAAAACCAAGTTCATGAATTGTATCAGCAACGCCTAAATCAAATACAACAATTTTCTTTGGATTTGTCTTAACAGTCACAGCTTCTTTACCGTTTGTAAGAGTCACTTCACTCTTTTCTTCTGTAGCAGCTGCTTGTGTTGTTGCTGATTCTGTTTTTGTTGTTTGCCCGCAAGCTGCAAGAATAAATACAGCTAATAAACTGATTAAAGCTAATAATTTTTTTCATTGTATTTGCTCCATTCTTTATAATACATATTTTTACCATGAATCTCAATCACTTCTAATGGAATCTCATACAGATTCGAAAGCATCTCCTCTTTCATCACTTTATCGACTGTATCATGGATGATACATTTTCCATCTTTAAAAACAAGCTATTTCATCTGAAAAAAATAACTTGCCATATTTAAGTCGTGCATCACAATCACTATGGATATTCCTTTTTCTTCAACTAAGAAACGAAGTAGGTTCATCACTTCATACGCTTGTTTCATATCGAGATGGTTTAAAGGTTCATCGAGTAAGATCCACTCAGTATCTTGAGCTAGCACCATCGCGATAAGCGCTCGTTGATACTGCCCGCCTGATAAGGTTCCAATATCTTGTGTTCTAAAAGAGGTAAGATTCGTATTTTTTAACGCGTCTTCAACAATCTGTTCATCTGATTTTGTAATCTTCCCTTTTGTATACGGAAAACGACCAAAACGAACAAATTCTTCTACTGTCATACTGACATGCACTTGCTGGTTTTGTTTTAAAACAGCCAGTTCTTTTGCCAATTCTGTTGAGTTCCACGCTTCAACTTCTTGACCGTTGATAAATATAAATCCTTCGTCTTTAGGAAGAAGCCGACTCATCATCCCAAGAAGGGTTGATTTTCCAGCTCCATTCGGACCTATAAAGGCAGTCAGTCGCTGTTTTCGAGACTTCTAAATCCACATGATCAACAACTGGATGGCGATATTTTTGTAATACCTTTAAGCAGCATCAAGTTTTGCTCCTTTCACTAATAAGATTAAATACAATACTCCACCAATCCCTCAATAAATACGCTTATTGGAATTGTAAGAAGAAATACTCTCTCAACAATCAATTGAGCCGAGTACAATCACAAGCCCTAAAATAGCCGAAAATAGCCATAATACGCCGTGTTTGTATTCTTTTTGTCAGCTGGTAGGATAAATTCGCAATCATAAACCCCAAAAATTGAAGTGTCCCTACTAGAATCGTAGATAGACTCGTCATAATAATGACAATGACAATCACTACATTACTGAGTCGTTTCGTGTTGATTCCTAACATTTCTAGCTCCATCTACTCCTAAATGAAGTACATCGAGCATGATGTCTTATTTCTAAAGAGCACCATCATTAAATATCCCAAATAGATAATAGAGCTCCATATATCAATAATGGTTGTGCATTCATCTTTTGAAAAGATGGATAAAGCGAACTTTGTAATTTATCAAATTCGTTTGGGATCCATTAAGACTTGTAAGAATGTACTAGCATTTCGAAGCAACATCGAAAATGCCATTGTCAGTAACAATAGCACTTTAAAATTAGAAAGAAGCATTCCCTTTAGATGCGTTCATTAATAAACAGTAGTAACAAGATTATCTGAATAGTAATTGTAACAGCATAAATAAGAACTGATTGTTCTACTTTTAATCCCTATTAAACTCTCAAAATAATAGAGACCACTTTGAATAAAGACAAATAAAACTCTCAATGCCCTAAAACCCCAGGTGTTAAAAAATCGGTTTTGCGCCACTGTTTGAAAAGCTAATGGTCGAGATTGGTATCGCACAAAGATACAATGATAATAACTAGTAGTTTTAATAGCCGTCTATGCATGATGAAAATTTGAAACTGAAGTACTATTCTTCGTTGGAATCAACAGATAGGCAACTATCAAAAATACAGCGACTGCTAGAAGGCACCCCTAATAAGATTCTTGTTTTCTTTTTCATAGGTCTCCTCCTTTCTTTTCCAGGCGAATCACTTGGAAAATAAAGAGCGCTGCACCAATGATACTTAAGATGATGCTTACTGAAATTTCGTAAGGAGAAATGACCATGTCGATGCAATAATGTCACAAGTTAAAACAAGGCAGGCACCCACAAGCATTGTCAACGGTACTAAAAACTTTCATCTGAGAGCCCATATCTCATGCGGACGATATTTGGGACAATCACTCCCAATGAACGGCAAAGCTTCCAACTGTAATCATTGTTACACTCGTTGTTAGCGCGATTAACACTAGTGTTAAAGACTCCATTCGCTTAACTGGAATGCCGAGATTTCGACTAATATCTTCCCCATGCTGACAACTGTAGAAGTAATGGGCAAAAAAATAATACTAAGTCACTAAGACAAACAAGCATAAGCACAACCATTCATACTGATTCGTTTGAATCATTGAAAATGAACCTTGCATCCATGACGATAAACTTTGGACGAGTTGAAATTGATACGCAACAAACTGAGTACACGCGCCAATAACACCACCAAAAATCAAACGCAATTAAAGGAATCATCCACTTTTTGTTTGAGTGATAAATGATGCTGCAGCATAATAAAAAGCGCTGAGAAGGCAATAGCACACACAAATGACGTCGCCATCTTTTTCTAATAGTCCCAGGAGATGGGAACAATAATAAACTTATCATCAGTCCTAGCTTTTGCGGCGTCTACCGTTCCAATGGTACTTGGTGAGCAAACTCATTTTGAGTAATCGTCTGCATCAATAATCCAGATACACTCATCGCTGATGCGGATAATAGGATACTGAATAGTCTTGGAAACTCTTGATTGCCAAAACAGTTGTGTTGCGCTCGTCTCCACTAAACAAATTCGTTCCATGAAAAACTAGATGCTCCGACTGAGAGCGAAATAACACTTAAAATAAGTAATAATATAAATAAATAACTAACTCTTTTCATTTTTCTCTTTTCTAATTGATAATCATTCTCAATTACCACATTTGTTAGTTTACCAAATTCTTCACTAGATTTAAACCCTTTTTCCATGAAAATAATAAGATTTCACAAAATTTGCAAACAAAAACAGAAGCAATCCCTCTAAGGACTGCTTCTGTTATTCATTCTTAATCTAGAAGTCTTTTAATTGTTTAGAACGGCTCGGATGGCGTAATTTACGTAATGCTTTCGCTTCAATTTGACGAATACGTTCACGAGTTACCCCGAATACTTGCCCTACTTGTTCTAATGTACGGATTTCTCCATTTTATCAAGACCGAAAACGTAAACGCAGAACGTTTTCTTCACGGTCTGTTAATTGTTCAAGAACTTCATCGAGTTGTTCTTTCAACAATGCGTATGCTGTATGATCCGCTGGGCTTGTTGCATTATCGTCTTCAATGAAATCACCTAAATGTGAATCATCCTCTTCCCCAATTGGAGTTTCAAGAGACACTGGTTCTTGAGCGATTTTTAGAATTTCACGAACTTTTTTTCAGTTGGTAAAATCCATTTCTGCACCGATTTCTTCCGGTGTAGGTTCGCGTCCTAAATCTTGTAATAGTTGTCTTTGAACACGTACTAATTTGTTGATTGTTTCAACCATATGTACCGGAATACGAATTGTACGCGCTTGGTCTGCAATGGCACGTGTAATTGCTTGACGAATCCACCATGTTGCATAAGTTGAGAATTTGAACCCTTTTGTATGGTCGAATTTCTCAACTGCTTTCATTAGCCCATGTTTCCTTCTTGGATTAAGTCCAAGAATTGCATTCCACGTCCTACATAACGTTTTGCAATGGATACTACTAAACGAAGGTTGGCTTCCGCTAACTCTTGTTTGGCTTCTGTATCGCCTTCTTGAATACGGAGCGCTAAAGCAACTTCTTCATCCGCACTAAGAAGTGGAACTCGTCCGATTTCTTTTAAATACATACGAACGGAGTCATTAATCTTCGTATTAGAAGATAAGGCAGCATCATCTTCAACAACGCCAGATTCAGCTTCACGTTGGCTTTCTGCTGACAATTGTTGACTTGTTGGTTCACCGTTAGCATCTACAACACTAACCCCTGCATCCTCAAACTTTTGAATTAATTTATCCATTCCTTCCGCATCCAACTCAAATGGGATTGCGATTTGCGCAGATAAATCATCGTATAAAATTTGACCGAATAATTTTCGTTCTGCAAGAAGCGCTGAAGTTGCTTCATTCAGTGTTTGACCTTTTTCATTCTTTTGAACTGTCATTCACCATTCCTCCATTCTATCTTTTCCCTTAATTGTCGTTGAATCTCCATGATTTTCGACCATCAATTTCTTTCTGGCTTCATCATCGTTCACAAGAGCAGCTCGATTCAACTCTTCCTTTTTGTGCTAACTGCTCTTTCAGAGTATTCTTTTGTGAAAGTACATATACTAAATCTTGAATCTCTTGTTCCGTACATTCTGGAGGAAACTGACCTAGTTCGATTTCAGATACCAGATTTCTGTTCATTAAATCTTTATCGTTTAAAAACAACATAAAATTCTTGAACATCAAATTCCCTTCTTCATTTCTAAACGCCTGAATATGTAAATATAATTGCTCATATAATGCGTCTGGAAAAGAAAATTCTGGATTAATACGATTCAGATATGTCCAAGCTTCATTATGATGCATCAAGCGATACATTAGATGCCTTTGAATACCTTCGTTCTTTATAAACGGTCTATTCATCGTTGGCGCTTGTGGTTCGATACTTGGTACAGACGGCGCTTGGAAATTCTGCGAAGTTTGAACTTGCTTTTGCTTCACTTGATTTTGAATCGTTGTGTAATCAAGATTAAATTCATCCGCAAGAGACTTCATCGCTAGATTCTTTTCAACATCATTTGTGAGTTTCGCTAGTTCAATAATCATCTCTTCGATATACTGAATCTTTTGACTCTCAACTTGCAGTTGATATTTCTTAGAAAGGAATCTCTTTTTAAATTGATAGATGGTTTCTTGCCCGTGTTCAACTAAATCGATAAACGCTTGGGGTCCACGTTGTTTAATAAACTCATCCGGATCCAGCCCATTATCAAATGGAATAATACCAATCGTAAAAGCATTCGTGGATTGAATCATTTCAATCGCACGGTTTGTCGCTTCCAGACCTGCTCTATCACCATCATAAGCAATCAAAATCGTATCCGTTACATGACGAAGCTTTTGAATTTGCTCTGGTGTAAGAGACGTCCCCATTGAGGCGACGCCTAGTTGAACTCCCGCTTGCCAAGCAGAAATAACATCCATATATCCTTCAAAAAGGATGACTTTATTTTCTTTACGAATATTCTTCTTTGCTAAATCAAAGTTGAATAAGAAGTTTCTTTTCGCAAAGAGCGGTGTTTCAGGACTGTTTAAATATTTAGCCTGTGAAGCAAACTCATCTGAATACCCTGGCAACACACGTCCAGAGAACCCGACGATTTGTCCATGTTCATTACGAAGAGGAATCATAATCCGCTGATTAAAACGATCAAAGAACCCTGATTGACTTTCAACGAATAGACCTGTCGCTTCCATTTCTTGTTCTGTTAGCTCTAAATCTTGTAAGAGCTGTGTCAGCTGCGTGCGGTCTTTTAACGAGAAACCAAATCCAAATTCCTTTAACGTATCAATCGTATAGCCACGATCCGTTAAGTAATGAAGTGCTTCTTGTCCACCTTTTGTATTAAATAGGACGTGCGAGTAAAATTCACTCGCTTTTTCATGTGCCGCAAACAATTTTCTCTCTTTTTGAGGAATTGCTTGTTGGCTTGAAGGGATTTCTACATCGAGAGGAATATGTGCAAGTTCTGCTACCCTAACAACCGATTCTGGAAAAGATAAACTTTCCAATTCCTGCATGAAGTTAAAAACATTTCCTCCGCGTCCACAACTAAAACAGTGGAATAACTGTTTTTCTTCTGTGACGGTAAACGAAGGTGTTCTTTCATCATGAAAAGGACATCGGCCAAAAAGGCTCTTTCCTTGCTTTCTCAATTGGACAAATTGCCCTACAATATCGAGAATATTCACTTGCGATTGTATACTTTGAATCGTTTCTTTTGATAATCGTTGACTCATAAAAAACTCCCTCCATACACTACGCCTAATGATACAGCATATAATATATCACAATTCGCGATTTAATGCAATGGAGCAAGCTTTTTTTCTTTTAAAGTTTCTTTTTTCATAAATAAAAACAAGTGATACCGTATACGGTATCTCTTGTTTTTTAATCGGCAATAAATTCTTCAATCCACGCCCAAGCTTTCTCTACTCCTTCACCAGTTTCAGATGAGAATGTTAAGAATAAGTCTTCTGGTGGTTTTGCCAAATGCTTTTCGAATCACGCTGACATGTTTATTCCATTTTCCACGAGGAATCTTATCACATTTCGTCATCACAATTCGATATGGAATATTGTAATACTCTAAAAATTCACGCATTTGAACATCTTCTTGACTTGGTTCATGTCTAAAGTCCACTAAGATAAGTACTAAACGAAGAGGTTCTCGAGTCGTAATATACTCCTCAATCATCTTCCCCCATTTTTCACGTTCCTTCTTAGACACTTTAGCATATCCATATCCTGGTACATCCACGAAATAGAACTGTTCATTAATATGATAGAAGTTCAATGTTTGGGTTTTACCTGGTTTACTTGAGGTACGTGCTAAGCTTTTACGTTGAATCAACTTATTAATAAAAGATGATTTTCCAACGTTTGAACGACCTGATAATGCAATTTCTGGAAGGTTTCCAGAAGGATATTGCGCTGGTCCTACAGCACTAATTGTAAATTCGGCTTTATTAACCTTCATTTTCTAATCCTTTCTGAGTTGGCAACTTCACGAAGAATAGTAAGACTGAACCAATTACGAACAAGATAATTAATGAGAAGACACCATCTAATGAATTACCTGTCATTTGAGCTGTAATCCCTAGTAATGTAGTTCCTAAGATTGATGAGAATTTACCAAAAATATTATAGAATCCAAAGAATTCATTTGCTCTGTTGGCTGGAATCAATTGACCGAATAATGATCGGCTGAGCGATTGTACCCCACCTTGAGCTGTACCGATTAGAATCGCTAAGATAAGGAAATCTGTGTATGAATTTAACCATAATGCCATCACACAAATTAAAATATACGTACCAATTCCTAGGAATAATGTTTTCTTGTTACCAAAGCGTTTTGATAAGTATCCATAAAGTAAACTAAATGGAAACGCCACGATTTGAACAATTAATAAGATAACAATTAAGCTATTGCTATCGAGTCCCATATCCGAACCGATTGCTGTTGCCATTTTAATAATCGTACCTACTCCGTCGATGTAGAAGAAATAAGCGAGTAAGAATAAGAATACTTGTTTATGTTCTCCAATACGTTTAATCGTTCCCCATAAACGCATGAAACTTTCTTTAATAGGTTTCTCGGGTTTTTCAATAAATGATTTTTGAGTTACATGCAACCAGTACGGAACCGTAAAGATAAACCACCATGCGGCTGTAATGAAGAAACCAGCCATAACGATTGCGTTTGAATTCAATCCACTAAACTGCATAATCATCATAAATAATACAAACGGGAATACACTTCCGATATATCCATACCCGTATCCAGCTGCGGAAATTCTATCCATACGATCATAAGTGGTTACATCCATAATCGAACTATCATAGAAAATGTTCGAAGCTGAATATCCGATTGCCGATAAAGTATACAATGCTAATAATAAAATCCATTGATCTGTTTCAGCAAACATCATTCCAATAACTGAAAATACTCCAAGCAATGTACTCCAGGTGAACATCGGATTTCGATAACCTTTATAATCCGCTAAAGCTCCAAGAACAGGCGCCATAATAGAAACTGCAAATGTCGCAATCGAGTTTGCATATCCTAAAAATGCAGTAGAATCAGCCGCACTAAGGCCAGCATTAGAAGATACGGTTTTAAAATACAACGGAAAAATGGCCGTAGTAATCATTAAAGAATAAACTGAATTGGCCCAGTCCTGCATAATCCAAGCGAATTCTTCTTTTGTGTAATGTTTCGATATTAAGGATTTCAATCCTTTCATGCTGTTATCTCCCTTAATCATATATTCTTAAATAAAAATAGAATGCAATATAATGCACCCATTATATCACATTCTATCCTAACATATTTTGTTGAAAATCCCTAGGAAATCAATCGATTTTCTTCATCATACAAATCAGGTTCGCCAGTTCCGTTCACAATAGCTTCTGTAACGACCACTTTTGTAATATCTTCACGACTTGGAATTTCAAACATTAAATCCATCATAACGGATTCAATAATACTTCTTAAACCACGCGCACCCGTACGACGTTCAATCGCTTTAGCAGCAATTGCTTGAAGCGCTGCTGGTTCAAACTCTAATTCCACGTTATCCATGGCAAAGAGTTTTTGATATTGCTTCACTAATGCATTCTTTGGTTTCGTTAAAATATCGACTAAATCGTCTTTACTTAACGGTTCTAACGCTGCAGTGATTGGAAGACGTCCAATAAACTCTGGAATAAGTCCGAATTTTTGTAAATCTTCTGGAATAATCAACTGCATTAAACTTTCGTGACTCGATAAGTTTTTTTATTAGAAGATCCAAATCAATCACTTTAGCACCAAGACGTTCTTTTCACGATTGTTTTCGATTCCATCAAACGCTCCACCAACGATAAATAAAAATATTCGTAGTGTCGATTTGAATGAGTTCTTGATGTGGATGTTTACGTCCTCCTTGAGGCGGAACAGACGCAACAGTTCCCTTCTAAAATTTTTCAGTAAAAGCTTGTTGAACCCCCTTCACCACTGACATCACGAGTAATGGATACATTCTCGCTCTTACGGGCAATCTTATCAATCTCATCAATATAAATAATCCCTTTTTCAGCACGTTCAATATCATAATCTGTCGCTTGTAATAGTTTTAGAAAGAATATTTTCAACGTCCTCACCAACGTAACCCAGCTTCCGTTAATGTAGTCGCATCCGCAATCGCGAAAATGGAACATTTAAAATACGTGCTAATGATTGAGCTAAATAAGTTTTACCAGAACCCAGTTGGTCCAATTAAACAAATATTTGCTCTTTTGTAATTCAACGTCGTCATCTTCACTAAATAAGTGATTAATACGTTTATAGTGATTGTAAACCGCTACTGCTAATGATTTCTTTGCATGATCTTGACCAACGACGTAATCGTTTAATACCTTTTAGAATTTCTTGAGGTTTTAAGACCTCAATCATTTCATCCATCGTCATTGAAGAAAATTCTTCATCGATAATTTCTTTACATAAATCAACACATTCATTACAAATAAATACATCAGGACCAGCGATAATTTTTCTTTACTTGTTCTTGTGATTTTCCACAAAATGAACATCTTACTTGTTTTGTTTCATCTTTATACAATCTGAAACCTCCATTCTTTTCCTGATTTCTCATTTTAAGAGTACCATAAGTCACTATATTTCAACAAGAAATGTTGTTTCAAAAAAAGCGCCGGTCTCTAGTGAAACCGGCGCCTTTCCTATTTAATTTTCATAAAATTAAGCTTCTTTAGCAGAATCAGTAATTACAGCTAATGCTTTCTTCATTGAGATATCGTTTTTCAACATATCTACTGAAACAGCAGCACGAACTGCATCTTCTTCCATACCGTATTGAGCAGCTAATTCTTTCACTTCGTTAGCTACATCTTCATCAGTTGCTTCGATGCCTTCTTCTTTAACGATTTGTTCTAATACTAAGTTTAGTCTTAGTACGAACGTCAGCGTCTTTTTCCATCATTTTGTGTAAATCAGCTTCTGTTGTACCAGTGATTTGGTAGTACATTTCAGGAGAGATTCCGTTACGACGCATATCGTTTAAGTAGTGTTCCATTTGACGGTGAACTTCGTCGTGAACCATTTCGTGTGGTAATTCAACGATTTCAGCGTTTTCTACTGCTTTACGTAAAGCTTCATCTGCTACTGCTTCGTCAGCTGCAGCATTTTTTTCTTTCTTTCTAATTCTTTACGGAATTTTTTTCTTTTAATTCTGCTAATGTTTCAACTGAATCATCAACATCTTTAGCGAAATTCATCTGTTAATTCAGGTAATTCTTTAGTTTTTACTTCGTGAACTTTAACTTTGAACACTGCTTCTTGACCTTTTAAGTTTTCAGCATGGTATTCTTCTGGGAAAGTCACTTTCACTTCTACTTCATCGCCTTCTTTAGCGCCAACTAATTGGTCTTCGAAACCTGGGATGAATGAACCTGAACCTAATTCTAATGAGTGGTTTTCACCTTTTCCGCCTTCAAAAGCTTCGTCACCTAAGAAACCTTCGAAGTCAATCACTACTGTGTCACCTAATTCAGCTGCATCTTCTTTTACAACTAATTCAGCTGCACGAGCTTGTTCTTGTAATAGACGATCTTCAACATCTTGTTCAGATACTGTACGATCTTGTTTTTCAACAGTTAAGCCTTTGTATTCACCTAATTTAACTTCAGGTTTAACAATTACTTCTGCTTTGATAACCCATGGTTTACCTTTTTCGATTGATTCGATATCGATTGTTGGTTGAGTTACTGGGAAGATTCCAGTTTCTTCAACTGCGTTATCATATGCATCTGGTAAAAGAATGTTTAATGCATCTTGGTATAAAGCTTCTTCACCGTACATTTTTTCAAATACTTGGCGGCTTACTTTACCTTTACGGAAACCAGGTACGTTCACGTTCTTTTTAACGCGGTTAAACGCTTGGTCCAAACCTTTTTTTAATATCTTCTTGTGAGATTTCAAATGTTAAAACAACTTTATTTGTTTCAACTTTTTCGAATTTTGCTGTCATATTATTCCTCCATAAATTCATTATTCACCTTAAAGATGAATGGATTTACATACTCATTTATTTTACAATACTCTTTCCTCTTTTTGTAAAACATAATTGACTTAAACTCCAGTTTAATTTAACAAGAATTTTTGAATAGAGATTAAGAAAAAGGTAACAAAAGCAATAGTTTTTCTCATTTTTTGCCCAAAATGTTATAATAGACGCCATAGGAGGGATAAAATGATTCAATATCCAAAAGGACAAAAACAATTATCACGGGCTACTCGGTCTCAAACAATGCAAACAAATTATAGTAGTCGCGGTATGGGTTTAGAGAACATATTGAATCAAACCAATGAACTCTATCGCCTTCAAAAACGAGCGGTCATCCACAAGAAACCGACACCGATTCAAGTCGTTAAAGTAAACTACCCTGCCCGTAGTGCAGCGCAGATTACGGAAGCCTATTTTCGTCAGGCATCGACAACCGACTATAACGGTGTGTATAAAGGAAGATATATCGATTTTGAAGCGAAGGAAACGAAGAATAAAACTTCTTTCCCATTAAAAAATATTCACGAACATCAGCTAGAACATATGAAAGAGTGCTGTGAACAAGGCGGTATCGCATTTGTTATTTTTTATTTTTCTAGTTTGAAGGAATATTATTTACTTGAATACAAATGGATTGAACAATTCGTTCATGATTCAAGCACAAAACGACAATCAATCCCGTTGACCTATATTAAAGAACATGGTCAATCAATTTCTCTATCGCTGCAAATGACGCTAAATTACTTAGATGCAGTAGATAGCTTATTATAAAGGAGGTCAATCTATGACTGAAAACAATACTGAACAAACCCGTTCATCTCAGCACCGTCATACAAAGAAAAAGGCACCTACTTCTTCTAAGAAAAAACTCTGGAAGAAAATTTTAATTGGTATTGCCGCTTTTGTGACTGTGGCTATTATTGCAATCGTCGCAATCTTCGCTTACTACGGTGCAACTGCTCCAACCATTCAAGCAAGTGATTTAGAAGGAGCTACAGAAACTAAAATCCTTGATAAAGATGGCGAACTTATTTATTCACTCGGGGGTGAAAAACGAGATATTATCACCAGCGAACAAGTTCCTCAATTACTAAAAGATGCGATTACTTCAATCGAGGACAAACGCTTCTACTCTCATATGGGGATTGACCCAATCCGTATCGCAGGATCATTCCTACGAAATGCAAAAGCCGGTCAAATTACTCAAGGTGGTAGTACTATTACTCAGCAATTAGTGAAGTTAGCCGTATTCTCTACTAAGAAAGAAGACCAAACCTATAAACGTAAAATTCAAGAAATTATGCTAGCACTTCAATTAGAGCGTAATTACTCTAAGGAACAGATTCTGACGTACTACTTTAAACAAAGTGTATATGGCAAATAATGTCTATGGATTTGGAACTGCTTCACACTACTACTTCAATAAAGAATTATCTGAATTAAGTCTACCTCAAGTAGCGCTACTTGCTGGAATGCCACAAGCACCAAATTCATACGATCCATATGCGAATGCTGATCGAGCAAAAAGAACGTCGTGACTTAGTACTCTATTCCATGAAAGAAAATGGAAAAATTACAAAAGAACAATATGATCAAGCGGTAGCTACTCCAGTTACTGAAGGCTTAATCGCACATAATAACAAAGTTGATAGTAATGATAAAGCACTTGTTTACGATTCGTTCGTAACAATGGTTTTAAAAGAAGTTCAAGAAAAAACAGGACTTGATCCTTATAACGATGGACTTACGATTGAAACAACTATCGACTCAAAAGCGCAACAACGTTTATACGATATCGTTAATACGAATGATTACATTCAATACGTGAATGACAAAATTCAAAACGCTGTTGTAATGTTAGACACAAAAACTGGTGCTGTTCGCGCCGTAAACGGTGGTCGTAAACAAAGCACATTACTCGGCTATAACCGAGCAACTGACAATTCACGTAGTACAGGTTCTACAATCAAACCTGTAATCGACTACGGTCCAGCCATCGAATACTTAAATTATTCTACTGGTCAAACCATCATGGACCAAAGAACAACATATTCAAACGGTGTTGAATTAAACAACTGGGATTTCAGTCACAAAGGTGCAATGACCTTACGTACTGCCCTTGTTTATTCAAGAAACACAACAGCCTTGCAAACCTTTAAAGCTGTTGGCGAAACAAATATCAAGTCATTCTTGAATAATCTAGATATTCAAATTAAAAATGATGGTCAAGACTATTTAGTAGAAAGTAACTCGATTGGTGCAGATATCTCACCAATTAAAATGGCTGCTGCATATGCCACATTTGGTAATTACGGTACTTATTCAAAACCGTATACTGTAACGAAAGTCACAACTCGTGATGGCCAAGTAACCGAGTTTAAACCTGAACAAAAACAAGCGATGAAAGATTCAACAGCGTATATGATTACGGATGTACTAAAAGATTCATTCAAATATGGTTTCGCAACACAAGCGGCTATTCCTGGTTTACCTACTGCAGCAAAAACTGGTTCATCTAACTACACTATTGAACAAAAACGTGCAATGGGAGCTAGTGATTATGAAGATATCATTCCTGACTCATGGTTTATCGGCTACTCTACCGACTACACAATTTCTGCATGGACTGGTTATGATAATCCGTATGAACAAGGTGGCGGTGTTGACACTACCGAACAAGAATATTCAAGACTTATTTATTACTACTTAATGAAATATATGGCTGAATCTTCTAGCGGAGATGATTGGGTACAACCAGACAGTGTTGTCAAACAACAAATCGAAATTGGATCTGACCCATTAAGCTTGCCTGGACCAAGAACTCCAGCGAACATGATTGCAACAGAGTTATTTGTTAAAGGACATGTCCCTACTCAACAATCTATGAACTATGGAACAAAGATTGAAGGACCAACTGGTTTGAAAGCTACTTACGATAAGAGTAAGAAGGCGTTGACTGTAACGTGGGATAATTATCAAACGAACTCTAAAGATAAGCCACAATACAAAATCACTGTAAACGGACAAACGCAAACTGTTTCGACAAATAAAGTGACATTCCAAAATATCAGTGGACCTAGCGTATCGGTAACTCTAGTTGTAACGGTTGGTAAAGATAGTTCTGACCCTATTACAAATGAGTTCCAACTAGAACAACCAACAACAGCTGAGGAACGTACGACTCAACAAAACCAGCAACAAAACAATCGTCAGCAAAACAACAATAATAGCAACAATAACAATAACAATGAACAAACGACTCAAGAAGCTCGTAATCAATAGTTTAAACAAACAAGGCATTCTCTAGTAGAGAATGCCTTGTTTATATCTATAAAAAGTAAAATAAAACCCCATGACAGCTAGTCATGGGGTTTCCAGTTTTACATCTACTCTTTCAGTAGAGTCAAAGTCAAACAATGATTACTTAGCATATTCGACTGCTCTTGTCTCACGAATAACTGTAACTTTAATATGTCCTGGATATTGGAGTTCTTCCTCAATTTGATTTTTGATGTCATGTGCTAAAATAATCGCTTTTTCATCACTAATCTTGTCAGGTTGTACCATTACACGAACTTCACGTCCAGCTTGAATCGCAAAGCTTCGTTCAACACCTTCGTGTTCTGTTGCAATGGCTTCTAATCTTTCTAATCGACGAATATAGTTTTCGATTGATTCACGTCTAGCACCTGGGCGAGCTGCTGATAAGGCATCGGCTGCTGCTACAAGTACCGCGATTGTTGAAGTTGCTTCTACATCACCGTGGTGAGAGGCAATCGCATTAACAACAATCTTGTTCTCTTTATATTTCTGAGCGATTTCTGCTCCGATTTCAACGTGAGAACCTTCAATTTCATGATCGAGTGCTTTACCGATATCGTGAAGTAAACCAGCACGTTTTGCAAGGTTCACATCTTCACCTAACTCACCAGCCATTACACCAGCAAGTTTAGCTACTTCGATACTGTGGTTCAATACGTTTTGACCGTAACTAGCTCTAAAGTATAAACGACCTAAAATCTTAATCAAATCAGGATGTAATGAGTGAATTCCAACTTCGAACGTTGCTTGTTCACCGATTGTACGAATACGCTCATCCATTTCTTTACGAGATTTTTCAACCATTTCTTCAATACGTGCAGGATGAATACGACCGTCTGAAATTAATTTTTCAAGCGTCATTTTCGCGATTTCACGACGAATTGGGTCAAACCCACTTAATACCACCGCTTCTGGTGTTTCATCGATAATCACATCAATTCCTGTTAATGATTCAAGGGTACGAATGTTACGTCCCTCACGTCCGATAATACGTCCTTTCATTTCATCACTTGGTAACGTCATAACCGTTACTGTGTTCTCTGAAACTAAGTCCGCTGCGGAACGTTGAATCGCTTGAAGAATAATATTTTTAGCATTTTTATCTGCTTCATCTTTTGCAAGCTGCTCAGACTCTTTAATCATGATGGCTCGTTCCTTACTTAATTGTTCAGTCATGTCCTTCATGATAATTTCTTGTGCTTCTTCTTTACTGATTGTAGAAATACGTTCCAATTCTTCTTGTTGCTTAGCAACGAGAGCTTCAGCTTGATTTTCTTTCTCTGTTACTCTCTCAAGTTTTTCTTGGATTTTTGTTTCCTTCACTTCAATTGATTGTTCACGTTTTTCCAGAATTTCATCCTTACGATCTAAATTCTTTTCACGTTGAATCATTCTCTTTTCTTGAAGAAGTACTTCATTTCGTCTTTCTTTTAACTCATTTTCAACTTCAGCACGATATTTATGATTTTCTTCTTTTGCTTCTAATAATACTTCCTTTTTTAAACGGTCAGCATCTTTTTCTGCATCTTTGATAATCATTTCAGCCGATTCGCGAGCTGCTACTAACTTTTTCTCGTAATTTGATTTGAAACCAATATATCCAGCAACAATTCCAATTATTAAAGCTAAGATCGCGAGGCCACCTACTACTACTGAGTCCATTGAGTCACCTCCGTCTCTATTTAAATTTTTTTAATCAAAATAAATTGCATTGATAATTTTTTTATGGTTAAATGTGATTTAACACATAATATTATTGTATTCTTGAAACGTGCTAAAGTCAATTTATTTAGAGGAAAAAAATTGAAATTTATTCCCTATTTTGAAAAAGTACTACTTAGTATAAAGCCAAAAGTAAAATGCGGTTCTATAATTTTTAGGGTTGATGGAAATTTTCCACCAACTCTATTTTAGTGTATACAAAAAGGCCAACATCCATTATATTAAAAGCGCCTAAAACTAAAACAAAAGGATGATGACCATATGAACAATATACTGGAAGCTACATTACAAATCAAAGATAAAAATATTATTTGGGATAATAAAGTTCAAGAGCAGATATTTAAAAATAGAAAATCTTTATTTTATTCAGCTACATATACGCATAAACCAGAATTTTTGTACCGTTTGTGGGTAAGTTAGCCAAAATAATAATATCGTTAAGAACAGCACGAAAACATCTCGTATCACTCTCTGTTCTGTTTCAGGCCTACCGGCCAACTTAAATCTACGCAAGCAGAGATTTCTCTATAGAGAATGCGGCTCTTCATTTACCTCAGTCACTAGTCGAATCGTAGGAAAGTAATGTCATATCTCTAAACGATAAAAAAACGAAATCAAATCAAAAATAAGTGAAACAGTATCTGAAACATATATCGCAAAAAAACAAATGTTTCAGTTCATACTGTAAGACGTATCATAGATGATACAGCACGATTATTAACGATTAAAACATTACACAATTCATCTGAACATTTGTGTTTTGATGTATTTAAATCCGTCAAATCTTCCGATAGAAATATGAGCTTCATTATTTGTGATAGCACTACACACAAGCTGGTCGATGTTGTACGAGATAGAAAATCTTACAGTTTGAAAAAGTATTTTCATCGTTTTGAGCCAAAGACTAGATTAAAGGTAAAAACTATCTCAATCGACATGTACTTACCGTACATTCAATTAATAAAAGAAATGTTTCCTAACGCTAAAATTATCATTGATCCTTTTCACATCGTACAAGCCTTAAATAGAGAATTAAATCGAACTCGGGTACGTGTCATGAATAAACATCGCTATAAAGACTCTAAATTATATCGAAAGTTAAAACATTATTGGAAGTTAATTTTAAAGAATCCCTAATGAACTTCAGAACTATAAATATAATCGTTATAAGCTTTTTGAAAGCTTCATAACAAATAAAGGAATCGTGGATTATATCTTGAAAAACAATCCATCTCTTAAAAATGATTATGAGGTTGTACATTCACTTCGTGAATGTATTCAGGACAGAGATTATACAGAATTCAAGGAAACGATTGAAGCAGCTACACAATTAGACCTATCATCCTGGTTTAAAAAGAGTATTAAAGGACTCTAATTACTTACCTGCCATATATTCAAAATACTTGTGAGCATCCAACTAGAACAAATGGCCCTAATCGAAGGAATCAACAATAAAATAAAAGTACTTAAAAGAAATGCCTATGGCTTTAGAAACTATTACCATTTTAGAAACAGGATTATTTTTAATAACAAAATGTTTGCTAAACAAAAAGGAATTAAGCAACAATTGGTTGCTTAATCCCCCTAAAATTCTTCATCAACACTATTTGACAAAGAGCCAAATGTTTTGCCCAAAGCAAAAAGGAATTAAGCAACAATTAGTTGCTTAATCCTTCCTAAAATTCTTCATCAACACTATTTGACAAAGAGCCAATTTATTTATCTTTAATTTTATAGAGATAAATCAAATTATGCTTTCTTACGAGAAACTAGAATTACTGTTCCAACTACTACTAATAATCCAGCAATTACTACTAAGAATGAGTTAGCAGTACCAGTATTTGGTAACTCTGGTCCAGGTGTTGTTGTAGGAGCTTCTGTTGTCGTAGGAGCTTCTGTTGTTGTAGGAGCTTCTGTTGTTGTAGGAGCTTCTGTTGTTGTAGGAGCTTCTGTTGTTGTAGGAGCTTCTGTTGTTGTAGGAGCTTCTGTTGTTGTAGGAGCTTCTGTTGTTGTAGGAGCTTCTGTTGTGAGCTTCTGTTGTTGTAGGAGCTTCTGTTGTTGTAGGAGCTTCTGTTGTTGTAGGAGCTTCTGTTGTTGTAGGAGCTTCTGTTGTTGTAGGAGCTTCTGTTGTTGTAGGAGCTTCTGTTGTTGTAGGGAGCTTCTGTTGTTGCAGGAGCTTCTGTTGTTGTAGGAGCTTCTGTTGTTGTAGGAGCTTCTGTTGTTGTAGAGACTTCTGTTGTTAGTAGGAGCTTCTGTTGTTGTAGGAGCTTCTGTTGTAGGAGCTTCTGTTGTAGTAGGACTTCTGTTGTTGTAGGGAGCTTCTGTTGTTGTAGGAGCTTCTGTTGTTGTAGGGAGCTTCTGTTGTTGTGAGGACTTCTGTTGTTGTAGGAGCTTCTGTTGTTGTAGGAGCTTCTGTTGTTGTAGGAGCTTCTGTTGTTGTAGGGAGCTTCTGTTGTTGTAGGAGCTTCTGTTGTTGTAGGAGCTTCTGTTGTTGTAGGAGCTTCTGTTGTTGTAGGAGCTTCTGTTGTTGTAGGAGCTTCTGTTGTTGTAGGAGCTTCTGTTGTTAGGAGCTTCTGTTGTTGTAGGAGCTTCTGTTGTTGTAGGAGCTTCTGTTGTTGTAGGAGCTTCTGTTGTTGTAGGAGCTTCTGTTGTTGTAGGAGCTTCTGTTGTTGTAGGAGCTTCTGTTGTTGTAGGAGCTTCTGTTGTTGTAGAGCTTCTGTTGTTGTAGGAGCTTCTGTTGTTGTAGGAGCTTCTGTTGTTGTAGGAGCTTCTGTTGTTGTAGGAGCTTCTGTTGTTGTAGGAGCTTCTGTTGTTGTAGGAGCTTCTGTTGTTGTAGGAGCTTCTGTTGTTGTAGGAGCTTCTGTTGTTGTAGTCGTCGTAGTAGGTTCTGTATATACATTCGTAAATGTATTATCTTTACCGTACTGAATATCTGCTACTAACGCTTTACCTTCTTGAGTCACTACTACAGTAACTTCTTTTTCGCTATTATCATACGTAATTCTTGAGTCAGTCCCTGAGACTTCTTTTACCTTAAAGATATAAGTGCCTGGCTTTTCAAATAGTAGATTTGTAAATTGGATAGTTCCATCGGCTCTATTAGTTGCAGTTTGGACAACATTCCCTTTTTCATCAAGCAAATTGAAGGTGAACTCGCCCTCTTGAAGTGTACGTCCTTGCAGTTCCTTTTTGAAACTCAAGTCTTTTTTAATTGAATCTAAAATAGTATTCGTAATAACTGTCTTAGTACCCTCATTAGAAATACTATGATCGTATCCTTCTGGCACTTCAACTTCATCTACAGAATACTCATATTTCACTCCATTGAGAGAATCTGGTAATTCATTAAAAGTATACGTCCATTGATTATCTTCATTCAATTCAATTGGCATACCATAGTTTTTACCATTTTGTTTCAACTGAACTTTAATACCTTTACGTAATGATAATTTATTGTCATTATCCTTCCAAACTTTTGTTACTGTATGTGAAACAGTATTCCGAGTATTCGTGATGGTCACTCCGTCATTTCCTAGAGCATCTCCAGAAATGGTTGTCGTATAATCTTGCCCGTATTGTTCTTCGAGAACTTCACGAACAGCATAATCATTCACAGAAGGATCTAATAACTACCATCTGTCGTAAGTTTAAAGATTCCCTTCCAATCATTCGTTTCATTTTAATTCTAATGTACTAAGAACTTTTGAAGGATCAGAAGTTTTAAATAATTCTACTTTAATCTTAGAAACTGAAGCATCTCTATCCCCAACCCATTTCTTTTCGACTGGGATATATTGAGGCAATTGATTCGAGACAACATTTGTCTCTCCTAAAGCTTTTGGATTACTTGCATCACGATTCGTATAGAAAGAATTATTAGCAACCAATGTATCAATAGATCCATCTGTGTAAGAAGGATTCTTCATGTTTTAAAAACAAAACCAACAATTTCCCCCAGCAGCAATGGTTTCTCCTTCATTCAGTACGACTTTAATTGCTGTGACTTTTGTAAAAATCAGTTACAGCATCTGCCTTTATCCAACCATCTGCTTGAGTCGCAGTATACGGATACTGAAGATAAGTCTTTGGCAGTATTGTAATAAACAGTGAATTTAGGGTCCACCTCAAGAGCTTTCGTTAAGAACGGAGTAAAGTTAGACCCTTTTTCATCCCCGGCATACGGAAGTCGATCATACAAAGTGAATGTTTTGATTGGTGTAATACTGTAGTTCTTCGTTTTTAACAGATATTTAAATTCTTGATCGTAATCCGTTAAGACTTTTATCTTTAGTCCATGTACCGTCTGATGTTGAGATGAATTTTTCAGAGCGAATCTCTGTTGGTGTATCTACTATAGTTTTTGACTTTGCACCGATTATTTTATCAGAAACTGTTCCATCAACATTTGTAACCTTGAAAATATTATCTACCAGAGATGGAGACTTCACTTTTCCAGGTAATGGTGAAAAGTCTTTAGCTGTGAAGTACGCATGATTATCTGTATTTTTCTTATAATCATCTGGATTTTGAATCGATGTTGGCAAGGCATTCGACGTAATCTTTGCAAATATAACTGGAGAAAAATTACCATCAATTGTTTTATCATTGTTGTAATCTAAATCTTTCAATTCAAAAACAAGGGCTTGCCTTCCGCTACCATTGTAATCTTCAATCACATACGGTTCTTTCTTGAGCATATTCTTTTGTTCTTGTTTATGAATATAATATTTTTCGTAAGTGATTCCCTCAGGTAAAACATCAATAATCTTACCACCATTAATTCGTCTACTTTTCGACAATCCACCAAACATCATCGTTACATTGTATTGAACAACCTCACCTAAAGCACCTTGAGGATTTGAGATTGTTGATTTATTTAATTGAATTGTTTCTTCTTTATACCTTAACTCTTCAGAAGAATCAGATGGTTTTGGTTACAAATTTTTCCGTTTTTGGCCAAATCCATCGACAAGACCCTCTGCATGGAAACCATTTTCATATCGAATTGGATTTTTCTCTTTCTGTCTCATTGAATGGATTTAATAATTTTGTTTGAACATAAACTGTAGGTTTTTCATACGGCGGAATAGTACTTCCATCCTTCAATTTGATTTTGATACTTTGATATGTTCTATTCACTCTAGATGCGTTAGCTTTATCTAATGTTCCAGCATAAATCTGATTTGCTTGGTTCGTAATCGCATCATAAGCCTCTTGGTCAACGATAACTTGTTTGCTTGTCCCTTTTTCAACACTACCTAGAAGTACTTCAGTACCATCAGCCTTAACACCATAAACATCATAATCAAATGGTGCTCTATTATACGGTACGCCTACAGCATAATAATACATGCGAGAATCTAACGTATCATCAATCAGCGTAAATTCTGAAATAGCATTGGGAGCAGTATTCGTAAAAAGTAAAAGCCAAGTTGCAACAGCAGAATCAGGAGCTCCTTCATCTACTTTTAATATTGACGCATCATTATTAGACTTTCTTGATGCTCCATCACTAATAAGTTGTCCTACTAATTTGAATTGAATTCCATCATTTAAAATCAGGTTTTTCTTCAGTATCACTTTGGTTTACAAAACTTAATTCTGTTTTTACGTTATTAACAATGTTTGTTTTTACTTTTTGCATCTGGGAAGCTTAATAATAACGTTAATTTTCGTAAAAGCATTCTCTGCTTCGGTATTATACGGAGTTAACTCATCCCCCAGTCACTGTTGTAGACACTGTTCCATCCGCATTCAAAGTCCATCCTGGATTCTTTGCAGGATCAAAAACAGCAGTCCCAGTTGAACCATCTACTTTTGTATAGACAGGTAAAGTATCCGTTACAGTAATAGTCTTAACAGCACGTGTTTGTGCTCTTCCATTTCCCCAGTTTTGAGTTTGACCGCCACCGTTAGTATTTGTGGATAAACTAAATTTGAAAGGAATATCACTAGGTTCTGTGATCCCGCCATTCGTTGCAGAACCGCCGTAAAGTTCTCTATTATCAATTGTATAATCTTGCAAATCGTTTGGACCATCATATTTAAACAACGATTGTTTATCGACTTTAACAGTATACTTTAAATCATTTAACGTTGGAGATAAAGTTTCTCCCGTTGAACTCTTTAATGAGATTTCTGGAGTGAAGGAATATCCTTCCGGTGTCACCCGATCTTTAAACTTGAACGAAAATGGCAAACTTGCAGAAGTCGTTTGTGTAATATCAGAAAGATATACTTTTATAACGCCCGGAGTCGAATTGTCTGTTTTCACAACTGGACTTCCTGTAGAAACGGAAAAACTTTCAATGTAATCTACAGGATACTTAATTTCGATATATCCTCCAGTCACAGGTTGTTCTAGTCTTGAACCATCCAAGGAAATTGTTCCTTGCCTTCTAGCTGTCGTATATTGTGGGGCTTCACCAGTTGTATTAGCTGTGGTTACTTTTTACTTTTTCCAATCTGTGCAATCCCAACTGTAGCAGCAGACGCATTTTTCTGCATTTGAATCACTAGTTGTTGTTTCTTGAGTAGTTACACCATCTGAAGTCGTAGGTGTTACAGCAGTAGTAGCAGTATTTTGTGAGTTAGTCGTCTCTTGTGCATAAACAATTGCCGGAACTAACTGGTTTGCAAATAAAGCTAAAAATAACTGAGCTAGCATATATTTTTCTTAAGTAACTTATTCATATTTTTCCTCCATTAATTTAAAAATATTTTCATATATACCAATATTATCATACAGCAAATATAGCTTCAGAACAAATAAAAAGCATTTATTATATCGCATTTCAGGAAAGAATCAGACTGCTTGAGTACAAAAAAATCCTAACGCAATAAATAACATAGTTAGGATTTTAAAAATTATCTAACACTTAAAAATACTTTTGCAGATTCATTTAATTCAGCAATAATCTGATATGCTTCCTCTAAAGGTGGATACTACAGCTCCTGAGGCTAATGGGTGTCCTCCACCACCATGATTCTGAGCTATCTCGTTAACTATCAGGGCCTTTAGAACGAAGATTTTACACGATAGGTTCCATCTGGTTGCTCTGCGAACAG
>BNJU01003536.1_pt1 | contig 68435 bp, 70 predicted proteins | sample 8539281 | NCBI WGS metagenome assembly BNJU01 (sample SAMD00202456, study PRJDB9452) | human saliva metagenome | isolation source: human saliva | place: Japan
CGCCCCCGAGGCCGAGCAGGGGCTTGAGCCGGTTCGTCGTCGTGAGCCGCTGTATGCCGCACGGCAGGGTCGCGCGCCGTCCTGCTGGACGTCGCGCCACCGGGGTCGGTGTCAGTCCATCGACAGGCGGGCGGCGATCAAGCCGCCGATCAGCATCAGGATCCCCATCCCGAAAGCCCCGGCGAGGATGGCGATACCGCCCATGAGGAGCTGGATGGTGCCCGCGCCGAGAGCCAGCCACGTGAGTAGGAGCAGCAGAGCCCAGGCGGTGGCGAGCCGGTGACGTCGGATGAAGGAGCGCGTCATGATCCGGCCGCGGCCGGCGAAGGCGGTACGCAGTGCCCGCACCCGCCGTCCCACCACCCGGAAGGTCAGGGTTGCGCACAGGGCCAGGGGCAGCAGAAGAAGCCACGTGGGCAGGTTCACCAGCCACACGAAAGCGGCTGACATGAGCATGAGCGCGACGCACGCGAGCAAGCCGAGATGAAGGGCTCGCACAGTGCTTAAGAAGATGGAGTCAACGGCCTCACGCGCCTGGATCGGATCAGAGGTGTGAGCCGCGTATGCGGCAGCGGCCTTGGCCGCACCGACATGGTCCCGTTGGTTCTGGCGCAGCTGAGCGAGGTGGAGGAGGGCGCTAGCGTGTGCGGGTTCCAGGGCGAGTGCCTCCTGCAAGGAGGCCTCCGCCGCCTGCGCGTCGGTGTGCATCTGCACCCGCGCTAGAAGCGTGTGGTGATTGGCCGAGCCCGGCGAGAGCCTGACTGCCTCACGCGCGTAGAACTCGGCCTCCTCCGTTCGCCCCATCCCGGCCATCGTCACAGACATGAGATGGAAGACCTGACTGTCCTCCGGGGCCAGGTCCAGGGCGGTCCTCAATGAACGCTCCGCCTCCGGTTCCCTGTCCTGGGCGATCAGGGAACAGGCCAGAAGCCAGTGGGCGTCGGGATTGTTCGGAAGCGCCGCGACGGCTCGGCGGGCCGCGGCCTCAGCCTCCTCGGGGCGATTCGCGCTGCCGTGAGCGGACGATAGCGCCATATAGATGGAGCCGGCCTCGTCTGGGTAGTTGGCGAGCAAGCGGGTCAGGATCTGCATGGCCCGCTCGTACTGGCCGGCGTCGATGAGCCAGTCGGCCCGGTCCATCTCCTGACGGTAGACGTCGTCGCTCATAGCATGCGGTGCCGTTTCATCCACTCGCGCAGCTCCGCATACTCCCCGGAGACGTCGGCGTACTCGACGACGGCGCGCGCGGTCTCGAACCAGGGGCCGCTCGAGGGGCGGACTTCCTTGACGGCCGCGTACATGTCCTTCATGTTCATGAGCCGAGGCCGGCCGGTGCGCACCGAGTCCATGAGTGCGTTCTCCGCGGCGGAGTCGCACACGTGCGACAGGTCCGCTCCGGTCAGGCCCTCGGTGGCCCGCGCCAGGGCCTGCAGATCGATGCCCTCCACGGGTCGCTCGCGCAGGTGCGTGTGCAGGATGGCGGCGCGCGCCGGCTCGTCCGGCGGCAGGACGAGCAGGGTCCGGTCCAGTCGTCCCGGCCGGCGCAGCGCCGGATCGATGTCCCAGGGGGCGTTGGTGGCGGCCAGCAGGTAGACGCCATCATTGTCGCTGCTGACGCCGTCGAGCTCCTCGAGGAGCTGGTTGACGGTGCTGCGCATGCTCGAGTTGCGTGCCAGGGAGCGCTTGATGCCGATGGCGTCGAGCTCGTCGAGGAAGAGAACACAGGGGGCGTGCCTGCGTGCCTGCTGGAAGATGTTGTGGAGGTTGGCCTCGGAGTTGCCGATATAGGGGTCGAGGATGTCGGAGATCGTTACCGACAGGAACCCGGCTCCCATCTCACCGGCCACGGCGCGGGCGATGAAGGTCTTGCCCGTCCCCGGCGGGACCGTACAGGAGCAGGCCGCCGCGCAGGCTCTTGCCGTAGAGCCGGCGCAGCTCGGGATTGCGCATCGGGGCCAGGAACGACGCCTCCAGCCGGTTCTTGACCTCAGTCATGCCGCCGACGTCGGCCAGGCGGACGCCGGCCCGCTCCACCTCCCAGTCCGTGGGGGCGCCGGGGTTGTCGGCCTGGACCGAACGGGGCTCGGAGAGAGCCGGGTCGGCGTCAGAGGACCCTGGGGACTGCGAGGACCCCGAGGACACGAACGGTGCGGCCGGTCCGCCGCCGAGGTCCTCCTCGGCCCGCCGCCAGTCGAAGTCGCCGGTGCTCCCGGTGCCGTCCGGCGTCGTCGAGCCGGTGGCCGCCGGGGCCTGTGGCGGGGTGGGCACTGGGAGTGGTGGCCGCTGAGGGCGGCGGTGAGGGGTGAGAGGCCTCGGCTGGCACGGGCGCTTCGGCCGCCGGCTCTGCCGCAGTGCCGGCCGTCCTCCCGCCGGGGGCCTGGGCGGCCTGCGGCGAGAGCGCCCTGGACATGAGGGATCTGGCGGCCTCGTCGGTGGGGGCGTGCTGAAGGGCGATGGCGCAGTGAGTCACCGCTTCGGCGCCTCGACCGACCCCGATGAGGAGCTCAGCCAGATGGGTGCGCAGCCGGACGTCGTCCGGAGCGGCCTCCACCGCACGTGTCAGAGAAGCAATCAGTGGGTCGGTCACTCGGTCAGTCTAGAGGCGGACAGTGACACGGGTACTGGTGCCACCGTGTGGAACGGCCCCTCGCTGCGTGCACCGCGTCACGGACATGCGAACTGACTCCTCGGTTGGAAGCTTCTCTACTCTCAGGCCATGACAGCTTCACCGCCCGCCCCATCCGACCAAGGGTTGAGGACGGCCTTCCCCGCCACGCTCCTCATCGCCCTGGCCGCGCTCGCGCGCATCAGCCGGTAGCGCGCGTTCAGGAGGCTGAGCGCAGCCGCGTCGTCGGAAGAGGCAGCTCGATGGCGCCGATGAGGTCCACGGACTTGGCGATGTTGGTGGCCGAGAGGTCCTCCATCGCCCTGGCGACGATGACGCGGTCCCGGTGAATCTCGCGGATCCTGACCCGGGTCCAGCCTCGCCTCGCCCGTCTGCAGATTGTCCTCCTCAAGGAGCCAGTCCTCCGCCAGGAGCCGCAGACCGATCTCGTCCAGGACCGCCTCGGCCTCGTCGAGCTCCATGGCCTCGCCGTGCCGGACCCACAGCCGGTCATACGGGATGAACCGGCCGTCCGCACTCATCTCGATATAGCCCACGTGCTCGCCGTCCTCGCGACGCAGGTGGTCGAAGACGTCCTCAGGATCGGGCAGGCCTGCCTGCGGGTGGGGAGCGCTCATACTCGCGAGGCTACCGGGCTGGCGAATGCCTCCACACCGGTGCAGGCCTGTCGTTTCCGACGTGGCCTGATCTACTTCAAGCCACGAGTGGCTGATAGCGCTGGCGGGCGGCTTCACCGGAGGTTCCGACCATATTTCCAATGGCCGCCCAGGACATCCCAGCATCCCGAGCACCTCTGATGGCATCAAGGACGTGTCGTTCGGCCTGGGCCTGTTCAGCAACTGCGTCTCGCAAGGCCGCTAATGCGGCCACGTCGACCTCATCGGCTGCGACTGGCTCGTAGTTCTCGAAGCGGGCGGCCAGCTCGTCGGCATGCGCCAGGATCTCGTCGACAGTACGGGGCATCGTCATCACCTCAGAAACTTCTCTCGGGCACGCATGGCGTGGACGATGACGATTGCGGTGATGCCTTGAATGTAGCCAATCCCGAGAACAAGGGCAGCCCGGTTGGCTCCCAGGAGCATGGTGAAACCATCTCCCATGTCCCAGGCTCGGATGGGGTGGTGATAGGCGTGAAGGATGTCGGCCTCGCTCAGGCCGTGCTTCAGCGCGATCTGGCAATGATCGGATCGTCCACAGATCCAAGGTAACTTGCGATGTGCTGTGTGGTCCCGGGGTGACGCTGGTGGATGCCGCAGATGCCTTGGCTGACATCGGCGTCGAGCGGGGCGCTCATACGTGCCAGGCTGATGGGTGTCGCCACATCGGTGCAGGCCTGTCCCTTCTGCGGACTGGTGTCACGATTGGCGACTATTCGGGGTGGTGCGGCATCGGTCGGCAACCTCGCAGAGGTGACTTGGGGGCGTCTGTACTGGTCAGGGCTGGTTGTGGGGAGGGGGAGTGGCGGGGCGAGGCTGGTGGGCTCTGAAAAGTCGCCAATCGTGACACTTCGGTGGTGCGTGGGGCTGGGTGGGCTGATCGAGAACGTACTTTCGCGCCGAGGACTGCGTTCTCCCACAGAACTCTCGGGTGGGGCCTCAGTCATCTGTGGGAATGTGCAGTCCTCGGCACGTATCGCAGTCCCCGTATGGGGCTGGGATGCGCCGCTCTGACGCGGCCGGAACCGTCCGTCACCTTGTTGCGGCCAGGGCGCTTCGCGAGGCAAGTGGCTCGCGCTGCGTCCGTGTTGCAGGTCAGTGTCGCAGGTCACTGTAGACCTCGGGAATGGACTGCGACCCACCAAGGTTGAGCCAGTCAGACTCAAGGTTGTATGCAGTCAAGTTGACAGAGCCTGACTCAATCACAATCCTGAGTGCATACGACTCAACCTGAAGGCGCCGGAACCTCCGGCCCTCACAACAGACATCAACTGACCACAAACCAGCAATCACAAGGAGCACACCACATGGCACGCGCTGTCGGTATCGACCTGGGTACCACCAACTCTGCTATCGCCGTCCTCGAGGGTGGCGAGCCCACCATCATCCCGAACGCCGAGGGCGGCCGCACGACCCCCTCCGTCGTCGCCTTCTCCAAGTCCGGCGAGATCCTCGTCGGCGAGATCGCCAAGCGTCAGGCGGTCACCAACGTCGATCGCACCATCTCTTCGGTCAAGCGCCACATGGGCACTGACTGGTCCGTCGAGATCGACGACAAGAAGTACACCGCCCAGGAGATCAGCGCCCGCATCCTGGCCAAGCTCAAGGCCGACGCCGAGGCCTACCTGGGTGAGCCCGTCACCAACGCGGTCATCACCGTCCCGGCCTACTTCAACGACGCCGAGCGCCAGGCCACCAAGGAGGCCGGCACCATCGCGGGCCTGACCGTGGACCGCATCGTCAACGAGCCCACCGCCGCGGCCCTGGCCTACGGCCTGGACAAGGGCAAGGAGGACGAGCTCATCCTCGTCTTCGACCTCGGTGGCGGTACCTTCGACGTCTCCCTGCTCGAGGTCGGCAAGGACGACGACGGCTTCTCCACCATCCAGGTGCGCGCCACCAACGGTGACAACCGTCTGGGCGGTGACGACTGGGACGCCCGCATCGTCGACTGGCTGGTCAAGCAGGTCAAGAGCAAGGACGGCGTGGACCTGTCCAAGGACAAGATCGCCATGCAGCGTCTCAAGGACGCCGCCGAGCAGGCCAAGAAGGAGCTGTCCTCGGCGACCTCCACGAACATCAACCTGCAGTACCTCTCCATGAGCGAGTCCGGCCCCATCCACCTCGATGAGAAGCTCACCCGCTCCAACTTCCAGGAGATGACCGCGGACCTGCTCGAGCGCACCAAGATCCCCTTCCACAACGTCATCAAGGACGCCGGGGTCAAGGTCTCCGACATCGACCACGTGGTCCTCGTGGGCGGCTCCACCCGCATGCCCGCCGTCGCCGACGTGGTGCGCGAGCTGACCGGCAAGGACCCCAACAAGGGCGTCAACCCCGATGAGGTCGTCGCCGTCGGCGCGGCCCTCCAGGCCGGCGTCATCCAGGGCGACCGCAGCGACGTCCTGCTCATCGACGTCACGCCGCTGTCCCTGGGCATCGAGACCAAGGGCGGGGTCATGACCAAGCTCATCGAGCGCAACACGGCCATCCCGACCAAGCGCTCCGAGGTCTTCTCCACCGCCGAGGACAACCAGCCCTCCGTGCTCATCCAGGTCTACCAGGGCGAGCGCGAGTTCGCTCGGGACAACAAGCCGCTGGGCACCTTCGAGCTGACCGGCATCGCCCCGGCCCCCCGCGGCGTGCCCCAGATCGAGGTCTCCTTCGACATCGACGCCAACGGCATCGTGCACGTCTCGGCCAAGGACCGCGGCACCGGCAAGGAGCAGTCCATGACCATCTCCGGCGGCTCTGCCCTGCCCAGGAGGACATCGACCGCATGGTCAAGGAGGCCGAGGCCCACGCCGAGGAGGACAAGAAGCGCCGCGAGGACGCCGAGACCCGCAACTCCGCCGAGCAGCAGGCCTACTCCATCGAGAAGCTCCTCAAGGACAACAAGGACAAGCTGCCCGAGGACGTCCACTCCGAGGTCTCCGAGGCCGTCACCGACCTCAAGAAGGCCCTCGAGGGTGACGACATCGAGCCGGTCAAGACCGCTCAGGAGAAGCTGAACTCGGTGGCCCAGAAGGTCGGCGAGGCCCTCTACCAGGCCGACGCCGCCGCCCAGGCCGCGGGTGACGCCTCCGCCTCCTCGGCCGGCTCCACGTCCTCCGACGACGAGGACATCGTGGACGCCGAGATCGTCGACGACGAGGACTCCAAGTGACCTCGGCCGGCCCCACCCCCGAGAACGAGGGCATCGACCCCGAGCTCCAGGCGGCCGTCGAGTCGGCCTTCGAGGAGGTGCCCGACGACGTCCGTGAAGGACTCGCCCAGGGCTCGCCCGAGGGCACGGCCGGCCAGGCCGACGCCGCCTCCGATGAGGCGGCGGGGGAGGACCCCCTGGCCCAGGCTCAGGCCCAGGCCGCTCAGGCGGCTGACGACCTGGCCCGGGCCCGGGCGGACCTCTACAACCTCCAGCAGGAGTACCAGGGGTTCGTGCGCCGCTCCCGTGAGGGCGCGGCCTCCCACCGGGACGCCGGTGCCGCCGGCGTCGTCGAGGCTCTCATCCCGGTCCTCGACGAGATCGAGCTGGCCCGCCAGCACGGCGACCTGACCGGCACCTTCGAGACCACGGCCGGCAAGCTCGAGTCGATCCTGGCCGAGAAGTACTCCCTGGAGCGCTTCGGCGCCGTGGGTGAGGTCTTCGACCCCACGCTGCACGAGGCCCTCATGGCCACCGAGTCCAGCGAGGTCACCGAGCCCACCATCGCCGCGGTCCTCCAGCCCGGATACCGCCTGGGTGAGCGCGTCGTGCGCGCCGCCCGCGTCCAGGTCGCCAACCCGGCCTGATACCCACCGCACCACACACCCCGGCCCGACGGCGGACCCGAGCCAGCAGCTCTGGCGGGTCTGGAGTCCGCCGTCGGGCCGGCAGGTGCATCAGGACGCCCGAGGCCCCAGGGCCGCGGCGCCGTCCACCCCCATCTACAGCTTCAGCAAGGAAACCCCCACGATCACCCAGATAAGGAGGCGGTGACGCGACCATGGCCAGTCAGGACTGGATGACCAAGGACTTCTACGCGGTCCTCGGCGTGAGTAAGGACGCCGACGCCGCCGCAATCAAGAAGGCCTATCGCACACTCGCGAAGAAGTACCACCCCGACCGCAACCCCGACGACGCCGCGGCGGCCGAGAAGTTCAAGGAGATCGGCGAGGCCTACGCGGTCCTGTCCGACGAGGCCGAGCGCAAGCAGTACGACGCGATCCGCTCCATGGCCGGCGGCGGCGCCCGCTTCCAGGCCGGTGGCCCGGGAGGGGCCGGCGGTGCCGGCTTCGAGGACATCTTCTCCTCCATGTTCGGCGGTCAGGGTGGCGGCGTCCGCTTCGAGACCGGCGGCGGCGCCCAGCCCGACCTCGATGACCTGCTGCGCATGTTTGGCGGCACCCCCAGCCCCACCCGCTCCGGCGGCCGCCCCGGCCCCTTCGGTTTCGGCGGCTTCGGTTCTCAGCCCCAGCCGCAGAAGGGCTCTGACGTCCTGACCTCAGCGACGCTGGACCTGCGCGACGCCGTCGCCGGTACCACCGTGGAGCTGACCGCGGACGGGCGCACCATGAAGGTCCGCATCCCGGCCGGCGTGCGCGACGGCCAGAAGATCCGCCTGCGCGGCAAGGGCCGAGCCGGCCTGAACGGCGGCGAGAACGGCGACATGGTGGTGACCATCAGCATCAAGAAGCACCCCGTGTACTCGGTCGACCCGGTCGACGGCGCCAACCTGCGCATGGATCTGCCGGTCACCCTGCGCGAGGCCGCCCTGGGCGCCACGGTCGAGGTTCCGCTGCTCGACGGCGGCACCTCCAAGATCAAGATCAAGCCCGGAACCTCATCGGGCACCGTCATGCGCCTGCGCGGCAAGGGCGCCACCACCCGCAAGAAGACCGGCGACCTGCTGGTGACCATCCAGGTGGCCGTCCCCAAGAAGCTCTCCAAGGCCGCCAAGGAGGCCCTTGAGGCCTTCGATGAGGCCATGGGTGACACTGACCCGCGGGCCACCCTCATGGAGGAGGCGGCGAAGTGAGCCGGCACCGGGCCGGGCAGGGCCTGGGGCACCTGGCCGACGACGCCGCCGAGCGCGCGGTCTACGTGGTCTCGGTGGCGGCCGAGCTCGCCGGGATGCACCCCCAGACCCTGCGCCAGTACGACCGGCTCGGACTGGTCAGCCCCGCCCGGACCCGCGGGCGGGGCCGGCGCTACTCCCACCGCGACGTCGAGCGCCTGCGCCGCATCCAGTCCCTGTCCCAGGAGGGCATCAACCTCGAGGGCATCCGCCGTATCCTCGCCCTGGAGGCCCGCGTGGAGGAGCTGGAGGCCGACAACGCCCGCATGCGCAGCCGCGAGGCCGTCGTCCAGCGGATCTTCGCGGCGGCCGCCGACGGCGAGGTCCAGGTCGTCGCCCCCGGCCGCCAGGGCCGCGGGCCCGCCGGGCGCCACCCCGAGGCGGGGCGCGGACGTCCCGCAGGTACAGCGGGAGGCGCGAGCACTGCTTTGGTGCCCGTGCGCCGGTGGCACTAACTGATACCGACTGGCACCGACTGGCCCTGACTGGGACTGTTGAGCGCCGGCGGGCAATGATGAGCGCCGAGGGTCCTGGACGAGGGTCCTGGATGCAGGCACTCCTACGGCGTTGATGTGGCACTGAGCCCATCGGCCTGGCCGGCGCCTGCGGCTGGCTGGCGCTGTTGGCCCTGTATGCCGGTGGACCGCGGCCGGATGGCCGGCTGACAGGGCTGCGCCGACTGGCCTCCGCCGTCGGCCGCCGTTCCATGACCGTCTACCTGAGCCAGACGAACCTGTTCGGCAGCATCTTCGGCGTCGTTCCGCTCCTGGTGACGGGCAGGCGCCTGTGGATGGGGCAGGCCTCGGCCGCCCTCGTCGCCCTGGGCGTCTGGCTGGCGTGCGTGGTCCTGTGTCTCCTGCTGGAGCGCGGCGGTCATGCCGGACCCTTCGAGACCCTGCTGCGCACCGCCGTCGCGCGCAGTGAGCGTAGGAGGACGACGCCGCCCACCGTCTGGCCCGGAATGCAGCCGGCTCCCTGAGCCGGCCCGACCAGGCGCCGTCCGCCGGAAGAATGGCCGGGCGTCAGGCTCCTCCTTTCGGTGGAGACGATCTCGGCGCTTAAGGCGGACGCCGCGGAACCACTGGATTTCATACGGTCGAGTCATGAACACGACGACTTCCTCCGCGACCTCATTCACTGGTTCCCGCGGCCTGCGCTACCCCGCCCCCGACGTCGCCCGCGGCTTCATGCTGCTGCTCATCGCCCTGGCCAATGTGGGGTCGTGGGTGGCAGGCCCCGAGGGCCGTGCGCCATCGACCGCCGACAGGACCTGGGCCTTCATGAGTGCCCTGTTCATCGACCAGCGCGCCTACCCGCTGTTCGCACTGCTCTTCGGCTTCGGGCTGGCCACCATGGTCAACCGGCGCATGGCATCGGGCATCGACGCCTACTGCCAGCAGCTGACCGGCGGGCTCCGGGCGCCGTCGGCGGCTGAGCTCGACCAGGCCCGGGAGCAGGCGGCCGTCGACGCCCGCCGCCTCGTGCGGCGCCGCGGCCTGTGGATGGTCCTGTTCGGGCTCATCCACGGAGCCTTCTTCCCCTCGGAGATCATCGGCACCTACGGCATCGTCGCCGTCGTCTTCGCCGGGTGGTTCGCCCACAAGCACCACAAGCGCCAGCTGGCGGTGTGCGCCCTGGTTCTTCTGTCCCAGTTCGTGCCGGTGGTCCTAGCCATGTTCTTTGGTCCCGGCGGTGAAGCGGCCGCCTCCGGCGCGGCGGTCCCCGCCCCGGCGGCTGCGGCACCCACCGGAGCAGGTGAGTCCATGGCCTCAGCGCTTCCCTGGTTCGTGACCAACGTGTTCGGGTGGTTCTTCACCGCTCTGAGTGCGGCCTTCACCACGATGATTCTTCCCGCCGCTTTCCTGGGGGCCCGCCTGGCCGACACCGACCTCATCGCCCACCCCGAGCGCCACCGTGGTCTGCTGACGGTGGCCGGGATCGGTGGTCTGGCCCTGGGGGCGCTCGGTGCGCTTCACCAGCTCCTGGTCCCGCTCACCAGCGCTCAGCCCTGGGCGGCCGACTCCGCCCTGATCATGGTCCTGGGCCTGGCCGGGGGCTGCGGCTGGCTCGCCGTCCTGGCCCTCTACGCCGGCGGGCCGACGGCGGACAACCGGCTGACCGGCCTCAAGCGGCTGCTGTCCAACGTGGGGCGCCGCTCCATGACCGCCTACCTGTCCCAGACGGCCATGTTCGCCGGCATCTTCGTCATCGCGCCGCGACTGACCGGGAGGTCCGTGTCGCTGGGAGAGGCGGCATCCGCCGCGGTGGCGGTGATGGTCTGGCTGACGACCGTGGTCCTCTGTGCGGTGCTGGAGAGGCTCGGCATGCCCGGTCCCTTCGAGGTCCTGCTGCGCGCCGCCGTCGCCCGCAGCGAGCGCAGCCGCACGAACCCGTTCCCCCAGCAGGTCCCCGACCAGCGCACGGCCCAGCTCCCCGGCCAGCCGACGAGCGCCCCGGTGCCGCCCGCCCCGTGGGGTGCTCAGGTCCCCGTCGCCCCGGTTCCCGCCGGAGCCTGAGAGCGGGGCGGGTGACCGACGCCATCGCGAGAGGGAAGAGCCCTGGTCCTTGGGGAGGAGGACCAGGGCTCAGCCCATCCTCCCGGGAGGAGAGGAGCGACCCGTCACGATGGCCCCGGCGGCGGAGGTGCCCTCGACTGCCACCCTCTAGCGTGGAGGGCATGAGACTTGCGACGTCATTCACCGGTGCTCGAGGGGTGCGCTATCCCGCCCCGGACGTGGCCCGTGGCTTCATGCTCCTGTTCATCGCCCTGGCCAACGTCCCCTTCTGGACCGCTGTGACGCACGTTTCCGCCCCATCTGATGCCGTCGACACGGCATGGCTGTGGGTGCGCTCCCTCCTGATCGACTCGCGGGCCTACCCGCTGTTCGCGATGCTCTTCGGCTTCGGACTGGTCACCATGGTCAACCGGCGCATCGCCTCAGGTGCCTCCTCCTATCTCAGCTCCCTGCCCGGCGTGGAGGCCGGCCGTGAGCCGACGTCGCAGGAGGCGGCCTGGGCCCGTGAGCAGGCCACCGTCGACGCACGTCGCCTGGTGCGGCGTCGGGGCCTGTGGATGATCCTCTTCGGCGCCGTACACGCCCTGCTCTTCTCCGGTGACATCATCGGCCCCTACGGCCTGGTCGCCGTCATCTTCGCCAGCTGGATCGCCCGCAAGCACTGGAAACGGGCCGTGGCCTTCTGCGCCGTCGTCGTTGTTGCCGGCGCCGTCACGTTCCTCAACATGGGCAGCTTCCTGGCCTCCCAGGCCACGACCTCGGCGACGGACGCGCACCAGGGGGCCGGCGCCTCGACCGATACGGTCCTGTCCTACGTCTCCGACGGACTCCTGGCCTGGGGTGGAAGCCTGGTCTCGGCGCTGTTCTTCTCCATGATCGTTCCGGCGATGTTCCTCGGCGCCCGGCTGGCCGACACCGACCTCATCTCCCATCCCGAGCGCCACCGCCGGCTCCTGGTCGCCGTCGGCCTGGGCGGTCTGGGGCTCGGTGCCGCGGGTGGTATCGGGTTCGCCGTGTGGGCCGCGGGTGGACACCTGGCTGGCTGGACCATGCCCCTTCACTCGCTCACGGGCGTGGCCGGGGCCTGCGGCTGGCTGGCACTGCTGTCCCTGTACGCCGGTGGGCCGCGGCCGGATGGTCGGCTGACGGGGCTGCGCCGGCTGGCCTCCAGTGTGGGGCTCCGCTCCATGACGGCCTACCTGAGCCAGACCTTCCTCTTCGCCACCATCTTCATGGTCCTGCCCGCCTTGACCGGTATCGAGCTTCACCTGGGAGAGGCCCGGGCTGCAGGGATCGCGCTGGCGGTCTGGCTGACGACGGTCGGGCTGTGCGCCGTTCTGGAGCGGGGTGGACACACCGGTCCCTTCGAGGCCATGCTGCGCACCGCCGTGGCCCGTAGTGAGCGCCGACGCCGGCTGGCGGCACCTCCTGCCCCTGCGACCCCGGCCTCACCGGTGGATGACTCCAGCACGTACGACCTGGCGCGCTGAGACCCCGGAGCACACGTGGGTTCCCCAAGCGATGGGGAGGACTTCCCCCGTGACCCGGACGGTTCCTGTCCCGGCGTCCTTCAAGGATCCCGTATGGTGAAACGGTCCGATGAGCGCCTTCGCGGCGCGTCGTCGCGCCATGTCCTGAGGACTGTGAGTCACCCCGCAGAGTGTGAGGGTTGACCTGATCGTTTCACAGGGCATCGTAGACACGGTAGCCTGCCTGCGTCCCCAACTCTGAAGGAAGCGAACAGTCCTCATGACTCAGCCCCCCAACCCCGGTCAGCCCTTCTACCAGCAGCAGCCCTCGGCCCCCTCGGCTCCGGTTCCGGGGCAGCCCTACCCGCCCCAGCAGCAGTTCCAGGGCGCGCCCGGTGCCCCTGCCGCTCCTGGTGCGCCTGGCGCCCCCGGTCAGCCCTTCCCGCAGGCTCCGGCGGGGGACAGCTTCATGGGCAACCTCTTCAATGTCTCCAAGCCCTTCGCCGAGAAGTTCGGCAAGGTGTTCTTCTACATTGTTGCCGGCGGTCTGATCGCGGTGTGGCTGTACAACGCCTACAACGCCGGTTCTCTGGCCGGTGACCTCGACTACGAGTCGGGCAAGCGGTCCTTCGCGTTCGGAACCTTCGTTCTCGACCTGGTCTTTAACTCGCTGTGGACCTTCGCCCAGATCGGCCTGGTCCGCCTCTTCCTCGAGCTGGTCATCAACTCCGGCAAGAAGAACTGAGTCGCCGCCCGGCGGAATCTCGTCTCCGCCGCAGCCAGCTGCTCGACCCTGACGGTCGCCGGCCCGCGTGGCCGGCGACCGTCAGTCGTTGGGGCCGGCTGCGCTCGAGGCGTCCTCGGCCTGACCCACCGGCAGCTCGAGGACAGCCGTCAGTCCGCCGTCGGGGTTGGCGCTCAGGTGCAGCTCGCCGCCGTGCGCGGTGGCCACGGCCGTGACGATGGCCAGGCCCAGCCCGTGTCCGGAGCCCCGGGTCCGCCCCCGCCCCTCGCCGCGCACGAAGGGCTCGCGCAGGGACTCCACGCTCTCGGCCGCCACCACGGGGCCCTCGTTGCGGATCGTCAGGCGCACGCCGTCGTCCAGACACGCCATGCCCACCGTGATACGACCGCCCTCGACGTTGTAGCGGGCCGCATTGCGCAGCAGGTTGGAGACGCTCTGGCGCAGCAGCACCGGGATCGCCCGGGGACCCGGGCGGGCAGCAGATGGGTGGAGACGTGAAGCCCGTGCTCAGCGACCTCCGGAGCGATGAGGCCCAGGGCGTCACGGACCGTGGCCTCCATGTCCACGTCCTCGACGGCCAGCTTGCCGGACTGGGCGTCGGCCAGGTCCAGCAGGGCGTCGATCGTCTCCCGGTTGGCGCGGTTGGTCTCCAGGACCCGGGTCAGCACCCGGCGCAGGTCCTCGGCCGAGGCCTGCGGGTCGGACAGGGCGACGTCGATCATCGTCTGCGTGGTGGCCAGGGGTGTGCGCAGCTCGTGGGAGGCGTTGGCCGCGAACCGACGGTGGACGGAGAAGGACCGCTCCAAGGAGGCCAGCATGTTGTCGAAGGTGTCCGCCAGGTCGTGGATCTCGTCGCGCGGGCCGGACAGGTCCAGCCGCTGACTGAGGTCGCCCGAGGCGGCGCGCTTAGCCGCCGCATTCATCGAGGACAGCGGCTGCAGCATCCGCCCCGCCAGGATCCAGCCGACGGTCCCGGAGAGCACCACGAGCAGCGCCAGCGCGCCGACGGCAGAGCGCATGATGCTGCTGAGCAGATCGAACAGGTTCGTGTCCACCTTGGCGGCCTCGCCGACCTGTGAGACCGGCACGGCGGCGGTCTCCCGGACCGGGTCGCCGATCTGGATGCTCAGTGTGACGTAGCGCGTGTAGAAGTAGACCAGGGCGATGAGGACCACTCCGGCGGCCGTCACCATCCCGGCGTAGGTCAGGGTCAGACGGGCCCGAATACTCAGGTGCCGGGCGCGACGCAAGCGCTCCGGGCGACCCGGCCGGGCGGCGTGGGCCTCCCTATCGGCGCTCGGGCCGCGCCGCGCCGTCGACCCGGGGCTCCGGATGCCCCTGCCCGCTCATGCGCTGAACCTGTAGCCCGCGCCGGGGACCGTCTGGATCACGCGCGGCTCACCGAGCTTGCGACGCAGGTGGGAGATCGTCACCCGCGTGGAGTTGGTGAAGGGGTCGGCGTTGGCGTCCCAGGCCTTCTCCAGGAGCGTCTCGGCGCTGAGGACCCCGCCCTCGGCCTCCATGAGGACCTGAAGGACCGCGAACTCCTTGGGGCTGAGGTGAATGAAGTGCCCGTCGCGGTAGACCTCCCGGCGGAAGGGATCCAGGCGCACCCCGTGGGCCTCGAGGACCGGGGTGCGCGCCGGCTGGCTGCGCCGCCCCAGGGCCCGCAGCCGGGCCACCAGCTCGGGGAACTCGAAGGGCTTGGTGAGGTAGTCGTCGGCCCCCAGCTCGAAACCGCCCACGCGCGCGTCCAACGTCCGGGATGCAGTGAGCATGAGGACCCGCGTGCTGGGATAGTCGCGCACCACCCGCCGGCAGACCTCGTCACCGTGGACCACGGGCAGGTCCCGGTCCAGGACGATGATGTCGTAGTCGTTGACCGCCACCTGCTCCAGGGCGCTGGCCCCGTCGCCGACGACGTCCACGGCCATCGCCTCGCGCCGCAGCCCGGTGGCGATGGCCTCAGCCAGGTACTCCTCATCCTCCACGACGAGCACGCGCATCGCCCTGCCTCCTTCATTGTGGATTCTTTCGGCTGGTCCCTCAGCGAACCAGCTCCTGTGTTGCCACAACATAAGCGAATTTGTGAACCCCATGGCAACACCGCTCCCGGTTGGCTGTTCCCCGAACGAACGGACGCCACCGCGTCCCGACCCACGTGAGCCGAAAGGACCCTCTCCCATGAAGCAGCCCCTCAACACCCGGATCCTCACCCGCGCCGCCACCGTGCTGACCTGCGCCGTGTGCGCCGTCGGCCTCATGACCGGATGCTCCCAGGGCTCGAAGGCGGACTCGGCCGCCTCCGCCTCCGCCACCAGCGGAGACGACTACCTGCTCAAGATGGCCAAGTGCATGCGCGACAAGGGCATCGACGTCTCCGACCCCGACGCCAACGGCAACGTGCAGTTCCCCGACAACGAGGCCGCCACCAAGGCCGCCCAGGAGTGCGAGCAGATCGTCGGCCCCGCCCCCGGCACCGAGGACCTCGCCAAGCCCGAGACGCAGCAGGACCTGGTCAAGGCCGCCGAGTGCCTGCGCAAGGAGGGCTACGACGTTCCCGACCCCGAGGCCGGCAAGGGCATCCAGATCAACGGTGACATCCCCCAGGACGTCATGAACAAGTGCTTCTCCCAGGTCGGGAGCAAGTGACTCCGCGCCCTTGCGGGCGCCACCAGACCACAGGCTCGCGCGGCCAGGCCGCCGCGCAGACACACTCAGACAGGCAGACACATGGATCAGACCACCACCTCCACGCAGGCCGACGACGGCTCGACCGGCACCGCGGACAAGCCGGGCACGGCCCACCGCACCCGACGCCGGGCCTTCCTGGCCATGGGGGCCGCCGCGATCCTGGCGGCGGGCGCTGGTGCGGGCGCCTTCGCCTCCAGGTCGGGCCCCTTCGCAGCCAAGGCCAAGCCGACGACGTCGACCTTCAGCGGAGCCACCGACACCATCACCAAGGGCGACCTCCAGGGGCAGACCTCCGTGTCCGGGACCCTGCGCTACTCCGACTCGCGCAAGTTCAAGTCGGGCTTCGAGGGTGTTCTCATCCAGGTGCCGGCCTCCGGGACCGTCCTGACCCAGGGTGACGTCCTCTACCGCACCGGCAGCGAGACCGCCTACCTCATGCGCGGCAACCTGCCCGCCTGGCGCAGCTTCGAGGCCGGCATGGAGGACGGCGAGGACATCCGCCAGCTCGAGACGGCCCTGAGGGACCTGGGGTACTTCGACTACGAGCCCGACGACCACTTCAGCTGGGCCACCACCAGCGCCATCATGAAGTGGCAGAAGGACCTCGACATGTCCCGGACCGGGACCATCCCGCTGGGACGGATCGTCTTCACCCCCGGGGACCTGCGCGTAGGGACGGTCACCGCCCGCGTGGGGGACCGCGTCGCCGCCGACACCGAGCTCTTCGACGTCACCTCCACCACCCAGGTGGTGGACGCCAACATCAAGCTCTCCGACCAGAAGCTCGCCGTCGTCGGCACCGCCGTGACCATCAAGCTGCCCGATGCCAAGACCACCATTGGGAAGATCACCTCCGTGGGTACCCCCACCGAGAAGTCCTCTGGCTCCGGTTCCGGGTCCGGCTCCGGCTCCGGTGAGTCCAAGGAACGAGTCATTCCCATCACCGTCACGCTCACCGACGCCTCGGCGACCACCAACTTCCAGGAGGTCTCCGTCACCGTCGATCTGCCCAGCGAGAAGCGCACGGGCGTCCTGTCGGTGCCGGTCGGGGCCCTGCTGGCCCTGAGCGCCGACCAGTACGGTGTCGAGATCGTCGAGTCCGGCGGCACCACCCGCAAGGTGCCGGTCACCATCGGGCTGTTCGCCGGCGGGCGCGTGGAGATCTCCGGTGAGGGCATCTCCGAGGGACAACGAGTGGTGGTGCCGCAGACATGAGCCGCATCCTGTCCCTGCGTGACGTCAAGCGCACCTACGGGGAGCCGCCCGTGGCCGCCTGCGCGGGCGTGAGCCTGGAGATCGATTACGGCGAGTTCGTCGCCATCGTCGGCCCCTCCGGCTCGGGCAAGTCCACGCTCCTCAACCTCATCGGCACCCTGGACCGGCCCAGCTCCGGCACCGTCGAGATCGACGGCGTCGACGTCGGCTCCCTGTCCGACGCCAAGCTCTCGGCCCTGCGGGCCAGCCGCATCGGCTTCGTCTTCCAGCAGTTCCACCTGGCAGACGGCGTCAACGCGGTGGACAACGTCGCCGACGGCCTGCTCTACAGCGGGGTCCCCCGCTCCGAGCGGCGTCGGCGCGCCCGGGCCGCCCTGGAGCGCGTCGGCCTGGCCCACCGGCTCGACCACCGCCCCCACCAGATGAGCGGCGGCGAGCGCCAGCGCGTGGCCATCGCCCGGGCCGTCGTCGGCGAGCCCCCGCTGCTGCTGGCCGACGAGCCCACCGGGAACCTCGACTCCACCTCCGGGGCCTCGATCGTCGAGCTCCTCCACGAGCTCCACGCCCAAGGCACCACCATCATCGTCATCACCCACGACAACGAGCTGGCCGCCCAGCTCCCCAGGCAGATCGCCATCCGCGACGGCCGCATCGTGGGGGACTCAAGCCTGAAGGAGATCGTCCATGACGACGTCTACGCTCCGGCGTGACCGGTCCGCGGCCGAGCGGGGCGGCCGCGCCCCGGCCCGGCGGATCCAGCGCTCGCGGCTGCGTCTGGCCGACGTGCTGCGCCTGGGAGGCACCGGCATCAGGGCCCGCCCCACCCGCGCCTTCCTGTCCGCACTGGGGATCGCCATCGGCATCGCCGCCATGATCTCGGTGGTGGGCATCTCGGCCTCCAGCCGCGCCCAGCTCTCCGCCCAGCTCGACTCCCTGGGGACGAACCTGCTGACGGCCACCGCCGGCCAGGACCTGTTCGGCAACTCCTCCTCCCTGCCGCAGGACAGCGTCGGCAAGGTCCGCCTCATCGACAACGTCCAGAGCGCCTCGAGCACCGGGCTGGTCAAGAACTCGCTGGTCTACCGCACTCCGCTCATCGACAAGAACGCCTCCGGCGGCATCACCACCCTGGCCGCGGACAAGTCGCTGCTCGACGTCGTGGCCGGACAGGTGGACAAGGGCACCTGGCTCAACGAGGCCACCAGCAAGTACCCGGCCACGGTCCTGGGGCAGACGGCGGCCCAGCGCCTCGGCGTCGTCTCGCCGGGAACCAAGGTGTGGATCGGCGGGAACTGGTTCACCGTGGTCGGCATCCTCAAGCCGGTGGTGCTGGCTCCCGAGCTCAACAACGCCGCCCTCATCGGTCAGGGCGTGGCCAGCGACCTGCTGGGGCACGACGCCAAGCCGACGACGGTCTACACGCGCAGCCAGGACGCCGCCGTCCCCACGGTGCGCAAGCTGCTGGCGCCGTCGATCTCGCCGCAGGCCCCCAACGAGGTCAAGGTCTCGCGCCCCTCGGACGCGCTGGAGGCCAAGAACGCGGCCGACAAGGCCTTCACCGGCCTGCTGCTGGGCGTGGGCTCGATCGCCCTGCTCGTCGGCGGCATCGGGGTGGCCAACACGATGATCATCTCGGTGCTCGAGCGCCGTCGGGAGATCGGACTGAGGCGGTCCCTGGGGGCGATGCGCGGACACATCCTCGTGCAGTTCATGACCGAGGCGCTGCTGCTGGCCTCCCTGGGCGGTGCCCTGGGCTGCATCATCGGGATCGGGGTGACCGCCGGGATGTCGGCGGCCAACGGCTGGCCCTTCTCCCTGCCGGTGATCGCCGTCGTCGGCGGTCTGGGAGTCACCATCGCCATCGGCGCCCTGGCCGGCGTGTACCCGGCCGTTCGGGCCTCCCGCACTCCTCCGACCGCCGCGCTCAACGCGCAGTAGGCGAGTGTCGCCGACCCGAGGGGAGGCGGATGAGACGTCCCGGTGGGAGACGGCTGGGCCCCGCGGTGGCGGCACCGGACTGTGGCGGCCGGTGCTTGAAAGAGATGGGGAGAGCCCAGCTGACCGGGAACGCGTGAGGGCCCCGCACTGAATGGTGCGGGGCCCTCACTCCTGCGATCAGAAGACCGCGGTGCCTGTGGGTAGGCAGGCTCTCAGCCGAGTCACTCCGTGCCGAGCTTGCCGTCGACGGCTTCGCGGGCGGCGTCGATCTTGTCGTCGTACTTGCCGCCGGTCGCCTTCTTGGCAGCACCGGCTGCGGCGTCCAGCGCCTTGTCGCTGATCGCCTCGGCCTTGTCGGAGCTGAGAGCGTCACCGGCCTTCTTCGCCAGGTCATCAAGTCCCATCTGTGTCTCCTTCCGTCGGGTGGCCAGACGTCGGATGACGACGGCCTCGGCTGAATAGTGCCAGGTTTGTGCACCCGCGTCATCTGAGGGCGGCTCGGCCCCTGGGCTGCGGCCGGGGACCTTTCCTTCCAGCCGGGGGCATTCGACGCCGTCGGGGACCGGAATCCTGTCCCCGAACGCGCAGGACGCCCCCGCAGGGACGTATCCGCACCCCGACGCGCGCAATGTCCCCGGCCATTCTGCTGGGGCACCAGTGGTGGCGGGCTTCACCACTGCCAGGTGGGGCGGGCGGGGAGCCTGCGGCGTCGGCCAGGAGGACGGCCTCGCGCATCGCGGCGGGTCAGGAGGGACAGGACGAGCTGGTAGGAGTCCTCGACCATGGCGGTGGCCTCGTCCGCGCGGTAGTCGGGGCTGGTGAGGTCGATGCTCACCCAGTGCCGCTTGGACTGGTGGAAGCCCGGCTCCACCCACTCGAAGGTGGCCCGCACGGCGACGACGTCCTCGGGGTCGAGCTTGACGTTGGCCAGGAGGCGGCCGTCGGTGTGGGGGATGAGCAGCAGGAAGAGGCGGGGGCCCACTGAGGCGACAGGGATGTCCCACTCGGGCTTGTGTCCCGCCCAGGCGCCCGGCAGCGAGGCCGCCGTGGCCAGGAGCTCGTCGTGCCGGGCAGCCACGGTGGCCTCGCCGACGCGCGTGGAGGACCCGTCGGGGCGAGGGCTGCGGTGGAGCGGTGTGGTCATCGACGTCGAGCCTACGGTCTCGCTGCGGCGGGGGACATTCCGCGCGGCCGGGTGCGGAACTTCCGGCCGGGGACATCCTGCGCGTGCGGGTGCAAAATCGTCCCGGCGGGGGCATCCTGCGCGTGCGGGGACGGGATTGCTGTCCCCGACGGCGTCGAATGCCCCCGGCCGCACGAGAAAGTCCCCGGCCGCGTGGAGTGTCCCCGACGGCGAGGACTGGCTGCGGGAGGGGCGCCGGGTGACGCGCGCTGAGCGGGTCAATCCGGCACGACCTCCAGGAGCTCTCCGACCGAGCACCCCAGGGCCTTGCAGATGGCGCAGAGTGTGGAGTAGCGAATGGCCTTGGCGCGGTCGTTCTTGAGCACTGAGAGATTGGCGGTGGTGACCCCTGACCTTCTCGGAGAGCTCCACGAGCGTCATCCCACGGGCGGCCAACAGCTCATCGAGGTGGCAGACGACGTGACTCACACGAGCCCCTCGGTTTCTTCGCGCAGCACAGTGTTCTCCGCGGCCAGGGTGCGAGAGCGCTGGTACACGCGGTGCAGCGCGAGCAGCAGATGCATGGCGAGGATGAGGATGATGATGCTCTTGAGGGCCGGGATGTCGTTGCCGGTGGGGATGAACCCGGTCAGCTCTCCGTCTGCTCGGGCGCCGGTGAGGTACTCGTCCGAGATCGCCATGCCTGAGATGTGCAGCGCTAAGGTGCTCAGCTGTTGTCCCAGGAGCAGCCAGAACAAGTGGCCGCCCCGAGTGAAGAGGTGGTCAACGAATCCCTTACGATCCGGGCGGATCGCGGCGATGAATCGGATGAAGGCGACTGCGCAGGCTGCGATAAGGAGGAGGTGGATGGCGATGATCAGGCCGACGAGGAACCGCGCGCCGCCGGACATCCCATGCAGAATCCCGTGGCTCACCGAGTAGCCACCGAGCATCTCCATCGTCGCGTGCTTGAAGGACAACTGCTGGTCCAAGGCGGGGTCGCTGTCGGTGAACTCCAGCAGCAGTCCGCGGCCGTCGATGAGGCCCCACAGGTTAGAGCCGAGTATGTAGAAGGGGGAGAAGCAGAGCAGTGCGAGAAGGAAGGAGGTGAAGGTCAGGCTACCGGGGCCGACTCCGGTGTCGGCCCCGGGTATGGAGTTGGTGTCGGGCTGGTTGGCGGCGGCCATCCCGCCGTTGAGAGCGGTGCCGGAGTCGGCGTCCGAGTCGGTTTCGGTGCTGGCAGTCATGACGACACTCCATATCGACTATCGATGTATCGATAGTCGATATGGTGCGCTTGGGGGCTCGCCGGTGTCAAGCATTCTTCCGGGATGTGCACCTGTCGTTCGGCCGCTGCCGACGGCGTCAGGCCGAGGCGGTGCGCACCGCCGGGGAGGTGGTGTGCGGTGGGGGACATTGCACGCGATGGGAGACGTTGCGCGCGGCCGGGTGCGGAAACTTCCGGCCGGGGACATCCTGCGCGTGCGGGGACGGGATTCCGGTCCCCGACGGCGTCGAATGCCCCCGGCCGCAAGAGAAAGTCCCCGACCGCGTGGAGTGTCCCCTCCCGCGCAGGCCCCGGCTGCAGGGAAAAGTGCCTGACCGGAGTGACGTGCCCCTGGCTGTACTCAGTGGATCGTCTCGAGGACGGTCGTCCGCAGCTCATCGATGGACTGACCGCTGGACCCGGCGTTGACGGCGATGATGGCGTACTTCCCCTTCTCCTTGGTGGGGGTTGCAATGAGGGAGCCGTTGACCGTCTGGCCTCCGATGTTCGCGGTGTAGTTGAGCACGGCCGCCTCGCCATTGGCGGTCTGCTCGGTGGAGTAGCCGGTCGAGGTCCCTCCGGGGATCGAGGTGAGGGCAGGGCTCAGCTCGGCCTCGGTCGGGGGCTCGGTGGCGGGAACGGTGGTCTTGGAGACGTTGGCGTTGCCGAGGTACGGCTCGGTGCCGGTGTCGGGGGCCTTGTAGTAGATGTCGGATGTCCCGTCCAGGGGGGTGGCCTGCCAGCCCTCGGGCACTGCGAAGGAGATGCCGACGGTGGGGGCGGTGATCTCCTGGTAGCCCGCGGGCGTCGCCTTGGGGAGATCGCTCTTCGTGGCACTGGCGGAGGCGCTGGCGGAGGCCTTGTCGCCATCCTTGTCGGTCTTGTCCGCCTCGGCGTCCTTCTTGCTGTCCTGGGTCTCGCTGTCCTTGGCGTCGCCCTTGTCCGATTCCGCCGAACTGTCGGAGGCGGCTCGAGCTGGATGAGTCAGAGCCCTCACTGCTCTGAGAGCAGGCGGTCAGAATAGGGGCGGCGGTCAGAGCGAGGCCGGCCAGCAGGGTCGCAGCGGTGCGTACGGGTTTCATGATGCTCCAGTGTGTGAGTGCGAGTGTGTCACCAAGGGCATCACGTTTCGGTGGGAATGCACGATGGGGATGCTTCCCCATCGTGGACCGAAGGGAGGGCGCGGTTGCTGGGCTGCGACAGGCCGGCTGTCGCCTCTGCCCGTCAGTGGGCGGTCGTGAGGATGGTGGACACGATGGTGTTGACCTCCTGGTCGCTGCCGGCCGTCACGGCGATGCGCACGTAGGTGCCCGACGACGTCGGAACGGCGATGACCGCGCCGGCCGTCTGGACGCCCTGAACCTGCGCGGTCGAGGTGTCGACGGCGGCCTGCCCGTAGGTGGACTGCTTGGTGGAGTAGCCCGTCGGCGTGCCTCCCTGCCGGGTGATGGTCTCGTCCAGGCTTGCCTGGGACGGGGGCGTGGAGGAGGTCTCGGCCTCCTTGGCGACTGCGACGCTGTTGAAGGACAAGCCGCCGCTCTGCGAGAACCGGCCGTAGAAGGCGTCGGTGCTGTTCAGGCGCTGGGTGAGAGTGGACGGATCCACCCCCTGGGCCCGGGCGAGCAGCGCCTTCTGGGCCTCGGGAAGGGCGTTGAGGTCCTCCCAGTCCTCGGGGATCGCGAAGGTGAGGCCGGATGTCGGTGCGGTGACCGCCTGGTGGCCCGCCGGGACGGAGGGGGCGGCGCTGCCGGAGGCGCTCGCGCCGCCCCGCTCGACGACGTCGCCGCGGCTGCGGGGGCCGAGCCGGTCGCTGTCGCAGCGGCCGAGCCCGCCGACGAGGGGCTGGTCTGCGAGCAGCCCGCCAGAATGAGGATGGTGGCCAGAGCCAGGGTGGCGCGCGTGGTTCTCATGGTGTCTCCGGGGTGAGGGCGTGATCGTGACGTGACCATAGCGGTGTCGTCGAACAGCGGTGTTTCAAGCGGTTGGTTGGCATGTTGCAGGTCGGCGCGATGACCGGCGGGAATCCGGCGGCAGCATCCCAAGGAGTTGCCCACGTCACTGCCGGTCTCAGAAGTTGAGTGGAATAGACTCAACTCTGCGAAGGTTGTGGTGACCAGAAGACGCAACACGTCACTACCTCTGAAGGAGATCCGCATGGACACCAACTACACCACCAAGTCGCAGGAGGCGATCTCCGGGGCCATGCAGGCCGCCGCCGCGGCCGGCAACCCCCAGATCGAGCCCGCGCACCTGCTCGTTGAGCTCCTCTCCCAGCCCGACGGCGTCGCCGCCGGACTCCTGGCCGCGGTCTGCCCCGATGCGGCGGCCCGTCAGGCCGTCGGCGCCTCCGCGCGCCGCATCCTCACCCAGCTGCCCGCCTCCTCGGGCTCCTCCATGACCCAGCCCCAGCCCTCGCGCTCCCTGCTGGCCGCCCTGGAGGCCGCCTCGACGGTCGCCAAGGAGCTGTCCGACGAGTACATCTCCACCGAGCACCTGCTCATCGGCCTGGCCAAGGGCGACACCTCCGGCTCCGCCCCCACCGTGGCCCGCATCCTGGCCGACGCCGGTGCCACCCCGGAGGCCCTCATCGAGGCCCTGCCCCAGGTCCGAGGCTCCTCCCGAGTCACCTCCGCCAACCCCGAGGGCACCTACAAGACCCTCGAGAAGTACGGCACCGACCTCACCGAGGCCGCCCGGGAGGGCCGGCTCGACCCGGTCATCGGCCGCGACGCCGAGATCCGCCGCGTCGTGCAGGTCCTGTCCCGGCGCACCAAGAACAACCCCGTTCTCATCGGGGAGCCGGGCGTGGGCAAGACCGCCGTCGTCGAGGGCCTGGCCCAGCGCATCGTCGCCGGCGACGTCCCCGAGTCCCTGCGCGGCAAGCGCCTCATCTCCCTGGACCTGTCCGGGATGGTGGCCGGCGCCAAGTACCGCGGTGAGTTCGAGGAGCGCCTCAAGGCCGTCCTCAAGGAGATCAAGGACTCCGACGGCGAGGTCATCACCTTCATCGACGAGCTGCACACCGTCGTCGGCGCCGGCGGCGGCTCCGAGGGCGCCATGGACGCCGGCAACATGCTCAAGCCCATGCTGGCCCGCGGCGAGCTGCGCATGGTGGGCGCCACCACCCTGGACGAGTACCGCGAGAACATCGAGAAGGACCCCGCCCTGGAGCGCCGCTTCCAGCAGGTCTTCGTCGGTGAGCCCAGTGTCGAGGACACCGTGGCGATCCTGCGCGGCATCGCCCCCAAGTACGAGGCCCACCACCAGGTGACCATCTCCGACGGCGCCCTCGTGGCGGCCGCGACCCTCTCCGACCGCTACATCACCGGTCGCCAGCTGCCCGATAAGGCCATCGACCTGGTCGATGAGGCCGCCTCCCGGCTGCGCATGGAGCTCGACTCCAGCCCCGTCGAGATCGACGAGCTGCGCCGCCGCGTGGACCGCATGCGCATGGAGGAGGCCTACCTGGATGAGTCCATCGAGGACGTCTCCAAGGCCGACCCGGCTGATGTCGAGCGCCTCGAGCGCCTGCGCGCCGAGCTGGCCGACGCCTCCGAGGAGCTGGCCTCGCTCAACGCCCGCTGGGAGGCCGAGAAGGCCGGCCACAACAAGGTCGGTGAGCTGCGCGCCGCCCTGGACGAGATGCGCACCCGCGCCGACCTGGCCGAGCGCGAGGGCAACTTCGAGGAGGCCGGCCGCCTGCGCTACGGCGACATGCCGGCCCTGGAGCGCCAGATCCGCGAGGCCGAGGCCGCCGACGACGCCGCCGAGCAGGCGGCAGGCGAGCCCATGATCGCCGAGCAGGTCGGCGCCCCCGAGATCGCCGAGGTCGTGGGGGCCTGGACCGGCATCCCCGTGGGCAAGCTCCTCCAGGGGGAGACCGAGAAGCTCCTGACCATGGAGGACGTCATCGGCGAGCGCCTCATCGGCCAGAAGGCCGCCGTGGCCGCCGTGGCCGACGCGGTGCGCCGCTCGCGGGCCGGCATCTCCGACCCCGACCGCCCCACCGGCTCCTTCCTCTTCCTGGGCCCCACGGGCGTGGGCAAGACCGAGCTGGCCAAGGCCCTGGCCGAGTTCCTCTTCGACGACGAGCGTGCCATCGTGCGTATCGACATGTCCGAGTACTCCGAGAAGCACTCTGTGGCGCGCCTTGTGGGTGCCCCTCCCGGGTACGTCGGCTACGAGGAGGGCGGCCAGCTCACTGAGGCCGTGCGGCGTCGGCCCTACTCCGTGGTCCTGCTCGACGAGGTCGAGAAGGCCCACCCCGAGGTCTTCGACATCCTCCTGCAGGTGCTCGACGACGGCCGCCTCACCGACGGCCAGGGGCGCACGGTCGACTTCCGCAACGTCATCCTCGTGCTCACCTCGAACCTGGGCAGCCAGTTCCTCACCGACCCGCTCACCAGCCCCGAGGAGAAGCGCAACGGGGTCATGAGCGTGGTCCAGGCCTCCTTCAAGCCGGAGTTCCTCAACCGCCTCGACGACATCATCATCTTCGAGGCCCTCTCCAAAGGAGGAGCTGGGTGAGATCGTCGGCATCCAGCTGGCGCGCATCGCCAAGCGCCTGACGGGCCGGCGCCTGAGCCTGGAGGTCACCGACGCCGCCCGCAGCTGGCTGGCCGACGAGGGCTACGACCCCGCCTACGGAGCCCGGCCGCTGCGCCGCCTCGTCCAGCGCGAGATCGGCGACCGCCTGGCCCGCATGCTGCTGGCCGGGGAGGTCCTCGACGGCCAGAAGGTCGTCGTTGACAGGGTCGATGGCTCTGAGGGGCTCACGCTGCGGGCCGAGGGCGAGGCGCACCTTCCGTCGGCCTCCTCGGCGGCGTCGCCGGCCTGATCCCGGAACCCGACCGCACCAGTCGCCTGACGCGGAGGCTGTGACAGGCCAGTGATGAGGGGGGCGGGCCCACCTGAGTGGTGGGCCCGCCCCCTTCGTGCTGCGTGCTGCTGGCTCACGCTGCCGGCTCATGCTGTCAGCGGCGTCGCGGACCTCAGCCGGGCTGGTTGTCCTGGGTGGGCCAGGCGTTGTAGACGCAGCCGCCGGCCAGGTCGTGGCTCTGCTGAGCCATGAGTGGGGCCTTGAGGCCGGCCCCGGCGCAGAACTCGTGCTCGTGGCCGAGGAAGTGGCCCACCTCGTGGTTGGTGACGTAGGTGCGGTAGGAGTCGACGTCGGGGTAGGTCACGGCGCCCCAGTTCCACCGGTCGGAGTTGATGACCACGTTGTCCCCGTTGCGGCAGCTCCACATGCCGCCGGTGTCCAGCGGTGAGCACAGGGCGTCGGCGCTGGGTGGCGTGGCGATGTTGAAGGTGAAGTCCGCGCTCGCGGGGTCGGCCACGGGCTGGAAGGACGTGTTCTGCGCGGTGGGCCAGCCGCGCTCGTCATTGAGGATGCGCTCCACGATGGGGGCCGCGGCTGCGGCGTCGACATGCGTGCCGCCCTCGACCCGCAGCACGTAGCGGTAAACGGTGGCGGCCGCGGGGCGGGAGACGGGCACGGCCGGCGCAATGGTCCAGCTGCCGTTGCCGACGGCGCCGGAGTGCGCGAAGCCCTCGGAGTCCAGCTGCGGGGACGGCAGCGTCGAGGCCGACGGCGTCGGTGAGGCTGAGGGGGCGGCCGAGGCCGACGGCGAGGTCGCGTGACTGGCTGACGCCCGGGCGGAGGACTGGGCGGCGGCCTTGGCCGGGGTTGAGGACTGGCGTGCGGAGGAGCCCAGCGGCAGGGCGAAACCGGGGTGGAGCCCCCAGACCCGCAGTCCGATGACGATCAGGGCCAGTGCCACGACGAAGGTCGTGCCGTACAGGAGCCGGTTGCGGGCGCGACGCCGACGTCGCTCCCGGCGGGCGATGGTGAGGGCTCGCCGGCTGGCGGGATCGGGGGCGTCCGACGAAGGACGCTGCGGGGAGGGCCGGCCCTCAGGGGCTGCGTCGATGACCGGCGGACGTTCGACGGCGTCCAGATGTCGACGACGAGGCGCGGCCGGGGCGGGAGGGGCGCCGCGGCGGCTGCGGGGTCGAGGGACGCATGCGACCATCGTAGGGGCGTGCGTCCCGACCAACCCGCCGGGAGGCATCCCTGCGCGCCCAAGGTCACATGCGGCGTCGGGGCAGCCTCAGACGATCTCGTAGCCGATGTCGGGGGCGAGCGCCTTCAGCAGGGCGTAGAGCGTGGCGTCGGCCAGCGGGGCGGTGTCCCGGGGCAGAGCCGGCAGGCTGTCGCGCGCGGGGGGAGAACAGCACTGTCATCTCGCCCCCGGTCATCGTCGAGCGGGCGCGCAGGCCGTCGACGTCGGGCAGCTGAATCCGGATGGCGCGCGCCCAGGCCCGGCACGTCGAGCGTGGGGCGCTGTCGAGGCTGACCGAGGCTCCGTTGCGCAGCGCCCAGGTGCTGGTGAGATCGAGCAGGCGCAGCGGACGAGTCGCCTCCCAGACCTGCAGAAGAGGCATATCGCTGCGCGTGTCGATGACGCGGGTATCGGCGAAGACCTCCGCGACGCACGTGAGCAAGTCGCCGGCGGTGTACAGGACCCCGTACTCCGGATGCTCCCCCGTCGGTAGCGGGTGCGGATCCCAGCGGCATCGCGGGTGCGGCCCCCAGGTCCGCAGCTCGCCCCATGGCAGGGGGGTGAGGGCTGAGCGCGAAGGCGACGCGGGCGAGCTCGGCGTGCTCCACCGTCACGATGTCGTCCGGGCGGGTGTCGAGCGTCGACGGCGGTTGCGGAGGATTCTTCGGTCGGGGACTCACCGGTGGTCCGCATCCGAGAACTGCTGGACGACCGCCGCCGGGTCCCCGCCGGCGATCAGCCACTGTGCGGGTGTCGCCCCGTCGAGCAGCTCGGGATCCGACGTCGTCATCCGCGCCTCGATGGTGGCCGGCGTCAGCCCCTCGCGCAGGGCGGGCACCACCGTTGCCAGGCCCGGGATCGGGCGGCCCTCATGGAACTGCCACGTGGGGAATCTCAGCGACCGCCCCTCGCGGTAGGCGTAGAGGGTGCGCCCGGCCGCGCGGGTGATCGTCGTCGTTGTCCGGCTGAGCAGGGTGGCGACCTGGCGGGTACTCAGAGAGCGCGCCAGCGTGCAGGCCGCCTGGACGGCCTCATGCTGGGCGGTGAGCTGCTCGGCGTACGTGCGATCGGACAGGACGCGCTCCACTGTGCGGGCTGTGGACTTGCTGTGGCTGCGAGGGGTGGTTCGAGCCAGGAAGTCGGTCATGCCGGCGGACGCCGGGCCGACGCCGCCCTGCGACGTGCGGGCAGTGGCCTCGCGCATCGCGTCCGCGAGCTCCTCGTCGCTGAGGTCGAGCTGGTCGAGCAGGCCGGCAAGAACAGTCATGGAACAAGTGTAATGCACTGAGTGTGCATGTGCATGCATCCATGATGCGTCTCGGTGATTTCTGGCGGGGTCGGCGGTCTCGTCGTTGGAGAGGTCGCGAGCATGTATTTGAACCGGAAACAAGAATCTCGCAAGTGTTACGCAACTGTGACCATCGTGGTGCTGCCTCGCGAACCTGGGTGAAGTCATAAGACTTTCTGGGTGGCGACGGGAGGTTGTGGCGGCCAGCAATCCCAGCAGCCCCAACAGACCGCACGGTCGGGGAACTCTGTGCTGGTAGGAGCCGGTTAATTGTGTGAAAACTGAGACCAAGTCGTCACTCACGTCACGGGGAGGGCACGTGGAGGTCACACTTGAGCGGATTATTCCGATGAGGGCCTTTCTGCCTTGCAATTCTCTTACTGGAAGGTGCCATGATGCCGCCATGAACACTGTCAGTACCCCGACTTCGCCCCAAGCTGCCCCGGCTAGGCGGCGCGGACCCGGGCGCCCCCGAGCGGGCAGCGAGGACAAGCGAGCACGCATCCTCAATGAAGCCGTGGTTCTCTTCGGAGAGCACGGGTATGCCGGCACCTCCCTGGCCGACATCGCCAACGCGGCAGACATTTCCAAGGCCGGGCTCCTGCACCACTTCTCCTCCAAGGACGAGCTCTTCTGCAAGGTGCTGGAGCGCCGTGACCGCGAGGACGCCCTGAGCATTCTCGTGGAGTCCCCGGCCGTCGAGGGCGACGCCGCCACGGCCCCCGTCGACACCGTCGGCAACCTGGACACCCTCGACGTCGCGGGTGTCTCCGACCTTGACGGCAACCCCTGGGCCCTGCTGGAGCGCTACATCGAGCTGCTCGAGCGCAACGTCGCCCACCGGGACCTCACGGCGATCTACACCGCGACGGCGGTCTCGGTCCTCGACGCCGAGCACCCCGCGCACCGGTGGATGGCCAACCACCTCAACAGCGCCGTCGAGCGCTTCGAGTCCAGCTTCGAGGCCGGCAAGACCGCCGGGATCGTGGACCCGCAGATGCCCTCGCGCCTCGTGGCTCGCAGCCTGGTCGCCCTCATCGACGGTCTCCAGCTGCAGTGGCTGTGCTCGACGACGCCCGGGACGGCCGCCTCGGAGGCCCTGTCCACCGACCTGGTGGCGGAGATCCGCCTCTACGCCGACTGCCTGCGCAGCCAGTGGGAGGTCCAGGAGACCCCGGAGACCCCTCAGCGGCCCAAGGCGGCCTGACGGTCACAGGCGCCGCGTCGCACCGGACTCGGCACGCCACGAATCCTCATCAGAATCCCTATCCATCCCATCCGGCTCGGGAACCTCGCGTTCCCGAGCCGGTCCTGTACTCGGGCGCCGGTCGTGAGCGGGTGGCCCGCTCGGCACCGGCCCGGTTCAGCGATCCGCCCACAGCAGCAGGTGTGGGGTGATGGAGGCCAGGTCCGGGACGACGACGAGGCCGGGGTCGGCCGGGAAGTGCTTGGTGGCTCCGATCTGCACGACGTGGATCCCGTTGCCCCGGGCCGAGGCCGCCCCCGTGGGGGAGTCCTCGACGACGACGCAGTCCTGGGGCCGCAGGTCGAGGCGCTCGACCGCAGTGGCGTAAGGCAGTGGATCGGGCTTGGCCCCGACGCCGTCGTCACCGGTGACCAGGACGGCGAAGACGTCGCCGAGCGCGGAGGCCACCTTCTCGACGATCCGGCGCGGTGAGGCCGAGACGATCCCCTGAGCCAGCCCCACCTCCGACAGCGCCGAGGTGATCCGCAGCGCCCCGGGCAGCAGGGGAGGGGCGGCGCTCACGGAGGCCTCGACGTCGTGCGCGATCGCCTCGAAGACCTCCTGCGTGGCAGGGTCGTCCCAGGAGCGGGTGGCGCCGGTGGCGGCGATGAGCTCACGGGCCTGGCGGATCGAGGCTCCCGTCATCTGGGCGACGAGCTCGGGGCGCGGGTCGCCGCCCAGGGCCTGGCAGTGGTGGATGAATGCCTCGTCCCAGAAGGGCTGGGAGTCCATGAGGGTGCCGTCCATGTCCCACAGGACAGCGCGCACCGTGAAGTTGGGAGTGGGGGAGGTCGTCATGAGAAATAGCCTAACCGGAGGGTGGTGCGGCGCACAGGGTCTGGGCGTGCTGCCTCATGACCCGCCTGCCGGTGCTCAGGGCTATGCGCTGCGTCGTCGTCCTGGCAGACTGCCGTCAGGACGTCAGGTGGTGCACGCGCCCGATCCCAACGGGGTGTGCAGGTGGCGGCGCAGTCGGAGGGGCCGGGAGGAGAGCGGGTGGGGGACACCTACAGGACCACGATGGCGGACGTGGCCAAGGCGGCCGGCGTCTCGCGCACGACAGTGTCCTTCGTGCTCAACAACCGCGACGGCGCTCGGATCCCACCGCAGACCCGTGATCGCGTCCAGCAGGTGGCTGCCGAGCTCGGCTACCGCCCGCACGGCGGGGCACGGGCCCTGGCTTCGCGCCGATCCTCCCTCATCGGCCTGGTCTCCGAGATCGTCACCAGTCCCTTTGCCGCCGCCACGATCCGCGGGATCCAGGACACCGTCCGGGCCGCCGGCTACACGCTGTTCATCGTGCCGACCTCGACGGAGGCCACTGTGGAGGCCGAGGCCTTCGAGACGCTGCTGAAGTCCCGGGTCGAGGGGATCATCTACGCCACCGGGTGGAACTGCCGGGTTCGCATGCCGGCGCAGGCCCGCGAGATCCCCACCGTCCTGGTCCACTGCATCGACCCGGTCTCCGGCCTTCCCTGCGTGCGCCCCGACGAGGAGCAGATGGGGCGCCTGGCCGCGCAGGCGCTCTTGGAGGGCCATCACCGCGACATCGGTGTCATCGAGCTCGACCCCAACGACGGTGAGGCCGCCCCGGGGCGGCGCATCGGCTGCCGGACCTACCTGGAGCAGGCCGGCATCCCCTGGAGCACCGTGCACGTGGCCGTCGGTCACGGCACCACCCGGGACGGGTACGCGGCCGCCTCCCGCCTGCTGACGGACCATCCCTGGCTGACCGGGCTGGTGTGCGGCAACGACTGCATGGCGATGGGCGCCTATGCCGCGATCCGTGAGCAGGGGCTGCGAGTGCGCGAGGACGTGGCCGTCATCGGGATCGACGACCAGGAGCTCATCGCGGATCAGGTCCATCCGGCCCTGACGACGGTCGCGCTGCCCTTCGAGGAGATGGGCCAGGTGGCCGTCTCCCACCTGCTGGCCCTCATGGAGGGCGAGGAGGTGCCCGCTGAGACGCTCCTGCCGGGCACGATCATCCGTCGCTCCTCAGCCTGACAGCGCATCGTGCCGTCCATGTGGCCGGGGACATTGTGCGCGTACGGGTGCGGAGCCCTCCTAGCGGGGGCGTTCTGCGCCGTCGGGGACAGGATTCCGGTCCCCGACGGCGTCGAACGTCCCCGACCGCACCGAAATGTCCCCGAGGGCGTCGAAAGTCCCCGGCCGCAGGGGAATGTCCCCGGCCGTGAGGGAGACGCTGCCGCTCAGGAGCGCCGACGGCGCAGGCGCAGCGTGTAGGCGCCGGTCGCGGCGGCGGCCGCCCCCAGGGCGCCCAGGGTCAGGGAGGTGCCGGTGCGGGCCAGCGGGAACCGGGCGGAGGCACTCTTGCCGGCCGCAGCGGCGGTGGGGCTCGCCGACGCCGATGCCGCCTTCGCCTGGCCACGGGCCGGCCCCTGGACGGCGGGCTTGCCGGCCCCGGGGGAGTCGGGGCCCTCGGCCGGGGCGCCGGCGTCCTGGACGGAACCCAGGTGCCACAGGCTCAGAGAACCCAGATGCGCCGTGCCGCCCTCGGCGTAGAGTGAGACCCCCGTGGCGTCCTGTTCGGGGTAGACGGTCTGGGTGATGACCGGAGTGCCGTCGGCCGCGAAGACCTCCACGGAGTGGGCGTCAACAATGATGCGCAGATGGACCTGTCCCTTGCTGTCCGGTGACAGCGGCGCGGTGGACCGGGCCGGGAACTTCGGGGAGAAGTCGGTGACCCCGGAGTGGGTGCGGTCCACGACGAGCTGCTTGGCCTGGGAGTCGTAGCCGATGAGCGTGTACTGCTCGCCGTTGTCGAGCACCTCGAGACCGGCGAAGGAGGAGGCGCCGGGGCTCAGGTCCACGCTGATGTCCAGAGAGGTGCCCTGAGCGGCCTTGCCCAGAGAGGTCTCGCCCACCGGGATGTCGGTGTTCGACCGGGTGAGCTCCTGGCCGGTGCGCAGGGACTCCAGAGCGGTGACGGGCTGAGCGGTCAGGCGCAGCTTGCCGTTCACCCGGGTCAGTCCCATCTCGCGCACCGTGGACATGGCGGTACGCCAGGTGGTGGTGGGCAGGTCGCGCACATAGGCCCAGTTGCTCATCCAACCCACCTGGTAGCGCTTGCCGTTGGGGACGTTGTCCCACGTGACGGCCGCGTAGTAGTCCTTGCCGTAGTCCAGGCGTGGGACGACGTCGGCCCCGGAGAAGGCCTTCGTGTCCGACTGGAGGATCTGGTCGACCATGAGGTGGCCCCAGTCCTCGGCGTTGCCGTTGCGGTCCTCGATGACGAGGCGGGCCTTGCGGCCCTTGTAGGCCGCCACGTTCATGCTCGTCCACTCCAGGGTCCCGGAGTTGTTGCCGGTGGCGGAGGCGACGACCTTGCCGTCCACGACGAGGTTGACGGAGGTGTTGTCCGCGATGGGGGGAGGCCTTCTTGTCCGAGGCGCGCACCTCGTCCAGGAGGATGTGTCCCCAGCCTCCGGTGGCCGTGTCGGTGACGACGATCTGGGCGGACTTGCCCTTGAGGTCGCTGACGTCCCAGCTCTGCCAGTTGAGCTCCTCCAGGTTGCGGCCGGTGGCCGAGCGCACCACCTTGCCGTCAACGATCAGCTCGACGACGCTCACCCTGGAGCCCCCGTCGGCGCCGCCCTCGGGGCGGGGGTTGTTGCCGCCGCCCATGAGGAGGTTGAGGTAGGCGGAGTCGATGGTGAAGGTCGGCGAGGTGGCGGTGCCGGTGGGGGCGTCAGAGCCCTGCCCGGTGGCGGCGTCGAGATAGGTGTTGAGCAGCCCGGCGCTGGAGTGGTTGACCAGCGGCTGCTGGCCGGGGGTGGCGCCCTGAGGGGGCGTGGCCGCGAAGGCACTGCCCTCCACGGTCCAGCCCTCCCAGGAGCCGTCGAAGCCGGCCAGGAGCCTGCCGCCGCCGTTGTCGCCGGTGGCCTGCGGGTTGTAGGGGTGCTTGCCGCCGGCGGTGCGCAGGTTGATATAGGACGAGGAGACCGTGAACTCATCCGAGGTCAGCGTGCCGGTGTCGGCGTCGCCGCTGCCGAAGGAGTCCACGTAGGCCTTGCCCTGGTGCCCGGGCAGGTCCCCGGTGGCCGGGCCCGAGCCGAAGGCGGCGCCGTCGGCCTTCCAGCCGGCGTAGCCGTTCTCGAAGTCGGCCAGGGTCGTGCCCTCCTCACCGCTGTAGTGGGGGATCTCGTCGGGGGTGAAGGTGGTGCCGTCCCAGCTGCCCACGAAGTACTGGGCCGAGTCGGCCACCGTGACTACCAGGACCCACTTGACCTCCTGGGAGCTGCCGTCGACCGGCAGCGGGAAGAAGTCCGGGCACTCCCACACGGCCGAGGTGATGCCCTCCCCGCCGAAGCTGGACTGCTCGGTCCAGTGGATGAGGTCGGGGGAGGAGTAGAAGGAGACGCGGTGCTCGGTGGCGTGGGAGACCACCATGGTCCAGCGCCCGGAGGTCTGGTCCCAGAAGACCTTCGGGTCGCGGAACTCGTTGGAGCCGATGTCCAGGACCGGGTCACCGTTGTTGTACAGGTTCCAGGTGCGGCCCTTGTCCGTGGAGTAGGCCAGGGACTGGGACTGGTTGCCGCCGACGTCGGCCCGCGTCCACACCGCGACCATCGCCGGGTTGTCCGGGCTGCCCAGGCCGGAGGTGTTCTTGGTGTCGATGACCGCTGATCCGGAGAACACCCCGTACTGCGAGGTGTGCGGGATCGCCACCCCCAGCTCCTGCCAGTGGACCAGGTCCTTGGAGACGGCGTGGCCCCAGGACATGTTGCCCCAGTCCGAGCCCTCGGGGTTGTACTGGTAGAACATGTGGTACTCGCCGTCGTAATAGACGAGCCCGTTGGGGTCGTTCATCCAGTTCTTCTGGGGGGTGTAGTGGCTCTGCGGGCGCCACCGCTCGCCGGACTGGTCGGCCTTCGGGGCCGTCGGTGCGTTTGGTGCGGCGGAGGCCGGTCGGGCCTGGCCGGAGGCGGCAGCGGGCATGGAGGTCAGCGTAGAGGCGGCCGCCAGCAGGCAGAAGGCGGTCAGGGCGCTGAGTGCTCGGGTGGTCCGACTCATGTGCTGTCCTCCGGGAAGCGGGCTCGGCGTGAACGAGGGCGGGCGCCGTTGCGGGTCGGGGCGATGGTCAGGGCCTGCCGCCCCGTTTCCTACGCCGATCCGATAACGCGCGTTAGCGCCGGTAATAAGTTACGCGGACCCTCGACGTCGGGCAAGCAATCAGGGGCGAGTCCCGATCAACATCGGGGACGTCTCAGGGTGCTCCCCGATACCCAGTGGCGGGCCTCGTCACCCAGACTTGTTGCCATGACGCAGCAGCAGTACCCCGGTCAGTTCAGCCACTCCACCCGCTCCGAGGGTGAGGGCGCCTCCTCCGGCCGTTCGGGAGAGTTCTTCCGTTTCCGCGACTCCCTGCCCCGGCGCTCCCGTGAGCACCGCATTCTCGGCGGTGTCTGCGGGGGTCTGGCCGAGGCCTGGAACATGCCCGTGACCGCGGTGCGCGTCGGTGTGATCCTGGCCAGCTTCCTGCCCGGCCCCATGTTCCTGGTCTACGTCGGAGCCTGGTGCCTCATGCTCGATGAGCCCGCACCTGCCCAGTACTGACTGATCGGCTCTGCGCCCGCCTCGCCACCTCCGGTTCCACGGGTGACGCGGCGGGCGCAGTGCGTGGCAGTGCCCATCGGCCGCGGCCCGGCGCCCGCCCGCGTCCCCGGCCGTGACACGGGGGCGGTGGCTTCGCGGGAAGGCGCCGTCGATGGGAGGATCGAGCCGTGACCGACACCGTGAATGACGCCGTGACTGCTTCAGCGACCAGCATCGAGTTCCTCTCCGCCTACGACCAGGGCTTCGCCCGCGTCGCCGCCGTCACCCTGCCGGTGGTGCCCGTCGACCCGGCCGCCAACGCCGCCGCCATCATCGAACAGGCCCGCACCCTGGCAGACGACGGCGTCTGCCTGGCCGCCTTCCCCGAGCTGTGCCTGACCGGCTACGCCATCGACGACCTCCTGCTGTCCGACGTCCTGCTGTCCGACGTGCTCGCGGCCATCGAGACCCTGCGCGCCGCCAGCGCCGACCTCCTGCCCGCCCTCGTCGTCGGCGCGCCCCTGCGCCTGGGTGACCGCCTCTACAACTGCGCCCTGATCATCCAGGGCGGGCGGGTGCGCGGCGTCGCCCCCAAGTCCTACCTGCCCACCTACCGAGAGTTCTACGAGAAGCGGCACTTCGCCCCTGGCGACGCTCTGCCCGCCGGGGTGGAGAGCATCGAGCTGCCCGGCGTGCGCAGCGGCTTCGACGGCGTCGAGAGCGCGGGCGGCGCCGAGCCGGTCGCCCGGGTCCCCTTCGGGGCGAACCTCCTGTTCGAGGTCGAGGACGTCCCCGGCCTGACCTTCCACGTCGAGGTCTGCGAGGACATGTGGGTGCCCGTCCCGCCGTCGTCGCTGGCGGCGCTGGCCGGGGCAACGGTCCTGGTCAACCTCTCCGGCTCGCCCATCACGGTGGGGCGGGCCGAGGACCGTGAGCTGCTGGCCCGCTCCTCCTCGGCCCGGGGGCTGGCCGCCTACGTCTACGCCGCCGCCGGGCAGGGCGAGTCCTCCACGGACCTGGCCTGGGACGGCCAGACCCTCGTCTACGAGAACGGCGAGCTGCTCGGCACCACCGAGCGTTTCCCCGACGGGCCGCGCGCCACCGTCGTCGACGTCGACATCGAGGGCCTGCGCGCCGAGCGCCTGCGCCAGGGGACCTTCGCCGACAACGCCCGCACCCTGAGCTCCCCGGTCGCCGGCGCCCCGACCGCGGCCACCACCTTCACCGACCCGGCGGCCTTCCGGCGCATCCGGATCGACGCCGCCGACCTGGCCGCCCCGCGCACGGACATCGGCCTGCACCGCCGTGTGGACCGCTTCCCCTTCGTGCCCGACGACCCGGCCCGACTCGCCCAGGACTGCTACGAGGCCTACAACATCCAGGTGGCCGCCCTCGTCCAGCGCCTGGGGGCCATCGGCAACCCCAAGATCGTCATCGGCGTCAGCGGCGGCCTGGACTCCACCCACGCCCTCATCGTGGCCGCCCGCGCCATGGACCGCCTGGGCCGGCCCCGCTCGGACATCCACGCCATCACCATGCCCGGCTTCGCCACGAGCGCCGGCACGCGCCGCAACGCCGAGGACCTCGCCGTCGGCCTGGGCTGCACCTTCGAAGAGCTCGACATCCGGGCCACCGCCACCCAGATGCTTACCGAGATGGGCCACCCCTACGGCGAGTACGCCCGCAACGGGGTCCTGCCCGAGGGGGCGAGCGAGCGCGAGCTCTACGACGTCACCTTCGAGAACGTCCAGGCGGGCCTGCGCACCGACTTCCTCTTCCGCATCGCCAACCACCGCGGCGGCATCGTCCTGGGCACCGGGGACCTCTCCGAGCTCGCCCTGGGCTGGTGCACCTTCGGGGTGGGCGACCAGATGGCCCACTACGGCGTCAACGCCGGCATCCCCAAGACCCTCATTCAGCACCTCATCCGCTGGGTGGTTGCCGAGGGGTTGTTCGACGAGGCCGTCGGCCGCACGCTGCTGTCCATCCTGGACACCGAGATCAGCCCCGAGCTGGTCCCGGCCGAGGCCGGCGGCGCCATCCAGTCAACCCAGGCCAAGATCGGTCCTATGCCCTGCAGGACTTCACCCTGTGGCACGTGCTGCGTCGAGGCTCGCGCCCCAGCCGCATCGCCTTCCTGGCGCACCGGGCGTGGGCGGACGCGCAGAGCGGGGACTGGCCCGAGGGGCTGCCGCAGGCCGAGAGGGTCGCCTACGACCTTCCCGAGATCCGGCGCTGGCTCGAGCTGTTCCACCGGCGCTTCTTCACCAACCAGTTCAAGCGCTCCACCCTGCCCAACGGGCCCAAGGTGGTGGCCGGCGGTTCGCTGTCCCCCCGTGGGGACTGGCGCATGCCCTCCGACGCCGCAGCGACCGCCTGGCTGGCCGAGCTCGAGCGCAACGTGCCGCGGGCGTGAGACCCCCGTGAAGAACCGGGACTATTGTCCTATGATGTGAGGCACAACACAATGTGCTTCCTGAGGCTCGCTTTGTTCGGGATTGATTTGAGCAAAACGCATATTTCCGGCGAAAAGTTCCGGTGATGTGTTGGTAACGCGCGTTATCTTCGTTGGTTTTGTGCGCTTCTGTGTGAAAGTGGTGGGCTCCTGAGTGGTGGCGATCACGCTGATCCTTTTTATCGTCGCCCTGTCACACACGTTGCTGTTGCCCAGGCCATACGAACCTGTGGCGGCAGCCCGGATGGGAAAGGTCCCCGCCCATGGTGGTCTGCCTGGTCGTAGCCGCGCACGGACACTTGGCTGAAGGTCTTGTCGCCTCCTCAGCGATGATCGTCGGTCCCAGTGACGACGTCGTCGCCGTCACCTTCGAGCCCTCCGAGGGCCCCGATGACCTGCTGGCGAAGTACGCCGCCGCGGTCGAGGCCTCCTCCAGCCAGGAGTACCTCATCCTCGTCGACCTCTTCGGCGGCAGCCCCTACAACGCCGCTGCCCGGTTCGCGGCGGGACGCGACGACGCCGACGTCGTCACCGGCGTCAACCTGCCCATGGTCATCGAGGTCCTGTCCCGACGTCTCACCGGCGCCGGTCTCGCCGAGCTCGTGGAGGCCGCCCGCACCTCCGCCGTCGACGGCGTCAAGGTCCTCTCCGAAGTCTTCACCCCTGCCCCCACCACCACTTCCGACGATGAAGGAGACGAGCTCTGATGGACGTCAAGCTCCTGCGTATTGATTCCCGCCTGGTTCACGGACAGGTCGCCAACAACTGGGCCGGATCCCTGGGCGCCGAGGCCATCCTCGCCGTTTCCGACGGCGCCGCCAACGACGAGCTGCGCAAGACCCTCATGCTGCAGACCGGTGGCGGCAAGGTGAAGGTCCACGTGCTGGGCGTGGAGAAGGCCGCCCGCGTCTACAAGAACCCCAAGTACGAGACCCTCAAGGCCGTCATCGTCGTCGAGACCCCGGCCGACATCGTGCGCCTGCTCGACCTGGGCGTGGAGGCCAGGAGGTCAACGTCGGCGGCATGACCTTCAAGCAGGGCACCAGCCAGGTCTCCCAGGCCGTCTACGCCAGCCCTGCCGACGTCGAGGCCTTCAAGGAGATCGACTCCCGCGGCATCAAGCAGTACATCCAGCAGGTGCCCTCCACCGCGAGCTCCGACCTCATGGGGGCCCTCAAGGAGAAGGGCCTGCTCTAAGGGCGCGGCTCCGTCCCCACACCTCCCTCAGACACCTCCATCCCGTCACCCTTCGGTGGTGGGCTCAGCAGGAGTGTCCTGTCAACCCTCACATGAGAGAGACATACCGTGCATGACATCAATCTGATCCAGATCATTCTGGTCACGCTCGTGGCGTTCGTCGCGGGTATGGCCAGCGTCCTGGACGAGCGGCAGTTCCACCGCCCGCTCGTCGCCTGCACCCTGACCGGGATCGCCCTGGGCAACCCCACCATTGGCATCATGGTCGGCGGCTCCCTGGAGCTGCTCGCCCTGGGCTGGATGAACGTCGGTGCCGCCATGGCTCCCGACTCCGCCCTGGCGTCCACCGTCTCCACCATCATCGCGGTGGCCTCGGTCGGTGACGCCTCCTCCACCAAGAGCGCCATCGCGGCCGCCATCGGTGTGGCCGTCCCGCTGGCCGTCGCCGGCCAGGCCCTGACGATCTTCGTACGAACGATCGCCATCTTCTTCGCCCACCAGGCGGACCGCTTCGCGGAGCAGGCCAACTACCGGGGCATCGCCATCATGCACTTCACGACCCTGGGCCTGCAGGGACTGCGCGTCGCCATCCCGACCGCAGTGGTTGCCGGACTGGCCTCAGGCGACACGGTCAAGCACGCCCTCGACGCCATTCCGAAGGTCATCACCGAGGGCCTGGGCATTGCCGGAGGCTTCATCGTCGTCGTCGGTTACGCCATGGTCATCAACATGATGAAGGCGCGCAAGCTCATGCCCTTCTTCTTCCTGGGCTTCATCTTCGCCACCTTCGCCACCACCGTGGGGGGCTCGGCCTCGGTCGGTGACCACAGCAAGGGCATCGACAAGTGGGTCATCAACCTCGCTCCCAACGGCGCCACCCTCGTGGCGCTGGGCATCCTGGGGGCCTGCCTGGCCGTCATCTACGTCCAGCTCAACCCCGAGTTCCATGACTCCGTGCGCCTGCCCGCCGCCGCCTCCCCCGCAGCCAGCAGCGGCTCCAGCAGCGACCTGGATGACGACCTCGACGACGAGCTCGACTGAGCTGGAAGAAGGAAGACTGTTATGACTACTGAAACCGCTCCGGCCACCGCGGAGAAGATGCTCACCACTCGTGACCTGCGCCGGATGTACTGGCGCTCCACCTTCCTGCTCGGCTCCTTCAACTTCGAGCGCATGCAGGCCATGGGCTTCTGCTACACGCTCATGCCCGCCATCCGGAAGTTCTACCGCGACGACAAGAGCGCCCAGGCCGCCGCCCTCAAGCGGCACCTGGAGTTCTACAACACCCACCCCTGGGTCTCCTCGGTCGTCTTCGGTGTTACTGCCGCCATGGAGGAGCAGAAGGCCAAGGGTGAGGAGATCTCCGAGGAGACCATCACCTCGGTCAAGGTCGGCCTCATGGGGCCGCTGGCCGGCGTCGGCGACCCCATCTTCTGGGGGACCGCTCGCCCCGTCCTGGCGGCGCTGGGCGCCTCCCTGGCCCTCAACGGCTCGATCGTGGGCCCGCTGCTGTTCTTCGTCGGCATCAACCTCCTGCGTGTGCTCACCCGCTGGTACGGCCTGAAGTTCGGCTACGAGCGCGGGACCGAGATGGTCACCGAGGTCGGTGGCGGCCAGCTCAAGAAGATCACCCAGATGGCCGCCATCATGGGTCTGTTCGTCATGGGCGCCCTGGTCTCCAAGTGGACCACCATCAAGTTCCCGACCGTGGTCTCCTCAGTGAAGAACGACGACGGGATCATGGTCGACACCACTGTCCAGAGCATCCTCGACCAGCTGCTGCCCGGCCTGGCGGCGCTGGGCCTGACCTTCCTGTGCATGTGGCTGCTCAATAAGAAGGTCAACGCCCTGTGGATCATCCTGGGCATGTTCGCCGTCGGCATCCTGGGCCGCTGGACCGGCTTCCTGGGAGTCTGACGACGGTATCCGCATCCCGTCCCTGAGCGGGGAGGGCGCTGGAGGACTCGCCTCCGGTTCCCTCCCCGCTCCACACGCTCGGTAGAATGCTGAAGGCTTCTTCCGGGCCTCGCCGGCGTCTGTTCGTCCCATCCGCTCCGTTTCGACGTCGTCCCCGTTCTCCGCCCCCTCAAGCAAGGAACCCGCGTGACCCGACTCCTCGTCACCGACCTGGACGCCACCATCGTCTTCGACCGCTCCGTCTCCCCGGCCGACCGCGAGGCCATGGCCCGCTGGCGGGCCGCCGGCAACCTCCTGGCCGTGGACACCGGCAAGTCCTCCTTCGCCACCCGCGACGTCCTGGCGCCTCTGGGCGTCGACTTCGACTACGGCGTCGTCTTCACCGGGGCGGTCCTCATCGACGGCAGCTACCAGGTCCTCTCGGCCTGCTACCTGCCCGACGGCGTCGCCCGCGACGTGGCGACCCGCACCGTCGACTTGCCAGGGGTGACCACCTACGCCACCACCATCGAGACCGACTACATCCTGGCCGACAACAACGAGGAGATTTCCTCCATCCTCGCGGTCTTCGAGCATCTGAGCCTGGAGGAAATGGACGCCCACCGCTTCATCGGCGTGCCCCTGCGCGTCACCGACGACGCCCTGCGCGAGCGCCTCCAGGATGACCTCACCCGGCGCTGGGAGGGCGTCCTGGACTGCCACCGCAACCAGGAGTTCCTTGACCTCGTGCCCGCCGGTGCCACCAAGGGCGCGGGACTGCGCGCCCTCCTGGACGGGCCCCTGGCGGGCCAGGACATCGAGGTCTGGACCATCGGCGACTCCTGGAACGACCTGGACATGCACGCCGTCGCCGACCACTCCGTCGCCCTGCCCTGGTCCCCGCCGGAGGTGACGGCTGCGTGCGAGACGACCACGGGCTCCATGGCCGAGCTCATCACCACGATCCTGGAAGGAGACCGGCATGAGTGAGAACAGCAAGACCGACGTCGCAAGAACCCTGGGCGCCCGGGTGCGCGACTGGTTCAACGGCGGGGATCCCGACGGGCGCGCCAAGCTGCGCGCCTGGGCCACCGGGGACGACGGCCGCTGGCGCGGATACACCCACTCCATGGGCAAGTACGTCACCTGGCTCATGGTCATCGCCTGCGTCCTCTACCCCTTCACCCGGGGGATCGGCTCGATCGTGGCCCTGCTCGTGGCCATCTTCCTCATGGGTGGGCGTGCCATGATCGAGCGGCAGGTGCGCCGTGACGTCTCCGACCTGGAGGAGGCCAAGCGCCAGTGGGGGCTCACCCGCAACCCCGAGTACCTGCGGTTCATGACCCTGCGCGCCGAGGGGCTGCTCGAGGACAACAAGATCCTCACCCCCGACTCGCGCAGCCTCCTGCAGGGCTACGCCCAGTGGGCCCACGAGCGCCTGGAGCGCGAGGACAAGAAGCAGTCCAAGAAGGCCCGTAAGGCGGAGAAGAAGGCCCGGCGGGAGAGTACGGTCCAAGACGCTGACGAGTCCGCTGACGCTGCGGCGAAGAATGAGGAGAATAAGGCTGCTGACGGCTCCTAGCGATTCCTGGGCGGCTCCCGGGCGGCTCGTAGGCAGCCCGCGAGCCGCTCTGAGCAGCTGGAGACCGGCAGAACCTGAACGGAAAGGACTCCCATGCCACGCAGGCTCATCTCCACCGACCTGGACGGCACCATCGTCTTCAACGGGACGATCTCGCTGCGTGACCGCGAGGCCATGGCCCGGTGGCGGGCGGCCGGCAACCTCCTGGTCATCAACACCGGCAGGTCGGTCTCGGCGCTGGAGCACGTCGTGGTGCCCATGGGCCTGGAGTTCGACAACGCCATCCTCTACACGGGCGCCGCCATCGTGGACGCGGACATCCGGGTGCAGTGCTCCACGGCGCTGCCGGCCGGCGTCGTCGAGGACATTCTTGACTTCGTCGAAGGGGCGCCGGGCGTCACCGTCTTCACCACCGGGCTGGACGAGGACCTGCTCGTCTACGACACGATCGGCTCCGGCTCCGAGCTGCTGACCCTGTTCCGGCCGGCCACCCGGCGAGAGCTCGACGGGCGCGAGGTCATCGGGGTGCCGATGCGCTTCACCGACCCGGAGATGGCCGCGCGCACCGAGACCTACCTGCACCGGCGCTGGGAGGGGCAGGCGGTGGGCTTCCGCAACCAGGACTTCATCGACGTCGTGCCCGCCTCGGCCTCCAAGGGGGCGGGCCTCAGGCGGCTGGTGGCGAGCCTGTCTGAGCCGCCCGCCGGGGAGACGGCCGGGGCTGCCGGAGAGGGTGCGTCCAGGGCGGGCGCGGCCAGCGGGGTCGGGGAGGCTTCGACCGGTGAGGCGAGCGAGGCGCCGGTCGGCGGCTCGGCGGGGCTCGGCGTCGGCCCGGGGACGGCGGAGCCGGTGGAGACCTGGTCCATCGGGGACTCCTGGAACGACATCTCCATGCACCAGGCTGCCGACCACTCCTACGCCCTGCCCTGGTCGCCGCCGGAGGTGGTGGCCCAGTGCGACGGCACGGTCTCCAGCCTCGCCGACCTCATCGACTCCCTCATGGGGCGACCGACCCTCTAGTCCCCACACACTTCGACCGAATTCTCAAAAAAGACGCGGCTCCGGGTCGTTTCTGAAGATTCGGTCGAAGTGTTGCGGTGGTGCGGCGTTGGTGCGCTGATGCGCCGGTGGGCTGAGGCGCGCGGCGGGCGTAGGGCGGGAGCGGGCGGCGCGGGCTATGCTCGCCGACATGCGTCTGCTCGCCACGGATCTCGACGGCACCCTCGTCTTCCACCACGTCGTCGGGCAGGCCGACGCCGAGGCCCTCGTGCGCTGGCGGGCGGCCGGCAACCTCCTGGTGCTGGCCACGGGACGCTCGGTGAGGCTGGTGCAGCACGCCGTCGAGGTGGCCCGAGCCTCGACGTCCATCGGCCTGGACTACGACTACGCCGTGTGCGCCACGGGCACGACCGTCATCGACGCCGCCGGTCAGGTGCACTGCACCCGGATGCTTGAGGCCGACCAGGTGCGGGCGATCGTGCGGGCGATCGGCGACGTCGTCCAGGCCCCTGTCTCCGTGTTCGCCTCGACCCTTGAGCGCGACTACGTGCTGGACGACCCGATCGGCCTGTCCACCGACCAGCGCACGCCGCCGGACCGCTTCACCGCGGCGCCCCTGTCGCAGGTCGCGGGCCTGGGGGTGACCTCGATGCCGCTGCACATCCCCGACGTTCGGGCTGCTGCGGCGCTGGCCCGAGGCCTGGAGGATACGGTGGACGGCATCAGCTGCACCCGCTCGACCGGCTTCGTGGACGTCACGGCCGCAGGCGAGTCCAAGGGGACGGGCCTGGGCCGGCTCGCCGAGCTCCTGGCCAGCCAGGGCGTGGAGGTCAGTGAGATGGCCGCCGTGGGCGACTCCTGGAATGACATCTCGATGTTCGAGCGGGCCGACGTCCCCTGTGCGATCGGTGGCGCCCCGGACGAGGTCGTCGAGGCCGCCGGCGGGCGCACCACCCCGAGCGTGGCCGCCTTCATCGAGGCTCTGCTGGCCTGAAGCTGGGCCTGCTCACTTCACCGGCCCCTCCCGTCCGTCCGCCTTGGGTGCCCACACTTCGACAGAAACTTCAAAAAAGACGCGGCTCCGGGTCGTTTCTGAAGATTCGGTCGAAGTGATGGCGGTAGGAAGGGGCCCGCGGGGCGTGCCTCTCAGGCCTGGGCGTAGCGGTAGACGTTGGTCTCCCGCAGCTCGAAGCCGGCGCGGCGGTAGAGGCGGTTGGCGGCCTCGCGCGTGGGGCGGGAGGTGAGGTCCACAGTGCGTGCGCCCAGCTTCCCGGCGTGCTCGACGGCGGCCTCCACGAGGGCCTGCCCGGCGCCCTGGCCACGGGCCTCACCGTCGACGACGACGTCCTCCACCCATGCGCGCAGGCCCGTGGGGATCGTGAAGGTCGCCAGGGTGAGCATGCCCAGGATCGGTGCGCTCTGGCCGGCCTCGACCTCAGGCCGGAAGACGAAGAGGAAGACCCCCTCCTGAGCGATGAGGGCCTCGCACTGCTCGGCGGTCAGTGCCGGGGCGCTGCGGGAGAGCTGCGGGATGAGGCGCTCCATGGCCTCGACGATCTCCGGGCTGGAGGTGGTGACGAGCTCGACGGTCATGAGGAGTTCTCCTGCTGGTTGAAAGAGGTGGTGGGCCGAGACGGGCTGGTCCCGCAACGGCTTCCTGTCAGCCCTGGAGCCTACCGCCTGGAAGCGCTCCGGGCGGCGAGACGTCCCACCGACCGGAAGAATCCGGCGGTGCGCCTCGACCGGTGAGGTGGGGCGTCCGGATTGTGAGGGCGCCTCGGCTGGTGGGATGCCCAGGCCGGCCGCCGGCGGGCCCGGTCAGGCCGAGCTGCCGATCGTCTTGACCGTGGGATCCATGACGACGGCCTCCAGCAGGGCGGTTCCGCTGGTCAGGTCCCGCAGCCGCAGCACGTAGGGGTGGTCCACCGTGAATGTGATCGGCTTGGTCTGCGGCCCCGGTGCCGCCATGGCTTCCCCCGCGGCCTCACTCAGAGCGGCCGCGACCGTGCCCTCCTCATCCAGGATGAGACGCACCTGCTGGACCACCTGGGTCAGTTCGAGCTTGGGCGCTATCCGGTCCAGGCCCACGGTCTTGAGCCCCTGATCCTTGAGGAAGTCGAGGAGATCCTTGGGCTCGGAGGTGAGGTCCAGCTTGGGCAGGGACAGCGCCACCTCTTTGGTTTGCGCCTTGTCCAGGGCCTTGGAGGCTTCCGCCCACGTCCCGGCATCCATGGCGCTCGGGAGGGTACCTGCGTCGGGAAGGACGACGTCGAGAGCGAGGTTGGAGTCCTTGCCGTCCTCGCCGCTGGCGTAGGCCAGGCGCACTGCTGCCCAGCCCTTCCCGGTGGCGTGGGGGATGGAGTGCGTGCTGTGCATGAGGTCGGCCTTGACGGTCTTGCCCCCGGCGAGTGTGAAGTCCTCCTGGTGGGTGCTCTCGGCCGAGAAGGGGTTGTCCCACTGGGCCGCGAAGAGCAGCGCGTTCTGCACCACCAGTCGGGTGTCCTCGGTGACCTTGATGCCGCTGTTCGGGATGAGCCCGGCCGTGTTGCGCGAGGCCCAGGCGTCAAGGTTCTCCTTCATGGAGCTCACGCCGACCTGCTCAATCTCGGCGGAGAACCAGCGCAGCACCGCATCGAGGTAGCTCTGCTTGACCTTGAAGTCCTTCTCGTCAGCGATGAGGACATGGTTGGCCAGGTGAACGAGCGGCTTGTCCGGGATCTTGTCCGGGTCGAAGCCCTTGAGGTCGCCGTCGTAGCGGTTCAGGGAGTTTTGGATGGCCGACCAGGCCCGGTCCCGCTCCTGGCCCGAGAGCCCCAGGAGCGCGTCATAGCCCTGGTTGGAGGCGTCCGTGGCGCCGTCGGCCAGGATCGCCAGGGTCAGGGCGAGGCTGAGTGGGGAGGCCATCGCCGTCGTCGATGAATCCGCCTTGAGGTAGTGGGTCAGGAGTTTGCTCCCGAGCTGGTCACAGGCGGTGGCGGCCTTGGCGGCCTCGGAGGTGACGTCGGAGAGACTGACCTTCTCCCGGCTGACTTTGGAGGTCAGCTGCGTGCCCGACGCCAGGGAGCAGCCACCCAGCAGCGCCACTGCTGCGGGAACCAGGGCGCCCAGTGCCAGCACCTCGCGGCGGGCCAGGCCGCAGTGCTCGGAGGCGGACAGTCTCACGGAGTCAGGCGGGATCATGACGCCAGATTAGGGAGCCCACCCTGCCCTGTCAGGGCCTTGGCGCGCTTCCGTCGTGGGGAGTCATCCCCGGCCGCCCGCCGGCGGGACCGCTGCGACCCCATCGCCCTCGACCACTCGATCGGCAGAAAACGGCCCCATCACGCCGTGACCGCGGTGACGCGTTCTTCCTGCGGGATCGGCCGCCTCGAAGGCCGGTCAAGAGTAGGCTTCCGACCAAGGTCCCACAACGCCCCGCAGGCCCCGCAGCTCCGACGCCGTGCGCCTGCGCCGCCCCAGGAAGGTCACTCATGGTCGAGTCCGCAGCTCACGTCGAGCACGTCTTCGCCGCCGACGAGCTCTTCTTCTCCACCACGGACTCCCACGGGCGCATCCGCCGCGCCAACTCCACCTTCATGCGCCTGTCCGGCTACCCGCGCGGCGCCCTGGTGGGGCGGGCCCACAACGTGGTGCGGCACGCGGACATGCCCGCCGGCCTGTTCCGCTCCATCTGGGACGCCATCGAGGAGGGCCGGGCCGCCAGCGCCTACATCACCAACCGCTCCTCCGACGACGGCCACTACCGCGTCTTCGCCACCATCGTGCCCTCCGGCTCCGGCTACCTGTCCGTGCGCACCCTGCCGATGCTCACTGACCTGCGCGACGACATCGAGGCCGCCTACGCCCGAGTCCGCGACGTCGAGGAGGCCTCCGCCGCGGCCGGCTCCACCCGCCGGGAGGTGGCCGCCGCCGGGCAGGCCGCCCTCCAGGCCGAGCTGCAGGCCCTGGGCTACGCCGACGCCATCGACTTCACCCGCCGGGTACTGGTCGCCGAGGTCGGCGAGCTGCTCGCCCACGGCGTCGGCATCCCCGACAGCCCGCAGAGCGAGGGCCCCGTGGCCCGCATCCTGGGGCGCCATGGGCCGGATCGAGGCCGAGACCGCCGGGCTGGTCGGCATCCTCCAGGAGGGCCAGCGGCTCGCTGACCTCCTGGGCAAACGGGCCGGCGAGATCGAGGCCCTCTCGACCCGCCTGGGCACCCTGCGCGAGGCCATGCGCGCCGTCGGCACCGACGTCGAGGTCCTGGGCCACGGTGAGCAGGCCGACGACGTCGCAGCGCGCTGCCAGCAGGTCGACGCCCTGGTCCTGGAGTGCTCCGAGCAGCTCCACCCGCTGAGCAGCCAGATCGAGGCGCTGCGCGGCGACCTGGACTCGGTGAGCTTCCGCATCGCCCTGGCCCGCCTGCACAACCTGGCCGCCGGGCTCTTCGCCCTGCAGATCCTCCAGGGTCAGGACGAGGTTGACGCCAACGACGCCGTCGGCAGCCTCAGCGAGCTGTGCTCGGCGCTGAGCGACGGCGCCGACAACCTGACCCAGCGCGTCGGCCTGCTCGACGCGCGCCGCGAGCTGGTGGGTGGTGAGCTGGATGTCGTGGCCGAGGACCTCGGCGTCATCCAGGGCCCGATCCTGGAGGTTCTCGAGGCGGCCGCGGCCGCCGGCGCCGGGCAGGCCGACTCCGTGACCACCGCCCGCACTCTGGCCGAGCAGGGCTTCGGTGAGGCCCGGGACCTGGCCGACCTGGCCGTGCGCCTGCGCGACCTCGAGGTCCCCTTTCGAGGCCGAGGCCATCAACAGCGCCCTGGCCGACGTTCGCGCCGCCCTGGCCGAGCTCGGCTAGCCGGCCGCTGCGCCCGCGAGAGCACGATGAGCCGTCCGCGGGATCGTAGGGTAGGTCGCGCGATCGTACCCTCTACCCCTCGACTGAGAGGCATAAGGTACGACCGCGCGGGGGAAGGTGCTGGCGGTCATCTCCACAGGTCTTCTACAGGGCGCGCGGCGTGGGCGATGGTCGCCGGGAAGAGACTCAGGATCCGGGCGCGCAGTACGTCGAGGTGGGTGAAGTCCGCCCAGATGAAGCGCTCGATGCGCCAGCCCATGCGAGTCAGGGCGTCCTGGCGCTGCTTCTCCCTGCCACAGGTCCTCCGGGGGTCTTGTACTTGATCCGTCCGTCGAACTCCGCCAGTACCCGGTACTCCGGCCAGGCCTCATCGGGGAAGTAGAGGCGGGAGTGGTGGACGTCCGTGATCGCCATCTGAATGCGCGGAGCCGGTAGGCCCAGGGCGCGCACCAACCAGTGCAGCAGCGACTCGCCTGGTGATTCGGTGAAGGCCGAGGCCATGGCAACGACGGCACGTGCACGCCGTGCCCCGGCACGTCGGCCCTGCGCCGTGACGGCGGCTTGGAGCTGATGCCGGGCAGCCTCGACTCGGCGGCTCGACTGGGAGTACTGGTATCGCGATGGACGGGCGATAGCGCGGAGCGCCGACTCGACCACGCACACCGAGTCGTGGGCGGGAAGGTCGAAGGCGCAGTCAACCGCGGTCCGTCCCAAGGTGCTCACAGGCAGGCCCGAGACGGTGGTGATGTCCTTCCGCGGCAGCGTCAGGTGTCGTCGGCGCAGGGATGCAGGGCGCCGCGCTCCTGCAGGGAGGGGGAGCTTCTGGTGAGGATGGTGCGGACTTGAGGGGACGACGACGCTGACGTCCGGCTCACGCTCCCGCAGCCACAGACCGTGAACGAGTGCGGCGGACTCGTGGCTCAGACAGCGCGCGGACTGGACCTGCAGACAGGCGGCGGCGCAGCGGGCCAGGCTGAGGCGCTTGTCGGCCTCCCAACGGGGGAGGTCCTGTGCGCCGATGTCCGCGTAGATGCCGCGAAGGACCCTCACGGGACTACGCATGGCGGCCGGCGGGCCGGCGGACGCCACAACGGGCGGCAGCTGAGGCGGTTCGGGATAGGGCTCCATGTCGCAAGCGTGATATGTGGGCAGATGAGGTGGCCACCGCAGCATCGGAGCCCTGTGGATGCAGCAGGGAACGACAGTGCTGTGGCCACGGGGTGACGGCGTCGTGCTGGCTCGCCCGGATCGTAGGGTAGTCGCGCGGTCGTACCCTTTACCCCTCGACTGAGAGGCATAAGGTACGACCGCGGCGGGTCGGGATTCTCGCGACAGCACTGGGAGAGCCCCGCAGCCCCTGATTCGCGCCACGTCCTAGTCCCGGACCAGCTCCACGAGCACCTCGGCGTGCTCGGTGTGCGGGAACATATCGAACAGGCGCGAGCGCACCACCCGCATCGAGGGCAGGTGCGCCAGGTCCGCCGCCAGCGTGCGCGGGTTGCAGGAGGAGTAGAGCACCCGCTCCACGCCGGAGGCCTCGATCCGAGTGGCCAGCTGCTCCCCGATCCCGCGCCGGGGCGGGTTGACCACGAGCAGGTCCGGCGCTGGGCCCCGCCGGCGCGCTCCCCGGCGGCCGGGTCCAGGACGCGGGCGTCGCCGGCCTCGAAACGCACCAGGGCCGGGTCCAGGCCCATGAGGTCGGCTGCCGCACGCGCCCCGTCAATGGCCGACGCCGAGACCTCCACACCCAGCACCCGACGGCCGGGCGCCGCCAGGGCCAGGGCGAAGCCGCCGACGCCGCAGAACAGGTCCCACACCCGGGCCGGCTCGGCCTCCTCGGCCCAGTCGCGGGCGGTGGCGTAGAGCGCCTCGGCCACGGCCGTGTTGGTCTGGAAGAAGGAACGGGTGGGCAGGTAGAGGGGCAGCTCGACGCTCTCAGCGCGCCGGCCTGCCTGGCCGCCGCCATCCGGTGACGGCAGGCTCAGGCGCATGAGGAGGCGGTCCTCCTCGGTCAGGACGATCTCCTCGGGCCCCTCGATGACGGCCTGGTGGACGCTCTGGATGTTGATGGCGGCCACCGCTAGTTGGGGCAGGCGCCGGTGCAGGTCCGGCACGGCGGCGCGCAGCCGCTCCAGGTAGCGGCGGGAGCGCAGGACGAAGCGCACCATGAGGTCATCGTCGGGCGAGGCGGTCACGAGGACGTACTTGAGCTCGCCGCGGCGCGCGGGCACGTCGTAGGGGCGCAGGCCCAGGTCGGTGACGAGGTCGGCCAGCACCGGCAGGGCCGCCTCGATGGCGGGCACGTGCAGCGGGCAGGCGCGCAGGTCGACGCCGCACCCGGCGCCATCGAGGATCCCCAGGGTGGGGTGTGCGGCGGTCCCGGCCACCGCCATCTTCGCCTTGTTGCGGAAGCCGGTGGGGGCGCTCGCCGCTGGCGCCTGCCACAGGTCGGCCGGGACGTGCTCGGCCAGGAGGGCGGCGACGCGGGACTGCTTGGCGGCCAGCTGGTCGGGTATCGGCAGGGACAGGTGGGGGCAGGAGCGGCAGGTGCCGGCGTCGTGGAGGGCGCAGGACGCCGCGTCTGCTGCGGTCACCGACATGTCCCCTCCCGGTGGTGCGCTCGTGGCCGGCCGTGGGTGGGGCCGCGACAGGCGCGGCCGGGCCCCGGACGGCTGCGGGCGATGAGTGGAGCCGCTTGTCGGACTCGAACCGACGACCTGCTGTTTACAAGACAGCTGCTCTACCAACTGAGCTAAAGCGGCGCGCGGCCGGTCAGGCGGCCGCAGGTGCGTGGGACAGTCTGACACAGACCGCCCCTGCGGCGGGAAACCGGGGAGACGGTACTGCGTCCGTCGCCGCCCGGGCCTGTGAGTGCTGGGAGGAGCCTGTGCGGGGCCGCGCCGCCCCTGGGGCGGGCCCCAGCGCGGGATCAGCCTTGCTGAGTCGGCTGAGGGCTGGGCTGCGCCGTCGGCGTGGAGCCGGTGACGAGCTCGGTCAAGGAGGTCGGAGTCTGGAGCTTGTTCAGGTCGACCTTCTCGCCCTTGAAGAAGACGGTGGGGGTGCCCTCCAGCTCCCGGGCCTTGAAGGCCTCGTCGCCGAGCTTGACCCACTTGCCGTACTTGTCGGCGTCGACGGCGGACTTGAACTTGGCGGAGACCTCCTTGGGGACGTTCACCTTGGTGGCGGCGGCCACCAGGCCCTCCACCGTCATGTTGCTCTGGTTCTTGGTCTGAATGGCCTGGGAGAAGATCTCGAAGGCCGCGTTGTGGAAGCTCAGGGACTGGGCCGGGGCCTCATCGAGCACCACGCCCATCGCGTTCATGACGACGCTGGTCCACTCCTGCTGGAGGAGCTTGCAGGGGTGGAGGGCCAGGGTGATCTTCTTGTCGCTCAGGAGCTGGTTGATCTCCTGGGTGTGGAGGCCCTCGAACTGGGCGCAGTGAGAGCAGGAGTAGTCGAAGTAGATGTCGAGGACGGGCGCCGAGGCGGCGACGGTGTCGAGAGCGGCGCCCTCGCCGTAGGTCCAGGAGGCGTCGGAGAGAACCTGCTTGGGGATGCCGCCCTGGTTCGCCTTCGCGGTGGCCAGGCCCTCGCTCGGAGCGGGGAACTTCGAGCTCTTGGGGTTCTTCTTGGCGTCGACGCCGAGGTAGACCAGATAGCCGAGCCCTCCGACCACGCTCGCGCCCGCAGCCCCGATGAAGCTGCGGCGGGCAATGGTGTTGCGGCGCGCGCGACGGGCCTCGGCCTCGCGCAGCTCCTTGGCCTTGAGGCGCGCGGCCTCACGGCGCTGGGCCTTGGTCTGGCGGGGCTGGTTACTGGACACGCGGTGCTCCTTGTGATGCGGTGACGAGCGGACGACCAAAAAGACGAATGGTCAATGAGTGACTGCTGTCGTGACGACATTCTGCCCGACGATCCTGGAGGAAACCACGCCTGGTGTCTGCCGGTGGCGGATTGTGACGCATCGGTCGTCATTGTCCCGGTGCGTGCAGCCGGGGTCGGGCAGAATCAGGGGAAATCAGACCGAGCGGTCCGAGAAGGACCGGGTGGGGGGATCATGACCATGATGGATGACCGATGGACGGACCTATGGGCGGCCAGATGGAGGAGCAGATGGTCCTGCTCCAGAACATGTCGACTGACTGGGGAAACTGGATGCAGTCCGTGGGTGCCCAGGAGGTCATGGTAGAGGTCGAGGGGGTGGGGACTCGCGCCGCCGTGACGAGTCGCGTGCTCAGACCCCGCGGCCTTCTGCGCCGCGCCCAGTGGGCCAAGAACGAGATGCCCGTTGAGCTGGTCCGCGACGCCGTACGCCTGCGGGTGCTCATGGCCCACCCCCGTGGTGGAACCTGGACCTGGGCGCTGCTGTCCATGAAGAGCAGCGAGGGATACAAGCTCATCTCCGACTTCGACTACGACCGCGAGCCGGTCCTCGACCCGCCCTACACGGCGGAGGACTGCGCCAAGGAGCTGGAGGTCTTCCCCCGCGACCCCGGTGCGATCCCCGACTGGATGAAGATCGGGGTCTGAAGGCAGAAGAACTGGCTCGGAGGGATGCAGCAGGGGCAAAAGGTTCGCGGCTGCATCAAGACGTGTAAAAGCGAGAGGTAGGGGATGAGCTGATGTCAATCGTGTCTGGAGCTGACGACATTTCTGTTTTCTCGAAGTTCCAGGACCTTGTTCGTGGTTGGTTGCCTGAAACTGGTGCCGCAAGAGTTGATATCGAGTACAACGTCATTGCCTTGACTGGTGATGTTATGACCTGGATTATGGTTGATGGTGAGCGAAAATCGGTCCATCTGCCGAGTGATCTAAGTTTCACAATGTACGATATTCGTCCGGCTCAGGCGGATCCGCATCGGGGTGCGTGGTTGTACTCGCATTTTTGGATGGAGGCCTCCGATGGGGTGCTGCATCAGGAGTGCGATTGGATGCGTGAGCCAGTGATTGATGATGATGAGCCAGTGATGGATGGAGATGCTGCTCTTGAGCTGGACTACTTTCCTCGGGATCCGGAGTGGATTCCGGAGTGGATGGCAACCAAGGCTGCTGCGCATCAGAAGGTGAGGGAAGCTCGGGCACGTCGTCGTCAGCGTGACCGTGAGCGGCGGGCTAAGAAGAAGGCTGAGGCTGCCCAGGCTGAGGGGACGTCTGGTTCAGACGGTCCCGGCAGGTGAGTAGGAGGGTTCTAGTGTGAGTGGTGGTGTGTCGGTGGGGGCTGGTGGGTCGTCTGGTGGTTGGTCGCCGCTTCAGGCGGGGGCGGGTCTGGGATCCCGGCGCGTGGGTCGGCGTCTCCCGGCTACGTGGAACGTGGGTCGTCGGGTGCTGGTGCCTGATTGCGTAACCCGTTGCCGAATGCGACGTATACGGTGGGTGGGCGGTTCCATTACACGACTGATGGTTGGGCGCGGACGGTGCGCTTGGAGGTCGACAGGCTTGACAAGATCGGTGAGGCGTTCCGGTCGAGGTCTGGTTACATCCAGTCCAAGGTAAACAAGTACGGTAGTGAACTTGCCGCTGACATTGATCAGCGGTATGAGGGTGGACACATTGTGGGTCACCAGTTCGGTGGGCCGCCGGAGGAGATCAATATGGTGGCGATGCTTGAGGAGGTGAACCAGACGCGTGTCGGGAAGGAGTCGAACTCGTGCCTGCTACTCGAGCGAAAGTTCGCAGCTAAACCAGAGAACTACAACAATCTCGTGATGGAATTCAAGTATTCGAATCCAGCAGACCCCGCCAAAATGACCAATAGTGAGAGAGTGTCGACTAGATTTGAAGCAACTTGGACCGACGCTAACGGAATCCCTGACCGCAAACGCTTTGAAAATACTCCTAGATAATGAAATGAGGAGACCGTGGAAACCCAAAGTGTTGAAGCAGTGAAGCTGCTTTCACGTATCGAAAAATCTTTACGGGAGTTGATTGATGAGGCCGGGGGTAGTCGTGTTGACTTGGAGTCAAACTCAATCGCGCTCGCCGGGAGAGAACTATGTTGGGTAACAGTTGACGATCAGCGTTCTCTCGTACGTCATTCTAGTGCTCTCAGTTTCGATGTGGGTGATCTCCGTCGGGTTCACGCGGATCTGCATCGGGGTGCGTGGTTGTGGTCGCATTTTTGGATGGAGGCTGCTGAGGGGGTGCTGCATCAGGAGTGCGACTGGATGCGTGAGCCGGTGATTGATAATGATGAGCCGGTGATGGATGGAGATGCTGCTCTTGAGCTGGATCAGTTTCCTCGGGATCCGGAGTGGATGGCAACCAAGGCTGCCGCGTATCACAAGGAGGCTGAGAGGCGGGAACGCCGTCGCCAGCGCGACCGTGAGCGGCGGGCTAAGAAGAAGGCTGAGGCTGCCCAGGCTGAGGGGACGTCTGGTTCAGACGGTCCGGCAGGTGAGTAGGAGGGCTTTAGTGTGAGTGGTGGTGTGTCGGTGGGGGCTGGTGGGTCGTCTGGTGGTTGGTCGCCGCTTCAGGCGGGGGTGGGTCTGGACCCGGCGCGTGGGTCGGCGTCTCCCGGCTACGTGGAACGTGGGTCGTCGGGTGCGGACGCCTGGTTCGCGGGGTTGTTGGTGTTGGTCGCAGTGCCGGGCGTGAACTTGGTGCTGGGACCGGTGGCGATGATGGTTGCTGGTCTGCGTGGCGGCAGTCGCCGTGCGGAGCCCGGGGAGGAGCAATGGTCGTCGGGCGGCCAGCTGGGGATTGACCTTCCTCCTGGGGGAAGCGTTGCTGATCGGGACTCAGCTCTATATCGGGAAGGTGGTATCCGGGCCTGGGGAGCGTGTGACGCTGTTTCCATGGGGCTTGCCGGCAGTGTTCGCTCTCATACTGATGGTGTCTCACTTCGTGGTGTGCATCGCCCAGGGGGTCAGGGCGCATCGGGGCGGAGTCACCCGTTTCGGAGGGATCCCCTTCTTCCACTGACCGTGAGGTGTGGATGGGTGGTTCCACTACACGACCGATGGCTGGGCGCGGACGGTGCGCTTGGAGGTCGACAGGCTTGACAAGGTCGGTGAGGCGTTCCGGTCGAGGTCTGGTTACATCCAGTCCAGGGTGAACAAGTACGGTAGTGATTTGACGGACCAGCACCACAGGAAGTATGTGGGTGGGCATATTGTGGGTCACCAGTTTGGTGGGCCGCCGGAGGAGATCAATATGGTGGCGATGCTTGAGGAGGTCAACAAGAATCCGAGCCGCGGCACAATGGAGTCGTACAAGAACTTCGAGCAGGAAGTGACGGCTAACCCGGACGGATTCAATAACTTGGTTCTCGACTTTAAGTACCCAGACCCCGTTGACCCCACGAAGCTCACCAAAACAGAACGAGTCCCAACTAAATTCTGGGCGAATTTGGAGGGATGCTGCAGGCGGAGTGGACTCTAGGCGGTTCGAGAATCTTCCCTAGTATTCCAAGGAGAGGAAGGGTGAGATAGGTGGTAGAATTGTGGGATAGTGACAGTAATCCGGTGGTCTTGAAGTGTGAGGTGTTGCTGCGTGACTGGCTGACTGAGGAGGGGGCGGATAGGGTAGATATCGATTATCAGGTGATTCATCGAGTTGCCCGCGTCAGGGCCTGGTTGACACAGGATGGGGAGCGGAATTCAGTGTATTTTCCTCCTGAAATTGGTTTCGAGTTGGATGATATTCGTCCGTCTCAGGTGGATCCGCGTCGGGGTGCGTGGTTGTACTCGCATTTGGATGGAGGCTGCTGAGGGGGTTCTGCATCAGGAGGCGGACTGGATGCGTGAGCCGGTCATTAGCGCCCGGCCGATTGGTGGTGCGGATGCGGTTGTTGAACTGGAACGTTATCCGCGGGACCCGGAGTGGATTCCGGAATGGATGGCAGCCAAGATAGCGGCGTATCGCGAGGAGGAGGCCCGGGAGCGCCAGGAGGCCGGCACTGAGTCCGCCCAGGCTGAAGGCAATGGCGATGATGAGCCGAGTTCGGATAGAGTCGGCCGCTCTGATATTGAGTGAGCAGGGAGTTACGTGAGCGAGATGCGGGAGACTGAGGCCTTAGCGTCCTCTGGTGGTTACTACACGATGCAGGAATCGGCGCCGGAGGTCGATCCCGCCAGACGATCCGTGACAGGCTACGGGACCTTTCCTGCGCCTGGGGCTCCGGGTGCGTCGGCCCCCGGGATGGTGCCTGTGCCGATGATGGCTCCGATACCCGTCAAGGTACGTGCCCCATCCGGTGCTGAGGCGTGGGGTGCGGGACTGTTCGGGCTGCTGGTGTTTCTGCCGGGGGTCAACGTGCTACTGGCCGCGATCGCGATGATCGTGATCGGCCTGTGGAACAAGAAGGACCTGCGGGAACCGGCCCGGACGAATCGCCGCCTGGCGGCGAGCTGGGGACTGACGCTGCTGCTGGTCGAGGTGGCCCTCATAGCGATCCAGATTGCCGTGTTCAGCATCGCGGGTCGCTACCTGGATTCGGTGCCCTTCATGCCCTGGCCCTCCCGATCACGATGGCGCTGGTCATGGTTGGGGTCCACGTACTGGTGTGCTCCATCCAAGCGATCCGGGCCCACCGCGGCACGACCCTCCGCTTCGGAGGCTTCCCCTTCTTCCGCTGACCGGGCCCGCTCCGAAGCTGGCATCGATCCAGCGCCACCGGACACCGGAGGCGGAAGCCGTCGGACACCACGCGTCCGCCGCCGGAGCGGCATCTCAGTTCCCGTACGGGCTCATCCTCGGAATCGGCATCAGCCCGGCAAAGGACAGAATCAATATCACGGCCCCAATGCCCATCATGGCCACGACCAGGTTCCTTCTACCGTTGTCACTGGGGGTGAAGGAATTGAGGATATGTGCGCCACCGCGTCGAGTCGCCGCCCCCCACGGCACCAGCCACAGGACCAGAAGGTGTAGGGCGACCCCCAAGAAAAAGACGGTGTAGAAGCGGACAGGCAGCGGGATCGACCCAAAAGCCACGGAGTCTTTCTCCCCGAAATCTGACCAGAAAATGGTCCTCAGGAAGAGGAACGACGTTCCCGCAGCCAGAAGAAAAGCGAAGCCGGCAGATATCGCCGAACGCACCAGGTACCACGGGGTCATCGCCCACATGCGGGAGTTGTCCGACGGTGAGGTGCCGCCCCGCTGGAGTCGGTTCCACCGCCGAGCGTCCTGGGCTCGGCCCACAGCACCGGCCAGCACCGTCAGAATCCCCCCGATGATCGCCATCCAAACCGGTCTGAACATCCCGATCGAGGACAGCATGAACAACAGGGCCAGCATCGCCATCGGGCGACGCATCGGCTCCTTCGCCCACTGGGGCAGTTCCCCTGGACGTCTGGGGGAGCCGAACCGGCGCACCTGTGCCCAGGGGGGCGCCGGCTGCCATCGGTCCTGTCATCGCTCCCGCCGACGGCGCAGCCGTCGGAGCGGCGACGGCCTGGGAGTAGCCGGGCTGATACGCCGTCGGATGCTGGCCGGAGTAGGGGAACATCGGCACCTGTCCCGACAGCGCCGGCCGCGGGTACGCCCCTGAGGAGGCTGCAGGCGCAGGAGCGCCCACGCCGTACTGCATCGACTGCGCTCCCCGTGAGGGCATGGCCGAACTGTTCTGGTACCACTGGCGCGGCGGGATGGCCGGAGGGGGCTGGGTGGAAGCGCCGGAGGGAGCCGACGGCGCCGAGTAACCGTATCCGCCCTCCGCACCGGAAGCCGCGGAGACGGGACTGCCGTATGAGGCCGGGGACGCCGAGGTCGCACTGCGAGCATCGCGAGGCGAGCCCGGGGTCGAGCCGTAACCAGGAACGAAAGTGCTAGTGGTCCGCTCCAGCTCACTGGACTCCGGCTCCTCGTCCTCGGGCCCCAGGAGCCGGTCGACCGCCTCCTGCCCGGTCCCTCCCTCGGCGATCTCATCGAGCACCTCCAGCAGGCCGTCCGGGCCCAGACGGTTCTCCGCCTCAGGGGCGAGAGCCGCCGTGAACGCCCGCGCCAGCGCCGGGTTCTCCTCCTCCAGGTTGCCCAGCTCCGGTGTGCCCGCGTAGACGCGCCGGAAGACCACCTGCCAGGCGCCCAAACCGAAGGGCGCCAGCCCTGTGACAGTGAACAGGAGCACGCCCGCGCAGGCGTACCAGTCGACGTCGGCATTCGGCTCCCCGCCGTCGAGCATCTCCGGGGGGGATGAACCCCGGCGTACCCGTGACCTGGCCGGTCTGCGTGAGCCGGACGTCGTCGGCCACCTGGGCGATACCGAAGTCGATGAGAACCGGCCCCTGTGCGCCGAGCATGACGTTGGAGGGCTTGAGGTCGCGGTGGATGACGCCGGCGGCGTGCACCGCGCGCAGGGAGTCGACCAGCCCGTGGGCCAGGTCGGCCAGGTCGCGGGCGTCAGTGGTCAGGTCGTAGACGCCCTCGTGCTCCACCTCGTGCTGCAGGGTGGGGCCCTCGATGAGCTCGGTGATGACGAAGGTGATGCCCTGGGAGCCGTCCCCGGTCTCGATGTCCAGGATGCGCGCCACGCGCGTGTCCCTCACCCGGGCCAGGACGCTGGCCTCCCGGTCCAGACGGCGCCGAGCGGTGGGGTCCGCGGCGATCTGCGGGTGGAGGATCTTCATGGCCACGTGGCGCCCACCCTCATCGGTGGCCTCCCACACCACGCCCATGCCTCCGGCGCCCAGGCGACGCAGAAGTCGGTATCCCCCCACTGAGGTGCCGGCGCGCAGCTTGCTCAGGGTGACCGGCTCGCCCGGGTGCGCGTCGAAGTTCTGCGTCATGGCCCCCACAGTACCGGGCCGGATTCGCTCGTGGGCGCCCCGACGCTGTGGGGCTCTTCGCCCGACTGTGGGCCATGTCGCGGGAGTAAAGCCAGTGATAGAGCCGCATTGTGGGTATCGGGCCGGGCGGTGTCCGACGACGGGGATGGGGAGGTCTCCACCGGCCGCCATCGCCGTCGAAGACCGCCCTGACTGATTGCTGTGAATCGCTGGTCAAAGTGGGGAACCTGTGTCAAGATGAGCCCGTCCGCGGTCGAACGGCTGACCGCGGCACGTGTCAATGCGGACACGCATCGGCACCTTTCACGACGGATCGTCCGGCACGTACCTGCCGGTGAAGGGATAGCACTACTCATGGCAACTGTGACTTTCGAGAACGCCACACGTATTTACCCGGGCAATGACCGCCCCAGTGTTGACGCTCTCAACCTCGAGATCGCCGATGGCGAGTTCCTCGTGCTCGTTGGCCCCTCCGGCTGCGGTAAGTCCACCTCCCTGCGCATGCTTGCGGGCCTGGAGGACGTCAACGCCGGTCGCATCCTCATCGGTGACCGCGACGTCACCGACGTTCAGCCCAAGGACCGTGACATCGCCATGGTCTTCCAGAACTACGCGCTCTACCCGCACATGACCGTGCACGACAACATGGGCTTCGCCCTCAAGATCGCCGGCACCCCCAAGGCCGAGATCGACAAGCGCGTGCGCGAGGCCGCCAAGATCCTCGGTCTGACCGAGTACCTGGACCGCAAGCCCAAGGCCCTCTCCGGTGGTCAGCGTCAGCGTGTGGCCATGGGCCGCGCCATCGTGCGTAAGCCCAAGGTCTTCCTCATGGACGAGCCGCTGTCCAACCTGGACGCCAAGCTCCGTGTGCAGACCCGCACCCAGATCGCCTCGCTCCAGCGCTCGCTGGGCGTCACCACGGTCTACGTCACCCACGACCAGACCGAGGCCCTCACCATGGGTGACCGCATCGCGGTCCTCAAGGACGGCGTGCTCCAGCAGGTCGGCACCCCGCGCGAGATGTACGACCACCCCGCCAACGAGTTCGTCGCCGGCTTCATCGGCTCGCCGGCCATGAACCTGGGGCAGTTCACGGTCAAGGGGGACGTCGCCACCGTCGGCGCCGCCAAGATCCAGCTGTCCAAGGCGACCCTGGACGCCATCACTCCCCGAGGACGGCGGCAAGGTGACCATCGGGTTCCGCCCCGAGTCGCTCGACGTCGTCTCCGCCCAGGACGAGCACTCCATCCCGGTGCGCCTGTCCTTCGTGGAGGAGCTGGGCTCCGACGCCTACATCTACGGTGAGCTCGTCGGCGCCGAGGAGTCCGAGGCCAAGCTCGGCTCCGGTGAGGACTCCAGCCAGATCATCGTGCGCGTGCCTCCGCGCACGGCCCCCGAGCCGGGTGAGACCGTCTACGTGCGGATCCGCCCCGGTCAGGAGCACATCTTCTCCGCCTCCACCGGCAAGCGTCTGCCCGCCTGAGGATGCTGAGCACGACGGCGCCGTTCCCCTTCCCTGGGGGCGGCGCCGTCGTCGCGCTCACCGCGAGGGCAGGTGGCCCACGCCGCCCGGCGGAGGAGTTCAGCGGCCGGCACTGTCAGAAGTGTGGTCGGCGGCTCATGTCTTGGAAAGCAAATTGGGTTCTGGCCTGAAAGAATGACCCTATGTCCCAGTCCATGAAGATCACGGCGGCGACCATTGATCCGGCGCTGCTCGACCTCCCCCTGGGAGACGCCGCTGGAGGAGTGGCCCACCGAGGTCCTCGCCGCGCTGCCCCGTGGTCTGTCCCGCCACATCGTGCGTTTCGTCAACCTCTCTGAGCGCGTCATCGCGGTCAAGGAGATCGGCGAGTCCGTGGCCCACCGCGAGTACGAGCTCCTGCGCGACCTGCTGCGCCTGGGGGCGCCCTGCGTGCATCCGACGGCGGTTATCACCGGCCGCACCAGCGTCACCGGTGAGGAGCTCAACTCGGTGCTCGTCACTGAGCACCTGTCCTACTCCCTGCCCTACCGGGCGCTGTTCAGCCAGTACATGCGGCCTGAGACCGCCACCCGACTCATCGACGCGCTTGCCGTGCTGCTGGTGCGCCTGCACCTGCTGGGCTTCTACTGGGGGGACGTGTCCCTGTCCAACACGCTCTTCCGCCGCGACGCCGGGGCCTTCGCCGCCTACCTGGTGGACGCCGAGACCGGGGAGCTCTACCCCGAGGGGCTCACGGACGGAAAGCGCCTCTACGACATCGACGTGGCCCGCACCAACATCATCGGCGAGCTCATGGACCTCCAGGCCGGCGCCCTGCTGGAGCCGACCGTGGACACCATTGAGGTGGGGGACCGGATCGTCAGCCGCTACACCGAGCTGTGGGACGTGCTCACTGCCAAGGAGTCCTTCTCCATGGATGAGCGCTGGCGTCTGCGCCGCCGGGTCGAGAAGCTCAACGAGATGGGCTACGACGTCGCCGAGCTCGCCATGAACACCGACTCCGACGGCAACCACATCACCATTCAGCCCAAGGTCGTTGACGCCGGCCACTACCACCGTCAGGTGATGCGACTGACCGGCCTGGACGTCCAGGAGCGTCAGGGCCAGCGCATGCTCAACGACCTGGAGGCCTACCGGGCCATCACCGGCCGCAGCGAGGACCCCATCGAGCTGGTGGCCCACTCCTGGCTGGCGGAGGTCTTCGAGCCCACCATTCACTCCGTCCCCGTCGAGATGCGCCGCAAGCTGGAGCCCGCGGAGATCTTCCACGAGATTCTCGAGCACCGCTGGTACATGTCCGAGGCCCAGGACCGCTACGTCACCACCCAGGAGGCGGTGGAGGACTATGTGGCCACGGTGCTGCCCCAGCACCGCGACGAGCGGGCCTACCTGGGGGTCGGGGACACCCAGGAGATGGAGGCGATCGTCGTCGACGACGCCGATGAGCCGATGCCTGAGGATGACGCCGAGTTCGCCGCCCGCGACGAGCAGACCCTGGCCGACTACACTGCCAACCCCTATGGCTTCACCGCCGGCATGAAGTTCAAGGGGGAGTAAGGCTCGCTGAGCAGACCGGGCGGTGCGCCGTCCTTGGCACCCGGTGATGCCCGGCCGATTGGTAGTCTGGCCTCGATCAGCTGAGGCGATGAGAAGGGCCGTGACGGGGATATGAGCCAGAATGTGCCCGCATTCCAGGCCCTGCCCGGGGCCACGCCGGACAACAGCGCCTTCATCGACCTGTACTTCGACCCGTCCGTCTCACTGCCGGGAAGGAGCACCGTGTCCATCACGATCAACGGCTGGTCGATGCGCTTGTCCGCGGGCCAGTTCGTGAGGGTCGCGGTGCCGCCGGGGCCGGTGAGCGTCGTCGTTGACCACTACGCGGCCTTCCTCAGTCCCAAGCCGCGCCTTGAGTTCGTCATGCAACCCGGCCAGGTGGTCCCGGTGTTCTACCGCGCCTCGATCCTGAACGGCGACCCGGGGGCGCTGAGCATAGGAAAGCACCACGGCATGTCCCGAACCGAGAAGGGATCGCTGATCTTCGTGCTGGTGGTGCTGTTGTCTATTCTCATCACTGGCGCAACAGTCGTGGTGCCGCTCTTGATCTTCTTGAACTCGGGGATGCCTGAGTAGTCCGTCGGCGCACCTGCGGCTTACCGGTGCGCCTTACGGGCGGGGACATTGCGCGCGTCCTAGCCGGCGTTGCGTATCGAGTGAAGACTGAGGGAGAGCTGGGATGAGTGCGTACAGTCAAGGTTTTCAGGCCCTACCCGGGGCCACGCCGGACAACAGCGCCTTCATCGACCTGTACTTCGACCCGTCCGTCACATTGCTGGGTAAGAGCACCGTGTCCATCACGATCAACGGCTGGACGATGCGCTTGTCCGTGGGCCAGTCCGTGAGGGTCGCGGTGCCGCCGGGACCGGTGAGTGTCGTCTCCTACTGTTTCGCGGCCTTCCTCAGTCCCAAGCCGCGCCTTGAGTTCGTCGTCCAGCCCGGCCAGGTGGTCCCGGTGTTCTACCGCGCCTCGATCCTGAACGGCGACCCGGGGGTGCTGAGCATAGGAAAGCATCGCGGCATGTCCCGAACCGAGAAGGGGTCGCTGACCTTCGTGCTGGTGGTGCTGTTGTGTATTCTCGTCATTGGCGCGACTGCCGTGGTGCCGTTGCTGATCCTCTTGAACTCGGGGATGCCCGAGTAGTCCGTCGGCGCACCTACGGCTTACCGGTGCGCCTTACGGGCGGGGACATTGCGCGCGGTCGGGTGCATTCCGTCCCCGGGGGGGACACCCCACGCGTCCGGGGACAGGATTCCGGTCCCCGACGGCGTCGAAGGTCCCCGGCCGTAGAGAAATGTCCCCGGACGCGTGGAAGGCCCCCGGTGGGTGGTGCCAGATGTCCCCGGCGGCGGGTCCTCAGGCGCCGAGCTCCTCGGCGACCAGGGCCATCTCCTCGTCGGCGCGGCGGCGCAGCTCGCGGTGACGCGTCCAGGAGGCCAGCGAGACCTCGGTGATGGCGTCCACCAGCAGGAAGGCCCCCACGGCCGCCATCCCGCCCGGGATGCTGCCGGTCGAGCGACGACGGCGCACGGCGGCCCCCACGAGGGCCCCGCCCAGACCCGCCTCGAGCAGCGCGGCGCCCCGCACCGCCCACGGCTTGTCCGTCACCGTGCGCACGTAGCCCTGCCAGAAGGCCGAGCCCGGGGTGGAGGGGTCGGCCAGCAGCAGGCCCACGCTGCGGCCCACCGCGTTGGACAGCCCGCGCGGCTCGTGCACGACGACGCCGGGAACCTCCACCGGCGCCAGGCGGCCGGTGAGGACCTCCAGCACCCAGTCGGGCAGACCCAGGGCCTCAAGCATGGCGGCGAATCCGTCAATGCCGGGCTTGACGATGGCGGCGGCCGCGGCCTCCAGGTCCGCGCCCGGGACAGCGGCGACGATCCCCGACGCATCGGTCAGGTCCGCCAGCAGCTCATCCACCAGGGACCTCAGGGCCGGGCCGGGCTCCTTGACCCCGCCCCACACGTAGCGCGACGTCATGCCCCAGGAGAAGACGGCGTCGTCGTCGGGGTCCCCGGTGGGGATGGCGCGGATGGACATGTCCTCGGAGTCGGAGGTCAGCACCAGGGCCGGCAGGGACTCCTCGTCCCAGCCGAAGGTTCCCAGCTCCGTGCCCTCACCGGAGTACATGACGATGCGGCGGTCCAGGCTCGGCGTCGAGGCCACCGCCAGGGGCCGCTCCAGCAGGGTGGCCTGCAGCGGCACCATGTAGGCGCTCATCGGGGAGATCACCACGGTGCGGGCACTGGCCGAGCCGTGGTGGGAGATCGAGGGCAGCTCGACGTCGTCGGGCAGGGCGTTGAAGGTCGCCGGGCCCACGGCGACGTCGGCCGTGAACTGCCGGGCCAGGGACTCCACGAGCTCACTGACGCTCGGGCCGGGCACAACGCCCCCGCGCGAGGGCGGCGTCACCGCGACCCGGCCCTCGACGTCGGTCATGAGGGTCAGGCTCAGCAGGTGGGTGGTGGCCGGGAACCACTCCAGGCGCACGACCACCCCGCGCTCGGCGAAGGCGTCGGCGACCGCCTCCGGCGTCGTGCCCGGCGCGATGAGCACGCCGTCGGTGCGGTTCCAGCGCTGCGAAGCGTCCTGGGCCATGGGGACCTCCTGTGGATCGGATGCGGCCCATTGTGTCAGCAACGGGGCCGTCATGGGGAAGTGTAAACCGGGCGCATTTCCTGCCGGGGCGGCCGGAACCGTCGGATCCGGTGGATCGGCCGGCTTGACCGGCGCAGTCGGGGGACGGCCGGCCCTGAGCGGCGAGGGTCAGCTGCCGGCGCCGGCGGCCCGACGCCGCAGGCGGTCGACCTCGTAGAGGCTGATACCCCGTGGCCACGGCCGCGTTGAGGGACTCCACGCTGCGGCTGATCGGCACCGAGGCCAGCACGTCGCAGGTCTCGCGCACCAGGCGGGACAGGCCCGCGCCCTCCGCGCCGGTGACCAGCACCAGGGGTGAGTCGGCCAGGGTGAGGTCCTCGACGACCGTGCTGCCCGAGCCATCCAGGCCGACGACGAAGCAGCCCTCCTTCTTCAGCTGCTCCAGGGTGCGCACGAGATTCGTCTCGCGGGCCACGCGCACCCGGGCGGCGGCACCGGCCGACACCTTCCACACGGTGGCATTGACGCCCACCGAGCGGCGCTCGGGGATGATGACGCCGTCGGCCCCGAAGGCCCCGGCGCTGCGCAGGACCGCGCCCAGGTTGTGGGGGTCGGTCACCTGGTCCAGGGCCACGAGCAGCGGCGTGCGGCCCAGGGCGCGGGCGCGCTCCAGCAGGTCGCGGGCGGTGGTGTACTCGTAGGCGGGCACCTCGATGGCGACGCCCTGGTGGGTGGCGGAGTCGGTCAGGGCGTCCAGGTCCAGCTTGGTGGTCTCCAGCACCGGGGCGCCCAGCAGGGCGGCGCGGCGCACCACGGCGCCCAGGCGCTCGTCGGACTGGGCGGAGACCGCCATGAAGACCCGGGTGATGGGCACCGAGGCGTAGGCGGCCTCGGCCACCGCGTTGCGCCCGCACAGGATCTCGTGGCCCTCGGGCACGTCGAAGCGGCGCTTGATCTTCTCCAGCTGCTTGGCGCGGGTGGGCTGGGCGGCCCGGGACTCGGCGCGGGCCTTCGCCCGGGCCTTGGGGTGGCCGACGCGGTTCTCCGCGCGCGGGGTGGGGCCCTTGCCCTCCAGGCCCTTGCGGCGCTGGCCGCCCGAGCCCTTCGTGGGGCCCTTCTTCGAGCCGGGGCGGCGCTTGGCGCCGGGGTACTGCTCGTTGCCGGGCATCCGGCCTCCTGTTCGTGACGGTACGAGTTGATGCGAAAGAGTCTGCGAAAGAGTCGTAGGTGGTGGGCGGGCCGCTCAGGCCAGGTGCCAGCGGGCGCCCGAGGGGGAGTCCTCGACGACGACGCCGGCCCCGGTCAGCTTGTCGCGCAGGGCGTCGGCGCGCGCCCAGTCCTTGGCGGCGCGGGCCTGGGCCCGCTCGTCGAGGTCGTGGCGGATGAGACGGTCGAGGGCCTCCATGGCGGCGCCGCCCTGGGAGGAGCCGGCGCCGTCGAGCACCCGGGCGCGCCAGGGCTCGGCCAGCGGGTCCAGGCCCAGGACGTCGAGCTGGGAGCGCAGGTCCAGGGCGAGGCCGGTCACCGAGGCGCACAGGTCGTCGTCGGCCCCCTGGCCGCCGCTCGGGGCGGCCTGGGTGAGGGCCACGTTGAGGGCCTTTGAGGGTGGCGTGGACGACCGCCATGGCGCCGGCCAGGTTGAGGTCCTCATCCATGGCGGCGGTGAACTCGGCCGGCAGGGTCCGGGCGCGCACCTGCTCGGCGGGGGCGTCGACGGGGTTGGCGTCCTCGCCGTCGCAGAACTCGTAGGCCCGCAGGATCGCGCCGGACAGTCGCTCCCACAGGGCGGCGGCGTCGGCCAGGGTCTCCTCGGAGAACTCCACGGTGGAGCGGTGGTGGACGGTGCCCAGGGCCAGGCGCAGCACGGCGGCGTCGTAGCGCTTGAGCAGCTCGGCCACCACCAGGGAGTTGCCCAGCGACTTGCTCATCTTCTCGCCCTTGATGGTCACCCAGGCGTTGTGGACCCAGTGGCGCGCGAAGCCCCAGCCGGCGCCGTGGGACTGGGCCTGCTCGTTCTCGTGGTGCGGGAAGCGCAGGTCGATGCCGCCGCCGTGGATGTCGAAGGTCTCGCCCAGGTAGCGGCGCGACATGGCCGAGCACTCCAGGTGCCAGCCGGGCCGGCCCCGGCCCCAGGGGGCGTCCCAGGCGGCGTCGGCCGGCTCGGTGGGCTTGGCGGCCTTCCACAGGGCGAAGTCGCGTGGGTCGCGCTTGTCGGCCTCGACGTCGTCATCGAGCTGGGACTCGTCCTCGGTGGTGGCTAGGTCCTCCAGTCGCTGGTTGGTGAGGGAGCCGTAGCCGGGCAGGGAGCGCACGTCGTAGTAGACGTTGCCGGACTCTCCGACGTAGGCGTGGCCGGCGTCCAGCAGGCGCTGGACCAGGTCGACCATCTCGGGGATGTGGCCGGTGGCGCGCGGCTCGTAGGTGGGGGCGTCCACGCCCAGGGCACGGTAGGCGGCGTCGAACTCCCGCTCGAAGCGCTGGGCCCAGGCCCACCACGGCACCGGCGGCTCGGCGGCGGCGGACTTGCTGAGGATCTTGTCGTCAATGTCGGTGACGTTGCGGATGAGGCGGACCTCCTGGCCGCAGCGCTCGAGCCAGCGGCGCAGGACGTCGAAGGCGATGCCGCTGCGCATGTGGCCGATATGGGGCGAGCCCTGGACGGTGGCACCACACAGGTAGATCGTCACCAGGCCGGGGGTGGCCGTGGGGGCCAGCGGCACGATCGCGCGGGCGGCGGAGTCGTACAGGCGCAGGGCTGGCTCGCCCGCTCGGGCGGCGGAGTCGGCGGGGCCCGCGGACTCAGGGGACTCAGTGGGGGTGATGCTCACAGGCACAGGCTACCTGGCCGCCCGCCACCGGTGTCTACCAGGACCAGGACTTTTTCCCGAGGTGCCCGACGTCGCGGTCGTACCTTATGCCTCGCAGTCGAGGGTTCAGGGTACGACCTCGAGGGCTAACCCACGACCGGGCGAACGGCGTCGGGGACCGGGTAGACCAGGGCGGTGGCGACGGCGAGCAGGCCCTCGGTGCGGCCCAGGAAACCCAGGTGGTCGGTGGTGGTGGCGCAGAAGGAGACCCGGGCGGAGGCGGCCTCGGACAGTGCCCGGGATGCCTCGGCGGAGCGGGCGGCCACGCGCGGGCGCTCGCCCACGAGCTGGACGGCGATGTTGCCGATCTCGAAGCCGGCCTCGCGCACCCGGCGGGCGGCCTCGCTCAGGAGCGCAGTCCCGGAGGCCCCCTTCCACTGGGGCTCGGCGGTGCCGAAAGTTCGAGCCCAGGTCGCCCAGTCCGGCGGCCGAGAACAGGGCGTCGCAGCAGGCGTGGGCGACGACGTCGCCGTCGGAGTGACCGGCCAGGCCCACCTCGCCGGGCCACTCCAGGCAGGCCAGGTGCATGGGGGTGCCCGAGTCGGGGGCGGCGAAGGCGTGCACGTCGGTGCCGATGCCGGTGCGCGGCAGGAACTGGGCGATCTGGTCCAGGTCGATCGTGGCCGGGCCGGCGGCGTGGCGGGCCCGGGAAGGTGCCGGGGCCTGCGAGTCAGGGGGCGGCGGGTGCGGCGTCACCGGGGACGACGTCGGTGGAGGCGGCGTCCATGGGCTGAGCAGCGTGGGATGACTGGTCTGGCTGGCGTGCGGACATGGGGCC
>BNJU01001654.1_pt1 | contig 68397 bp, 71 predicted proteins | sample 8539281 | NCBI WGS metagenome assembly BNJU01 (sample SAMD00202456, study PRJDB9452) | human saliva metagenome | isolation source: human saliva | place: Japan
TCAAATGGTTCATCATCTTCTTTGACAACTTCAATACCAACATATCGACCTGGAGTAAGAATATAATCTTGTTCTTCAATTTTTTTAGTATCGACAACAGCACAAAAATCCTTTTACATCCTCTAAAGTACCATCTTGAAATGACGAGAATGTATCAGCTAATCGTTGAATATCATCATCAGTAAAATCTCTATGTTTACGATTAACCATATAGCCCATATTACGTGCATCAATAAATAGAGTTTTACCTTTCTGTTTTTTATTCTTTGAAATAAACCATAAGGTAACTGGTATAGTAACACTATAAAATAGCTGAGTAGGTAAAGCTACAATACCTTCCACGAGATCCGCTTCAATAATATTTTTTCTGATATCGCCCTCACCGCTAGTTTGTGACGATAGCGCACCATTTGCCAAAACAAGACCGATTTTTCCATTTGGAGCAAGATGATGAATCATATGCTGAATCCATGCATAGTTTGCATTTCCTGCAGGAGGTAAACCATATTTCCAGCGGACATCATCCTTTAGTTTTTCCTGTCCCCAATTAGAGAGATTAAACGGTGGATTTGCCATAATAAAATCGGCTTTCAATGTTTTATGTAAGTCATTAAAGAATGTATCTGCCTGATATGGACCAAAGTTTGCATCGATACCACGAATTGCCATATTCATTTTTGCCATTTTCCAAGTGTCAGCATTAGATTCTTGACCATAAACAGAGATAGTTCCTCGGTTACCACTATGAGCTTGTACAAATTTCTCACTTTGCACAAACATGCCACCACTACCACAACAAGGATCATATACGCGACAATTATTAAATGGTTTTAAAATAGAGACAATAGTTTTAACTATACTTGACGGTGTATAAAACTCGCCACCCTTAGTACCTTCATAAGAAGCAAACTGAGCAATACAATATTCATATGTTCTTCCTAACAAATCCTTACTCGCCTCGGTACCATCCATTTTGACTTCATTAGTAAAAAGGTCAACAACTTCTCCGAGAACTCTTTTATCTAAATCAGGACTAGCATAATTCTTAGGTAATACATTTTTTTAAGTGTTGTATTCTCTTTTTCAATAGCTCTCATTGCATTATCAATAACAAGTCCAATTTCAGGTGTATGTGCAGCAGATGCAATTGTAGTCCATCGAGCTTCTTCTGGAACAAAGAAAATATTTTCTTCTGCATATGCATCTCTATCATTTTCAAATCCGTCGCCTTCTTTTATAAGCTCTTCATAGCGTTTCTCAAAAGCACTTGATATATAACGAAGAAATATTAACCCTACAATTACTTTTTCGATATTCTGCAGCAGGAATATGCCCCCAAAGAACACAAGCCGCATCCCATATTTGTTTTTCAAATCCAATATCTGTATTGTTTTTTGCTGCCATAACTTATATACCGTCCTCATTAAAACTTACAAATCAAGGTTATTTTCATGAAATCCGTATAGTCTGGTAAATATACTATAAATCCTAATATTTTTTTATTATAACATCTTAAATATTCAGAATATATCTTTAATTCATTTATTTTTCATAGTACAAAAAAACTATCATACTTTTACCACTGTAATCACTAAGACTAAATATCTATTAACCATTTAAAAATACATAAAAAAACGATATAAAAAGTCATCCAAAGACAGCCTCTTTGGATGACTAAATTATTTTATGTATTTTATATGTTAGCTATATTAAGCAAACCATCTTATTCCCACTCAATAGTAGCAGGTGGTTTAGATGTAATATCGTACACGATACGGTTGATGTGTTGTACTTCGTTTACGATACGACGGGAGATTGTATCCAATACGTCGTAAGGGATGCGTGCCCAGTCAGCAGTCATGAAGTCTGTTGTTGTTACGCCACGCAATGCCAATGTGTAATCGTATGTACGGAAGTCACCCATAACGCCTACAGTACGTGTAGATGTTAATACTGCAAAGTATTGGTTGATGCTGCGATCAAGGCCAGCTTTTGCAATTTCGTCACGGAAGATGTAGTCCGCATCACGCAAGATGTCGAGTTTTTCTTTCGTAATTTCGCCCATTACACGAATAGCAAGACCAGGACCTGGGAATGGTTGACGCCATACGAGGTAGTCCGCCAAACCTAATTCAGAGCCAAGTTCACGTACTTCGTCTTTGAAGAGGTTACGCAATGGCTCGATAAGGCCTTTGAAGTCTACAACTGCAGGCAAGCCACCTACGTTGTGGTGAGATTTAATAACTTCAGCTTCGCCAGTACCGGACTCGATAACGTCAGGGTAGATTGTACCTTGCGCTAAGTAGTCAACAGAACCGATTTTACGGCCTTCGTCTTCAAATACGCGGATAAATTCTTCGCCGATAGCTTTACGTTTTGCTTCTGGATCTTCAAGACCAGCCAATTTATCTAAAAAACGTTTTTCCGCATCGACGCGAATGAAATGCATGCCGGAATCTTTGAAAGCTGCTTCAACTTCGTCGCCTTCGTTTTTGCGCATTAAACCATGGTCAACGAAGATACAAGTCAATTGGTCGCCTACAGCTTTAGAGATAAGAGCTGCTGCAACAGAGCTATCTACACCGCCGGACAATGCCAACAATACTTTACCATCGCCTACAGTGTTACGGATTTCTTCAATAGCAGTTTTTGCATAGTTTGCCATAGTCCATGTGCCTGTGAAACCACATACTTCATACAAGAAGTTGTGAAGCATTTCTTTACCATGTTCAGTGTGCAATACTTCTGCATGATATTGCATAGCGTATAATTTGCGTTCTTTATTTTGCATAGATGCAACAGGGCAGTCTTTTGTATGCGCAACGATTTCGAACCCTTCAGGAACTTTTGCTACATAGTCAACGTGGGACATCCACACAACTTGGTCTTCGTCCAAGCCTTTGAACAATGGGGATGTAGTGTCCACTTTAGTAGGTGTTTTACCAAACTCACGGTTGTCCGCAGATTTAACTTCGCCACCCAATGTATGCGCCATAAATTGCATACCATAGCACATGCCAAGAACTGGAATGCCAAGTTCAAAGATTTCCTTTTCAATTTTAGGGGAATTCTCTTCATACACGCTGTTAGGGCCACCAGTGAAGATGATACCTTGCGGCTTCAATTCCTTAATTTTTTCCAATGCTTTGTTGTATGGATATACTTCGCAGTATACATGATTTTCACGAACACGGCGTGCAATCAACTGATTATATTGACCGCCGAAATCGACAACAATAACAAATTCCTTGTTTTCCATAGTTCCTCCGTATGCATCTATTTATGAAAGTATATTCACCAATTTATAATGTCCATACATTCCTGTACTGGGGGTGCGTTTTCTCGAGCAAAACGCTAAATTTCATTACATTTTATTATACCATACGAAGTATATGGACTCCATATATTCCGTATGAAAGTTATAAATTAGTTTTTAATGTTCGGGTTTTAAATTACTTCAGGTCTGTACCATTTTTTAGAAGGCCTATTGCACATATCTGTTTCAGATTACTTCAGGCCTGTAGTATCTTTGAGTAGCTTATGCATCTGCACAGCCCCAACGGGACAAATCGAATAACAATCACCACAACTGATACATCCTTTACCAATGATAAATTTTGTAGTTCCTTCTGTGATGCATTGAACAGGACAATCTTCAGCACAAGCCCCACATTTCACGCAGGTATCGTCTATATCAAATTTTAGATTGCCCATACATATCACCTCTTTATCAATCATAAGATATAGTATCTATCCATATCCGCTTACTATTTCCATTAGCCTCTTAATATTTCCATTAGCCTCTTAGTATTTCTATTAGTAGACTAGTATGTCCCTTAATAGCTTAGTATTTCTATTAGCCACTTAGTATTTCTATTTATTTTCCAATTCACGATTATACGCAATAGCCGAATATATTGCACGAGCTACGCCATAGTGATTATTATCTGTCGTTTTATAACGGGCGGCAGCTTTCACATTATCTCGTGCATTTCCCATAGCCACGCTGGCGCTGGCAAGCGAATCATGGATAGATCATTTTCGCTGTCGCCGATGGTCATCACCTCGTCAGGCGTATAGCCCCAATGGTTCGCCAAGGCCTCTACAGCTGTGCCTTTTGTCGTATGAGGTAACACAAATTCTAAATTGCCTTCACTCGATTCAAGAACATCATAAAAGCGTTCGCGCCCTTTGCCATCTATAGCTGCACCTTGGAACTCATCCCGCAAATCAGCTAGGATGCGTTCGCGTATACGTTCATCGCCGTAAAAGATTTGGATTTTCTCCGGTCCCTCTGGTAACGATTCTAAATGGGCTATTAAATCAGGCACCATGGTACGTGTTTTTAAAATGAAAGGTCTAATATTCGGTCTAAAAAAATGTTCTGCTTGCGCTGTCTCATTACCAACAACAGGGTATTGACCGAAAATCTCGGCTTTCACATAAGCCTCTACAAACACACCGTAGGTCATTAGTTTTCGTACTAAATCTACGGCTCGAGTTTTATCAAAGGAAATATGAACGAGTTCCTTTTGCTCCTCTTTATCCATGACATAGGCACCATTGGTGCACACAAAATAGCGCAAGCACGGCATGGCCTCGATGACATCGTCCATCTCATGCCACGCACGACCCGATGCGATGGCCACGCGGATACCGCTTTCACGAGCGGCACGAACCGCATTGACAACCTCAGGATTCACAGATTTTGCGTCGTTCACTAAAGTGCCATCCACGTCAGACGCGATGAATCGAATCGGTGTATCACCAGTAAGGCCTATATAGTTTTTAATGTCTAATGGTTCAGATGAGGACATAAAACCTCCTTTAATACAATATAAATTTTACTTGATGTACAATATAGATAATCACATAAGATTGTAGAATTACTATTTCAAAGGATGTGAAATCATATGCATATAATTATCGATCGAGATGCCGTTTGTGCGGCCGATGATATGAGTCATCATCGCGAAGAATTTACCGTGCCAGACGGCATCACCATAGCTAGTTTATTTGAATATCTTGAGTTTAAATACATTCCTGTCATCGCTGGAAATAACGTAGTCTGGGCGCTCCATCACCACGACATTGAGGTGGGCACTTATTTTACCCAAAAATCGTAGTTTTATAAATGGCAATGTTCCTTATTATCTATTATCAGTAATTCTGAAAGAGGCAACGAATTCTATCTGCGATATTACAGTTCCCCAAACAGATATAGGAAATATTTTTATTTAGCGCTATTCCCATCAGCTAGAAACTATTTAGTAATATTATATGTAGATGAGAATTATTTAGTTGCATTAAACTCAGCCACAATTTCTTCTAAGACAGTTGGATTTTCTACTAATCGCAACAATGTACGACCAATAATATTAGCTCCATCTACAATGGTTTGCTCAATGGTAGGTTCTAGCATGGCATCCGCGAACTCTTTAGCATGGCACACTTTATCTGGGCCGGCCAAGCGTAATTTAGGATGGAATGCAGCGCATTGATAGCTTACATTACCGATATCGGAACTGCCGCCAATATCTGCTGGGCCTGGTTCAAAAATCGAGGCCCATGTCGGCCATCACTTCTTCGATGAGGTGTGTGCCGCGATGGTTTTGGTTCATATCATTGTAAGGATTGCCGTAAAACTCAACGTCTACAGTTGTACCAGTGCAAAGGGCAGCGCCTTCAAAAATCTTTTTGATTTGCTCGGATAATCCATTTAAATACTCCCGTTCTGTATGGCGCACGGTCACTTCTAGTTCGCCATAAGCAGGAATAACGTTGGATGCTGTACCGCCGGCAATAATCCATGTACCAATACGTGTTTCAGGTCTCACTTGTTGACGCATCATATCCATAGCGTGAATAGCAAGTTGCACGCCGTTTACCGCATTGATGCCATTCCAAGGCTCACCAGCTGCATGGGCCGGTTTACCGTGAAATGTAGCACGGAAACAATCGAGGGCTAAGAATTGTGAATTCGGCCGCGTTTCTTCGCCATCAAGATGCACCATAATGGCAAAATCATACTCCTTAAACACGCCAGTGTTGCACATATCCACCTTGCAGCCCATCGCTTCCTCATCAGGGGTTCCAATGATGTCGATATCCATGTTGAAAGCTATGCCGTCTTGCTGCATCTTATGCAATGCAAGAGCCGCTAGTACACTCATAGACCCACTAGCACAATGGCCGCACGCATGCCCCACATCTGGGAGCGCATCGTATTCACATAATATGGCTAAACGCCCTTTAGGATTATCTACTTTCACAGCAGACGCCTTAAAAGCTGTGGGCAAATTACAAAACTCATAGGTCACGGGAATTCCATTTTTTTCAAAAACAGCACCGATAGTTTTTACAGATTCAAATTCTTGGTTAGAAATCTCTGGATTCTTTGCCAATGTATAGTTAATGGTGAAAGCCTCTTGGGCGAAGCTTTCACAAGCAGTTGCAAATAATTTGGTAAGAGACATAGGCCCTCCTCTAATTTTTAATTCGTTCACTCTTAATTATACAATGTTATTGCCTATTGATTCAAAATTCCGTACAATATAAACAGATGTATAAATGTACATGTTTGTAATATGGTCTAGGAGGATACTATGTTTAATTACAAAAAATTGACAGCCATCGCTCTTGTAGCCGTTGCTGCTATGGGTCTATTGGCTGGTTGTGGCAGTGAAAAAAGCAAAATGACACAAGAGGCTGGTGTGTTACGTGTAGGTTCTGAAACTACATTCCCACCATTTGAATTCACTGATGGCGATAAATACGTTGGTTTCGACGTTGATTTGTCCGAAGCAATTTCTAAAAAAATCGGTCTTAAAATGGAATTCAAATCCATGGGCTTTGATGCTTTGATTCCAGCAGTTCAATCTGGCGATATCGACATGATTGCAGCAGGTATCAACGCAACACCAGAACGTGAAAAAGCATTGGACTTCTCCGATGTATACTTTGACCAAGGCGGTTTCATCACAGTTGTTCGTAAAGACAACTCCACAATCCATAACATGGATGAACTTGCTGGCAAAACTGTAGGCGTTCAAATCGGTACTGTTCCTGTAGATATGGCAAAAGCTATTCCTAACACAACAGTAAAAGAAATGGACTCCAATGCCAATATCTTTATGGAACTAAAAGCTGGCACAATCGATGCAGCTATCATCGATAACGCAGTTGCTATGTACTACTTGAAACAAGGTGCTGACAAAGACCTTAAACTCGTAGGCGAACCTACTAAAGCCCCTGGCACAGTTTTGGGCGTGAAAAAAGGCAACAAAGAATTGCAAGACGCTGTTAACAAAGCCCTTAAAGAACTTAAAGAAGACGGCACATACCAAAAAATTTACGATAAATGGTTTGGTGACTATATCAAAAAATAATTCTTAGCGAACACTTAGAACGCTAATCAAAAGACACCTAGCAAAAATCCTCCGTCGGCCGGGTCTTCCCTTCGGGAAGGGCCAAAAGTCGGTTTTTGCTAGGTGTCTTTTTCATGCCTATCTACTGTATCACTAAGAATCATTTTTATCTCTCCAACGGTTGGGTTGGCAATAACGGATTTTATCAATTTCACTACTATTATATACCGAATTGACACTAGTCTTAATGTGTGGGGCGGTGGCGTGTTCTGAAACCGACTTTGGCCCTGCGGAGCCCGCAGGGCGTAGTCAGACCCGGCCGGCGGAGGTTCTCAGGACACGCCACCGCCCCCTCCACCTTTAAAGCAACGTGTATTCGGTATATAATAGTAGTGTATTGTATAAAAACGAAAGGAGGGCCTATGGGTCAATACTTCACGGATCGCCTACAAAAGGTCTTCCACATGATTTTTATGTCATATAATCAGCAAACGGCACAAGAGGGTCTTCGCCTTTTAGAGTCGATTGTGAATAATCAATCGAGTATCACAAAGCCCTCTCAATATGAGTTGCGTAATGCTACTACTGTTCAAGGTAGTACTGGCGAGTCTAAATCTGAAGAGGTATATAAAAATTCCTTTTCTCCTGAGGAGCGTGAATTAGGCGATGCCTATGCTTTATTGGCACGGGTCTATGCAGGGCCTCGCTTTACGTGGGCCGAATCTGGATTCCCAGAGGATAATATGCGCACCTATCAATGTTTACATGATAGTATTCGCCGTAATAGTCCAATCGGTACATTACAGGCGCTACGCATAGCAGGCTCTATTACACCTACGGTGAAGCGAGACATGCAGTTATCCTTTGATGACGCATTCCGCATCGTTTGTGAGTATGCAGAGCAAAATGATGCATACTGCCAATATATTATGGGTAATGTATTTCTGGGGTGATTACCGTACGATTGATACGGCAAAACAACTGTTAGAACCAGCGCAAGCTCCATTTGGCCAACGGTTACAACGAGCATTTCGCAGTAAAAGTTTACGAGAAAGCATTGCCACTTTGCGAGGCACAACGGACGAAGAAATGCTGCAAACAAAAGCACGTGAGCATGCTAAATTTTGGTTTAATAAAGCCCTCAATCAAGGGCTAGCTATGTTTCAAGGAAACTTACGCAATATCTACATCGACGAGGGCGATTATGAAAACGCACGCCGTGTTGCCCATAGTGCCGCCGAGCTAGGCAATCCAACGATGATGCTCTACACGGGCCTCGACCATCACGAAAAAGGCGAGTTTACAGAGGCTTTCACATGGTTTACAAAGGGCGCCGATTTAGGCCAGCCGGAGTGTATCGCAGAACTTGCAGACTATTACTACCATTTTTATGAACAGCCTATGCTCCGTGCTACGATTCCCTATGATCCAGTTAAGGGTACGGAATTGTACCAACAAGCGGCAACAAAGAACTTTAACGATGCAGGCTATGCAGCCTTGCAGGCCGCATTTAGCTATATCTTTCACATTGGACATCTCCCCCCTCGACTGGGGTCTCATTGCCGATTTGACACATATGGCGGCTACTAAGGATAGATTCTTATTTGCATTGCCGTATATTAGCTATATGCGCATTCACGGCATTGGCGTGACCAAGAATACCAAATTTGCTGTACAATCCTTGATGCGCGTCTTAGAGGAAGAAAATCGGGCCTTAGAAGAGGAGGATCGAGTTCTATTTTACGATATTACCCGCGCTTTAACACGAGTGGCCCTAGGCTATGCCTATGAAAAGGGATATGTAACGGGTACGCCTGACCTTGATTCTGCAGTGCAGTATTATGAAAGTTCCCATCATTATATCTTATCTCACTTGGCTAATCGAAATGAAGAATCGAAAGATATTCCAGTAGATGACGAAGCCGCAGAGCGGTTAACAGCATTCGAACAGGTTAACGGTCATTGGCGCTACAAGGATTGTATTACTGAATCTACTACGACGGTTCGTCCTGCCCCAACCACTTGGCCGCATAAGGCGGCCCGACTGTCTATGAATATGAATGGTTTTCTATGGGATACAACCTTATATGATTGGAACACTATTGATAATGCATTATCAACACAAGATACAATAGCGCTCAACTTTTACAATCATTTCCTATCCATTTCAGATAAACTATCTAACATCTACAAAATGGAAACTAAACGTATGCCACGAGACACCTACTTAGTCCGCTTGCATGGCTACAACCCAACAGAGGGACACGAAATTGTGTACAAAGCATCGCTTAATGTCGAGGACATCCGTAATATATGGCATACTCTCTATGAAAGCCAGCTCTTACCGAATCTTTCAGACTTGTGGGAAGTGGAAACAGATGAGGAAAAGCCAACATGGCACTATGTGCTCGACGTGGACCAAGAGCCGTTCCTACTAGAAGAGTATGATGATGCCAATGCGATGATACAAGCCTCCTTAGAGGGACTAAAAAACAATAGGTACGAACAAATCAATATTCGCACCCACGATTTCATTGGCCCATCCTATTTTATCTTTAAAGGGAAACAGTCAACACCATTTAGAGTACAACTGTATTTAAAAGAATCGGTACGGCACACTATTGATGAGCAGGGAAACCAAGAAAATGTTCCTGGCAACACCTACCTATTCGAACAATACTTTGGCAATGAAGTATCCTTGAATTATTGGATACAACGAACTATCAACACCTTAGATATTCCAGAGCTGGATAACTGGAAACCACTCAGCGTGCCAAAGGATTTACAATAATAAACAAAGATACACAAAGGAGCTAGTACACAGCGTACTAGCTCCTTTTGAATAAACTAAACTATTATAAATGATCATGAGGGTAATGAACGCGGAAATCTCCGTTTAGATTGAGGGCCTGCATGTCTTGACGTTCAATCTTATCGAGCATTTTAGAACGAGCAGTTGTCATGCTACTATCACTATGCTTCCACCCAAGAGAGCAAACTTAGATTTACCAAGGGTATACAATGTTTGTACATAAAACTCTCCTGAATGACCAAATGGTTTATCATAGCCCATGCCTACCGAAATGTGAGGTGTCACATTTACATTGATACCTGTCTTAATACCATTTTTATAGACCCCATTTACACGGAATCCAATATTATAGTTATATATATCAGGGTTAGACCATTCTATGTCTCTAATCTCTCCATTCATCCGATTCCAGTGATAACGGTCGATATAGGCTCGTATATAACGAGCATTTTTAAAGGTTCGTGCGTATCCGATATCATATCCAGAGGCAACACGTTTTTCATGACTTTCACCAACAGAAACATCAACATCTGGCATATTATAAGGTGCTGGAATCATTTCATCGCGCTTAAATATACGATAGGATGACGTACCATTCCCTAGTGATTTATAGAAATTAGCATACAATTCATTTTCACCAGTTACATATTCTACACCTAAACTAGCACGCTTATAATGTTCTTTGAAAGCATAATCATAGAAGGCATTGATACCCACGTAGCTATGTTCTTCTTTACTTAATCGTCGATAACCAAGCCCTAGACTTCCCGTTGTGCCAATGGATTGTACCGATTGATCAAAAGACCATTCATATATAATCCCCCCTGCACCACGTGTCGCATGATTCGCATACCCATCAGCTGTATGACTTATGCCTCCATGGGAAGTAACTTTGCCTTGTACAAATACTACACTCTTAGAATTGTTATCATAATGACCTATAGGTTGTAACGTCTCTATGCTATATTGCGGCTTGTGATTGGTTTGAAACTTCGCTGAAATATCAGTTCGATCAGCCCAATCTTGATACATGCTAGAATTCACTTTCGCAGCAGTATCTGTATTAGCACTATCTGCTAATGCAATAGACCAACACATCGTACAAGCTGCTACACAAAGTAGCAGTCGTATATTAAACTTAGTATTAAATACATATAAATTTTACCCTTCTCTCACATATTTATTGTAGCAATATAATAATTGCCATCATCTGAGTAATTATAATGCGTTACAGATTATAAACCAACATCGACAAACTGCTGTTCATAAGTATTTTCCACAGTTTCTTGTACAACCATGTCGCTACGATGTACCTTATCAAGCATCTTGGAACGAGCCGTTGTAATCGCGCTTTCACTATGTTTACCACCACGCCAAGCAAACTTGGAGGTACCGATGGTATATTTCAAGGTCGCATAAGGACCACTCAAATGATGAGATGCCGTTTGGTAACCCGCATCAAGGGTAAGATGCGGTGTGATATGGAATTCTGCACCCACTTTAAAACCTTTTATGGCATCACGTTTTTTTAATTTTTTATACCCTACTCTTACAGACTCTCTACCACGCCAATTATAATAGTCCGCATAGACACGAGCCCATCGAGCATTTTTGAAGGTCCGTGAGTATCCTACATCAAATCCACTGGCAGCAACCTTTTCTAATAGCATCCAATGATTTTCATAAGCAGCTATACCATAATTATAAAGACTTTGATCAGGATCCATCCCATATGGATACAATCCTGTAGGATCACCCAATACAACACTACGCCCACGGAGTCCTATATATTTTCTATCATCAGTCCCCTAGATTTCGGTACAGATTAGCATGAAATTCATTAAGGCCTGCCACATATTCTACACCGCCACTAACGCGCTTATAACCACCTTTAAACACATGGTCATAGAACGCATTAACACCAACATAAGCATGTTCACCTTTGCTAAGACGACGATAGCCAATGCCAATATTAGCATTCATTCCTAATGATTCTTTCTTATCTGTTTGCTTATCATGTGTTATAAACGTCCCTGCAGGTCTGGCTGGCTCCAAATAACTATCTAATTTATAAGATGAAATTTTTTCTCCACTGCGCCCAATACGACCTTGTACAAAGACAACGCTTTTAGCATTTTCATCATAATGGGTTATAGGTTGCAAGGTCTCAATATACAATTTATTGATTTCAGTAGATTTTAAACTTTTCGAAGTTACAGTATGTAGATCAGTTCTCGGTGGTGAACCAACAGCATGGTGCTGTGTATGCGTCTCTTTCGAATCTTTCATACCAACGCCGACTACCACATCTGTACGGTCCATCCAACTAGACCGAACGGCCTCTTTCCTAGCCGCATCTGATGCAATTGTTTGTTGTGCAGAATCTAGTCCATTTACATCTTGAACCTCTGCTGCCATTCCTATTGTATATATGCTGAAAGTCATAGTCCCTAAAACCATAGCTTTCAATAATAATTTACCTGACATTATATATAGTCCCTCTCATAACAATGATAAAACTAACATTTTCTCCATATTATAAATGATCGATAGGTGCTAAATAATCGTATTCAATATCATCAAAGGATTCTACAATCATGTCTTGGCGACGTACCTTATCTAACATTTTAGAGCGAGCAGTAGTAATTCTATTATCACTATGTCTACCACCCCAGAAAGCAAATTTAGATGTACCTAATGTATATTTCACAGTACCATACATACCCTTCGACATATTATTAGCATGGTTATACCCAATATCTAAGGATATATGTGATGTTAACTGTAATTCAGCACCGATTTTAATTCCCTTATAGTGATTTGCATCCCTCACTGAAAACCATGGAACGGACCAATGGCCTGGACGTCCCCAATTATAATTTTGTTCATGGCCAAAACCTTGCCCCTTCCAGCGATATCCATTTACATAGGCACGAGCCCAACGAGCATTCTTAAAGGATCTAGTATAACCGATTTCATAACCATCTAGAGCTCTATCGCCTTTATAGGTATAATAATTCTCTGACGGAATAACACCATATGGGAATGAATCTGGATAACCATTAGGATACAAACGTTTAGGATATGGATTACCACCACCTCCTCTTACAACGTCCTTATTACCAATCCCCTTATACACATTGGCATATACTTCGTTAAGCCCATTTACATACTCTACGCCGCCACTAATACGATTGTAATTGCCTGTGAAAGCTCGATCAACGAATGCATTAACACCTATATAAGCATGCTCATTTCGACTAAGACGTCGATATCCACTACCAACAGTACCAATAATCCCTAATGTTTCTGATGATTTTTCATCCGTATTTATTTTAGTGTAACTAGATTGCCCATTCCGATTAATTATTAATTCAGGAAGAAGGTAACCACGCATCTCTTTCGAAGCTATTTTCTCACCACCCCGACCAATGCGCCCCTGTACAAATAGAACACTTTTACTGTTCTCATCATAAGGAGAAATAGGCTGCAATGTTTCTATATAGGCTTTCGTTAAATTACCATAATCAGACTGCTTATTATAGATTGAATTTTGGTCATCCGTTAAAAAATGTCCTTTATCTAATTTGGACTGACCTCCGGTCTGTACACCTACAGCAATATCCGTGCGATCCATCCAATTAGATTGCACGGCCTCATGCTTTGCTGTATCGCTCACTTGTGGCGCCACATTGGCCGCTCCCACTACGGCACTTGTGCTACACACTATGGCCCCCATAACCATAGATGTTAATACTAACTTATATTTCATTACGAAACTTCTCTCCTTTTAGTTTTATAAATTATTATCAATTTTATAAATTATCCCAAGGCACTACCACCCAATACTCTTCATAACCACGGCCAATCATCATAGGGCTGCGTTTTACCTTGTCTAACATTCTAGCGCGAGCATTCGTAATAGTATCATCACTATGTTTACCACCATGCCAAGCAAATTTAGATGTCCCCAATGTATACTTAATAAATCCATAAGCACCACTAGCATACTTATTATCCGATGTATAGCCTAAATCTAAGGATACATGCGGGGTCACTTGTAATGTAGTGCCCACTTGCCAACCAGAACTATTCCCAAGATCAGAAATCGGAGAGGTCCCTCCACTATAGGAAGAAATGCCGAGACCATTCCAGTGATAAGCCCCAATGTGCACACGAGCCCAGCGAGCATTCTTAAAGGTACGAGCATAACTTATATCATAACCAGACAATACTTTTTGAGACTTATATACCGTGTAATTAGCAGTCCCACCATTCAATGGAAATGGTAGATGCGATTCAGGTACGCCCACAATATAAGATTGAGATTTTATATTTCCTAAACCTCTATATACATTGGCACGAACTTCGTTAAATCCGGCCACATATTCTAAGCCTCCACTAACTCGATTAGCATTCTCGGAAAAAGCGCGATCTGCAAATACATTAATACCTACATAAGCATATTCATGTTTACTGAGCTGACGATACCCTAAACCAATATTCCCCACAGTACCTAAAGATTTTGTCTCATCATGTCGTTCTGGTTTACTTTTTGTTTCTACAGTATTTGTAACTGGGTCGTATGGATACCAAACTCCACCACTTCCATCAAAATAATTAACCTTATGCTCTTGACCACCTTTATCAATACCACCTTGTACAAAAAGTACGGACTTAGAGTTCTCATCGTAATGAGTTAAGGGTTGCAATGTTTCTACAGATATTTGCTTCCCCATCTTTGATTGTGTACCAATTTTAATATCTGTACGGTCCATCCAATCTGAAAGTACCGCTTCATGTCTGGCGATATCACGGATATCTAGTTGTAGTTTATTAGTTGGAGGGAGTACATTATGCCCCTCCACATCAGCCGCAATACCAGTAGCACTAATAGCACAGGCTATGGCTCCCAAGACCATAGCTTTCAATGCAAAATAATCTTTCATTGTATCGTCTCCCTCATTATTTATTGTGAACATGCGCTTCATTTTCAATTCACATTTCATTATATGCATATTTTTAGATGTAGTCAATGAAGGCAACCACATTTAAATCAACAATAAACATCATTTAAACCTTACTATTACATATCATTTTCGCAATTATGAGGGATACAGTATAAAGAAAAAAACCTCAAAGCTAAGCATACATGCTCAAGCTTTGAGGTTTTATGAGGGTTTTAGGGACTTTATCTTATTTGAATAAAGGCAAAAGTGCATTTGCTAAACCAGTAAGAGCTGCCAAAATGGCTTTGATAATTGCTGCTACCATGGTATATTCCTCCTTCTCATGTTCTCATACACTCATTTACTAAACTAACTATAAATATCATAAACGAGTATATTAACTTTAATATGAAATGTGAAAATTTTTTTACACATAAAAAAATTTCATGAGGAAAATGTCATATCGACAATTAACACCACATCTTTTAGGAGAATGATAGCATACAACGAATTCATAAATCTAAAAAGTTTTTAATTTTTTTGCTCGTTCTTGTATGAATTGACCAATCATATGTGCACGATCTATACCGAACTCCGGTTCTACTAGTTGATTATATCTATGTTCTACAATCTCCATACAGTGATTGATAATGCCATCCCAATCTACTTTCACAGCAGAGGACACATGTTTCAATTCCAATGTATGAGTCTTGTTGAAGGCTACGGACACATCAGCATTACGGTTTCGCATAACAGATGTCGCTTTATACCCCAAGGAGTTTCCGTTATCAAAAATAGGTGCAAGACCGATAAATTCTAGACTTTCACTATCACGAAGAGCACCAAAATTGCCCCAATGACGATCCTCATTAGCAATGAGCGCATCAAGCACAATCATTTGCTCTAACTGACTCATCACATCAGCAAGACCAATTGAATGCAACTGATTCACGTAATGCGCGTACTCACTCACATCGTTAGGTTTCGTGTTAGCCGTCAATTGCCATGCAGGAATGTATTCTACATTACGATTCGTAAAACAGTTGCAGACCGATACATTCTCTGCTTCATCAGACATATAATCCAAATAGTACGTGATATAGGGTACATCAAATATGCTAATATGTCACTAACAACGGCCTCGTTAAAAGGCTCTTGTTTAAACGTCAATTCTCCCGCTTTTGAAAGTAAAATCTCATCCCCACGGTGTAACCAAATCTGACGCAATGTCCCATTATTCGATGTATTCGGCGTCCGACGCCACAAAAGCACTCTAATAGCGAATGCAGTTTAAACGCCAATAAAAATATCCCCTTCGAGAAGCGACTTTGGCTAGACCGCTAGGTCGTTAAAGCCGGTAGAGCTTATCGGAGGGGATATTTTTTATATTGTGTTAAAATAAGTCGCTATTAGAGCGCTTTCACTACTTCTGCACAACGATGGCAAAGTGTAGGATGTTCGCTATCTTGACCTACTGTATCGCGGTGGATCCAGCAGCGTTCACATTTTTCAAGTTCAGATGCAGTAACTACGGTAGCCACGCCTGTTTCTTCGTCTTTAACAGCCTCTGTTGGTGCAGCGCCGTTTACGATGTGAGCTTCGGATACGATAACGAGTTTAGCCAAGCCTTCTTCACCAAGGGCGTTCAATGCGTCGAATGCAGCGCCTTCAGCGTATACTGTAACAGATGCATCCAATGGGTGTCCGATTGTTTTGTCTTGACGAGCAAGTTCCAATGCTTTTTGTACGGATGTACGCAAGTCTAACAATTGGTTCCATTTATCAGCCAATTCTTGGTTGAAGTGTTCAGGATGACCTTGAGGCCAATCTTGAAGCATAACGGATTCAGGCATACCTTCTTCTTTAGGCATGTATTTCCAAACTTCTTCCGCTGTGAAAGAAAGTACTGGAGATACCATTGCTACCAATGTTTTCAAGATTTCATACATCGCTGTTTGAGCAGAACGACGAGCTACGTTGTTTTTGCCTTCAGCGTACATAGTATCTTTCATTACATCAAGGTAGATGGAGCTTAAGTCTACTGTACAGAAGTTATGAATTGCATGGTACAACATGTGGAATTCATAGTTTTCATATGCATCAGAAACTTTTTGACGTACTTCTTCTAAGCGCAACAATGCCCATTTATCGAATTCGGACATATCTGCGTAAGCCACTTTATCAGTATTTGGATTGAAGTCATCCAAGTTACCGAGCAAGAAGCGGAATGTATTACGGATCTTACGGTATACTTCGGATAATTGTTTTACGATGTCTTTAGACAAACGTACGTCTGCTTGGTAATCTGCAGAAGATACCCACAAACGCATAACGTCAGCGCCATATACGTCGATGATGTCGCTAGGTGCCACTGTATTACCTACAGATTTAGACATTTTGCGACCTTCGCCGTCTACAACGAAGCCGTGAGTCAATACGGAGTTGTAAGGTGCCTTACCTGTTGTTGCTACTGCAGTTAACAAGGAAGAGTTGAACCAGCCGCGATGTTGGTCAGAACCTTCAAGGTACATAGCACAAGGTACTTCAAGATCGTTAACTTCTAGTACGCCGGACCAAGACGAACCAGAGTCAAACCATACGTCCATGATATCTGTTTCTTTTTTGAACTCATCATGACCGCAATGAGGACATTTGAAACCTTCTGGTAACAATTCTTTAGCACTGTGTGCCCACCATGCATCGGAACCTTCTACAGCCACTTTATCAAGCAATGCAGACATAGTGTCGTCGTTGATGATGTGCTCGCCACAGCTTTCACAATAGTAAATAGGAATTGGCACGCCCCAAATACGTTGACGAGAAATTACCCAGTCACCGCGGTCGCGAACCATGTTAAAGATACGGTCATGGCCCCATTTAGGAATCCATTGTACTTGGTTATCGATAGCATCAAGCGCTTGTTGACGGTAACCATCTACAGAGGAGAACCATTGTTCTGTAGCGCGGTAGATAACAGGGTTTTTACAACGCCAGCAGTGAGCGTATTGGTGGCGCAAGCTAGATTTATGAAGCAATGCATTATTGTGCGACAAGATTTTGATGACAGGCACCTCTGCATCGTGAATTTCTACGCCAGCCAATGGGAATTCAGTATCGCCATAACGATTGTCGTCAACTTGTTTAGTGTAGTTACCAGTTTCGTTAACAAGGGATACGATAGGAAGCTCAGCTTTACCTTCTTTATTGTAACGTTGAACGATGTTAAAGTCGTCTTCACCGTGTGCAGGCGCTGTATGTACGCAACCAGTACCAGCATCAAGTGTTACATGGTCACCACACAATACAGTGGATTTACGTTCTACGAATGGATGTTTGAAATCAGCCAATTCTAAGTCTGCACCAGAGAAACGATTTACAATTTCATACTCTTCAATGCCGATATCTTTCATAGCCGCATCAACAAGCTCAGTAGCCATCAAGTAGTATTCATCGCCTACTTTTACCCAGCCATATTCAAGCTCAGGGTTAACGGAGATTGCTACGTTGGCAGGCATTGTCCAAGGAGTAGTCGTCCAGATAACAGCATATGCTTGTTAGGATCTACGCCAGCTGGCAATGTTACTTTTTTCTCGGATACGTAAGGGAATTTTACGTAGATGGAGAAAGATTTTTTCTCAGCGTATTCGATTTCTGCTTCTGCCAATGCAGTTTCACAGTGAGTACACCAATATACAGTTTTAAGACCTTTATAGATGTGGCCGCGTTTTGCCATTTCACCGAAGATACCGAGTTGTTTTACTTCGAACTCAGGGCGCAATGTCAAATAAGGACGTTCCCACTCACCTAGTACACCAAAACGAATGAAGTCTTGTTTTTGAGTTTCTACGCATTCTAATGCATATTCCTTACATTTGTTGCGCAAGTCCAATGGCGCCATTTCATGACGGTTAAGGCCAGTGTTTTTGATAACCGCATGCTCGATTGGCAAACCGTGCGTATCCCAACCAGGGATGTAGCGAGTATAATGACCAGTCATAGTCTTGTATTTCATGATGATATCCTTCAACGTTTTGTTGAGGGCATGACCAATATGCAATTTACCGTTCGCATATGGAGGGCCATCATGCAAGATGAAAGGTTTTGCGTCTTTACGCAATTCCAAACGTTTTTCGTAAATTTTGTTGTCTTCCCAGAATTTTAAGATTTCTGGTTCGCGCTTAGGCAAATTGCCGCGCATTGGGAATTCTGTTTCAGGCAAATGTAACGTCTTACCGTAATCCATGATGTGCTCCTTTTACATAAAAAAATCGCCCGCCCCCGAAGGGACGGACGTAATATCCGTGGTACCACCCTACTGACCTTCTGTGAAAGCTAGAACATTCCGCGCATACGAAATGACTGTGCTTCATTTTGTGAAAGCCACTTAAACATATAACGGTGTTCACCGGCAGGGTTCCTGCTTGCTCCAAAGTGATCCGCAAATCTCTAGATTTCCAAACCTTTCAGCCCATGAGTTTGGTCTCTACTAAATCCGTCTGAGACGTGCCGTCTTTTTTTCAACGCAATATTCATATAATAGATAATTATAGGGCCCATAAGGGCAAGTTGTCAAATATATTCTACGTAAAATTTATATCATTTTTAACATATACCATTTCACATTATAATTTTTCAGGCACATATGGATTCTGCACAGAGTCTAATAATTTAAAATTCATCGGTCTACTTACCAGTTCATTATATTGCTCAACAACGGCATCCTCTGTTGCAATACGAGGGTCGGCAATAAAATCCGCAATAGCTTTATCTAGATTTTTCTGTTGGTCTAGACGATTCTGCGCCTCGGCAGCAGTAATCTTGGCCCCAATTCCATTGGCTGCTTCTTTCTGTTCCTTCAACCACTGGAAATCACTATCCGATTTACGCTCCACAATATGATCTACTATATCACTATAAATAAGCATCATTTCAACCATATTAGCTCCATTAGTTTGTCCATTGTTGCGCATCACCTTAACAAGACGCTCTCCTTCCTGCTTATGATAGGTATTAACAAGGTTATCTACCGCATCATATTTCGGTCTAAATGCATCTATTAATGTTGAAAGTTTCTCCAACTGCGTCTGAGCAAATGCATAATTATCTGATTCATAGCGCTTTTCTTTATAATACGTATCTAGCTCTTTTACAGCCACCACAACATCATGCAATACCGGTAATAAAGCATCTGTAGCCGCTTCCAAGTCACTATGTGAGTGCCCCGCTTCCCTTGCAGCAATGAGTTCTTGCTCTAGACGTTCATAATCTTGCACCTTAAACTCCGCTAACGGTACATTTTGCCGTGCTTGCTGCACCGTTTCTACATGTTGATGACTATATTTTACACTCGTGAAATTAAACTCATTTGTAGCAGCTAAATAAAATTTAAAAACACGCCAGATTTCTTTCTCACTATCGCTTTGCGTAGCTTTCACCTGACTGCTATTCCTTAAACTATCCATATTAAACTCACAGCCGCTTACAAAGCCTACACTCGCTGCAATACACATAACTAAACCTATGCGGCACCACCAGTTCTGACCAACCATCTATCTCTCCTAAACGTGCTACACCCCAATAAATTAATATTACAGATATTGTATAAAATTAATACATCCAATTCAAGATGAGGAAATAGCTGGACATACAGAAGAATGAAACTACTTCGGAACGGTATGATAAAACTGCAAAAATCATGAAATAATAGCAGATATGTATCAATAAATCATAATAGCTATATTTCCTCTTGTTTTTTTACAAACATTAGTTCTATAATATAAGTATAAGAAAACCCCATACACAGTATGGGGTCAACTGAGACAACCGAGAGACGAACATTCCGTCCTATCTAGGTCTCTAAACGTTATCTTATGTGTTAAGTATAACAAGTGCCCTAACTCATGTCAATTAAAGGAGAGAGAAAATGAGACAGACACATCGCACACTAACCAATGTTCCTATCTTAACATTACCAAATGATTTTACATTTAAAGCAAAGGGAGTTATTGATTTTAACAATGTACTTAGTATATTTGATTGGTCTGCCAAGTCAAAACATATAATTATAGATACAAGATTTTGCCAAAGTATTGAGTACCAAACACTGACATTACTCATACTCTATATATGGCAATTAAAGAGAAAAAAGATTCATATAAATTTACAATATTCTAAGCATTCTTTATTTGGAAAAATGTGGCAAAGAATGAATGGAACCTCATGCTTTAAAATTCTTAATAACACACAAGACAATTTTCACTACGTCTACAACAAGCCCATATTCGCCATCAAATACAAAGATCATAATATTACGCAAATGCTAAATACAATTCGTGATTACGCTATGGACTTACCTACAGATTTAATTAGAGGATATGAGGATGCAGTTCGTTATATCATATCCGAACTAACATATAATGCATTAGAACATGGTTTTAATCCTCAGATTCCATCATTATTACAATTTAACTGGTATCGAGATAAAAACCAACTATCATTTATTCTTGCTGATCTTGGTGTAGGTATTAAAACACATTTAGAGCAAACCTATGCACCTTTCACAAACAATACTGATGCCATCGCTATGGCACTAGAGCCTGAAATCTCTGGTACATTTGGCGTCAACGTAGGTCCTTATAAACAGCAAAACAATGCTGGCATGGGTCTTTACTTATCTAGTAATCTTGGCAAAACATTAGAAGCAGATATGTACATCGTATCGGGCGATGGTGTCGCACATATTTCTCCACTAGATGTAACATACACAACGCTAAACAACTCTTGGCCTGGCACATTCATATACATGACCATTGGTTTTGATAGATTAAAAACATATGACCTTCATAAACACCTAGAGGATTTTAGAAAACACGCTACCGAAACTGTAGCTAAACGAAATAATATAGTCCGCGCTCCCGAATTGTATATTGATATGTACAACTATTGTGGAGAACGATGTGAAGTCAAATTAGAGGCCATTAATCTTAGAGAACGAAAAATTATTCCGGCTATACAAAAAGGAGAAACCATAGTCCTTGATTTCTCTCACGCTATAACAGCTACACACAGCTTCTTAACCGCTTTATTGGCAGATCCAATTAAAATTCTAGGTCTCAAATCGTATAAACAAATCAAGATTATAGGGGCTAATGAAACCATTCGGACAATTATAGACTTTGTGTTTGATACATATACTAACTAGAAGCTACTACATAAAAAAAGGTGTACCAACACGTTGATTTGTGTTGGTACACCTTTTTTAATGCCCTACCATATGCTTAATATATTATGCTAGTAAGGCTTTTACAAGTTCTTCTGCTTTACCAAAATCATCTGCATCTGGATTCCAGTTACATTTAATTTCAGGTTCTACCACGGAGAAACCATATTTAGTTAATTCTTCACGAAGTACCTTCGTAGATTCACCAGACCAACCGTAGGTACCAAATACGGCAGCCTTTTTATTTTTGAACTTCAATTCACGCAAAAAGTCGAGCCAACCAGCTACAGAAGAGATAACACTATTCCCTACTGTCGGAGAACCAACAGCAATCGCTTTTGATTTGAATACTTCTGTCATGATGTCGTTTTTATTTGTTTTACTGATGTTAAAGATCTTAACCCGTGTATCAGGAGATTGTTTAGCAATCTCATCAGCAATTTTATGGGCTAATTTCTTTGTACCATCCCACATAGTGTCATATACGACTGTAATTTGGTCTTCTTGGTATACTTGAGACCACTCATAATATTTCTCTACGATTTGTAATGGATTTTCACGCCAAATTGCACCATGGCTAGTAGCGATGATATCGATTGGCAAGTTGAGCTTTTGAATTTCTTCAATTTTAGCTTTTACCAATGGAGAGAATGGGTTCAAAATATTAGCGTAATATTTCATCGCCTCTTCCCATAGGCGACATTGATCTGCCTTATCTGCCCATAGCTCTTCTACTGCAAAATGTTGACCAAAGGCGTCGTTGGAGAACAAAATATTGTCACCAGTCATATAAGTCGCCATGGAATCAGGCCAGTGCAACATACGCATTTCTACGAATACCAAAGATTTACCATTACCAATATCTACGGAATCACCTGTTTTAACTGTTTTAAAATTCCATTCTGGATGATGATACTGACCAACCAAGGATTTAACGGCATTTTCTGTACAGTATATTGGCGTATTAGGGATTTTTTCTATCAAAGCTGGCAAGGAACCGCTGTGATCGACTTCGCCGTGGTTACATACGATGAAATCAATCTTGTTCAAATCAATTTCAGACTCCAAATTATCGATAAACTCGGAGGAATGAGGCTTCCACACAGTATCGATGAGGACAGTCTTCTCCTCTTCAATCAAGTACGCATTCTGGCTTGAACCATTGTTAATACTGTAATCAGAACCGTAGAACTCTTGTAATTCCCAGTCGATTTTACCAACCCAAGATACGTTATTCTTAATGTGCTTTCTCATAATAACCTCCAATTCTGTGAAAGTTGAGGAACTTACCTCATTCCTATTATCGTTTTATATAAAACAAAGAATATAAGTAACTTTCACCATTACACCCAAATCTATGGCCCAAATGTTACATCAAATGAGGTAACACCAATCGGTCATTAACTATACTTTTATTATATCGAAATCACAAGAAACCGTCTGTATCTGCAGATACGGATTTAGCATTATGCAACTTTAGTATTATTCAAGTATTGCGTCCTTACATTCTGCATCATTCTACATGTGTATTCGGTTTCAAGCCAGGAATCGCTTTATAGATATATAAAGAAATATAACCATCAACAATGCTATGGATTATAGTACCGCCACCAACGAGAACAAATACAACGTAGATGAGATCGATATTAGGCATCGTAGTTGTAGTGTAGAACAAGAGGCATGCTAGTACTTCTCCAATGGCGTGAACGATAGCACAGACAAGGTTGAAAGCAGCGAAGGATAGAGCCCCCGTTAATACGCCTGGATGGTGTTTAATGTAGTATGCCCCCATCAAAGCAAAGATGATATGAGAGGCAGCGCGCATGACGATAACGAGAGGGAACCCTGCCACAAAGAAACCTAGTGTAGAACCTATTACAACACAAGCCGCCATCTTACGAGACAAGAACATCGCCAGGAATATAGGCACGTGACTCGCCAGTGTATACGATGCCGGCGGTATGACAACTTTCAACGGCATCATAATAGGAATCATGATGGCTAAAGCCATCAATAACGCAGTAATTGTTAAATTTCGATACATGGAAGAATTCATAAAGGCCTCCTTATTAGCTCTTCTCTCATCTAACAAGATGATTATGGTAATTATGATATAAGACCAATCTAATTAATGGCTACGTTAACAGTCTTATAGATTAGTGACCTACATTCCCCCACAAGTTAAGGATAACAACACCAACTACAATAAGACCTATACCCAAAATAGTGTACATATTATAGCCCTCACTAAAGATAAAGACCGAAATGAGTGCTGTCATCACGAGGCCTACACCAGACCACGTAGCATAGGTAATACTGAGCGGAATATAATTCAATACATGCGTCATTGTATAGAATGATCCTACATAGCCAAGCACACAACCAATGGTTTGTAACGGCCGCGTAAAGCCATCAGAGGCTTTCAACATGGTCGTAGCAAATAGCTCAAGCCCTATAGATAAGGCAAGTAAAAAATAAGATAACATAACTCCTCCTACAAAAAAAAGAGAGGAACTAGCCCTCTCTTATATAATAGCCCTATATAATATTTCTATATTATAAAGCATATGATAAGATTTTTGAAATGATTTAGCTCACTTGATGCACTTTCAAAAACCTTGTTCCCTACGATTATAGACGTTCAATAACAGCTTGCGCCATTTCTGTGGTACCTACACGTTTTAACCCCTCACGGTAGATATCGCCTGTGCGGTAACCATCAACTAGCACTTGTTCAACAGCTTTTTCAATAGCGTCAGCCACTTGAGGCAAATCAAGGGAGTGACGGCACATCATAGCTGCGGACAAGATTGTACCCAATGGGTTCGCTAAATTTTGGCCCATGATGTCTGGTGCAGAACCGTGAATTGGTTCATACAACGCTGTGCCAGTACCCATGGATGCAGATGGTAAAAGCCCGATAGAACCAGAAATAACAGCGCCTTCATCAGACAAGATATCGCCGAACAAGTTTGTTGTAACGATAACATCGAATTGTGCAGGATTTACAACGAGTTGCATCGCTGTATTATCTACGTAGAAGTAATCTGTTGCGATATCTGGATTAGCTGCCGCTTTCTCTTGAGCGATTTTACGCCACAAACGAGAGGAAGCCAATACATTAGCTTTATCTACAGATACAACCTTTTTATTACGTTTGCGAGCTGTTTCCATAGCGATATCCATGATGCGCTCTACTTCGTAACGGCTGTATGTTTCTTTATCCCAAGCAAACTCGTTAGCGCCTTCACCTTGTGCCTCTTCGCGTTCACCGAAGTAAATACCGCCAGTCAATTCACGAACGATAACGAATCTACATCTTGTACGAGTTCCTTTTTAAGAGGAGAATACTCTTGCAAAGATGGATAGATTTTTACAGGACGCAAGTTACAGAACAAACCAAGCTCCTTACGAAGCCCGAGGATTGCTTTCTCAGGACGGATAGCAGAATCTACATTATCCCATTTAGGACCGCCTACAGCACCAAGCAATACAGCATCAGCAGCTTTACAAGCCTCAATCGTATCCTCAGTCAAAGGCACGCCGTATGCATCAATAGACGCACCGCCCGCTTTTTTATCAATCCAATTAACCTTTACATTAGCTTTCTCAAAAGCCACATCACATACAGCCTTCGCTGCAGCAATAATCTCAGTACCAATACCATCACCAGGAATCAATACGATATTTTTTTCGCTCATTCTTATTTCCTCATATACTACATTCATCCGAGGCAAGGTGAAGTCCTAAAGCTCCAGCTAGCTTAACGGCCTTCGCCCAAGGGGCTCGACCTACTAAAGTCGCTTGAGGACTTCACCTTGCCTCTACATCATCAATACATTGCGGAACTCCGCAAGACCGAAAAACACACCCACCATCAGAACAGAAAATTACAATTTGGCTCAAACCTCACCGACAAATTGCTAAGAGCCGAATGCCCGTCGAAACCGACTTTGGCCCTGCGGAGGCCGCAGGCCGGAGTCAGACCCGGCCGGTGGAGGTTGAGACGGGTGTTTGGCTCGCCTCCGAAGACCGCTAAGGCAACTGGAGGGAAAAACAAACATTCCATCCCGGATATGTACTACTTGCGATGTTTCGCAAAGTTCACAAGACCTCCTGCTGCCGCAATGTCTTGAATGAATTGTGGCAATTCAGTGCCTTGGTATTGTTCGTTTTTAGTCAAGTTATATACGATGCCTTTAGATAAATCTACGCCGATTGCATCGCCCGCATCGATATGATTGACTTGTTCGCCGATTTCAATAACTGGTAAACCGATGTTGATAGCATTACGGAAGAAGATACGAGCAAAGGAGTGTGCAATGATAACAGGCACGCCTTTTGCTTTGATAACGCCTGGTGCGTGTTCACGAGAGGAACCACAGCCAAAGTTTACCAGCTACCATGATTTCGCCAGCTTTCACATTTGGCGCGAATGTAGTATCAATGTCCTCCATCGCATGTTCAGCTAATTCGTTCCAATCAGCAATCGCCAAGTAACGAGCCGGAATGATTACGTCTGTATCTACATCGTCGCCGTAGCGCCAGATCTTTTTACTTTCAAAATCCATATTAAACCTCCTCAGGGCCTGCAATACGGCCTAATACAGCACTTGCTGCCGCCACGTAAGGGCTTGCCAAATATACTTCAGAATCAACGTGACCCATACGACCACGGAAGTTACGGTTTGTAGTAGAAACGGTTCTTTCACCAGCTGCCATGATACCCATGTAACCACCTAGGCAAGGGCCACATGTTGGCGTGGAGACTGCGCAGTCAGCTTGAATGAAGATGTCCAATAAACCATCTTTCATAGCTTGATCGTATACATCTTGGGAACCAGGAATTACGATACAACGAACGAATGGAGCTACTTTGCGACCTTTAAAGATTTCTGCAGCTACCACCAAGTCTTCGTAACGGCCATTTGTACAGGAACCAATGATAACTTGATCGATTTTAATATCTTTGTCGATCTCGTTGATGTAATGTGTGTTGGATGGCAAATGAGGGAATGCTACCACTGGTTGCAATTTAGACAAATCGATAGTCACAGTTTGAGCATATACAGCATCAGGGTCTGGATTAATTGGTTCTACAGGACGATTTACGCGACCTTTAATGTATGCTTCAGTAATTTCATCATATGGGAATACGCCACATTTACCACCAGCTTCGATAGCCATGTTACAGATTGTAAGGCGGTCAGCCATAGTCATGTGTTGTACGCCTTCACCAGGAATTCAAGGGCCATGTAACGAGCGCCGTCTACGCCGATTTTACCGATTAAATCAAGGATTACGTCTTTACCAGTTACCCATTTGTTAGGTTTGCCGATAAGTTCAATCTTGATTGTTTCAGGCACTTTGAACCAAGTTTTACCTTCTGCCATAGCTACGCCCGCATCAGTGGAGCCTACGCCTGTGGAGAATGCATTTACCGCACCATATGTACAAGTGTGGGAGTCCGCACCGATCATCATTTCACCAGGGCCGATCAGACCTTTTTCTGGCAAAATAACGTGCTCAATACCCATTCTACCTACTTCAAAGTAGTTTGTAATGCCATGTTCGCGTACGAAGTCGCGCATTACTTTCGCTTGTGTAGCAGATTGAATATCTTTATTTGGTGTGAAATGATCCGGTACCAAGTAGATTTTATGACGGTCAAATACAGGTTTGCCGATTTTTAAGAACTCTTTACGCGCTGGTGGGAATGTGATGTCGTTCATCAAAACAGCGTCCAAATGACATTCGATGATTTGGCCCGGTTTTACAACATCAAGACCCGCGTGGCGAGCCATATTCTTTTCAGTAATGGTCATACCCATATTATTCTTCCTCCTGTTGTTCTAGCTCCATAGCTAGGAATACTGAGTTAACTGCATTAATATATGCGTTCACACTTGATTTAACGATATCGGTGCTAATACCACGACCATGGTACAAGCGACCGTTGTATTCTACCTTAAGGGTTGCTTCCCCAAGGGCATCTTTACCGGCTGTGATAGCACGGATTTGGTAGTCTTTTAAGCTAATTGGCAAGCCAACCACACGTTCAACAGCTTTAAGGGATGCGTCTACTGGACCATCACCTACGGCAGCATCGGCTTTTTCACCTTCTGGTGTCATGAGACGAACGTCAGCATAAGCATAACCTTTTTCACCTAATTTATAGTATTGAGCCACAAGCTCGAATGCTTTTTTATGGTGCATATTATCGACTACAAGAGCCACGATGTCATCGTCGTATACTTGTTTTTTGCGGTCTGCCAATTCTTTGAATTTAGCGAAGAGGTCGTTGATTTTCTCTTCTGTGAAAGATTGGAAACCAAGTTTTGCCAAATGATCAGCGAAGGCATGACGACCAGAGTGTTTGCCCAATACGAGGTCTGTTTTTTCAGCCCCTACGGACTCAGGGGTCATGATTTCATACGTTTCAGGATTGCTCATCATACCATGTTGGTGAATACCAGACTCATGAGCAAAGGCATTAGAGCCAATGATTGGTTTATTTGGAGGAACTACGACACCTGTCAAACGACTTACTAGTTTAGAAACTTTCGTAAATTGTTTTGTATCAATGTTCACTTGAAGGTCACCGAAGTAATCATGGCGTGTTTTAAGAGCCATTACAACTTCTTCAATCGCTACGTTACCAGCCCGTTCGCCTAGGCCATTAATTGTGCCTTCTACTTGGCGTGCACCTGCTTTAATAGCAGCTAACGTATTTGCATTAGCAAGACCTAAGTCATCATGACAGTGAACGGAGATAATTGCATTTTCAATGCCTGGTGTATGTTCTTTAATATAGCGGATTTTATCACCGAACTCATTAGGGTTCATGTAACCTACTGTATCTGGTACATTAAGGATAGTAGCACCACCAGCGATAGCTACACCAAACACTTCGCATAAGAAATCCATATCTGTACGAGATGCATCTTCGCCAGAGAACTCGATTTCATCAAATTTGCCCTTAGCAAATTCCAAAATAGATTTTACCTTTTCTAGGACTTGTTCTCGTGTCATTTTCAATTTGTATTTCATGTGGATTTCGGATGTAGCGATGAACACATGCAAACGACTACGTTCAGCATCCTTTAATGCTTCAGCTACCTTTTGCACGTCCTTTTCATTGGCACGAGCCAAACCACAAATCGTAGCACCCTTTACTTCACGAGCAATTGTTTGTACTGCTTCAAAATCCCCAGGGGATGCTGCCGGAAAACCAGCCTCAATAACATCAATACCAAGGCGTACGAGACCTTTCGCAATTTCAATTTTTTCAGGAGTCTGTAAAGACACACCTGGTGTTTGTTCCCCATCACGAAGGGTTGTATCGAAGAAATATACGCGATTTTGATCCATAATCTTCACCTTTTCTGTACTAATAAAACATAACACTTTATTATATCTATTCATTGTGAAAGTTTAGTCAAACAAAACGTAAAATTAAAGTGCGTGCTCGCAAGCGACTTTAGTAGGTCGAGGCCCTAGGTCAAAGACCGTTAAGCTAGCTGGAGCGTCAGAGCACCACTTTAATTCGGTCACGTAGTATGGTTGACTAAACTTTTATAAAAAAAAGCCCCTCAGAACAACTGTCGTTGCTCAAAGGGGCGTTATATTCATAACACGGTACCACCCTAATTGGGACTCGTTGCGGGTATAACGGAACCACCGTCGATGACTACTGCTGTATTCGCCATCAAAGCTCACGGGAGAGTGTCAGCGTACAACCTCTATTGCCTCGCACCAACCGGCAACTCTCTGAAAGCAGGATCTGTAAACCTTTATACCCATTCATAGCTTGTATTTAAGATATAAGGGTATTGTACTGTATTCTATAGACTTATGTCAATTAAAATAAGATGAATATGATACATCATACATTCTTTTTACTAACAAGCACAACAAAAATAGCAGGGTGGCCGCCCTGCTATTTTTTTCGTTCATATGAGACTATGTCACATATTGACATCCCTTGTCATATATAGAATAACACTTCACTATAGCATAATCAATATGCCTTCTACGTAATCAATCTTAAAAACTTATCCATTCTAAATCCTCAAAATTGTTTAGAATGCGCTTATCCATTTTTACAACTTGATTAGTAAGCTCTATTCGATGATTAACAAATGAAATATCTGTATACCATTCCTTTAAACTAGCATACACTTCATTCTCTAAATCAATAATCATGGTTTCAATAGGATCCCAAGTTTTGCATCTTACAGACTCCACCATAACCATACTACTACCTATGAAAGTAACATCCCTACCATAAATCCAAAACGGTAATACTTTCCCCTTTATAGAAATAGAATATATAGCATCACCATGAGGCGGTTCCGTTTCATATTGCGCTTTTATATTGTACTTTTCCATTATCTCATTGCTAGCATTTTCTATATATGGCAACGTTGATATCTTATAATTATCTGCGTTCATATAAGCTCCATTATTTTTAATATAAATCACAACAAAGAGGACTATATATCGCTATTTGTGTAAAGAGTATTTTGCTATACTTATTACGAAGAGAGTCCGTTGACGTGAGTTAGGTTCATCTCCGCGAGGAGGTGATACTATGACAAATCATGAAGTTACCTATGTAATTATCATAGTTCTGTTATCAGTAGTCACTATCATTGCACTAGTTAAGTAGTACAACGATAAACGCCTAACGTATAGAGGAGTGCAGTCCTCTAACACGTTAGGCGTCATCATAATTTTGTTCAGTTTTAGATGAGCCTAACGCCCTAATCACGTTAATGGGCTCTCTTTATATGTATATTATAAGCTAATCAGGCTTAAAAAGATAGTATAGTAATAAACTTAATTAGTATCTACACTGTTAATCAATTCTCTAGCCCACGTAACAGAAACTGGATCATTAAATAATAACACATGGTTCTGCCCCACATGTTCCCAAGATGCTAAGTAAACAGCGTCATCCACCATTCGATAGGTTATCATCATCCCATTTATAACATCGGTTTTCTGAGGTAAGTAATCCTTATAATCACCTGCGATATTACCCGATACTGTAGATACGCGATACTTAATATACTTTGGCATATCATCTACACGGTCAAAGTATTTTCCTTTTAAAAGCTCATGATAGGCATACACAACTTGTAATACATCGTGATCCATAATGGATACATGTACAGGACGTAATCCCTCTAAACCACTTGGCAACTGCGGCTTAAAATTCAAATGTTGCTTAGCCTCATATACAGTATCAAACACCTCTAGCGATTGACCTTTACGAGTGCTTCTATAATCCTCATCAGTCATAGTGCAACTTCCAAGTCTATCGGGACATGGGAACTCATTCCTATCACCATAAGGCTGGTCATAAATAGAATTACCATTAAGACGAAAGTGCATCAAATCATCTGCGAACACAACATTGATGGAACCTATAAAAGCTAGCGTAGCTAACGCACATACAACCTTTTTCATGATATATTCCCCTATAAACAAACTATATATATCAAGTAAATTATATCACTAAAATTTGAAACAACTATCATCACAAATCAATCCTATTTGATAGTATCTATCGCAAATCATTCTACTATTCAAAATTATTGTAGGTGTTATAATGAACTCAACAAAAGGAACAGGTGCTCATATGATACTAAATGTACTATTCCAAAACTATAGTTAGTAATTATATGGAGGAAATAATCATGACACATACACAATTAACACAACTCGTACAAGCTTTATTAGACGCTTCAACAAGCAATGAAACAGTAAAGGAATTTGCTCAATCTTGGATCAACGCAGAAGGTACACCTAAACAAGAAGAACTTACAAAACAACTCGTATCTGTAGCAAAGCAAAATATCGCTCTTATCGACGAAACAATCGGCTTTGCTGGCTCTGAACTGGCTGTACAAATCCTTGGTGAAGAAGGCGCTGCTAATCTTTTACAACACGCTAAAGACATCAAAGCAGAAGGTGCAGAACTATGCGACTGCCCTGGCTGTGTGGCATGTAAACACGTTATCGATTTGAAAGCGGAGATTGAATAATTTCTAAAAAAATAACTCCTTTATTTTATGAGGAGTTATTTTTTTATTTCAAACTATATTATTTTATATTACTAATACTACTCAATTATTATTAATATGATTCTTTACATCCTTAATAATAAAATTCTTTATCTTTTTATAACTTTCTGGATATTCTCTTGGCTCTAATGTATTTAGCACCTGTAAAATATTCTCACGTTTTTTTATTGCCCCATACATTCACATAATAAAGTTTTTTTGTAATATCCTCAGAATTTGATTTATTCAATAATTCTTTATATTTATTACGTGCTTTTACTGGACAAAAATTAAATCAACTTCAAGAGAATATTTCATAATTAGAAACCTATTATCAGCCAAATTTTTTTCCATAATAACCTGAATTGATTTACATTTTTCTCTGCATTCTCTATAGTTTTTATTTTTTTAAAAAAATCATCGATTACTTTCCTTTTTTGAGGAACTGTAGTCATGGTACTTTTTATACTTTGGAAAGCCTTTTATTGTCTCTACTTTTTTTCTAACTTATCATTTTTTTATAATCAAAGAAAAAAATCTTTATCAAGAACAGTAATAAAAGGAATATCTAAATCCTTAAGTAAATAGATAGCATAATTCAAATTATTAACCCCTCCTAGGTTAATAATAGATATATCTGCCATCTCAGCCCTTAACGCATCTCCCACTAAACATCTTAAAAACTTTTTCATCTGTTGAACTCTCACATATAATGACATATTTTTGAAAAATAAAACTCACTATTTTTTGACATCATAAAAATTTTTTTATATCCGCTATATGATACATGACTTCTTTTCCCAAAACTTCTTTGATAAATATCGAATCTCACTATGAAAATTTCTACTACTGTCAACAACACGCTTTACTAATAAAAATTTGCTCAGGATGCAATTCATCAATCAATACTGTTGAATGAGTAGTAAAAAGTATTTGGACTTCATTATGACCATCTTCGATTGAATTCTTTAATGATTGAATAAACCTTTTTTTGTGCTTGCGGATGTAAGTTCATTTCAGGCTCTTCTATCCCTAAAATTATACTAGTTCCATTAATTTGAGCCAATGCTCTATGCATTGCTATAATCGCTAAACTTTTAGTTCCACTTCCCCAATCTCTTAATAAAAAAACAATCTCCATTATTAGATATAGAAATATTGACTTTATTTAACAATGAAAGATAATCTATATTTTCATCAAAAATTCAATTTATATTCTATTGGTTTATTTTTGTAAGTGAAGCTTATCTAATTGAATCTCTAACTGTTTTAATGCATTTTCATATTTTTATTACTTGCTTTTTTTACGCTAGAAGAAAGTCGATCTCTACGTTCTGTATGCTTATTCATATATGAAACTAAAAAGTCTTTTAAATAGCGATTCTTCAGACCAAATAGTATTATTATCACTTCTATTAGTAGAAATATATACATAATTAATATATTTATTGATTTCATCTATAAAATCAATAGACGTATCTTCAAGCTTAATCCCTTGAGAATTTTTTTAATTACTATACTTCTTTTTCTAGTACTATATTTATGAGAAACTCAATTATGATCTCCCCATTTTCAAAAACTTTTTTTACCAAAAAGAATTATTCTCATCTATAAGTGTAATCTTAATATGTGTATTTGCTCTAGAAGAGTATTTATGACTCTCATTTCTAAAAGTAAGGCTCTTCATCCAAATAATTAAATACTGCATTTAAAGCTCTAAGGACACTTGTCTTTCCAGAATTATTTTTCTCCTACTAAAGCTGCTATATTATCAATCGCAAACTCTCCATTCTTAATAGATCGGAAATTTTTTAATTAGAACATTTTTAATTCTCAATCTAATCTAGCCCTTCTATATTAATTTAAGTAATTCTTTACATTTATATCTATTTCTTTAGGAAAAATATTTTTGAACCACATAGACACCTCCCTACTAATATTAAATTATAAGCAAACTATAAAAAGTTTCACTATTTTTAATCCATATACTATTATATTTCTACACCTTAACTAAATATCCTGCATATATAAGCATTATTAATTTATAAAAGTAATAAACAAAATATAATCCACTAAAAAGGCTGTAGCAGAATACGTTATTATTGCATTCTGCTACAGCCTCTTATTTCTACAAACTTGCTTTCACAAGTCGTATATGAGTGTATAGTTTTATATATTGTGATTCGATTATTTAACTAAAATTTTTACTGATTTAGTTGATGTTTGCTTTTTATTGTTCCGCGTATGGAATTGCTAACGGATGGTTATCGTATGTACCTCTGTGTTGGTCATAGATAGATTCTGCACCTGGTAATGGTGGCAAGCCCAAGGAGTCAGTGCGTGTGAAGGCTTCAAATAGGCCTGGTGTTAGGTGCATGTTTGGAACATGTTCTGGAGTTACTTCGTGAACGATGGTATCGCCTTTACCGTTCATGATTTTATGACCAAATTCAGGATCCACCAAAGTGCCACGGCCTACTGCGATGATGTCAGTGTAGTTTTCTACAGCATCACGAGCTGCTTCTTCGCTGAAGACATCGCCTACAATAATAAGCTTTGTTTCATCATCGAGAGCTGCTTTGAATAAAGAGCCAAAGGATTGATCTGCGCCTTCTGGTTTAGAATCATAACCACCCCATAAGGATAAGTGGATGTAATCCAACTCTTCTTTTACAATAGTCTCTACGAGTTGAAGGGATTCTTTATAAGTATAACCAATATCTGTACCGTGGATTTCTTCTGGGCTCAAACGGTAGCCAATGATGAAGTTTTGTGCGCCAGCTTCTTCTACTACGCGTTTTACTTCACGCACAACCGCTAGTGGGAATCTCATACGATTTTCTAAAGAGCCGCCCCATTTATCTGTACGGTGATTTGTTAATACAGAGAAGAATTGTTGCAATAAATAGTGGTTAGCACCGTGAATCTCTACGCCATCGAAGCCAGCTTCGATAGCTCGTTTTGTAGCGCGACCAAAATCTGCAATGATCTCTTCAATTTCACTTTCAGTAAGAGCACGAACAGGGAACTTGCGGTGTAAGTCGCTAGGGGCTACTACATCTTGATGATTAATATAGCGACCAATCGCCATGCGACCACCGTGATGAATCTGCATAACCGCTTTATTGCCGTCTTTCTTTAAAGCTTGTGCAATTTTCTTAGCCCCTTCTATGTGAACATCAGAGTAAATGCCCATTTGGGATGGATAGCCAGGCATGTACGCTGGGCCACCATTTTCACTAACATAATGAAACTCAGTAATCAATAGGCCTGCTGCCTTAGAACGATGATTGTAATAACGGATCGTATCATTACTTGCATAGCCACCCTCTAAAGCAGATTGACTTTGCATGGGAGCCAAGGCAATGCGGTTAGGAATCGTCAATCCACGACGGAATATAATTGTATCTGTTAAGTTATGTTGTGCCATTATAGCCTCTTTCTCCTATGACTATAGGAATATTATATGATATATATCTAGCTGATGACTGAAAAAGTAATATCACATTTACATATTGCGAATTACCGATATATCAAGCGAATAAAAAAGCAATCCTATATAATCACACTCACGAAATAGTACGCATTGTATCAATATACTCGTATTATCAATAACTGTGTTATCAATGTACTAGTGTTATCAATATACTAATGTTACCAATACAATCATTTCACTAGTAATTCTGTGACACATACTTATGTGTTATATATTCATGCTCTTTTATAATTTAGTTTCTACCAACTTTGCTAACTCTGCAATGGTTTCCTCGTTGCGACGGTAATAGGTCCATTTGCCAATTCGTGTAGCAATCACCAAATCTGCCTTTTTGCAATACAGACAAATATTGAGATGCCGTCGATTGGGTAACGCCTAATTTGAACTGGATTTGACCCTACACAGACGCCGACTTCCACCATGTCTACCGGTTCTTGATGAGTAAAGTACTTTTTAGGATCCTTTAACCAAAATAAAATCTGCAGACGTGATTCATTAGCAAGTGCTTTAAAGACCTCTAATTGATTCATCTTTAGTCACCTCTAAAATGATTATATCGTAATTTCGCGATATGTCAATCTATTATGCTTTCTACAAAACCTATATGTTTCAAATTAACTTTGACTTCTTATATAAGTTATTGCAATTACTTTTACCAACACTTACGTACTTAAATAATAAATATAGTAGCAAAAGGCCCCTGTTCAAACAGGGGCGCTTTCTTTTTACTCACTCGCTTCCACAAGTGCTTGTGTATATGGATGTACCGCTTCTTTGAGTCGTTTTGATTCGATGGTTTCTACGATTTGTCCGTCTTTCATGACGATGATTCGGTCTGTTACGGCTTGTAATAGTCCGATGTCATGACTGACGAATACGTAGCCGAAGGGTTGTTCCATATATAGTTTTTGTAGGAGGTCTAGCACCAACTTTTGATTCACCGCATCAAGGGCTGATGTAGGTTCATCAAAGAGTACTAGTTTTGGATTCATCAGCATGATCCGTGCTAATACAACACGTTGTAGTTGACCACCACTGACTTCGTGAGGGTATTTATAAACCGTATGTTCCGGTAAGTCTACCCGTTGTATCCATTTACGGATATCGTCCTTTGCTGACGCTATATCCATGAGACCAGAGTTAATATATGGCTCTAAAAGAAATGATTCTAAGTTCATCCTTGGAGGAATCACCGCCAAGGGATTTTGGAACATCATCTGCATAGAGCGATATATTTCTGTATGGTTTTGAATGGATGTTACGTCTTCACCAAAGAGTCGCAGACTCCCAGAGGTAGGTTTTTCTAACATAGCAATCAGTCTAAGGAGAGTACTTTTACCAGAACCACTGCCACCTGCAATGCCTACTCGTTCATTGGGAGCCACGGAAAAGGATACGTTATCAACGGCATGGACCGTATGATTGTGGTTCGTATATTGTTTACAGATTTTCTCAAGTTGAATCATACTACACCACTTTCGTTACGGAATCTAACAAAATACGAGTATACTCATCTTTTGGGTATGCCATAACCTCTTCGGTAGAGCCTACTTCAACGAGTTGTCCCTTATTCATAACGCCAATGCTATTAGCAATGCGTGCGGCAGCCTTAATGTTATGCGTTACGATAATAACTGTTGCACCAAGGACTTGTGTTACCTCTTTTAAAAGGTCTAGCACAGAGGCTTGTACGAGCATATCCAGAGCACTAGTTGGTTCATCAGCAAACACGATGCTCGGCTTCAAGATGAGGCTTAAAGCTATTGCCAATCGCTGTTGCATACCACCACTCAATTGAAACGGATAGGACTGCAAGATACGCTCTCCATCGGTTAAGTGAACGAGATTAAGCATATCTATAACGCGGCTTACATCATAGCTTTCACCATGGGCACGAAATAAATCTTTGAAGTGATTTCTACGGTTCGATTTGGGTTTAAATAGGCGCTAGGATTTTGAAAGATCATGGAAATCTTTGTCCCCCGCAATTGTCGCCAATCACCATCACTTAAGGTGGAAACATCGGTGCCATTTAGCAAAATTTGGCCGCTAATGTTAGCTTGTTTCAACATGCCAAAGGCGGCACGAACTAACGTAGATTTACCAGAGCCGCTTTCACCAACGATGGCAAAGACCTCACCATTGGGCACGGAGAAGGATACATCGCGCACCGCTTGCTCCGCACCGTATGAAATTGTAACCTTATCAAATACGATACAATCAGATTTATTCAATAGTAGAATCCTTTGTTAATAAGTAGTAATCGATTGGATGTACTGGTACATTTTTAACTTTTGTAGTAGATACAACCGTTGCACTTGGATACAACAAATAAATATCTGCTACGTCATCAACTAAGATTTGTTGTGCTTGTTTAGCAATATTAGAGCGTTCGTTTTGATCAAATGTTACAGACAATTGGTCGATTAACCCATCTACTTGAGGATTAGTGTAGCCCCCAACGTTTGCTTTCGCACCAGTTTTGTAGAACAAGCTGAGGAACCAGTAAGGATCGTTTGTAGACATAGTCACTACATTGCGTTCTACCAAATCAAAACCATCTGTACCAAGTGTATCTACTTCATCAGGGCTTTGTAATTTCTTAAGAGTTACAGCAATACCAGCTTGTTTCAATTCTTGTTGGATTTCTTCGTATAAGCTTGTGTCTTTACCCCAAATAGCAATAGTAATCGCTAATTCCTTACCGTCTTTTGCATACATGCCGTTTGCATTCTTAGCGTAACCAGCTTGAGTCAAGATTTGGTCAGCTTTTGCTACATCTGTCATCGGTTTATTAGCAATCGCATCATAGCCTAAGTTGGCAGATGGCGGGAATGGTGCCGCACCTGGTGTGGAACCGTTACCAATAATTTTTGCCATGGAGTCATAGTTAATGATATGAGCAATAGCAGAACGCACCGCTTTATCATGCAATGGAGATGCTTCTGTGTGGTTTGCTTCAGCATCAATACACGAACGCCTGCGATATCTTGAATATTGAAACCGTCTTTGAACAAGCTGCGGTTAGCAGAGTCCACTTTTTGAATCACGTCTACGTCTTTAGATTGTAACGCCATAGCGCGTTTATTGTTGTCTTCGATGTCTTTTACAGTTACGGAATCAAGACCTGGTTTGCCGCCCCAGTAATCTGCGAAGGCAACGAGTTCAATTGTTTCACCTTTTTTGAAATTAGTGATTTTGTAAGGGCCTGTAAGAACTGGTTTAGATGCTACATCTTTAAGGTCTGCAGTATCCATGATAACGAAAGCAGGTTCAGTCAAGCTAGATAACAAGGAACCATTAGGCTCTGTAGTTTTAATAATCAAGTTTTGACCATCTACTGTGATGGACTCGATTTTAACTGCTTTAGCGGAACGAGCACTTTGTTTCATCGTATACTCGATGGACTCTTTTACCTTTTGAGGCGTCATCGGTGTACCATTGTGGAATTTAACGTTTTCACGGATGTGGAATTTCCATGTTGTAGGGTCTACATTTTCCCAAGAATCTGCCAATTGTGGGGCAAATTTCATATCCGGTGTTACAACGGCTAAGTTTTCACCTGCACCGATACGAGTCAATGTCCACGCATCCCATTCGTGAGTTGGATCTAATGTTTCACCAAACCAGTACAAACCAACATTCATATGCTTCCCTTGTTTGCCGTCTTTAGCAGCATCGTTGCCACAGCCAACTAAGAGAGCTACCATGCATAGCATGGATAAACATGCTAATAACCAACGCTTCATAATATCTCCTTTTACATACATCGCCTCAATGAGACTTTCACCATAAAAATCTATACACAGCGTAGCTAACGAGATACATCGAGGACATCCCGCAACGCATCGCCAATATAGTTAAATAAAACAACAGTAATGAAAATAGCCAGCCCTGGGTAAATTAACAGCCACGGCGCCGTTTGTAGAAAATCTCGGGAACTCAACAGGATTGCGCCCCACTCCGGATCCGGCGGTTGTACACCGATACCTATGAGCGAGAAACTGGCTACCAAAATGATGGCATCCCCTAGATGTTGAATAATAACAATCACCAACGGTGGCAATACATTCGGCAGAATATAGCGCCACAGAATTCGTAGATTTGAAGCACCTGACATACGAGCAAAGGTAATATACTCCGCGTGGCGTTCAATCTGTACGAGGCCTCTAGTGATACGGGCATATTCCGCCCATTTCGTAATGCACAAGGAAATGATTACATTCGTTATGCTAGGTCCCATGATACCGATGAAAGCAATGGCAATCACCATGTTCGGAAACCCTAGTACCAAATCAATCAAGCGAGATAACCAACGGTCAACGCAAGGTGTAGAGAATCCTGCTAACCCACCAATAGCGATACCGATGGCTCCACTAATGCCAATGATGGTGAAAGCAATCCCTAAAGAGGCTTTACCACCGTACAGAATACGAGACCACACATCACGACCGAGTTGGTCAGTACCTAATAGATGGGTACTACTAATGTCTTGTAAGCGGTCCGCGATACTCGTCGTTTCAGGATCAAAGGGTGCTATATAGGGAGCACATAAGAAAAATACGATCCACAGAGCTGCTAATACCAACATAGCATATAAAGTATAAGGCTTTCGTCTACTCATAGGAGCCTCCTTTTATAGCGGCTCTTCGCTTCGGATTCAGCCAAACACTCAATACATCAATGATGATATTAATCACGATGAACACCATAGTAATCCAGATGATATAACCTTGCATCAATACATAATCGCGAGCCATAATGCCCTGTACCATCATGTAACCAATACCTTTTATGGAGAATACCGTTTCAATAACGGCAGACCCACCAAGCATAGCGCCCATAGTTACCCCCATCATAGGCAATAACATAAGACCTACATGAGGGAATATATAACGGGTGTAGACCATCCATTCTGGCAAGCCTAATGCTCGCGCCCCCTGTACAAAGGGCTGTCGCGACACTTCTAAAATAGCATTACGCAATCGACGAATGTAGAGGCCACATATCCATAAAGCAAGGGTTACCGCGGGCAATACATAGGCAGAAAAGCCATTGGTATTCGTTACCGACACTAGCTGTAATTTAACACCGAATAAGTACAGTAATAATAAACCGACCCAGAACCCAGGGATTGCTAATGCTAGGAATGTAACGAGACGAACCCCATGATCAATCCATGAGTCTTGATACTTTGCAGATAACATACCGAGTGGTATGGTCACCACTATCCCCATAACAAGAGCTAAGGATACGAGCCCCAAGGTATTAGGCAAGGCGCCACCAAGAATGGTCGCTACTGGTAAAGCATACAGAATAGACTCACCAAAGTCCCCTTGTACAATTTGACCTAACCAACGTAAGTATTGCTGCCACCAAGGATCATTGAGCCCTAACTGCTCTCGTATCTGTGCAACTACAACTGGATCTGGTGTAGCTCCTAGAAGATTAAACTTCATCGACACGGGATCAATAGGAGATAATTTTATCAATACAAATGTACCGATGGTAACAACCAATAAAATACCTACAATACTTGCTAAACGCTGTAGTATTAATCGATACAATACATCACCTGCCTTCTTCATCAAATAATAACTATATTATATTATAACAATAATTCTCATTTTTAGATATACCCTTATGTATATATTAGAATAATTCTCATTATGAAATTTTAGCATGTATACTAAAACGGCCCCTCATGAGAGGAGCCGCTTCTTATATAACCCTTACAGTGTCCATGCGAGTGTTTCACCACAGCTCGCATGCCATTCCATCAAGAATAGTTTGTATCAGGCTGTATTATTTCATATGTGATTTTGGTGCAACTGTATTAGCAATGATCGCTTTTGCCATATCGCGATTGACAGGACGTTCAAAATAGATGGAATGGTTTTGACCATCTTTTGTCCAACCAGCGAGGTATACCATTTTTTCGCCACCTTTGAAAGTAACCTTTGTACCGTTTACTTTTTCTGTAGCTGTAACGCGATAATCCTTATGATCACCACTGATATCACCTTTTGTAGTACCTACGCGATACACAATACGTTTGCCTGCCGCTTGGTTCCGCGTTGTATCTTCACCAGCTTGGTAAACATACACAACTTGCAAAACATCTTTATTGATTGTGCTTACAGACTCAATATTATAGCCTACAGGTAATACTTTAGGTAGATGAGGCATAATATTCATGTATTTAGCAGCTTTATCAATAGTAGCGAATTCATGAATTGGACTTGGCATACCAACCATAGGCGCTGCCTGTTCTGCAACTACAGGTTTAGCTGGATCTGGTTTTACATCAAAAGTACCTTGCGCACCAGCAACAGTGTAAGAACCTACACAAGCACACGCAACTGCCATTAATACAAATTTTTTAACCATGAGTATAATCTCCCTTCGGTCAATAAAAAAATTATTAAAAACACATTTATTTTGTATGTGATTTTTCCTCAACAATATTACGGATAATAGCTTTTACCACATCTCGTGTAACGGGGCGATAAAAATCTAAAGAATGATTTTGTCCATCTTTCATCCACGATGCAAGATAAACCATTTTGTCACTGCCTTTGAAAGTAACCTTCATACCGTCTACACGTTCAGTTTCTATCACCTTATGAATTTTATGGTCACCACTGATATCACCAGTTAACTTAGATGAACGATATATAATATATGCGCCTCCATCTTGATTATAACATGGTTCCGCACCAGATTTGTAGACATACACAACTTGTAATATATCTTTCTCTAAAGTGATGACAGATTGAATATTAAAGCCTACAGGTAACAACTTTGGCATCTGTGGTGTAATATTCATATACTCCGCCGCTTCTTTAACTGTGGTGAACACATGTACAGGGCTGGGCATAATAACGCCAGGAACAGATGCCTCAACAGACATTTCTATGGGTTCAGAAACTCTAGTTTGTGCATCCGTTGCACCTTGAGCCTTAACGTCTCCATACATACCGACACAGACGCAAGCTAAAACTATCAAAAAAGATTTCTTTAGTATTAAGGTCATAACGATATACTCCGCAAAATGTATTTTGCAAAATGATATGTACAAAAAAATTATGAACGATTATATCCTAAATGATATAAGATTTCAAACAATTATTTCTTATGAACCATAAAGCCTGCTGCTTGTTGGTTCGCCATGATAGTTACATCTGAAATTTGCATGCGTTTAGGTTGGTTTGTTACATACAATACAACATCTGCTACATCCTCTGGTTGGACAGCCTCAATGCCAGCGTAGACAGATTTAGCTCGTTCTGCATCACCGTGGAATCGTACTTCACTAAATGGAGTTTCTACAATGCCTGGTTGAATGGTAGTAACCTTAATATCTGTCGCTATGGTATCCATACGAATACCATCAGCTAGCATCTTAACAGCCGCCTTTGTTGCACAGTAAACGGCACCGCCTGGGTATGCGTAAATCCCAGCTGTAGAGCCCATATTTACTATATGACCTTCATTTTTATCAATCATGAAAGGTAGTACTGCTTTTGTTACATAAAGAAGTCCTAATACATTCGTATTAATCATTGTGACTGCATCTTCTACGGTACTATCTTGGAAAGGATCGAGCCCTTGTGCCAGACCTGCATTATTTACAAGTACATCAATGCCACCAAAAGCTTCGATAGCTGGTTTTACCTTAGCATCTACATCTTCACGTTTACTCACATCAAGTACAAGCGTATCCACACGAATACCATATTGTTGCTCAAAATCTTCTTTAATCGCCGCCAAGCGATCTGCACGACGACCAGCAAGTAATAAATGATCGCCATCTTTGGCGAATGCACGGGCACACTCAAGGCCAATACCAGAAGTAGCACCTGTAACGAAAATTTTGCGGTTCATATGTATTCCTCCTTTAAAAGATGGTCCTGATGGGCTCCCAAAACCTCCACCGGCCAGGTCTGACTACGCCCTACGGGCTTCGCAGGGCCAAAGTCGGTTTTGGAAGCCCATCAGGACCTGTTTTAAATACGTTATCCTTATTTCCCGCAAATATTTTCGTTACAGGAAAAAGAAAAAATAGTAATTCAGGACCTTAATTATAATTTATGTTTTGTGGATCCTTCTTTAAGATTTGTGTCTATAGTTTTACCAAGTTCGGATTTACTTACATCTTGGATTTCATAGCCCCAGCGTTTTAGCATGGTTTGTTGTTCTTGTTTTAGGAAATCGAAGAATTGAATGCGATGTTGCTCAGAGCTTTCATAATATCCAATTAAAGCGGTCCGATATTCTACTTCGTGCGATTTTGTAATCGTAATCGGACACAATCCATTCTGAATTAGGTTGCCATTCATCATGAGAAGAGCAGTTCGTTTATTACCATCTCCAAAGAACTGGTTGCGAGCCATCTCGGCATATAATAGAAGCGATTGTTCTAATGGATTCGCCTCTAATGCTTGGCACCTAGTTATTAAATCATCCCAACAAGAATTTAAATCTAACGGAGTAGGTGGTGTATAACTTGTACCACCTATAGCTACTGGTGCATTACGAAAACCACCAAATCCTAGGCGGTTCTCACTTTCAGAAACTAACTTATTATATTCGATAGCCACTAACTTATTAATCTGAAATCGTTTTAACCGCAAATCCTCTATCAAGGCCTGCCATCCACGATTGATATTATCTATCTGTCGAGTTTCACTCACACTGAGCCCCGCCACAGAAGTGCCACACACAATCGTCTCAACCTGAGGATACGTCGCCGTGTTACCCTCCATCTGAGCCATATCAAACACAAACTGAGCCCGCAACTTCTCAGCGATAAACAATGCCAAATCAAAACCTACATAACCATTACTATCAGCAGTCACAACATCACCTCCCTACGTCCATTCAACTATAATATGTATAACACCATTTTACCATATTTCTACTTGTATTATTCCAACGAATATGCTGGCGCTAAAAATAGATTAATGTAGATAGCAAAGAACCGATAGGGTTCTGAAAACGACTTTGGCCCTGTTCCGCAGGAACAGACCCGGCCGGTGGAGGCTTTCAGGTCCCTATCGGTTCTTTCACCTAAATGTTCTATTTTAAATGTGCCAACATATCGTTGAGAACTTCCATACAATCCCCTACGATGCCATAGTTAGCGTGTTGGAATATTTCCGCCTTCGGATCGTTGTTAATAGCCACGATTGTATCGGCACCAGAGATGCCGCTCACATGTTGGATAGCACCAGAGATACCAAATGCCAAGTATAGTTTAGGGCTTACAGTTTTACCTGTTTGACCTACTTGATATGGCAATTCAATCCATCCTTTTTCAACGAGTGGACGTGTAGCACCTACAACGCCGCCGATAGCATCAGCGAGTTCGTAAAGTTTATCAAAGTTTTCCTTTGAACCCATACCACGACCGCCAGCTACGATGATATCCGCTTCTTGGATGTTATAACCAGACTTGCTGAATGGAATAAAATCTAACCGTTTTGTGCGAATATCTTCCGGCTTGAGGTCAAATTGTTCAAGTTGGATACGGCCCCAACTGTCCGCAATGCGCTCAGGTTTTTTGAATACATTAGGACGGACAGAGCCCATTTGTGGACGATGGTTTGGCGAAATAATTTCCGCTAAGATATTGCCACCTAAAGCAGGGCGAGTCCATTCAACTAGACCTTCTGAGGTGTCTACAGTTAGAATTGTACAGTCCGCTACAACACCATTTTGCATGCGACCAGACATGCGCGGTGCTAGGTCACGGCCATTGTTGGTTGCACCAATTAAAAGGATATTCGGTTTATGGTCTTCGAAAAAGTCCGTTAACACCTTTGTATAGCCATCCGTAGTGTAGTATTTCAAGAGTGGACTTTCAAAAACATGAACAATATCGGCGCCATGTGCTACAAGTTCCTCCGCCTCAGCTTGAACGTTTTCACCAAGTAGCATAACTTGTACGAGTTGCCCCAGTTCCTTAGCGATGCGGCGAGCCTGACCGATCAATTCGTACGTAACGGGATGCACTACGTCATCGATGGTATCCGCTACTACATAGACATCTCTATATTCATCAAAATTAGTAACGGCCATTATCGGTCACCTCCTTTGGAAACATCAGCACTTTTAGCAGCCTCTGCGGCAAATGTATTTGGTTTTATCTCTTCTACCTTTGGTTCGCTAGGCGCTACGCTTTCAACAGATGCAGCACGTTGGACAGGGTCTTTTACATCAACCCCTTCATCCTCTGTAGACTCTACAACAGGTATATCACTAGGAACCAAGAGATGGGCGAATTTTTCAGGCTTGATGTGGTATGCCAATTCAAGCACCTTTTTTGCGCCTTCATCGATGGATGAAAGCATTTCTACCTTACCACGAAGCGGTGGTTGATACACCTTGCGCACACGCGTAGGAGAGCCTGTAAGGCCAATGCGGCTTTCATCAATATGAGGCATATCACGCAATGTAATATGAGAGATGGTATATCGTTTTGCGTAAATGGAGCTCCAAAGACCTGGTTGACGTGGTTCATTGAGTTCAGCTGTAGCTGTTACAAGCAATGGCAACGGAACCTCTACGATTTCATAGCCATTTTCATGTTGCCGTTTCACAACTGCTTTTTGTGCAGCTTGATCAACGGATAGTTCACAAGCATAGGTAGCTTGTGCCATACCGAGTTCCTCTGCAATTTGAGGGCCTACTTGTGCCGTATCGCCATCGATAGCTTGCTTACCGCAGAAGATAATTTGGAATTGACGGTTCATAGTCCGTTGAATATGACGGATAGCAGACGCAATGGTATAGCTAGTAGCCAATGTATCGGCACCACCGAACGCGCGGTCTGTAACGAGTACTGCATCATCGGCACCGAGGGATAAACACTCACGAAGAGCTGCCTCAGCCTGTGGAGGGCCCATGGATAGAACGGTTATACGACTACCTTCATATTGGTCTTTCACCGCAAGAGCCGCCTCTAACGCATGCATATCGTCAGGGTTTACAATGCTAGGCAAGCCTGTGCGGATGAGATTATTTGTTTCCGGATCTAGCTTGATTTCCGATGTATCCGGAACTTGTTTTATACAGACTAATAATTCCATGCACTCACCCCTGTCTAAACTCTACGCCCTTGGCGTTACGAGGATATTTCCAAGTCTTAACAACACTGTGTCCACATAATACGCGACACGTTCCACATTCGAGGCAGCCCGCAAAATCAAAGGCTAGCTTGCCATCTTCTTGTAATGTATATAGTCCTGCGGGACAACCATTAACGAGTTTCATCGCCTCTTCTCGGCTTACGCTTTCACCATCAATAATGATGTGAGGACACGTTTCGTCTACATAGTATTTATTGGCGCCCAAACGCTCTTCTAATTTCATAGGGAACGCACCCCTTTCCAAGCATCACGAATCAATTTGAATAGGCCTACGTCGCTCACGCGGCGCAACAATTTTTTCATCAACGGCACCGCACCATCGCCATTCACGGTGAATACGTCATGCATAATATTGTTTACAAATGCAGGGTACACCTTAAAAATACGAGGATTTGTGCCCAAGAATTTCGGTACATGTTTATACAATTTTAAATCATGACGCAACCAAGACGCCTTGATTTGTTTTTCATATAATTTTGGTACACGGTCCATATTTTCATCGCGCAACGCCACATTAACTGTATCCGCCGCGCATATACCGGACTCAATGGCAAGGTCCATGCCACGAATTGTATAACCAAGATTCATACACATACGCGCCGCATCGCCCACGATGATGTAACCATTGCCGCCCAATTTTGGCATCGCTTTATAGCCACCTTCAGGCACGAGATGCGCACTGTGCTCCTTTAATTGACCATTTTTCAAGAGTGGTGCAATTCTAGGATGACTGGTGAAAGCCTCTAGCATTTCGTCTACGGATTTGCCCGCAGAACCGATGTCTTCAAGACCTACAACCATACCTACAGATAGGCTATCTTTATTGGTATAAATAAAGCCACCACCAAGGAGACCATCTGTCATGTCCCCCAAGGTGAGCCAAGCCATTCCTTCGTCACCAGATAACATAAGGCGATTTTCGAGGTCCTCTTTTTTAAGTTTATACACCTCTTTTACACCGACCGCCATCGTCTTAGGATCGGTCGGACCAGTTAAACCAGCCTCTTCTAAGAGCACTGTATTAGCACCTTCTGCGATGATAACAAGCTTTGCATACACCTCATCATCGTGACAACGAACACCGACAACGCGGCGATTCTTGCCTTCACCTTCCGTGATAAGCTCCGTTACCTGTACATTGGAAACGAGCAAAGCCCCTTTTTTCTCAGCCTCTTCAGCGAGCCATTTATCAAATTTAGCGCGCAACACAACATAGGATTCTTCATTTTCTTTCACATCTTGGCAACTATATTCAATAGTCGTCATCTCATTACCAGCACCGATGGAAATACGTTCCTTCGTCACCTTTCTTTCAAGAGGCGCACGGTCCCTAAAATCAGGCACCAACTTCTCTAACGAATGTGTATAAATACGACCACCCATCATATTTTTTGCACCTGGCGCCATACCACGCTCGATGAGCAACACCTTTACACGCTGCTCCGCCAACCGCAACGCCGCTGCAGCACCTGCCGGCCCTGCACCAACGACGATGACATCAAATGTTTCATTTCGATCTATTGCCATATACTCAGCTCCTTTTTATGAAAGCCTAACTTACATAAGTCTATATATTATATATTCACGATACAGATTGAAAATACCTTTTAACATACCACATGTACATGAAAATTGTATAAGAAAAATAAAAAGAGGCCTTTCCCTCTCACACCTAAAGTTTATGGAGAGGCAATGGGGACTGCCAAAGCTGACTTTGGCCCTGCGTAGCCCGAAGGGCGAAGTCAGACCCGGCCGGTGGAAGATTTTGGCAGTTCACATTGCCACCCCATAAAAATTTATAAATTCCTGGCCGGTGGAGACTTTTGGAATCCCCTACAGCCGCCCTCAAAAAAATTATAAATTTTTTTCTAGCTTTCACACAAAAATTGCGTATGATAATATTAAGAAATCATATACATTTTTATACAAACACGAACTAACTATACAATTTAATTATAATCCTCTTAATATAAATTTACTATTTATATATAATGAGCTTTATAAATAAAGCACTATGAGTATTCTTCTAAACTCTACCTTTACGGCCTGCATCCAACGCTTGCCTTTCTCTTCTAGCACATAAAGTTTTTGGAGAGGCAATGGGGACTGCCAAAAGCTGACTTTGGCCCTGCGTAGCCCGAAGGGCGAAGTCAGACCCGGCCGGTGGAAGATTTTGGCAGTTCACATTGCCAACCCATAAAAATTAGCGTATGATAAATGTAAGTAATATTCTCTATACGGAGCAAGACGCGTATATAATACGACCGCATAATGCAAGACCACGGTCAAAGTAAGGCACTCAACATTTTGGTATTTACCTCAAGGAGGCCATATGGATCCGCAAAGAATTCTGAAAGCATTATCCAATCCACATCGGTTAGATATTATATTGTGGCTAAAGCACCCAGAGCAAGAATTCGGTGTTCAAGTACACTCTAAAACTCTCATCGATTTTCCAAACAGCGTTAGCGTTAAGAGTATTCAAAAACGCTGTGGTGTATCGCAATCGTCTGTATCTACATTTATGACTATATTAGAGCGTGCAGGCCTTGTGGAATCGCGAAAAATTGACCAATACACCTATTATAGGCGCAATGAAACAGTTATCCGCGAGTTTGGTGAATGGTACAACAAAGAAGTATCCATCCAAACCGATAATATCGACAAATTATTGGAAACAGTAACCTTAGACGACACATCCTATCCATCAACAGAGGATAGTTCTATGCTAAATCAACAACAAAGCATAGGCATATCTACTAAGGGACTAGACTATGAAAAAGATAATACCTAAACACAACTCCCTATCATTGCTTTATAGGGAACAATAAAGGAGCTATACTGCTAGAGGCTAACCTCAGCAATATAGCTCCTTTTAAATTTATTTTTCTGTTCTATCGATTCTCTCCCTTACGCGACGAAAAACATCGGTGCCAGAGAATCTAACTTTACTTTCTTTTGCTGCAAAATCAGCCTCGTCTAATGCATACTCAATAGAGTCTGTTAATTCAGCATATAATTCCATATCCATTTTTATTTATCGTTGCGCTTCGTATGCTCTAAATAGTTTAGATAGCAATACAGGCGCTAGTTTTAAAAGATCTGGGTTTTCGCAGAAGGATACGCGAAGTTGTGTCTTACCAGGATTGTGTTCGCTATCGGCACCACTGTAGAATCCGTTTAGTGGAGCCATGAGCAATGTATAGTCATTGCCATCATCCAAGGTCACACGGCCGTGTTCAGCACACCAAGCAGCAAATTCTACGCCATCAAAGCCAGGTTTTGCTACATTGCGTACATCGATAACGAAATAGATGGACGCTTCTGGATTAGAGATAATGAAATCTGGTTCTACCTCTTTGAAATCCCTTGTGAAGTTCATAAATCATTTCGCGATAGTAATCACGTTGTTGCTCATACCAGTTATGAAGCTCAGCGTGACTTTCATGAGCCAAGGCACCAAAAATATATTGACCAAGCGTATTAGCACTGAGATTCGCCGTATATTCAGCAACAGATTTTTCATAGCACAACGCATTGTCTGTAATGATGGCGCCAATGCGAAGGCCACAAGCATTCCAAACCTTAGAGGCCGTTTCAAGACTGATACGACGGCCTTCGATACCTGGTACATCCTTATTCGTCAATGTCCAAATACTAGATGTTTCCTTGCCTTTTTCGTAGGCCAATTCACGATAGGCTTCATCGGAAATAATCCATAAATTATATTTTACGCACAAAGATGCATATTCAATCAAAGTTTCCTTGCTGAATAGCTGACCAGTTGGATTGTCGTAAGGAATAATCAACAATGCCCCTGGTTTTGTTTCTATAATGCGTTTTTCCACGGTTTCAATGGATGGCAATTCAAATTCGCCATTCTCGTTCAGGCGTCGTTCTACGGTTACCGTTTTACGACCAATGCGATGACCTACCGCATCGTAGTTCGTATAGGACGGATTGAACATCAATAGAGGACGTTCCTCTTCACCTGCACCGCCACAAACGCCAAGCATGATGATTTCCATCGCCATGGATGCACCATCTGTAACGAGTACATTAAGGCCTGTTGTATCAAAACCTTGGCTGCGCAAAATATGCAAGAATGCTTCGCGGCATTCATCGGTACCCGTTGTTGGTACATATGGCACGATGCCCGTACTGAAAGGACTATTTGGTCCGCCTAGAGTAAATAGTCGGCGCTGCATGGCGGGATGCATAGGACGCATAACATTACCAATAGAACCGTTAACCAAAATAGGTGGGTTCTTTCGCTCTAAAAATTTAATTTGCCCCATGCGGATCCCCGACGGCTTGCGAGCCATCATATACGGGGATAAAACCGGTAGTTCCATACAGAATCCAACTCCTCTAAATAAACGCCTTTCACAAAAATAAGGCTGTAATACGCATACATTGATATATATAGATACATTCTATTATAGTGCTTTTACAAGAGAAAATCTATAGTTTTATCATTGTAGCTTACAGCCTTATCAGTTTTTTTACATATGTGATGAATTAGATGGTAACTTCAATACCTAAGCGGAAGTTGCGACCTTGGCCTGGCCACCAATCACCTGCATTACCCCAACGTACGTTAGATTGTTCTGCGTAGTATGTATCAAATAGGTTATTAACGCGACCAAATACAGTCACATTTTCACGCACGCGATAGTTAGCACTAATATCAGTAATCCAATACGTTGTACGAGGGAAGATATTAGCCGCAGGACCTGGACGGTCGATGACACCGCGAATATCCAAATGAGCATCCCATTTAGCATCATTGTAATCGAGGCCTGCATTGACTGCATGTTTAGGTACATAACCATCGCGATTTGCTTTGCGAGTTGGTGTAGCATCAATATGAGTATATGTATAACCAAGGCGGGCAGATAAATGTTTCGTTAACTGTTTGCGTACATCTGCATTGATACCATGCGCTTTTTCTGTATCAAAGTTTTGATATTGAGCTGTACCCGTCGCAGGATTTGTTGCCCAACCAATTTTATCTTTTGTACTGCGACTAAAGAAGCTGAGATTGCTATTCCAAGTTTTACCGAATTTATGATGAATACCTACGCTCCATTCATGACCTGTTTCAGGTTTCAAATTGCGGTTGCCATATGTGCCATCAAAGAGTTGATATGGTGTAGGAGCCAAGAAGTATTCTTTATACGCTGCATATACATTCGTTTTAGCATTCACATCGTAGCCAACGCTAATGGATGGAGATGTATGTGTACCAAATGCAGAGTGATGGTCAACGCGAACACCTGGTATGACAGTCCATTTTGGAGCAACCTTCCACTCATCTTGTACGAAGTAAGATGTGTTCGTAAGTTTTACACCACCCATATTAAGCACCTTATCTTGACGCCAATCAATACCGCCAACTACGGTATGATCTTTCGCTTTATACGTCACTTGATCGCCAAACGCACGAGTCTTAATATCTGTTAAATAACCATCATATTTAGTTTTATAATGATTATCTAATACGTACAATTGATGACTCCAACGTTTGTTGATGTTATTATTCCAAACTGCACGGAAGGAATCACTTGCTTCTGTACCGTAACGAATGTGATTAAGCGCACCCATATGGTCAGAGTACATCGCATCACCGCGATATGTATCATAGAATACCTTCACATCATTTTTGTCATTGATTTTGTTACCTACCATGAAGGAACCAGTATGGCTGTTGCCATGTTGTGGAATGCGCACCCCATGACCATCCTTGTAAGAACCGATGATGTCCTTTTGCAAGCCTACACGCCAGTACCAATCGTTTTTGCTACCTTCGTTCAAGAGAGCGTATTGTTCTAAATCATTGCTGCCGCCCATCATGCGAAGCTTAGTTTGAACACCTTCCTCAGGTTTTGCAGTGATAACGTTAACTACGCCACCGATAGCGCCAGAACCATGTAAGGTAGAACCGGCACCGCGTTGTACTTCAATGCGGTCAATGCTAGACATATCTTTCAAAATTGTCATCGGTGGATTCACACCAGCGGCGCCCATATTGATACCGTCCACTAAATATAGTACTTGGTCGGAACCATTGATACGAAACGCATTAGAATTCGTGTAACCTACGCCACCACCATACGTATTGATATCTACACCTGGTACGATACGCATCGCTTCATTCATATTAGTTGCGTGACGTTCGCGGATATCATCGCCTGTGACTACACCTACGCTAGCTGGTACTTGTGAAAGCTGTTGCTCACTACGCGTTGCAGTAACGACAATGGTATGAGAATCTTGTGCATCAGCAGCTAATACGCTAGGTGCACTAATTGTGCTACCAAATACAAGAGCTAATCCCACATATAGAGATAAACGTTGTTTCTTTGATACTTTCATAAAAACCTCCACACACATCAAACTATAAATTACATACTATAAATATTTTGTGCCATAGATACCATTGCACGGGTCATAAATTGAGAATAACTCATGACCTGTGAGGAATCTACAAGGTACACACGACGATTGGCGATGGCCTAACGCCCTGCAACGCAGGATCAGAGTAAAGCTGTTCTGCCGTTGCTGGCGTAGTGCCATCTGATGTATAGGCCACAGAAGGAATAAAAATGATATCAGGGTTAGATTTTATTAAATCCTCTCTCGTCCCATTATCAAAAGGGCCTAACCCTATTTGAGTGGCTGCATTATTTACCTTCAAATAGTTACACATATCATCAAAGGTTGAACCCTTGCCGCCTGTTAAACCAAATTGGGAATAAAACGCCACCAAAGGACGTTCTCCACTATGCTTATTGGCCAATTCTTCTACAGTTTTCAAATCTGCATCCATGCTGGCAATCATGGATTCATCAGATGCATGTAATAGACCGGCAATCTCATGAATAGTAGCTTTTGCTTCTTGTACCGTAGTAGGCGTTTTATATACATAAACAGGAATCTGCATATTGCGCATTTCCCCAATCGCATCTGGAGACATCCAATTGGGTACTAATACTAAATCTGGCTGTACAGAGAGCATGGACTCAGCAGATGCTTTCACATGTTTCTCTACCTTAGCCGACGCGTCGGGCACATTATTAGGTACCGTACCAACAGCGGCTACGCGGCTTGGATCAACCAAGGATAGGACTATATCCTCTGTGCTAGCAGCAATAGGAACGATGCGCTTTGGCTCGCTAGGGACCGTAACAACAGTGCCGGTACCATCCGTCACCTGATGTGTGACGCCCGTAGTTCCCAGCTGTTTAGGACCACAGCCGAACACCAGCAGGACCATCATGACTATGGTACATATAATAGATATTCTTTGTTTCATACTAACGACCTTCTATAACACCTTCTATGGAAATATATAAGGACTGCAAATCCTCTAGCATCTTTGGAGATGCATCCCAGTAGCCACGTTGAGCGGCTTCTAACAAAATTTCCGCAATGCGCTGCAAGGCCCACGGATTTACATCACGCATCCAGTCTTGCACCGTTGTATCTAAGGCATACTTGTTAGCATAACCTTCATAAACCCAGTCGGGCACTATATCGCTCGTCGCATCCCAGCCAAAGCTATGGGATACCACATTGGACATATCCGATGCCCCTTTATAGCCGTGTTTCATCATGGCTTGAATAAATTTAGGATTCTGTGTTTCCCCTTGCACAACACGACGGAACTCGTCCGACAAGGATCGCATCACAACGTGGCTACGATCTGTGCTATCCCCTACATAAGAACGAGGAGCACTGCCTTTTGCAGTTCGTACCGCCGCAATAAGGCCTCCATGATAGCTATAATAATCATCAGCACTCAAAATATGAGTCTCTCGATTATCTTCATTCTTAATGGTCACATCCATAGTAGTAAGGCGCCGTTGAAATAATCGCATATCTTGGGGAATGTCTTTGTGCAAATGAAAGCTACTCCACTTACTGTATACTTGCGCAATATCTTCTACTGATTGCCAATTTTTACCTTCTATCAAAGCACCCACACCTGTGCCATAGGCCTGTGGTGGATCACCAAAGATGCGAAGTCTCACCTTCTTAGTGGCCAATAGAGGATCTTCACCTTGTTCCACAAGCCAATCTACATCGTCGTGGATATGCTTTTTCACATAATTATCTTCTAACGGTTCATCTAGATCTGCCACCAGTTCAACTGCCTTGTCGAGCCAGCTGATGGCAGTAGGCATCATATCTCGAATGAGACCGCTGATGCGGCCCATTACGTCGATACGAGGTCGTTGTAATTCCTCTAATGGGATAACCTCTAACCCAGAAATGCGACCATTGGATTGCCACTTAGGGCGAACCCCTAGTAAATAGAGGAACTCACCTAAACACTGACCATGACTTCTTGAGTTACTACTAGCCCAAAGAATAATGCCAACCGTCTCCGGATAGCGCTGTTCATTTAAAATATAATCGGCAATAACTTGATCTGCCAAGTCTATGCCTAGTTGATAGGCTATCTTTGTCGGTAATGCACGCTCATCTAAACCATAGAAATTACGTCCCGTCGGTAATACATCAACTTGGCCACTCGATGGAGCCCCACCAGGGCCTGGCTCTACATATCGGCCTTGGAGTCCCTTAGAAATAGAACTAATCTCATTCTTGGTTTCACCTAATTTAGGAATGTACTCACATAGAATGGCCTCAGCCAAAGACTCCAAGCTAGATGGCACCTTGTAATTTGGATTATGCATGACATTAGATACAAAGGCACGCAATTCATGCCAGATGCGATCAATAATTACACTATTACGAGTACCATCATCTGAAGTTTCACCAGCATGCTGCTCTAAATATATCCAATCATAGCCCATCTCCGCTGCTAGTATTTCAAGAGCTGATGCAATATCGCCTTGAGGTGTCCGTACAATAGCCGTAATATATTCCTCTAAGTCAACACCTTCAGGACCTTGTCCCAAAATATGTAAACCATTGCGCATTTGCATGTGTTTCAAATCGCTTAGCTTTTCATGGACCGCTGTAATAATAGAGTCTAAATCCATTGTAGGCCCTTGTTTTTCATCGATAAGATGACAGGCCATCGCTTTCTCACGAATGACTTTTCCAATTTCCCACACGCTTTCAGGATGCTCTTGCTCAAAATGACTATGCTCATCGAGTAAGGCTTCTAGTTCTTCAAACTCATCATATAGACCAGCCGTCGTCATCGGTGGCGACAGGTGCCCTACTAAGCAAGCGGAGCTACGCCGCTTAGCTTGGATACCTTCACCAATAATAGTCGTCCAGTACGGGTAAATATTAGGTAACGAGGATATACCAATTTCAGGATAGCAACTAGCACTGAGGCCTGCTCCCTTGCCTGGGAGCCATTCTAAGGAACCATGAGTACCTACATGGATGACTGCATCCGCTTCAAAGACGGTTCGTACCCAATGGTAGAAGGCCAAGTACTGATGCGGTGGTGGCAAACAGGGATCGTGGTAAATAGCAGATACATTCTCCCCAAAACCACGAGGTGGCTGCACCGTAATCCATAGATTGCCATTGGAGAAACCAGGGATAATAACCTCATCATCGTAGACGAATACATCTCCAGGCGCCGCGCCCCAAGACTCGATCATAGACTTTTGCGTATCTTCTGGCAGCGTTTCAAAATACGCTTTGTAATCATCACTACTCAAACGCCCTTCTGCAGAAGCTAAGAGCGCATCAGTGAGCATAGACCTGTCATTCGTCATATGAGATGTGACTATATCCATCAACTCTGCACTCGTTTCTGGCACAGTATCTATGGTATAGCCCTCATCTTGCATGACCTGTAATAGTCGTCGTACCGATTCAGGCGTATCAAGTCCTGCAGCGGACCCAATATTGGAGTTTTTAGGCGGATAGTTATGCAAGATAATAGCTACCTTTCGCTCCGATACTGGAATATGTCGTAATTTAGACCATTTAATGGCCCGCTCTACAATAGCAGCAATGCGTTCTTTTACAGGTAGATACACATAGTGACCACGCTCATCAAAGGTTTGACACGCCACGACGCCACCCTGAATGACGCCATCGAGCTCAGGTTGTGATATAGATAAATTCACGTCCAAAGGCGTCACGCCTTGCGGGTCTGCAGCCCAGGTTTTCTCATCCATGTATATGGTATAGCCCTGAATGATAGGCACATCCTGCAACTTTAATTCCTCCAAAGTTTGCGCCCCTAAGGACTGATAGGAGAATTTACAAGTATTTATGAGCACATCAAAGGGGAATACATCCTTACCAAAGAGATGATTCATGGACAGCTTCATATTAGGAATGCCTACACGAGGATTCGAACCATACTGCCCATAAAAGATAATCGGATTGTACTGATGTTTATAAATCTCTTCGAATAAGGCCTGTTGATACTCAATATCCCCCATAATCCATTCGTCGCGATAGAAATACACCGCGATGGACGGCCAATCTGGATTTCCTTCGGCCTCCATGAACTCATCATAGGTTTCGTAGATATTTCCATCGCGGCCCATGATGGCTTGCCACGGAATGTGGTCAGGTTCCTCCCATTCGGAGATTGGTTTTGTACTGAAAGCACCATTGATGAGGCGCACATAGTTCATGACGCCACTGGTGCGGCGATAGCTTTCAAGAAGTCTCCGTTGATTTTCGTCTATATTGCGATAGAGAATATCTGTTTTCTTAGGCTCTACCACATCAATCCAATACTTAGGATGATGCGCATACAGCCAACGCTCTAGACGCTCTAAAAATGGCGAATCTAAGCCAACCCCCATATTCGTTACGAGCACCACATCGGCAGCTCGCAGGCGGCTTTCAAAATCCTCATCCCAAAGGGGCTGTTTTTTCATATTACAGATGTCCACCTCACCCTGTATCAATTCAGGATAGGTGGCAATAGCCTTTTCTATATATTGGATTTGTTTTCCTAAATTAGAAATATACATGAGACGACTCATGATCTACCTCCGCGATACTCGTAAAATACCATCCGCCGTAATAGTATCCATGGCGTAATAACTGCCATTCATTAATTTACATAATTCCTTAGCAAGGCCTAGCTTGATAAAGCCCGTTTCCGTATCAATAACGATACAATCTACAGGCAAGGTTCCAAGAATACGAGCCCATTGTTTAGCCTCTGCTACGGGATCCTCAGAATCCCCCGACGTAGCACGTCCATCGGTGATACATATAATCTGAATGCGTTCTGCCCGATGGGCACGCAACAATCTATCGCACATGGTGTAGGCCATGCGTAAACCGTGAGCTAATGGCGTTTTACCACCTGTAGGCATAGAGGCTAATAGTCGCTCTGCGCGCTCTACGCTACGCGTGAACGGTAATAATACCTCTGCCGATTCCTTGCGAAAGGCAATGAGTCCTACTGAATCACGATGGATATAGGAATCACGCAAGAGGCTCAAAATAGCGGATTTTGTGGCCTCCATGCGATGCCGTGCCGCCATAGAACCGCTAGCATCCACCACAAAGAGCTGATATGCGCCAATGCGCTTTTCTCGAGCTTTACGTCGATAGTCCTGTGGTTTTATCACTATAGATAATCCCTTAGCTTCTTGCTGTTCTAATGGCAGAGACTGCGTAGATTGTATTTCTTGTTCCACCTTAACAGCAGCTCGCAACCGTTGGTAGGGTGCTGCCGCTCGCAATGTATCGACTAAGGCCAAGTCCTCAAGAGCATGTTCATCTTGATAGGCTCGAATCATGCGCCCTCTCGTATCCTTTGTTTTGGTCATGAGGCGACGACCTGAGCCCTTACGATACTGGCGGTCTACCGTCTTATAAGACTGTAATTTCCAATGAAACATCTGGTTAGCTATACGGGCAACAGTATCAGGCAAGGATACAGAAGATAGCCCGTTAGATACATCAGCATCAGTGCTTCTTGAATCAGAACTATCAGATTCCTTAGGGTTAGCGTCATTAGTATCGCTAGTTTCTTCTTGATTAGCGTTGCCGAATACATCTTGATTAGACGCTCCATCTTCGGTATCACTTATATCATTATTGGAATTATCTGATTCATTGGGATTAGATTCATCACCATTAGAATCTTCTCCACCCAAATTACTCGAGTTATCTACATCAGAGTCCTCTGCTATTTCAGTATTCTTCTGCAACTGATTTTGGTTGTTTGTACTACTTCCATTATCCCCTTGTGATGATTGAGATTCTGATGCTTCATCTCGCTTCATACGATGGGGCAAAACATATAAAGCGGCTCGGTCTGCATGGATTGGCTTGCAGTACGAGCTGCCATCAAGAACTGCAAGAGATTTCATAACTTGCAGCAATACGTATTCTGCACCATGCCTACAGTGCGTGCTTGTAGTGCATAGGATATGGCTAGTGAAAGCATAGCATCCGAAACAGCAATATTCTGAACTCGTTTAGTAGCTATGAGAGATAACATATCTTCAGCTGAAATAACATCTATTGAGCTAGTTTCCTCCTCACATAAGGCATCGTCCAAGTCTGATTGATTATCCCCTACTATAGATGCATCACCACATAGAATTTCTTCTCGATTTTGTTGCAAAATAGCAACTCGAGACTCTAGTGTAGGTGCAGCCATAGATACATGCACATCGACGAGTTCCCACTCCGCATCATCTAGTGTTCTATCTTCATGATTGATAGTCATGATAAGCAATATTTGACGTCGCTTCGCCTCTCCTAATAAGGCATGACGAACCTCAGGCGCTAGAACGTGACCATCATCGACAACCCAGCATCGAGTGCTAGTGTCATCTAAAAGACCTGCGGACATAATCATCTTGCCCTGCTCTAGGGATGCTTCAAAATCGATAGTCTCTTGTAGTTGCGAATTATCTACATACACAGGTATCAAACGATAAGGAATATGCCACGCTTCGAGGCACTGGCGAAGGATATAACTTTTACCCACACCAGTACCACCAGAAATAACAAGGGTATGAATCTGATTGTTTACGAGGCCAATTTTGAGAGCCTCTTGTACAGATGTACCCATAGCTAGCCCTCAAGCACCGCTGAAACTACTGTATCAATGCGGTCTTCGTCGTGACCTTGCTCTTCAAATGGGAGACGCCGCAGGCGGTGTTTCAATGCCAAACGGGCTGCTACCTTGAGATCATCGTCTATAATTTGTTTTCGACCAGAAAAAGCTGCATGGGCACGAGCAGTGTGCATCATCGTAATATCTGGGCGATGACCATCAACCCCTACCCCAATGCTGATGCTTGCAATCTTTAGCAACACATTATCGGTTGGAATGATATTTGGTAATAACTGACGCGCTTGTAATAAACGTTCATGCAAATCATGTTCCGCATCTACATATGATGTAATAAAATCATCTGGATTATCACCAAAGGCGAGACGACGCTTGATAACCTCCATGCGTTGTGCTGGATCATGCTCACCATAGACCATGACGGATAGACCAAAGCGGTCTAATAGTTGAGGTCTAAGGTCACCCTCTTCGGGGTTCATCGTGCCTACGAGGATAAAACGAGACGGATGGGAATGGCTCACCCCTTCACGTTCTACCGTATTCACCCCCATAGCAGCTACGTCTAGTAAAATATCTACAATATGGTCATCTAATAGATTGACCTCATCTACATAGAGAATATTTTGATGTGCTGCATAAAGAATGCCTGGTTCAAAGGATTTCACACCTTCTTGCAAAGCCTTTTCTAAATTTATGGATCCAATAACACGATCTTCTGTAGCATTGATAGGCAATTCTACAACGGTCATTGCGTCAGCCCCTAGTTCCATAGGAGGTAGTAGATTCGCTAGCGCACGGACCGCTGTAGATTTAGCAGTGCCCTTTTCACCTTCAATTAGCACACCACCGATGGATGGATTAATAGCATTGAGTAAAAGGGCTAATTTCATTTCCTCTTGGCCAACAATAGCCGTAAATGGATATAACATAAGCCTAACCTCATTAAGGATAGAAAAATTCTATTTCAACTCAGGATCGATAGACATGTCTGTACTACCACCTGTTTGTTTAAAGTCATCAATATTCGTAGTACCCTTAGGGAATACAAATATTCGTTGTTGTTTAAAGTACGGATCATCGTAGACCGCTGCTGATAAACGGAATGCTTTCCGTAAATTTTCAGCAGTCAATACATCCCGCGGCGTACCTACATCGACAATGTGACCATCGCTTACCAAGACGAGCTTGGTGCAATATTTTGCAGCCAATTCTAAGTCATGAACGACGATTAAAATTGTCTTGCCTTCGTCGCATAATCTACGACCTTCGTGAAAGATATCATCAGCGTACACCAAATCAAGGGCTGCCGTTGGTTCATCTAGTAATAGCACCTCAGTTTGTTGTGCTAATGCCTTAGCTAAAAATACCCGCTGTCGTTCACCGCCACTAAGATTTGTACAGAGCGATGACGCAAGTGATATACGCCTACCTCCTTCATCGCCTTTTCTACGATGGCCTTATCATCTGGTCCTTCTTGTTGCCACCATTTCAAATAGGGGTAACGCGCTGTCATCACAATATCGATGGCTTCATAATCAAAGGAAACATTCACAGACTGTTGCATATACGCCACATGATGAGCAATTTCCTTATCGCTCATGGTGGCGATGCTTTTACCATCCCATAAAACCTGTCCACCAGATGTAGGATAGAGGCCGCGCAAGGTTTTTAACAGCGTCGTTTTGCCAGATCCATTAGGGCCGATAATACCGACGAATTCACCGCTATTAATAGAGAAGGACGCATCCTTTAGAATGGTAGTTTCCCCTAATGTGACAGATAGGGATTGAACATCTAGTTTCATTAGGCCCCTCCTTTGCTACGCAAGCGATGTAGTAAATATAAGAAATATGGTGCCCCTAAAAGAGCGGTCATAATACCAACGCGAATTTCTATAGGTTGTGCGATAACGCGCCCCAAGGTATCACAGAATACGAGGAACAGCGCCCCGCCGACGGCCGACATAGGCAATAGTATGCGATGATCCGGCCCTACCAAAAGGCGTACAATATGAGGTACCACTAGGCCTACAAAGCCGATAGAACCACTGACACATACAGCGGTAGCCGTAACGACAGATGCAAGGAATAGGAATAGCATACGGTACACCATAACAGGTACACCCAATGCACGTGCCTCGGTGTCACCGAGAACGAGTACATTCAGATGACGACCGAGCATCATCAAAATAACGCTACCTGTCATGATGGGCCCTACGGCTAGCGCCACATGATCCCAACGACGGAAATCAAGGCCACCTACCATCCAGAATAAGAACTCACGCAACCGGTATTCGTTAATCATCGTCAAAATACCGGAAGTAAAGGCACCGAGCAACATGCTTACGGCTACGCCCAGCCAACAATAAGGTGGTTGTATCCAGCTTATTATTGCGCAAGGTCAACAGAATGGTAATACCAACGGATATAAAGGCACCAATAAAAGCAAAGGCAGGCATATAAAACATGCCAAGAGATGTAACGCCAAGAGCGATGGCGATAACAGCACCCAGGAGGCCCCTGCCGATACGCCCCATGATACCTGGATCTGCCAATGGATTGGAGAAAACACCTTGCATAACTGCACCCGCCAAAGCCAAAGCACCGCCTACAAGGAGGCCAATGATAAGTCGTGGCATGCGGATAAACCACAATACCGCCTCTTGTTCAGCCGTAATCGGCTCTGTAAAATGAACCGGTATACCCATACCATTTAATATACTTTGTATGCCACCACCGATAGGAATCATAATCGTTCCTACATGTAGCGCCAATAGGCTTACAATACATAGCAATCCCCCAATTATGGCAATTGCCATGATTTTTTTGTTTCTGTTTAGTCATGAGAATTCCTTTCTAACTGAGGATACACTGTATGCATAATAGCTAGCATCGCTTCACCAATATGCTGATTCATGGTATATAAGTACGCCGCCGGCAAAGGCTCTCACACGGTTTTTCTCGTATGGCGCGCAGATTTTGAAAGGCCGGATTGTCTAGATAGCGACTAGATAAGCTCTTATCCATGCCCTTATAGGATGGAATAAAGATATAATCTGGATTCATGGCTAATACGCGCTCGTCCCCAAACGGTGTCCGCGGTGGTAAACCGAGAAGGTCAGGTGCATTGTAAATACTCATATATTTACACATATCATCAAAAAGACTACCGGTGCCCGTGTACCCATCCATGGATGACACAAAGAGCACACTTTTGCGCTCCGCTGGCGAAATCGATGCCCCAAGGCGTTTCGCCTCAGCTAATTCACGGCGAATTTTCTGTTCATAAAACTGCCCCTTTTCATCTTCCCCCACAATATGAGCAACGTCCGTCACATTCTTAATAACAGATTCCACTGTAGTACCGGTTGGCACTACAACAGTAGGTATGCCCATATGGCGTAAGCCTTCAATAACATCTGCGCTCGTATAATCAGGCGCTATGACAAGATCGGGGTCCAAGGCGATGATTTTCTCTAACGGATAGGAACTCATAACAGGTTTGACCAACTTGGCACGCTTCGCCTCTAAAGAATACTCCTCATAGGTAGACAATTTATTAATACCCACCAAACGATTCGGTTCTACCAGACCTAATAGGATCGTATCCGATGCAGAAGACAATGCTAAAATACGTTTCGGATGTTCAGGCACCGCTACGCGTGCCCCATCATAACTTTCAACATAACGGGTATATGGCAAGGTCCGCGTTTCATCTTGCGGACCACATCCGGTTACACCTACAAAAAGGAGTACCATCAAACATATAAGATACACAATGCTCTTGTTCATGATGATACTCCTTGTATAGTTCTAATACAGATTTATAGTAATCTAGAATTTTTGAGTGTAGCTAAGCTGATAGTTGAATGGCTCATCCCAGTATTCCCAATCACCGTTGGAAATAACATTGTGACGATTCAACAAGTTACGCGCATCGAGTCGTACAGAAGAATTTTCATTGAACTGATACCCTACATACGCATTCCACGCTACAAGATTTGGATTGATGCCGCCATCGCGGTTCTTCATCCGTTTTGTTACAAAGTTTATACTAGATCCAGCTGTCCAAGTGGAACTATTGTAATGAATTCCCCCTGTAAATTGTAATTTTGGATTGGCTTGTTTCCAATAATTTTTATCGATTTCCATTTGTTTTGGATTCGAATAAGATGCACCGATAGACATCTTTAATCGGTCTGTCAACTTACGACCATATTCAGCTTCGATGCCCACGTTTCTATAGCGACCACCGTTGACACGGATAGTATTACGGCCATTGCTATCCGGTTTCCAAGAGAAGAAATTCTTGAAATCCATATAGAATACAGCCACCTTCCAACTATCTTTATTGGTAATGTGCTTGTAACCCAATTCATAGTTCCAACCTTCTTCAGGTTTTAGATTACGGCCGCTAACCGATTGATATTGTCGGTTTACCGTTTTAAATGTATCGCTTAGATTAGGCATGGTAAAAGCTTTGCCTACATTCATATATATAGAGGATTCTTTATTGATACGGTGATTCAATTGGAATTGTGGTGTCAACACATGTTGATTCTTTACAGGATCCTTGATGTCCGTATACCGCAATCCAACAACGGTACTCCATGTAGGATTGATTTGATAGGAATAACTACCATAAAGATCTAAGCTATGACGATGAGGACTTGCATATACAGGACCTGATGTAGTGCGGTACGTTTCACGTTTACCCAATACACCGGCAATTAGATAATCCTTGCCACCTCTAAAATCCCATTCGTGTTGTACATCAAAACCATATTGACGAGCAATATAGTTACTATCATTAGATGTATAGGATGGAAGACTATGTTTACGATTTTTTCCCTTCAAATCTCGATCATTATAGAAGAGTGTGCCCGTCGTATTTCCATCCTTATAAATCAAGGACGCATTGTTCTTAGAATCATCATATGCATATGTTGTAGAGTGGCGATTGCGATTCGTCGCATTGCTTTCAGTACTCAACTGAGCATAGGCCGATTTACCTTCAAAGCGGCTAAAGTTCAATGTTACCTTGTCGCTCAATTTGCCGCTCATAAATATACCTAAGGAATTCCCCTTATCCCGTGCTGTATAGTATTCATACCCACGAGGGTGACTCACCGAATCTGTACGAACTGGTGTAGACGGATCTTGTTTACCAAAGAATCCCCGTTCTATACCAATCAAGAAACGCGGCGTGCCGTAGTTGATTTTATAGGTTTGACTACCCATATTGCCTACTCCAATAGTAGCAGAGCCACCTTCTTTAGTAGGTGTTTTAGTGATGACATTAACAACGCCACTCATCGCATCAGAACCATATAGAGCTGATGCAGCACCTTTCAATACTTCGATACGTGCGATAGAACCCGTTGGAATCGAGCTAAGGCCACCCTTCCCATTTAGATTCATTGGCACCCCATTTACGAGAATGAGAGACCCCCGTTCTAAGCCACGAATATTGACACGGCTATCCATTGCACCATATTCAAGGCCCGAAGCGCCATAGGAGAAGGATGTAATGCCAGGCACCATGTTCACTGCGTCAAAGGCATTTTTAGCACCGCTATTCATGATATCTTTGTCCGTAATAACATCCATCGCTGCCGGCGTATCTAGGTTCAATAACGCCATCCGATTAGCCGTTACATTAATAATATGACTTTCAGGTGCACCATTTGCGTCAGCAGATGTTGCTGTAACAGGAGTATCTGTCGTAGCCGTTACATCTGCTGCATATGCATGCACAGATAACCCCATCAGTGCCAATCCTATAAGTACAGAAGTTCTTCGTTTCTTAAGATTAGTCATAACAAATCCCTCGTAATACACACTAATTATTCATAAATATTACATAATTGTATTATTACACATTTAAAAAGACTGTACAAAACCCATACCCCCTATCAGTACTGGATTTTATATAAATCTCTACAAATAAATATTAGAACTTTTGTGTATAACTCAATTCATATGTGAATGGGTCACCCCAGTATTCATAATCCCCATTGGTGATAACGTTGTGACGGTCTAACAAATTGCGTGCATCTAGACGAAGTGTTGCATCCTTATTGAAATGATAGCCCACATAAGCGTTCCAAAGGGCAATATTAGGGTTTAAGCCACCATCTCGATTGCGCAACCGTTTTGTAACAAAGCTAAAGGATGTGCCTGCTTCCCACGTTGGGCTTTCATAGCGAATGCCTGTAGTGAATTGCAATTTAGGGGCCGCTTGTTTCCAGTAATTTTCATTCATTTCCTTTTGTCTTGGATTAGAGTAAGATCCGCTCACGTTCCATTTGAGGCGGTCGGATAAACGTCTACCATATTCGGCTTCGATGCCCACGTTGCGGAATTTCCCGCCATTTACTCGCACCAAAGGTCGACCATTTGCATCCGGTTGCCATTGGAAGAAGTTTTTGAAATCCATATAGAACACATCAACCTTCCAATCATCCTTTTTGTTAATCCGCTTGTACCCAATTTCATAGTTCCAACCCTCTTCTGGTTTGAGGTTTTTACTGCTTACCGCTGTATAACGACGGCTAACGCTGCGGAATGTATCGCTCAAGCTAGGCATTGTGAAAGCTTTCCCTACGTTCACATACATGGAGGATTGTTTATTGATGGAGTGCAATAATTGGAATTGAGGCGTCAATACATGTTGATCCTTGATTGGATCATCGATTACGGTGTAACGCAAGCCCAAAATGGATGTCCATTTAGGGTTAATTTCATAAGAATAACTACCATACACAGCATAACTATTGCGTTTAGGATGAACGTACAGAGGAACAGCCGTTGCATGATAGATTTCTTGTTTACCTGTAATACCTGCGATTAAATAGTCCTTACCATCTCTAAAATCCCATTCATGCTGTACATCAAATCCATATTGACGTGCGCGATAGCTTGTTTCAGTCGCCTTAGCTTGGGACGTATTGTGCACCCGGCTCGTACCACGCATCGTACGGTCATTATAAAACAAGATTCCTGTAGTACCCTTGTCCTTATAAATTAAGGAAGCATTATTGCGATCATCCTTATAATGATACGTCGTAGAATGTCTTGCTTGATTAACCGGATTTGTTTCCGTACTGATTAGACCAAAGGACGATTTACTTTCAGCACGATTAAAATTCAATGTTACCTTATCTGAAAGCTTACCACTCATAAAGAGCCCCAACGAATTGCCCTTGTTGCGAGTACTATAGTAATCGTAGTGTTTAGTACCTGCATAGTCGTAGCGAACCGGTGTAGATGGATCTTGTGTGCCCCAGTATTTTCGATCGATGCCAACGATAAATCTATCTGTTCCATAAGACACATCAAAGCGTTTAGCACCCTTATTGCCTACGGCAACCGTAGCAGAGCCACCCTCTGTAGATGGAGTCTTGGTAATAACGTTAATAACACCACCTAATGCCTCTGCACCATACAATGTAGAAGCAGCTCCTTTCACTACTTCGATACGTTTTATGGCACTCGTAGGAATAGAGCCGAGTCCACCTTTGCCATTGAGGTTCATAGGCACGCCGTTGACGAGAACAAGGGCACCACGGTCAAGGCCTCGAATATTCGTACGGCTATCCATGCCACCAAAATCGGCACCGCCAGCACCATAAGAATTTATTGTTACCCCTGGTACGGTCGCCACCGCATCAAAAGCAGTGGTAGCACCAGTATTTTTTAACTCCTCAGGTGTAATTACATTCATCGCTACAGGTGTGTCCAAATCTAGGAGGGCTGTGCGATTAGCGGTAACATTGATTACATTGGACGACTCTTGATTCTGATTAGTTGTCATATCTACCGCATAACCATTTACACTCATACTAAGTAACGCCATCATTGTGGCCACATATACACGTTTATTCATTTCATTCATCATCCTCTATGTTTTATTAAAACTATGTTAATTCTGTTAATTTGTAGCCTCCGAACTACAGTGGGAATTTGGTTGTAGGGGATATGAACCTTCTCATATCCCCTACATAAACTGTAATCCATTTAATTCAATTTAGGCTCATTCCAAATATAATCATTATTCAAATTCATATCTTATATAAAAAATGTCTGATTTAGGTTCTCCGGTCGTATTTGTAGCACCACCGGACCTAGCCGCCAGTGCCAATGCATCATTATCAAGAAGGCTAGAACCACTACTCCTCTCAATTTCAGCCCTTACATAATTACCTTCGCCATCAAAAATAAACCCTAATGGTGACTGTCCCTGTAATACCTCTTCGTACAGCTTGTGCTGGCATGACTTTATTGGCATCTAAACTAGCACGATAACCGGAAACATCAAAGTATCCCGAAC
>BNJU01002867.1_pt1 | contig 68392 bp, 104 predicted proteins | sample 8539281 | NCBI WGS metagenome assembly BNJU01 (sample SAMD00202456, study PRJDB9452) | human saliva metagenome | isolation source: human saliva | place: Japan
GACCACCGGGGCCTCCTCGCCTGCGTCCTCCATGACGGAACCGTATCGCGACCGGACGGGACGGTGACCGCTGCCGGGCGTCTACGCCTCCAGGAGTAGCCGTCACCGGCCCGGCAGTGTTGACTGCAACCCAGCGCCGGGGCGACATGCTCAGCGAAGGCCTGGAGGATGTGGAGGTTGAAGTCGACGCCGAGCCTGGCTGGGGATGGTGAGCATGACGGTGTTCGCGGCATGAAGCGCCTCATCCTGGGCCAGCTGCTCGATCAGGACGTCAGGCTCAGCGGCATAGGTGCGCCCGAAGGTCGACTGCAGGCCATCGATGACGCCGATCTGGTCGCGGGAGTCCTCACCGCGCAGGGCGAAGAACCTGCGGTCGATGTCGGAGATGATCGGAAGATCGATCGCGAGACACTCACGCGCGGGGTCCAGTCGTGGCCGGCCTCCTTCCAGGCCTCACGGTAGCGGCGGATCTGCTCGGCCTGGAGGTGGGAGAAGCCCTCACCGGTGGCCTCGGTCAGCAGGGTCGAGCTCATGAGGTTCAGACCCTGACGGGCGGTCCACTCGGCAGTCTCCCGCGAGCCAGCTCCCCACCAGATGCGACGGTCCGCGCCGGGAGCGTGCGGCTCGATGCGTAGGCGGGAGCTGGCGCCGGGGGCCATGCCGCCACTGGTGTCGAGGTCGGCCTGGGGACGCCCCGACGGCATCGAGGAACTGGACGGTATGGGCCTGGGCGACGTCGGCTCCGCGGGGTCGGCGCTGCCGGTGTAGCCGAAGGTCTCCCCAGCCGCGCCGGGCCTGCTCCGGCGAGCCGCGGGAGATACCGATGGCGATGCGCTGATCGGTGAGCAGGTCGAGGGCGGCGACCTCCTCGGCCAGGTAGAGCGGGTTCTCGTAGCGCATGTCGATGACGCCGGTGCCGACCTCGATGCGCTTGGTGCGGGCGCCGGCCGCGGAGAGCAGCGGGATGGGGGCGGCGGCCTGGCGGGCGTAGTGGTGGACGCGCCAGTAAGCCCCGTTGACGCCGATCTCGTCGGCGCCGACGGCAATCTCGACGGCGTCGCTGAGCGCCTGACCGGCGTCGGGGTCGCCGGGGCCGCGACCGTGTCCGTAGTGTCCGAAGCTGAGGAACCCAAATGCTTTCATGCAACCTTCAACTACGTGGGCCGTCAGGACATTCCGGCCGTCGGCGCGAGCCACGTCACCCGGCTCCGGCCATCCCCTCTCGTACCAGCACCTGATTAATGCGGCCGATAGCGGCCGCGCACCCATCCTCGTCAGCCATCACCTCGCCCAGCGCTCCAGCGGTATCGGCTAGGCGTCAGCGGCACGCAGCCTCTCAGCAAGAGCCTCTCCGGTGATGCGCCTGAGCGGGCGTGGTGCCACGCCCAGCTCACGAGGCGACCGGCCCAGAAGGACTGATCACCGAAGAGGGCTGATGACCTGCGGCGTCCCCGCATGGAGCGCGGCGCCCACAGTTCCCACCCCACCGTGGTGGACGATTGCGGCGGCTCGGTAGGAGCCCGCCCAAGGGAGCCTCCTCGACTGCGAGAATGTCACCACCTCCCGACACGCTCAGTCCCTGACCATCCGGCCAGGAGGATCCCTCTACGTCCCGCACGGCGCAGACCATCCACCACTTCTCAGGGCGAGCCGCGCCGGGTCGTCGTGTCTCATACTTCGAAGCCGATGACAACGGGTGGCGGCCCGTCAGCCAGGAAGCGCTCGATGTCCGGCGGAAGAGTCCCGGTCTCAGCGACCGCCAGAACCCGAGGGGGCTCTGGGAGAATGCCACTCGGGCGGTGCCGCCAGCAGACGGGGGCTCCAGGCACTGAGAACCTCGCGTGGCGACGATTCTGGAGAAGAGGGATCGGACGCGTCTTGAGACCGAGACGCGCCGACCGCCACTGAGCCACCATCCTTCGCCATGGCGCCTCGGCCGCCCCTGACCAGCAACCCAGGAGGCCCGGCGCAGCAGCTCGTGGCGTCCCAACCGGGGCGAGGGGCCCGAAAGGCGCTCGTCGGCGGCCCGGTGAGGGATGAGTTGAGCAGGCAGCCCGGGGATCTTGAGCCTCTCCGCGAGGCTCGCTCCACCCAAGACCTTCTGGGTGAAGACGGCAATATCGGCCCGGCCGGCCTCCCCGTGCGCGAGCTCCGCGAGATCATTCAGCCACCGCCGCATCAGCGGGCGTATGCGGCCCAGCGAGCGCACGGCACGAACCGGCCCCGCTCCCACGGCTCGTCCTGGAGATCGAGGATGCTGTCGTCCAGACCGATGAATTCCACACCGAAGCGCGCAGCCAGGTTGTCAGCGCCTCGGCGCCGCGACGACAGGATGGGCCCCGGCTCGAGAGGGCGCAGGCCAGCACCAGGAACGGTTGAACGTCGCCGCGGCTCCCCAGTGGTGATGAGCAGCGGCCTGCAACCGGTGATCAACGAGGATGAGTCGGTCGTACTCATGAGATCCCTCCTCACCGCAAAGAGGCTGGTGGCTCGGTCGTCCCGTTAACCAGGAGGACCACCACGATGGTGGTGACCCTGTCCAGCAGGCCACCGTCGAAGGACTTTGTCCCTCGTTAGCTACGCATCCTTGGCTCACGGCTGAGGTCACCCACCGACGAGCCACGGACGTTCAGCCAACGAGGAACAGCCTCCTGTAGTCGAGGTAGAGCCTGTCGGAACCTCGCCTCCAGGGCCGCTTCCTCCGCCGGGATCTGGTACCGGTCGATCAGCCAGACGAAGCCGACCAGGGGATCACCACGGACAGGGCTCCTACGCGCGATCGCGTGCGAGAGCAGCACTCCCGCCAGGCCCAGGTACATAGGGATTGCGCGTTATCCGGTTGGGGCCGTCCACAACGAGTGCTGCACGCTCAACCCTGACCGGATCGACCGTGGTGCGATGCCGAAGAAAAATTGCCCGCACTTGCGGCGAGCAAACAGAACGAGCCCCCGGAGAACGGGAGCGGCCACCACCATCGACGACGGCGTCACTCTCCGACCGCGGGCCACGACGCCTGCGCCAGCCCCGCCATTGCCAGCAGCACCGCCGGTGGCAGCAGCCTGAACCTCTGTCCGATCATCACGCCATCCTCTCACCTGCCATGCACAGCGGAGAACCAGGCTCAACCACCTGGAAGCACTGGACCGACAGGACGCGCGACCAGCATTCTTTCAGTAATTTATAATTCAATTTCATGATTGATTTCACCGCTTTTTGCGCCGACTCCGTTGAACAATGGCCACACGGTTCATTGCGGTCCAACGAGTTCGGCGTGTTGGACGGCGGGACGCGCAGCACCTTCCACCCCGACCCGATGTGAGAACAGATATGAGACAGCCAGCAAGGACGACCACCATTACCCTGTGGGGCGCGTTTGTCGCCGCCCTTGCCCTGGCTGTGACCATCACTGCACCCGCCATTGCGATCGACCCGGGAGGCCGGGAAGAGGCCCTGCCCGCCGCCCCGTCACCCAACCCCAGCGTGCCGAGCATCGGCACCACCGTCTTGAGTGACGGCACCCCCGTCGGCATTGTCGTGGCCGGAGGCGACGGCGGCCTGCTGCATATCGTGGACCTCAATACCCAGACAGTGAGGTCACGAGAGCAGCTCGCTCCGAGAACACCGACGTGCAGCCCTGGGAGTTCGCCAGGTTGTCGAACCGGCACGTCCTGCTCGCCAGCGGTGGCGGACAGCTCTTCGAGATCGATCCCGATGCCCCCGAAGGGCAGAAGGCGACGAATCTGAGCGATCCGTCCCGACCCGGCTACGAGCAGGTCGCCGCCTACAGCAAGTTCCTCTGGGACGTCGTCGTCGACGAGCACGACCGGGCCTATGTCGCCACCCAGAGCGATCGCGGCGGCCACATCCTGCGATACGACCCCTCCGCCAACCAGGGAAAGGGCCAGTGGATCGACCTGCTGCCGGGAGGAGTTCAGTCAGGAGAGACTGAGGTGCGCAGCCTCGCTCACGACAACGGGTTCCTCTACGCCGGGACGGGAACGAAGAGTCTCTCCATCTTCCGGATCAACACCTCCACCAACACCGCCACCAAGCTGTCGGTTCCCAGTCACGTCACCGCCGGTCTCGGTCACCTCGAGCGACTGCAGGTCAAGGCCGGCAACCTGTACGTCGGCACGAACGTTCCGGGCAAAATCCGGCCGACCTGCGGGGGAACCTGCGTCCTGGACCCGGCTTCCGGGGCTCAGAAGACGAAGGACGGCAAGCCGATTGAGCTGGACACCTGGTCCAGCCAAGTCGTCACCCGCCCCGGTGAGGCCGAGAAGGTCTATTACTCCGTACAGAGTAAGGCAGTCCCAACACTCATGGAATACGACCCACGGACCAACACCTCGCGGGCACTGGCCGAGAAACTGACCTCCTCGGCCCGGCCGAGCCAGTCGAGCTGGGCGACACACGACCACTTCATCTCAGCAGGCAAGGACGACGGCAGCATCTCCATTGTTCACGCCTCTGAGCGCATCGCGAAAAACCTCACCAATGACGCGAACCAAAAGCAGTGGGATCGTGGGGTCGCCCCGAACCATCCAGTCCTGGCAGCAGTCCCGGCGGGGACCTCTACGGCTCCTGGTACATGACCGCTCCGATGCTCCTTCGCGCCACCCCCAACGCGCAGGTAGAGAAGACGACGTACAGCCTGACCAAGGCCCCGCTGGGCCAGGTCGAGGGATTCGGACACAACAGCAAGTGGTTCGTCACGGGCATCTACCCCAGCGGCGAGCTGGTCACATACGAGATGGGGGCGAACGGGCCAACGATGCCGCAGCGCCAGTCGGTGAAGATCACGACCGATGCCAGCCAGGCGCGGCCGTACACCATCGTGCCGATCGATGCGGATCAATTCGCCGTCGGCACCACCCCATGAACAAGAACGGCTCCGGGGCGCTGTCCATCTACGACGCCGCGCGCAACGAGATCTCCACCTACCCGCTGGACAAGATCGCCTATGCGGATCCGTCCCTGCGAGGCTCGTTGAGCAACCGCCGGCCACTCTCAATCGTCCATCACAAGGACAAGCTGTACGTGGGGACCAGTGCGAGCGGTGACGGCATGAACACCGCCCAGACGGAGGCCACCGCCCCAGGCTCTTCGAGTTCGACGTGAAGACAAAGCAGGTGACGCGCTGATGACACCGTTCAGGGATCAGCGTTCCATCACGGCGCTGACCTCGAGCAGCGACGGCACCTGTACGGGACCACCGGCATGCACGTCTTCACCGTGAACCCGGCCGACTTCACGATCGGACGCAGCCGAGCGCTGACAAGGCAGGGCTACGCCGACGCCAACCGCAGTCAGCTGATAGAGCGCGACGGCGTGCTCTACGGCATCATGGCTGGCCGGCTGCGGGCCCTGAGCAGATCCTTGCAGGACGACGGCACCGTCATCGCCGACTCCGTGAACACCCCCGAGGAAAGGTCTACGTCACTCCTGACCCTCGGCGCCGACCGCAATCTCTACTACGCACGGGGAGCCACGATCTACCGTTACACGTTCCCAGCGGGCTGAGGCGGATGCCGCTTGACCGTCGGGATGCCGATGGCAGAGCCCGCCGGCCTTGTTGGTGGTTCCGAGCGGTGCGAGGCCGGGCCGGCCGCCCGACTCACCACGCCGTCCCTCATCATCCCGCGTCGGCCGCCGTCGCCGGTTCCGTCGGCTCCTCCGCCGAGTCCGGCTCCTGCGACGCTGTCGGCTCGCTGACCTCGACCTCGGCCATATCCTCGGCCTCGGAGATCTGCTCCATTGCGGTCTTCTGGGACAGGGGCACCTCGGGCAGGAAGACGGCGATGACGGAGGTCGCGACGAACAACGGAATCATCCAGCCGAAGATCGGCAGGAGGGCGTCGGCGTAGGAACTCGCCACGGCGTCGTGCAGGACGGTGGGCGGCTGATCGACCAGGGCAGGAGTGAGCGAGGAGGTGTCGGCGTCCTTGAACTGGGCCAGTGTCCCCAGGACGACCGGGTCGGCGCTACGGGCCAGCTCCCCGATCCGATCGGTGAGGTTGGAGGTGAGGCCGGAGGAGAAGGCCGCACCGATGAGTGAGGCGCCCAGGGAGACGCCGACCTCGCGGAAGAAGTTGTTGCCACTGGTGGCGTAGCCCCAGGTGCCTGGCCTCGATGGCGTTCTGGACCACGGTGACCAGGAGCTGGAAGAACATGCCGATGCCCGCTCCTATGAAGAAGGTAGCGGCCGAGACCTCCCAGACGGGAGACGTCGTCGTCAGACGGGAGAGCCAGAAGGAGGCGCCGGCGGCGACCAGAGCCCCAGGACCGGGTAGATCTTGTAACGGTCGGTGCGCGAGACGAGGATGCCGGAGAGGATCGAGGAGACGAGCATCCCGATCGTGATGGGTACCAGGAGCAGGCCGGAGGCGGTGGCCGAGTACCCGTAGACCATCTGGAGGTAGGTGGGCAGGTAGCTCATGACGCCGATCATCCCGCCCATAGCGAGCATGCCGACCACTGCGGCCACGATGAAGGTGCGGTTGGTCAGGATCGACCAGGGCAGGATGGGGTCGGCGGCGCGGGTCTCGACGTAGGCGAACAGCCCCAGCAGACCAGACCCGCGGCGCCCAGGCCGATGATGACGGGGCTGGTCCACGCGTACTGGTTGCCGCCCCAGGTGGCCATGAGGACGATGGCGACGGCGCCGGCGTCCATGAGCGCGAGCCCCCACCAGTCGATGGGGCTGGTCAGGCGGTGACTGGGCAGGCGCAGGACGATGGCAATGGCGACGAAGGCGAGGACACCCAGCGGAAGGTTGATCCAGAAGGTCCAGCGCCAGGAGACCGAGTCGGTCAGCCAGCCGCCGATGATGGGCCCCAGGATGGAGGCGATGCCGAACATGGCTCCCATGGGGGCCATGTAGGTGCCGCGCACGCGCGGCGGGATGAGGTCGCCGGTGATCGCCTGGGAGGAGATCATGAGGCCGCCGCCGCCCAGGCCCTGGATGAAGCGGTAGATGATGAGCTGAGTCATGGTGTCGCGCGGTGCCGCACTAGGGCCGAGCCGATCAGGAACAGGGCGATGGCCACCAGGAAGAGGTTCTTGCGGCCCACGGGTCGCCGAGGCTTGCCGTAGACCGGCATGGCCACGGTGATGGCCAGGTGTGCAGGCGGTCAGGACCCAGGCCATGTGGGCGGCGCCGCCGAGGTCGCCCACGATGGTGGGCAGGGCCGTGCCGACGATCGTCTGGTCCATGGCGGACAGGAACATGACTACCAGGAGTGAGGCGTAGACCGCCCAGAAAGCGGCGGTCGGGGCGGAAGTCCGCCCCCGGTTCGTGGAGGGCGATGCCGGCGGGGGCCGGCGTCGAGGCGCTTTGAGTCACGGATACGACCTTTACGGTTGAGGTAGGCGGGTAAAACGAACAGTGAGGAGGACTGCGAGAGCCGAGCGCGCGGCTAGCCCGGTGAGTGCGACGGCGTCGGGCCGTCGGAAGCGCCGGAGGCCGCTTCAGCGGATCGAGGGTGAGCAGCGACGTCGGAGATCGCCTTGACCATGACGCGGACGGCGTCCGCCAAGCGGACCTCGGGACGCTGGACCGAGGCTTCGGGTGCCTCGGCTCGTGCCTGCGCCTCCTCCCGGCGCTGCTCCCAGGATGAGTGCGTCCGCACCACAGGTCCATGGCGCTGCGCTGGATCGCCATGGCCAGGGGCCACGACGGCACGAGCGCGCGGGTCATCAGGTTCCGTGCCCAGGCGGCGGCTGGCTGCGTCGGTCAGGGAGACCGCGATGGCGCGCAGGCGCTCGTGGATGGTTCGCTCGATCTCCGGGTTGTCTCGCACGATCTCCGGAAAGGACAGGAGCCAACCGCGCTCGGACTCGACGGCCTCGGCACCGGAGGCGAGCAGGACGCCAAGGTCCTCCAGGAGGCTTCCGGAGCCGTTGATGAAGGCCTCGACGACCTCAGGCTCAGGGGGCTCCAGGCCGACGACGAGGAGGTCCGCCTTGGAGGAGAAGTGGTTGAAGACGGTGCGCCGGGAGACTCCGGCGAGGGTGGCGACGTCGTCGACCGTCATGGCGGAGTAGCCGCGCTCCCTGGTCAGAGTGAGCGCGGCAGCACGGATGGCGGCGCGGGTGCGTTGCGCCTGGGTGGCGCGCAGGTCGGTTCCGGTCACACGCTCATCTTGCACTCAGTGCAGACTTGCACTCAATGCAAGTTCGCGCGAGATTCCTCACGAAGGCCGCGAACCGGGCACCAAGGTCCCATTCACAGCAAGACTGGCCAAGATGTGCTGAACGGTGTCCAAATCGGATACAAAGACTCGCCCCCAGTTCGGACACACAGAAAGAAACCGCATGATTCCGCGGTTCAGGCAGCAGCCTCATCGGACTTCAGGCTCCTTTGTATCCGTTTTGGACACAAGCCCCCTCCAGGAGCCGGGCGAAACTCAGGCACTCTCGCAGACAGCGACCTCGATGAGGTTCCGATCGGGGTCACACACGTAAAGGCTGCGGATAGTGCCATGGGCACCCATCCGCTCGCGCGGGGCCGCCGTCAGGAGTGGAGGCGCGCCTCGTAAGCCTCGATCTCGCCGACCTTGGGGCCATAGCTGCTGGCGGGGTCGTGGCGCAGGTCGAGCCAGATGTCGATGAGCGCCCAGGCGGCGGGTGCCGCGATCACGTTCTGCCCCATGCACAGGATCTGGGCGTCATAGTTCTCCACCGAGCCGCGCACGGTGAGCAGGTCGTGCGCGGTCGCCGCGCGCACACTCGGCACCTTGTTGGCGGCGATGGCGGTTCCCACACCGGTCCCACAGATGAGCACACCGCGGTCGGCCCGCCCCTCGGCAACCGCTCTTGCCACCCGGAAGGAGACCTCCGGGTAGGTGATGTCCGGTGCGGACAGGTCGACGACGTCGCTCACGCGCACGTCCTCGACCAATCGCTCTTCGATGGCGTCCTTCAGAAGGGCTCTGTTGCCTGGAGCGCCGATGGCGATTCGCATGACCCAAGTCTCTCAGGCGGCGCTACACAAGGCGAGCCCCTAGATGCATGAGGTCACTGACGTTGGCGACGTGCGCTGGGCCGCGGGTGGCAGGAGGCTGGTCGTTAGGAGGAGGCCTTACGGCCTCGAGAGGCTGTGGCAGTCATGGGATGGTGCGCCTTCTTCGTTGATAAGCGCCACAGCATGCATCATCGTTAATACCCGATATCCGGTGGAGGGAAGACTCTGCTGTGCGATGTTCGCCCACCGAGACGAACAGTAGAGAACGCGGTTCGTAACTTAGGTCACATTCTAGCGACCACCGAACCGCGCGCCAGTCGGGGTGGCAACATCGACTCCGACGACGAAGCGCACGAGAGGCGAGGCCCCTAATTGTCACCTCAAAAAGAGGACCGAATCACACAGCTTCTGACGGCGCTAGAACGTAACGGTGTTCTAACCATTCCCTCATCGCGGACTCAACTCATTCTCAGACTCATCACCTTCACCGTCTTCACGGCGATCACCACCATTGTGTCACTCGCCATCGCAACAGCGCCCGACAATCCGGTGGGGCGGACCACAGCACTGATAATCGGACTCCTGTTCATCGCCCTGTTTTCGACCGCATCCGCAGCGACCTACAGGCAACTGACTCAGAAGATACAGCTAACACTCACACCCCAGGAATGAGACTCGAGAACGAGATTGGCGGCATTATCGAGCAGGCAGAGTGGCACGACATTGAACGCTTCACCACAATACGCTCGCGCCTCGGAACCATAACCGCAATCTGCTACCACCTGACCGACGCCGGGATGAAGCGTCGACAAGAGTTCCTAAACACCAACCCACCTGGAAGGAATCAATTTCTCTTGATTAAGGCACCTTGGGCGAAAAAAGCCGATCAGTGACTCTCCCCTCAGGTTTTATCATCTTGAACAGCAACCTTCTCGACCTCCTCGAAAGAGTTCACTGGCGCCAACGGCACTGAAAAACACCGCCCCCTGCCGAAGTACAGGCGCAAGAAGAGTCGAGACGAACCACACCTCACAGCAAGAAACGAGCGGCGCCACTCCTGGAGGCCCTGAAGCGTGACGGCGCCCTGGTCATTCCCTCATCGAGAACCCGCCTCACAATCAGACCCATCCTCATTGAGCCGCTCGGATCACTCGGCGCAGTGCTGACACTCGGTGCACCGGCAATGAGCAGGGGAACCGACAACGCGATCACTCCGTTCACCCTCAGCCCGACCACCGCACCCTCACCACCCTCGGCTTCACAGCCACCCTCAGGCAACTCAAGCAAGAGATCCAGCTGGTGCTCACGCCGCAAGGATTCAGAATCGAGAACAGTGATGGCGGGATTACCGACCAGGCCGATTGGAATGACATCTAAATCTCCGACCCCACCTGCACTAACGCTGACACAGTGGGCGCTGTTTGTTACTGTCTCGACCGACTCTGGGCGGAAACACCGGCGCGAGCTTCTGGACACTGAGCCAAGCGGGCGAGAGCAGTTCTACGTATTCAAAAAAACGTCGAGCACACAAAGGTCGCTCAGGCACCACTCCTTCGGGGTCACCGTCAGGAATGACGATCTGCCCGAGCTCCTCACGGAGGCACACCGCCGCCATCAAGGACAACGACATCAGCCGACCCCGACCCGCACCTGCCGCGCAGGCTCGCACGCAAGCAACAGGGCAAGGACACCGGCAGAGACGCGCAGCACCGGGGCACCCCGTCACCATCCACACCTAACCAACCGGCCCACAGGCCGGCTCCGAGGAGTCAGCGACTCGCCCGAGTTTGCAGAATCGCAACCATCCGTTACCTTATCGTGAGACGTCTGACATCTGTCGTCGCCACTCCCCGCGCAGGCAAGGCTGCCTCGCCTTCCCGAACGGATCACGTATGACATCGAAGAATCCCTCCTCCCTGGGGCGCCTGTCCGCCCTCCTGGGATCCCTGGCCCTGGCCGTCACCGGCATGATCGCCGTCGCGCCCCCGGCGCATGCCACTCCCACGGCCGACGGCCTCATGGATATCGTCATCACTCAGGTGAACGCCCCCGAGGACGGCCTCTACGCCGTCGGTGACGTCATGACCTTCAACATCACCCTCACCAACACCAGTGGTGAGGCCCACTCCTTCGCACCGGCCTCGACGAACCTGTCCGGGAACGTCACCAAGTGCCGGTGGCGTAACGTCCCGGCCGGAGCGACCAAGACAGACTGCGCCGGCCTGGCCACGCACACGGTGACCGCCGAGGACCTCAAGGCCGGCGGCTTCACCCGCAGATCGCCCTACGAGGTCAAGGCCGTGGAGTACACCGGTCAGGCGCTCAACACCCGGAGACGATCAGCGGCGCGACGAGGCCCGGTCAGTCCGCCTCGCTGCGGGTCGAGTCCTTCACGCCGTCGTCGAACCAGGAGACCTACAAGGTGGGCGACACCGTCAGCACACGGTGCGCATCCGCTCGGTGTCGGACAAGACGATCAACGTCGCCGCCACCGGCTCCTCCTTCGACGACCTGGGCCGCCAGTGCCACTGGGGCAACCTCAGGCCGGGCAGGGCGCCGTCTGCAACTGCAAGCCGCTCACCCACACGATCACGCAGGCCGACGTCGACGCCGGCCGGTGGACACCGTCGATCACCCTGACGGCGACCGGCACCGACGGCGCCGCCCTCCAGACGCTCACCGCCACGGACAACCCGATCAGCGTCGTCGGCCAGCACCCGCAGGCCGAGCCCGCCCCGGCGCCCGACGCGAGCACCGAACTGCCCGCCTCGATGAGTGAGGCCCAGCACCTGGCCGGCAACACGGCCACCGACAACTACCGCATCCCGGCGATCACCACCGCCCCCCAACGGGGACCCTGCTGGTCTCCTACGATGAGCGGCCGAAGGACAACGACAACGGCGGCAGTGACGCCCCAACCCGAACCACATCGTCCAGCGCCGTTCCACCGACGGCGGCAAGACCTGGTCGGCACCGACCTACATCCACCAGGGCACGGAGACCGGCAAGAAGGTCAGCTACTCCGACCCGAGCTATGTCGTCGACCACCAGACGGGCACGATCTTCAACTTCCACGTCAAGTCCTACGACCAGGGCTGGGGCGGCTCGAAGGCCAGCACCGACCCCGAGAACCGGAGCATCATCCAGGCCGAGTGTCGACCTCCACGGACAACGGCTGGACCTGGACGCACCGCACCATCACCGCGGACATCACGAAGGACAACCCGTGGACCGCGCGCTTCGCGGCCCTCGGGCCAGGGCATCAGATTCAGCACGGCCCTCACGCCGGGCGCCTGGTGCAGCAGTACACGATCAGGACCGCCGGCGGCGCGGTGCAGGCTGTCTCGGTCTACTCCGACGACCACGGGCAGACGTGGCAGGCCGGCACACCGATCGGGACCGGCATGGATGAGAACAAGGTCGTTGAGCCTCCGACGGCTCCCTCATGCTCAACTCGCGCGCCTCGGACGGCTCCGGCTTCCGCAAGGTGGCCCACTCCACCGACGGCGGGCAGACCTGGAGCGAGCCGGTGTCCGACCAGAACCTGCCCGACTCGGTGGACAACGCCCAGATCATCCGGGCCTTCCCGAACGCCGCCCCGGACGACCCGCGCGCCAAGGTGCTGCTGCTGAGCCACTCGCCGAACCCGCGGCCTTGGTCGCGTGACCGCGGCACCATCTCGATGTCCTGCGACGACGGCGCCTCCTGGACGACCAGCAAGGTGTTCCACGAGCCCTTCGTCGGCTGCACGACGATCGCGGTGCAGTCCGACGGCAGCATCGGGCTGCTCAGCGAGGACGCCCATAACGGCGCCGACTACGGCGGCATCTGGTACCGCAACTACGATGAACTGGCTCGGCGAGCAGTGCGGCAAGAAGCCGGCGGAGCCGAGCCCGGCACCGTCGCCGACGGCGGCACCCTCAGCGGCACCGACAGAGAAGCCGGCCCCGTCGGCCGCGCCGAGCGCCGAGCCCACGCAGGCCCCGGCACCGTCCTCCGCGCCTGAGCCGAGCGCTGTCCCTGAGCCGAGCAGCGCCCGGCTCCGCAGCCCACGACCGCTCCGAGCACGGAGCCCACGCAGGCACCGGCACCGAGCTCCGCACCTGAGCAGACCGACAGGCCGACCGCTGCGCCCGCACCGGAGACATCCTCTGCTCCGGCCGCTGAGCCGACGCAGGCCCCGACGGTGGCGCTCGGCTGAGCCCACGCAGGCGCCGGGTGCGCAGCCGAGCTCGGCACCCAAGCCGGGTGCGACGGGTCGGGCGCCATCGGTGGTGAACCCGAAGGCGACCGCTGCGCCGACGCAGCCTGGGAAGCCGTCATCGAGCGCGAGCCCGGCACCGAGCCGGAGCGCGGCGGCGACGCCGAAGCCGGGCATGGAGCCCGATGAGATTGATCGGCCGTCTGACGGCACCATGGCGCAGCCGACCGGTGGCGCCAGCGCGCCGAGCGCCGCGCCGACGCAGGCGGCGAAGACCGGCAGCAGGCTGTCTCGCACGGGGACCAACGCGCTGCTGGTCCTGGGCCTTGCGGGTGTCGCGGTTGTCGGCGGGTACCTGCTGCTGCGGGCTCGCCGTTCGAAGAACTGAACACGCGATGAGCCGGTTCTCCGGCTCTGAGCACCGACTGAGGGGTGGGACGCCGGCGCGTCCCACCCCTCAGTGCTGTCCGGCTCGGCGGCGCTGACCGCCCTCAGCGGCGCGGCCCGGCCTTCCTCGGCGCAGAACACCCAACGGTGTCCAAATCGGATACAAAGGCCCAGAACGGGACGAAACCGGCGCGAAGAAACCGCATGATTCCAACGTTCTGTTTCCCGGGCCGGCGACATCGGGGCTCCTTTGTATCCGATTTGGACACCGACGCTCTCCAGCGCCCCCTGCAATGCGGTCAGGTTCGAGGTGAGAGTCCGTGAGAGCCTGTTCGTATGCGTCGAGCAGACGCCGGGCGTTCTTGGGTGACCGGAAGAGGTGGGCGGTCTCCTGCCAACTCGCGTACTCGTCGGCCGGCATGAGGACCGCTCGGCCGTTACTCGAGACGATCTCGACAGCATGGTGACTGGTGGCGATGCGGTCGATGAGCGCTGGCAACGTCCGGCTCGCTTCGTCGGCGCTGACGGTCGCCGCCGCTCCCCTGATTTCACACGGCATTGGTTATCATATCGGCCCCTTCGCCTCGGATGGTGGCAAGAGTTGCCGTAACCACCGGCAGTGGAGCCCAGATACTTCACCGTGCATGCGGTACCGACGTTCACCCCTGGCGAGGTGGGCCGGCGCGGTTCAGGCGGCGGTGGACGGGACCGCCAATACTCATCGGGCACGCTCTGGCGAAGCGAACAGTGCGGAGCGATCGATGTCACTGGTCGGAAGGCTGTCGTTGGACCTTGCGCAGCAGCGAGCCGCCTGCCCCCTTGACCCAGGCGGACACCTCGTCGGTGGCACCCTTAACCTCTCCCGTGCGGCGGCAAGCACATGGGGCTCATCGGCCTGGGCGCCCAGGTCGTCAAGTGCAGCGAGGTATTCAGCGGCGTCGACACCCGGCGGGGTATCTCGCGCAGGTGCTTGTGTAGGCGGGTCGACTGGGATTTAAGCGCCACAAGCGTCATCCCGCCGGAGATGACGCCGCCGATCACGGGTACCGTCCTAGTGACACCTTTGGCGAAGGTAGTCCTGGAGACCTTAATGCCGATGAGTTTGAGCGTCTGCTTCATGGGACCGTACCAGGCGGTCTTGGTCAGGGTCCGCTTAGCGATCTGCTTCTGAGTGCCGGACGGGCAATCTGCTTGGCGAAGGTCGTCAGGGATGATGCCGCCCCACTGACCCCCAACATGACACCCAGGAAGAGACTCATCTTGCCGAGTGTCTCGTCGTCGATCTCGTTGAGGTCGCCCAGGAAGTCCTTCCAGCCGTAGATGTGGGCAAAGCTTCGCATAACCCGGAAGGCGTGGACGTAGTACTGGGTAACATCGGCGGGGATGGTTGCGAGCATCGCGAAGCCTCCGGCAGCCCGGCAGCGAACGAGATCGCGGCGGATTTACTGGTTTCGAAGGTGATGGTGGCGGCCGCAAGATCGTCGAGCTGGGCCAGGGTGAGGCCGGCCTGGACCGGGGTGGTCTCCAGCGCCAGGGCGATAGTGTCGTCGTCAGTGCCACGCTTGCGCAGTTCCTGACGCAGGTAGTCGTCCCGGTCGATCTGGACGCCGCGGAGTCGGATGACCATCTTGAGGAACTCGGCAGCGAACTTCGGGCCTGCTCGTCCTGCTCGGACACAATGTCGGAGAGGGGCTCGTCGTCGCTGGTCGAGGACTCGACGGCGTCGTCGGCAGGCACGAGCGGGCTGGAGGATTCATCATGCGTCATCGCATGGGCTCCGTTCTGGGATGTTCGAGAGTTGGGGTGACGCAAGACTACTCCTGCCCAGATCGCTGGAATACCGCCGTCATCGGAACGTGATCCCTGGTCGGAGGCAGCCTTGCCGGATGCAAGGAAGTCGGTCTACTCGACGTCGAGGGGCCGTTGATGTGGAGGGTCTCGGCGTCGAAGCGCCGACTGACTCGCGAGGCGGTGGAGTCGTCGATGCGGCCGGCGAAGCGCAGGCTGTGTACGCGCTCGCGCAGGTGCTCGATGACGGCGAGCCGCAGGGCACTTTCCTGGTCACCGTAGACGCTCGCCTCCTCCTCTGCGCCAACGCTGCTCACTGAGCCCTGTGACGACGTGTGTAGTCGGCGCGCACCGCCTCGATGGCTGCGTCGTCGTCGACGCCCGCGCGTTCGGCGATGGCATCGAGGCTGGCTGATGGTGTCGGCGAGGATGTCGGCGAGGGCCTGGGTCTCCTGCGACTCGACTGACTCGGCGGTCCGCGTGCCGGCCGAGGGGCCTGGCGTTGGCCCAGCGGACCACGTAGGGCAGGGCGATGCCTTGGATGAGGAGGGACAGGAGGGTCGCGCCGGCGACGACGAGGATGATGAGGTTGCGCTCGGTGTAGGCGGCGCCGTCGAAGGAGGCTGGGATGGACAGGGCCATCGCCAGTGAGATCGCGCCGCGGAAGCCGGCGACCGTGGAGACGATGCGGCCGCGGATGTTGGTGCGGCGCAGGCGCTGTTCGGGGCGGCGGTCGAGGGCGCGGATGGAGTAGATGATGAGGTGCTGGCCTGCGAACCTTCCCGCGACCATGGCGATGTAGATGATGGGGATGAGGATGAGGCCGCGCACGAGGTCGGCGCGAGGGAGCTCGGCGACGATGCCGGGGAGTGCCACTCCCACCATGACGAAGAGGATGGTGTTGAGGATGTGGGTGAGTATCGTCCAGAAGGGGATACCGAGGACTCGCGAGCCCAGGGACATGTGCGGGGCGGCGAAAGCGGGAGATGACGATTCCGCAGGTGACGACGGCGAGCACGCCCGAGCCGCCGATCTCCTCGGCGATGAAGAAGGTGAGGAACAGGGTGGCCAGGGCGGTGATCGTCGCCAGCATGGGGTCGTCGGTGATGGTGCGGACCCGGATGCCGATCTTTCGTGACTGCCGCTCCGACGAGGACTCCTGCTCGATTCCTCCCCGAAGGACAGGAGGGAGCTGGTGTGACGAGGCCGGCAGGGTGACGCCGGAGGAGTCCTGCGCGGCTTGGAGGGCGATGGCGAAGATGACCAGGGCGGTGCCGTCGTTGAGGAGTGACTCGGCTTGGAGGACGGTGCGGCCGTTGGGGTTGATGCCGCGTCCCAGGCTGGAGACGGCGGTGGCGTCGGTGGGGGCCGAGGCGAGGCGCCGATGAGGAGGGCGGCTCCGCGCTCAGCCCGATGAGGACGCCGATGAGGGTGATGAGGGCGGCTGTGATGGCGACGAGCACCGTGGCGCTGAGGATGATGCCGCGCAGGCTTCGCCGCATGCGGTTGAGGGAGACGGACAGCGATTCCCAGTACAGGAGGATCGGCAGGAAGATCGTGAGCACCACGGTGCTGGGCAGGTACATCTCCTCCCCTACCGGGAGCAGCGCGACGCCCACGCCAGCGGCGATGAGAAGTACTGGGTGCGATGAGGCGGAACCTGTTGGCGATCGCGTAAGCGACAACAGAGGCGCCGATGAGGGCGACGATCATCTCGATGGTCATGAGGGCTGCCGGGTCCCCTTCCTGGGATGAGTGTGGCGGGCGGGCTGCGGTCGGCCAGGGAGAGGGTGCAGTCAAGCCCGGGGCCAGGGTCTGTGTCAGGTCCAGGCCGCGCGCAGCCTACAGACGCTTCCTTCAGTGCCCCTGGGGATACTCGATTCACTTCACGAGACGCCGCTTCAATCCTTGGCGTACGCAGCTCGGGTGAGGGCTTCCAGGCGAGGCTCGATGGACTCGGACATCATGGTGATCTCCCGCTCGGGGATTCGGTTCGCCCGCGCCTGGCCCCGCCATCCTGACAGGGACACAGTGATGCGTCTGATTCGTTCCCGCGCCTCCGATTGAGTGAGCCGGTAGTCGTTTGCGATGGCCAGGAGCCCGTCGATCTCGTCGGGCATCGCGTCTGCTCCCATGATCGACGTCGCTCGGGGCCGGCTGGGGTCGGGGTTCGGGTTGACGTCGAAGACGGGCTGAGTCTCCAGAGCCCGCGGTCGGTGAGGAACCCGTGGTTGCGCAGGTGGTCGTCAGTGTTGCCGAGGCGATGCTCGCGATGATTCGGTCGTAGAACTCATGGAGGTCTTGGACGGGCGCGCGTGAGAGATCGCGAATGGCCTCGGCGAGGTTGGCGTAGTCCTTCTGGTCTCCGTCGGACGATCCAGTGGCCGTCATGGCACTGATATAGCCGATACGCCCGCCATCACGGGTTCTGTCGAATCGCCGCAGGATAAGGATGCTTCGATTGCCCACCTGGGTGAGCTGGTGCTGGGGTGTGCGAACGCCTGCGGTCTCAAGGAGGTCGAGAGCGGTGGCCTCCCAGGCCATGACGTCCCAGGAGTCGCTGGAGTGAGGGAACTTCGCAATGGCGAGGCCGCCATCATCGAGTCGGACTGAGGCTTTGGGCCGCGCACCGCCGAGGCCCGTCGTCCCTGTGTCGAGAAGTCGTTTAACGGCGTCGGAGGGGTCATCGTCGGAGGCCAGCTCGTCGCTGGCGTGCAGAAGCTCGGGCAGAGCGACGAGCCGCGGGACACGCGAGGGCTCTCCGAGGAACTCGTCACTCCCGGGGGTCCGGAAGCGCAGGGCGCCCTGACGGGTGTCGTCGCTGACGCCCAGGAGGAAGTCGAGGTCGTCCAGCTGACGGGGAACGCGTCCCTCATCGCGGGCTCGCGATCGTTCGGCCTTGCGGATGAGGTTGCGGCCCCAGCGGTCAGGCGCGCTGTCAGCAAAGGCTCCAATGAGCCCAGACTGGTACTGAGCGCCGGGTACGAGGCTCAGGGTTGGGTCGATGTTCATCCCACCGTCGGCGAGGTAGGTGGGGTCGTAGAGAAAAGTGGTGGAGACCTGGCCGCGCGATCGGGTGACGTGCGCTTGGCCGACCAGGCGGTGGGAGCCCTTGGCTTCGGAGACGATCTCGATAGTGGTCATCGGGCGCGCTTTCTGGTGAGGCGGCCGGCGCGGAGGCGGCCGATGTCGCTAGCCAGGGGATCGGCAGCGTCAACAATCTGGTCGAGGATGCCCAGGCGCGCAGCACCTGGGTGACGCTGTTGAAGCTGACGCTGGGGTTGCCCGACTCGATTTTGCGCAGGGTGTCACGGGTGATGCCCGCTCGCTCGGAGACCTGCTGCGCGGTCAGGCCAAGCACCATGCGCCACCCGCGCACGTGCTCTCCGAACTCCGTCACCTGACGGTTGATCCTGTAGCCCGACATGCTCCTCCGTTCGCTATGACGACCATCGTAGCCCGAACCATCAGTTGTGGCGACGTTGCTCGTCGCATGGTTCATGCAAACCCGGAGTGGACAACGGTTGTGACATCCCAGAATCGCCCTTCAGACGCCTGGGCTGCTCGCTGGCAGGTTGCTCAACCTCGCAACTCAGGGTCAGGGCGTGATGGCCGTGTCCGACGACAGTCCGCCGGCGCTTCTGGACTGCTCCCAGCAGCGGACCTTCGTTGACCCTCAGACGTCGATCTGCTGGTCGACGAACCGACAGCCTCAGATCAAACACAGCTTCAAGATGGGGGCGCTCAACGACCGTGACTCGAGGGTTTTTCATAGATGGCCTTCACAACCCTGAGCTCCTGGGTGGTCCAGCCCAGCGAGGGCCAGCCAGAGGTGATGTTGTCCTGAGCGAGGCAACGACGACGGAGCAGCGACGGCCCGGTAGCCGTTCGATCAGCTGCGACCAGATGTCTGAGGTCGTGACGTTGGTGACGTGTGCTGGGACGCGGGTGGCGGGAGGCTGGCTGCGGCAGGCAGTGTGGGGTCGATGGTAGTTGTAGTGGTGGTTCCACACCGCGACGGCGTCACGGCGCTGTTGCTCTGAGGAGTAGGAACACACGTAGAGGCACCCTCGGCCAGGATGCGGTTGTAGCGCTCGACCTTGCCGTTATGACGTGGGGTGTAGGAACGGATCCTCTGGTGGCGTGAGGCCAGGGAGGTGATGGTCGCGGTGAAGGTCCGGGCGCGGTAGTTCGCCCCGTTGTCAGTAACGACCCGCACGAGCCTGGTGATGTCGTGGGTGGCGAAGAAGGCCGGGCGCGGCAGAAGAAGCCGATCGTGGTGGGGGCCTTCTCGCCCGTCGAGGGCCTCGGTGTAGGCCAGACGTGAGAAGCCGTCGATGGCGGTGTGCAGGTAGGTGTAGCCAACCCTGGCTCCTTTGCCTCGTTTGGAGGCTTTGGCTTTGGGGTTCTCGCCCGTGGGCCCGCCAGCCTCCCTCAGGTGGGATGTGTCCGACCTTCTTGACGTCCAGGTGGATCATATGGCCCGGGAAACGAGCCAGGATCGGTTTGCTGACCCGGTTGGTCTGTCCGGTGGGGCCTGGTGTCGCGGCGTCGGTTCAGGCCGGCTCTGTCCAGCCATCGGGTCACGGTACGCGCCGACACCACTGTCCCGCGCACAGCCAGCCCGTGGCTGATGCGGCGGGCGGACCACTTGTGGGTACGGCGCCGGTGCTCGATGAGGTCCACCGTCTCGGCGCTGGTGCGGGTGGGGCAGTGAACGGGGCGCTGGAGAGGTCCTCAAGTCCGAGACTCCTCCTTGGCGGTCACGGGCGACCCACTTCGACGCCCGTGGCACGAGCGATACCGGCTTCAGCCGCTACATGAGCGATGGGGCGACCGGCCTGGACACGCATCACGAGCCGGTAGCGGCCCTGAGGCGTCAAAGGAGCGTTACGGTGGGTCATGGCAGCGGGGCTTTTCTCCTGTCGGAGGATGATTCAGCACCACCCATCCTGACAGCCCAGGACCCGCTGCCCCCACCACCCCATGACTACAACCTCATGACCCACAACAACTAGCGCAGGCCCACCCTCTTTACCAGGTCCTGACCTCCATGCCCGGGATCGGGATCAGGACCGCAGCCGTACATCCGGCCGAGCCCCTGGGCAAGGACCTCCAGACACCGGCGCCCAGGTGGCCTCCTACGCCGGCCTGGCACCGGCAACCAGGAGATCGGGCTCCCCGTGCAGGGCGAGCACGTCTCCCCACGGCGGCAACAAGAGGCTCAAGCGCGCCATGTTCCTGTCCGCCTTCGCCTCCCTGCGCTCCGCCCCCGTCTCCCGGGCCTACTACCAGCACAAACGAGACCAAGGCAAACCGCCTTGGGCCAGGCCGTCCTCGCCCTGGCCCACCGCCGCATCCTGACCTTGCACGCCATGATCCGCAACCACACCCTCTACACCCCACAACCAGCCACGAAACTACCCACCGCCGCTTGACACACCACATAGGGGCACCCCCACTAACCGCACTATGCATACCCGAAACGACACACCCCATCGCTTCGTTGGAGAAAATACGTCAACTGACCGGCGGTATCAGCGGACTAAGTGAGTCGATTATATTAACACATTTGCTTCGGTTCTTAAACAGAGGTGCTTTATAAGACGAGCCGTAGAGATCGAATACCTTCGATACAAATTCAGAATAAGGAGCAGAAAGGTCGACACTTTGAATCGTTGACGTGAAGTTATCCAACGATTGCGCATCTCTCCAAATATTAACTCCTTTAAGCACGTAAAAGGCAAAAAGACGATTTCCATGGGTTGCTAGTTGCTTCTCCCGCACGCCAGTTTGAGACTTAAGAAAATCCTCAACTATTCTGTTTGCTCGCACCGCCTTATACAGAGCCAACGGTGTGACCCTTACTCTGGTCAAAGATCACCGTATATGGCTCCTGCTTGGTGTCACGCCAAAGCGCACTTATTTTCTCTTTCGCCTTAACAGCCGTTTCAATTGATGTGCCACAAGACACCAGAGACACTGTCGCCTCCTGAAGGGTAATAACAGGAGCTAGTATATCTCCGGTATCTTCCCCCGACCGAATAACATATAATTAACAGCATAGTCTCGATCAAGTCCACGGCGAAGTTCTTGCTGAAAGGGTCCAGCGAGACAAAAATCTTTGACGCCAATTCCGTTCTGAGAATTATTAAAACGAGTAACGTCAGCAGAAAAGTCGTCATTACTGCTCGGAATTTCGAGAATTCGAACCAGACACTTTATGCGAGATAATGCCTGCTCACCATTATCAATACTCAGCAACCTACCTAGACTAGAAGTCGTTTGGGCGCCGTTCACAATAGAGCCGTTTTATGGTTAGTTCAACATCATCGGCGGCAGCTCCGCCTCGCAGGGTCCTTTAACTTCTTCCGAAACGAAAGTCACTCCATTAGAAGTACCAAAACTTTTCTGGATCCTCGATTGCGGTGGAATATATTTCGTCATTGATTTGGGTTTACCGAGTCCCGACCTAAGGTTCTTTGCAAACAACTTGTCTTTATGCTCCTGGAATAGGTGCGCTAATGTTGCTCCCAGTAACCCACCCATAGTATCCATTAAGAGGGACTGATATCATATTATATCCTTTAAGTGAAATCCTAAATTCAGGACCCACTCCGCCACTTACTGGTGAAATTATCTGATACAAACTCGATAGGTCATAATATCTAAGCCCATCTTCATTAGCCATAGATCTACGTAGTGAGTTTTTAATGATATTTTTCTGCTTTCACAGAAATTTCTCGACCCGAAGTTGTAACCAAAATCGGTTGAAAATCCACGTCGAGCGCTTGCATGCCTGACTGATCTCTTTTTGAGATTCTGAATTTTCTGATTACCGTCGTCAAATATCGACTCCGCAAAAATCTCTTCGATCCCTGCCATGAAAGCCCTGGCGTCGGTTTCTGATATCGGAGAAGAGTTAGCGCTGCTGACAAATTTTGATTGAAATACATACGCCTTAGATTGCAGTCTATCAAAATAGAACGCATCAATTCCCCGATCGTCCACGCCGTCAGTAATATGCTTAAGAACATCATCTCGGGGCAGGATGCTATCCTGTCAAGCGCAAAACCCAGCAATAGACGTGTAAATACGGCTTTTTCATCAAGATTTGGCTCTGAAGAAAGTATTTCTTTGCGCAGCCACTCATACTCGTTAGTTAAATATGACTTCAGTCTAGTTAGGTGAAAGTTCTCCAACGGCCATTATTCCTCCTCGGGCGAGAGTTCGTGTTTTACTTTTTGCGTCGTTTCAAAAACGGCGAAGACAATGATGCTTGATGTCGCGACAATTACATTTGGATAAGATTTGAACACCATTCAGAACATTACTTGCAAAAAGAATTTGATGGATCCTGTTTCACCTATTGGATTCGTTTGCTATAGAACGATCTGAATACTGCAGGCGTACTTGCCCTTCCGTCACGCTTGCGATACGTCGATCAAATCTCTCAGCGTCACCGAGTTCACGTCCGCCGAGTAGTCTGTTTTGACCCTGACCTCCAAACAAATGTTTCATGCAACCCATACTGGTAGATTTTCATTATTTGAGGAACACCTCCCACAGTGCGTACTTCCGGGTCATTAATCATGCTCAAAAGAACATCAAGAGGCTCCCATCTTAATTCACTATGATGGAAATTAGACCTGCTTTTTAATGCACGCTTCAGGGTTTCTATTTTTGATGATTTGTCTAGAGGCGTATCTTGGCCTCATCTTTCGCGTCACCAGTGAAATAGACACCGTAGGGATGAAGTGAGTTATGTGCATGAATCATTCTCATTTCAAGAATCCCATTTCGAACATACCTGAAAGAATATGCTTCATAGGAAAGGCGGCGCCAAGACCAGCCGAAGAGAACGACATCAGTTCGGGTATGTCAGCCGCTGTTTGACCGACAGGAAGATCACCAACGTTACGACGACTGTTGTCGTATACATCTTTCAACTTACGACTTAAAGTAACCTATATCCATACGCCCATTCTCATTTCCATCGAGAAGTAGGCACGCATTGATTGCTGAGTTGGAATGCATAAGCTACCGTAGCGTCTCCTGACATTGCAATAGCGGTAGCTGGGCGAGGTAGCGGAACAATCTTGGGACAACTGTCCCATGACTCACCACCACTAATCCGAGAATCACTAACAGCAACTAGTTCACTGAGTGTCCTATGTTGCTGAACCCAAATCGCCACGAGCGTCATTGTCCCATATTCTTTCAAACATTAAACCTAAACTCAACCACGTCCCCATCGGCCATGACGTAGTCCTTTCCTTCCATGCGCACTCGGCCGTGAGCGCGGGCTATCAGCAACGCTGCCGTATTGGACCAGGTCATCGTAACTCACGATCTCGGCCTATATATAAAGCCCGCTCAAAATCAGTGTGGATGACGCCCGCCGCCTGGGGCGCCGTCGCGCCCTTGCGGATCGTCCACGCACGGGACTCCTTCTCCCCCGCCGTCAGGTACGTCTGCAGCCCCAGGGTGTCGAAGCCGACCCGGGCCAGCTTGTCCAGGCCGGACTCCTCCTGCCCGTTCTCATGCAGCATCTCCGCCGCCTCCGGCTCCGGCTCCCACGAGGCTCGGCCTCGAACGGGCGTCCAGGAAGATCGCTTTCCGCCGGCGCCACCAGGTCTCGCGCAGCTCGGCCTGGCGGGCCTCGTCGCTCATCCCGGCGTCGTCCATGTTGAACTTTACGTAGATGAAGGGCTTGGTGGTCGATGAGCTGGAAGGTCCCCAGCACCTCCGCGTCGATCCCGGCGGCCTCCGCCCCGGCTGACAGCAGTCCCCTCCTCCAGGACCTTGAGGCCGCCGCCGTCTCTCAGCACCACAGGCTCCGTCTTCTTACCCCGCACCTCTTCTCCAGGCGCGGGATCGCCTTCTCAGGGTCTGCATGTCCGCCAGCACCAGGGCTCGGTGCTGATCGTCTCGATGTCCCCGGCCGGCTCCACCTTGCCGTCCACGTGCACCACGTCCGGGTCCTCGAAGGCGCGCGTCACCACGTAAAATCGCGTCCGCCTCGCGGATGCTTTGCCAGGAACTGGTTGCCCAGCCCCTCGCCCTCGCTGGCGCCGCGCACGTCCCAGCGATATCCACGAAGGAGACCGTCGCCGGGACCGACCCTCGCGAGGTGAAACAGCTCGAGCGAGCTTGTCGAGGCGCGCATCCGGCAGCGGCACAACCCCACGTTCGGCTCAATGGTCGCGAACGGGTGGTTGGCGGCCAGGACGGTCGCGCGGGTCAGGGGCGTTGAACAGGGTGGACTTGCCGACGTTGGGCAGTCCGACGATTCCGATGGTAAGTGCCACGCAGGAGGTTTAGACGGCCCCTCCGACACCGTGCGCGCCGACGACGCGTCCCCGGCGGGATCAGGTCGTCGGGCACTCACTTCGGTCACTTCCCGGCGGTGTTGCTCACCGGACCGAGGCCCGCAGATCGCGCCACGGTGTGAAAGCCCCGCCGGCGTTGACGATCCCCGCCGTCAGCGCGACCAGGCCCGCCGTCACCATCACCACCACGATGCGTCCCCAGGATCGCGCCGCCCAGCCGCGCCACCGATGGCTGCCGCCGTCGCGCCGTCGACCCCAGCGGGTGACCAGAACAAGGCGGTCTCCGAGGTGCGCTGAGCGCGGCGACCACCGCCACGGTGATGGTGCCCAGGCCGTTGATCTCGAAGGGCTTGGCACGCGTCGGCGAGAGGGATCCACCACGCGCGGTCCCTGGGTGTCTCCGTCAGAGGCCTCACGCCGGCGGCGGTGGCCTTGGCCCATACGTCGCCCTTCATGCGCCGGCAGACCAGCCGCGGCGAAGACCGCCGGGTCCGAGCCCCACCACGTCAGCAGCGACGGAAAGTAGTTGTTCCACAGAACCCAGGAGTGCCCGCCGTGAGCCGGGGTGTCGATCGTCACCGAGTCGGGCTTCTGCCGCGTCCTCCATGAACCAGGCGGCCCGGGCCGAGCCGGGTGGAGTCGTCCTGGGCCCCCACGTGACGTAGAAGCGCAGGCCGTCGGGCTTACGCGCTTCCAGCATGGTGGACAGCGTGTTCCGCCTGGGCTGCTTGCCCCGTGAGCCGGTGCCCCCTCATCGGGGTGGTCGAAGGCGGACAGCAGCGCCCACCGAGCCCGAAGCGCTGCCGCGGGACGTCATAGGCGGTCGGGCCGCGCAGTGAGGCGCCCGCTGAGATCACCAGCGAGCATCCAACCGGCCGCTGCGTGAGAGACATTGGGGGAAGGTGGCCTGGACCATGCGGGGGACTCTCCTCGGCGGTCAGGTCTCCACGGCCGGGCGGCCGGCGATGTTGACGCAGTCGTGCTGACTGCCGTCCACGTTGACCGGGGATCACCATGATCGACGGCGGTATGCGGCCGGCGTCGATCGCCTCCTGGGCCGCTTGGGCGAGGCCGCTGCGTCACCAGGGACTGCAGGTCGCCGACCCAGCCGTGAGATGCCCTCGATGACGTTGTGAGTGTGCGGCCATCGTCGGGCCGGTAGCCCGACGGCACGATGACGCGCACCGGCAGGGTGATGCCGCTGAGCCGGACCGGTCCGGTGGCGCTCCTGAGGCCGTCGCCGGCGTCGTGGAAGGACGCCTTCAGACCCGGAGCCGGGGCGGCGTCGTAGGCAGAGAGCTCTCGGCAGAGGCGTGACGCGCGAGACGACCTGGGTTCGTGGGAGGCCGCCTCGATGACGTCAGCCGACAGTGCGCACGTGAGTGCATGGGCCGGTTGATGAGCAGCCCCGCAAGCACCATGACGAGCAGCACCGGCACACTCACCATGACGATACGAGCCGTGTGGCGGCTGACGGCGACACGCAGCACCGTGCGGAGCGCGCAGGGCGGGCAGAGCAGTCAGCGGTTTTCTCACGCGTGGCGGCCGGGACTGTCCGTGGCGGGGTACTGCGCGATGACGGCGGTCAGGACGGCGAGAAGGGCGACGGCCAGGATCGAGTCTGGGAAAACTGGTCAGTTCGATACCACGCAGGACGCTCACGTCTACTAAGCATGGCACTGCCTGCCAGATGCCCATCCTCCTCAAGTAGCAGAGGGCCGTGCCGTTGGTCTCTTCTCCGTGACCGCTTGGTCAAGAGATCGGATCCGGACTGTTGGCCCAGGTCCGAGCGGTTAGGTTGACATGCGGCTGCGAAGGGTTGGCCTGACGACGTCGGAGCAGGCAGGGGCGGCGACTGGCAGCCGCGTGGCGCCGCTGCGCTTAACGGGGCGACATAGATGTCGTACCTCTGGGGCACCATCGGTTCATAGGCTCTCTCCCCGTCCTTCTTCCCATCCTGCTGCTCCTGGTCGGTCTGAGCGATCGGGGTGGTCATCAGCTACATCGGCGCGATCGCCCGGCACCGCCGCGGTCCGCTCGGACCACGAACAGTGTGCAGGCCGCGGGCCCAGGCCGCCAGTGGCGAGCACGGGCGGGCTATCCTCGCGCAGGTGGCGAGACGTGCCGAGGCAGGACGGCTCCGTGCTGCAGGCCTGACCGGTGCGCAACCAGGCTCCAGGCAGGTCAGGGGCCCAGGTGAGTCCCTGGAGGAAGCAGCGGGCCGAGCAGCACGCCTGGCCCGAGCTAGCTGCGGGCCACCGCGCTGCGCGAGCAGGACCTGGCCCGCTCCACCGCCTCCTGGAGGTGCGCTGCGCTCGCGCTCGGCGCGTGGCATGGGCGAGTCGGGCAGCGGGGTCCTAGAGGCCTCCGGGATGAGTGCAGCGTGGACTTCTCGAGCAACGCACTTCATCGGGCACTGGTTCAGAGGCGCGGCGGCCTGACGGCCCGGCCGCCGGTGAGCAGCTGCCGGCCGGTCCCTGCCCGACGTCGTCGTCCACCTGCCCGGGGACGGGTACCTGGCCGTGGACGCCAAGGCGCCCATGGACTCCTACCTGGCGGTACCGCCGTCCAGGGCGCCGGCCGGAGGACGAGGTCCCAGCGAGGCGAGCTCCTGGCCGCTCACGCCAGGCGCGCGCGGGCACGTCGACCAGGCGGCCGCACGCCGACACGACCGAGGCTCTGGGGACTCGCCCGGCTCGTGGTGCTCTCGTCCCGGCTGAGGCCGTGCTCCAGCCGCTCTGGAGCGGACCCCGCGCTACGGAGCACGCGCTGGGCGCGAGTCGCCCTGGCCTCACCGGTGACGCTGCTGACCCTGCTACGCACCTGCGCCACGGCTGGGCCGCACCGCCGTCGCGCGACGACGCCCGCGTGCTGCTGGAGCTCGGCCGCACCCTCTACGGCGGCTGGGGACCGTGCCCGGCCGTCTCGATGCCCTGGGTGGGTCGCTGCGGCTGGCAGCGACCGCCTACAACAAGGCAGTCGGCTCCATGGAGAACCGGCTGCTGGTGACCGCCCGCTCCCTGGAGACTCTCGGTGAGCAGGTGGACTCCCCACACTCACTCGGCGCAGATGCGCTCAGGTGCGCACCTTCACGCGCGCCCGCTCACCGCCGAGGACAGACCGACCCGACAGTGCTGTAACGCGTGCCATACGTTTCCGGACCATGACGATTAACCGTTCCATGGCGTCTGTCAGGAGTGTTGCCTCTCATCTCATGACTGATTGGCACGCTCCACAACCGTATCAATGTCCATATGAGTGAGGCGCACCCGCCTCATTGGACACCGTCGAAGGAAGAGACCATGCTGTCAATCATCGGAATGATCATCACCGGAGCCATCATCGGGCCCTGGCTCGACTCACTCATGCGGGGCGAGCAGAACATCTCGGTGCTGTGGACCATCGTGCTGGGCGCACGTGGGCGCGCTCATCGGAAGCACGGTTGCCGGATTCTTCGGCGTCGACTGGATCCGCTGGGCCCCGTCCATCATCGCCGCCATTGTCGCGATCTCCATCTACCTGAGCGTCACCGGCCGATGTAGACCCTCGGCGCCTGACGGCGGGTTTCGTGGGCACTCTCATGCCTCATAGTACTCTTCGCCGTTCTAGTGACGCAAGCCAGCGGCCTGAAGGCGTGAGAGTTCCCCGGCCGGCAACGTCCTCCTATCAGCGCAGCAGTCATGACGGATAGCGAAGACAGTCGGTCAAGACGGCCAGTTACACGAGCCGGCCACGGAAGCCACCGGGCACCTTGACAGAACAGTTGCTGGCCCGCGCCACCACATTCCGTCACTATCCATCTCACGGATCAACAGAGGCTCATGCGCAAAGCAACGACATTCCCCAGACCGGCCAGCAGCGCAGGCGCAACGAGCAGGCCGAGGAGGACAAATCCCCTCGCGGTCCCCTCCGGACCTCGCACGGCGTGACCACCATTGACGAACGTCGTCGCCAAGATCGCCGGTATGGCCCGTCGTAGGTGCCCGGCGTCTACGACATGCGACGTGCGTGCAAGCCGCGCCTTCGCGCGCGCGGTGACCGACCACATCGCCCACGGACCAACGTCGCCGGCGGCATCAGCGTCAGAAGGGCGGGACGGGCCGCCGTCGAGGTCACCGTGGTGGTCGAGTGCGGCGTCTCCATCGTCGAGGTCGCCGACGCCATCCGCCGCAACATCATCGAGCAGATCGAGGCGCCACGGCCTGGAGGTCGTCGAGGTCAACATCAGCGTCACCGACGTCCACCTGCCCGACGACGACTCCGACGTCGCCGGGCCACTCGACCTCAGTGATCCATCCCGACGCCTGATCCGAGGTCCTCATGAAGACAACGCACCTGGCCCTCTGGTGGGCCTGTTCCCTGGAACCATCCTCGCCTTCGGCTCCTTCGCCGACTTCGTCCTGGTGACCCTGTGCGGCCTGGCCGGATTGGCGGTGAGCCTCTACCTGGAGGGCCGGGTCGATGTCCAGCATCCTGGATCGGCGAAGGAAGTGAAGATGAGCGATCGACCCAGCCGGCGATCACGCAGCCGGGGCCCTCCCGAGGATGAGGACTCCTCCCGGGAGCAGCGCGAGTCACCACCATTCCGGCCCGAGTCGTCGCCCAGATCGCCGCCCAGGCCGCCTATGGGACCGGCAACGTCGGTTCCAACGCCGGAGGCTCCTGGGAATCGGCACCCGCCGCAACTCGCCCTCTCGGCCTGAGGCTGCAGTGCGGGCTCTACGGACAGGTCGCTGTCCTCCACCTCGACCTCGGCCTGGTCTTCCCCACGCCACTGAGCCTCCACCATCGAGGACCTGCGCGCGCACGTGCGCAGCCGCATCGAGCACCTCACCGGGCTGCGTGTCGGCAAGATCGCCATCGAGATCTCCTGGCTCAATCGAGCGGCCACGTCAGGAAGAGCCTGAAATGAGGCACCCATCCAGAAACTCATTCGTCGCCCGTCCCGCAGCGTGCCCAGTGTCATCCTGGCGCTGTTGCTGCTCACCGCAGGAGGACTGGGGGCCTGGCTGCTGGGGCACCGGATCGTGAACGGCACCTGGCCAGACCGGGCCGCCTCCACACTCGACGCCGTCGAATCCACCACCCTCGGATCCGCCGCAGTACTCACAACCGCCGGGATCGCCGCCGTATGCGGCCTGGTCGTCGATCCCCTCTGGCCCTGTGGCTGGGGTCCCCGAGCGCGTCGAGATCCTCCCCGACGCCGTCCCCGAGCCAGACCGCAGTGACGCGCCGGGACCTGTCCGGACTGGTGAGAACCCAGGTCGAGCAGGTCGACGGGGTCCACAGCGCCACCGTCAGAGTTCGCCGCTCACGGGTCGACGTCGTCGTCCTCAGCGTCCTGGACGACCTCACCCCGGTACGGGAAGCCGCCCGCAAGAAGGCCGATGAGGCCCTGCAAAGCGCTCAAGCCCGAGGGCATCGCACGCAGCCGAGTGCGGATCAGGCACACGAGCTGAAAGGGAGAACACTATGCGCTCGGTCTCCGGAGTCCTCAACAGGACGGTCCCGGCTGGCTGCGGCCTTCTCATCACGGCAGCGGCATTCTGGCTGCTTGCTCCGGCCTCGAGTGCCGGTCGGTCCTGGCCGACGTCGCCCCTCCTGGCCACTGCGCAGGACCGGGTGGACGGCCTCATGCACGCCCCAGGCGCACTGGCTCCTGCCGACCGCCGCGCTGGCGTCAGTGCTCGCCTTCATCGCTGGGCTGGTCCTACTCGCCATGCAAGTCCCCGCAAGACGGCCGCCTCGCCCCTGAGATTCAGCGACTCCGAGGGCGTCCTGCTGGCCACCGTCAGCCCCGACGTCCCGGCACTGGGCCCTGTCCGAGCGGGCCCAGGACGTCCCCGGGGTGGAGCGGTGCTCGGTGTGGGTCACTGGTTCCCCCAAGCAGTCTGTGGCTCCAGGGTCGCCACTGTGTCCCAGGGCTGCGAGGTCGAGTGGACCGTCGCCGCTCTCAGGCGCCGACTCGAGGATGACGTGACCACGTCCCTGGATACGCGCCCGAGACAAGTCGACATCCTGGTGCGTCTGGAGCGGCCTCCTGGAGGCTCGCGCAACGTCTCGCAGACCGTCACAGGACGGCATGCGCCCGAGAGCACCGGGGACGGCGATGACACATGAGAAGCAGGACGAGGCGGTGCCGGCACCTCGCCCGCGTCCACACCACGCCGCACCACCGAGCGCTTGTCCTGACAGGGACCGCTACCTGGTCCTGCGCGCCCAGGACGGAGACATCAACGCCTTCGAGACGAGCTCGTCCGAGCGTTACCAGGGCGTCTGTTCCGCACCGCCTACGCGATCGTGCGGAACCGTCACGACAGTGAGGACATCGTCCAGGAGACCCTCATCCAGGCCTGGCGCAGTCTTCACCTGGTCAGAGAGCCTGCCGCCTTTCGGGCCTGGCTCATGCGGATCTGCACCAACAAGGCCACCAGCACGACGCGCAAGCGTCAGCGTCGAGCTACCGATCCCTACGACTCGAGACCCGAGACCGCGAGCGCCATGGCGGGGACGACGTCGAGCAGCACCACTGACCCCGGCCGAGTCCAGCGAGGTCAACGCCCAGATCGAGGGCACTGGCCGACCTGCTGGCCTCCGTGCGGCCCGGGCTGCGCATCGTCTGGGTGCTCCGAGAGGTCGACGACATGTCCCTACGAGGAGATCGCGCGGGCCCTGAATCTCACCGAGGTCCACCGTCCGCGGGAGGCTGGCACGCGCCCGCGCTTCTCGTCATGCGCCAGATGAAGGAGTGGTCATGAGCACTGCCAACCGCTCTCACGCAGCGCCCTGACGCTCGACGGCGTCAGCAGCAGGCCATTCACCCGGTCTCACGAGCAGGGATGACGCGGACACGGGGTACCTGCGCCTGATCGCCTCCCTCCACGAGGAGTGGGACCGGCTGAGTCTCAGGCGAGCGCCTCGGTCATGCCGCAGCGCCACTTGATGGAAGCCGTCATCGCCGAGACCCGTCACGGCGCCCAGGTGCAGATGCCCGCCACCGATCTGGGGCCCTACAGCATGTCCGAGTTCTCGCTGCGAGCGCTCATCCGACGAGCTGTGGACTCCGTGCCCGGCGCGCGCGCCCTGCGGTCCTCCTTCGAGCACGCGCCTTCGGGCGAGGATCACTGTCGCCTGGGGTTCCGGAGACCATCTCCCTGCCGGATCTCCGCCCACGTCACCGCGGGCAGCCTGCCGCAGCTCGCCCAGCGGGTCCGCGACGCCGTTCGAGGAGCCTGCCATGAGAACCTAGAGGTGTCTCCGACCGTCAACGTCCACATCGAGGATCTCCACGATGACGACTAGCCTCTCAGCAGCCGAGCTAGCAAACCTGGTCACTGCTGTCCCCCGGCGTACGAGAATCGAGCCGGGATAGGGCAGCACGTTGAGGGCGATCGGCAGTCACATCCGGCGGCAGGACCCTCGTCAGGCCCGCTTCGGAGTCGTCGTCGAGGCGGGTTCATGCAGGCCGTCATCGAGATCGGTATCGACGGCTCACGGCCCGTCAAGGAGATCGTGCACGACGTTCAGGAGACCATCATTCGGTCCCTGTCGGAGGCGGGCGAGCCCGGCGGCACCTCCGAGGCACGCGAGGACTCTGGCTCCCCGGCGTCGGGGCCGGAGTACTCCCAGGTCACAGTGCGGGTGCAGTCCCTGCTGTAGGCACCCGCTCCGCAGCGATTCCCCGCCCTCGTGCAGATCCCGGCACGAGGCCGAGCGTCAGGGCCACCGGTCAGTTACCGGTGGCCCGACGTCGGATATGGGGTGAGGAGGGCGCTGCTCAGTGACGCTCGCGGACGACGACGCCCGAGACGTCGGCGTCCCTCAGGCGCACCACGCGCGAGCCGGAGACGATCCGGTGCCCCAGCCAGATGGCCCTGAAGACCGGCAGGCCGATGTAGGGAGGAGAGCACCTCCAGCGGCTGGCCCTTGAAGACGGCCTCGTAGTTCTGGCCCAGGATCACCAGGGCGCACAGGGTGAAGGCCAGGATCGGGCCCAGTGGGAACCAGGGCGCCCGGTAGGGCAGGTCGGCCGGGTCGTTGCCCTGGAGCACGTAGGCGCGCCGGAAGCGGAAGTGGCACGGCGATCCCCAGCCACACGATGAAACCGCACAGGGGCGGAGACGTTGAGCAGCCACGTGTAGGCGGTGTCCTGACCCACCACGGCGGTGAGGAAGCCGGCCGCCCCTCACTAGCGCCGTCGCCCCCAGGGCCCCTCACCGGGACCCCGTGGCGATTGACGTAGCGAACCAGGCCGGCGCCATGGCCCTGCAGAGCCATCGAGTGCAGCATGCGGGTCGAGGCGTACAGGCCCGAGTTCCCGGCGCTGAGCACGGCGGTGAGGATGACCGCGTTCATGATGGCGGCCGCGATCCCTGATCCCCGCCCGCTCGAAGACCAGGGTGAAGGGCGAGTAGGAGATGTCAGAGGTCTCGAGCGCAGCAGGTTGGGGGTCGGTGTAGGGCACCAGGAAGCCGACCACCGCAATCGCCCCTGATGTAGAAGATCATGATCCGCCAGAACACCGTGTGGATCGCCCTGGGGACGTCCCGCGCGGATTGCAGGCCTCACCGGCCGCCACACCCACGAGCTCGGTGCCCTGGAAGGAGAACCCGACACCATGAACACCGACACAATCGCCAGCATCCCGCCGTGGAAGGGGCGTCGCCGGTGATCAGTTGCCGAAGCCCGCCGGCCTGCCGCCGACGATGCCGGCGATCATCGCCACGCCCGCGATCAGGAAGACGATGACGGTGACCACCTTGATGGCCGACAGCCAGAACTCGCCCTCCCCGAAGGCGCGGGCGGACAGGGCGTTGAGCGTCGTCAGCAAGGTTAGGAACAGCGCCGCCCATATCCATGAGGGCACCCCCGGCAGCCAGTAAGCCATGACGATCCCCGCCGCCACCAGCTCGGCAGCCACCGTGATCGCCCAGTTGAACCAGTAGTTCCACCCCATGGCGAAGCCGAAGGAGGGGCTGACGAACCGGGTGGCGTAGGTCTGGAAGGAGCCGGCCACCGGCATGTGCGCCGTCATCTCCCCCAGGGACTGCACGAGGAGCAGCACCATGAGGCCGATCGCCGCGTAGGCCACCAGGGCGCCGCCAGCCCGGCCGTGAGACCGTGGCGCCCGAGCCACGAACAGTCCCGTGCCGATGGCGCCACCGATGGCGATCATCTGCATGTGCCCGAGTTATCAGTGCTGCGCTGCAGCCTCGCCTCCTCCAACGCCTTGTTGGAGACCTGGTCGGGGGCGCCGAAACCAGCGCCTCTGCAGGGCATCGCCGCCAGCGCCGTCGGCGCCGGACCGTCCGCCAGACCCGGCGGAAGGAGGGCTGCTGGGGCCGACCTCGTCGTGGGAGTGTGTCACCCTACCGAGGGTAATCGTCGAGCACGCAACCCGTCGTTCACGTTCGGCCTGTCTCACGCGCCCTGGTGTGTGCTGACGCTCACGGTCGACGGAGCTGCCGGGGCGGCGGCGGTCTCAGCAGGGTGTGGTCGGCGCCCGGCTCGCGGCGCTTGTGGGTCGCCGGGCCTCCCTGGGCTGCCATGAGGTCGGCACGCAGGTTCTTGGGCAGGGAGAAGGAGATCTTCTCGGTGGTGGTGCGCACCTCCTCGACGTCGTCGAAGCCGAACTCGGCCAGGCGCTCAACGACCTCGCGCACGAGGATCTCCGGCACCGAGGCGCCTGAGGTCAGACCGATCGTCTCGACGCCGTCGAGCCAGGACGGGTCGATCTCGCTGGCGAAGTCCACCCGGTGGGAGGCGCCGGCCTCGGCCTCCAGGGCCACCTCCTTGAGACGCACCGAGTTCGAGGAGTTGCCCGAGGCCGACAACGATCATGAGGTCCACCTGCGGGGCGATCTGCTTGACCGCGCCCCTGACGGTTCTGGGTGGCGTAGCAGATGTCCTCGCCGGGCGGGTCGATCATCTCCGGAAGCGCTCGCGCAGGAGGCGCACCGTCTCCAGGGTCTCATCGACGCTCAGGGTGGTCTGGCTGATCCACACGACCTTGAGTGGGTCGCGCACTCGACCTGGTCCACCTCGTGGGACCGTTGACGACCTGATGTGCTCAGGGGGCCTCCCCTGGTGCCTCGACCTCCTCGTGGCCGGTATGGCTCACGAGGATGATGTCGTAGTCCTTGTCTGCGAAGCGCACCGCCTGCTTGTGGACCTTGGTCACCAGCGGGCAGGTCGCGTCAATGGTGGCCAGCCGGCGCTCGGCGGCCCCGGCGTGGACGGCCGGGGAGACGCCGTGGGCGGAGAAGACGACGCGGGCCCCCACCGGAACCTCGTCGGTCTCGGAGACGAAGACGGCTCCGCGCTTCGAGAGGGCGTCCACGACGAACTGTTGTGGACGATCTCCTTGCGCACGTAGATCGGCGCCCCGTAGTGGGCCAAGGCCTGCTCGACGGCGTCGACGGCGCGGTCCACGCCGGCGCAGTAGCCGCGTGGGGCGGCCATGAGGATCCGCTTGCCGTCTGCGCGGCGGAGGGCGAGGCCTCGGGGGCGGACGCGGGGCTGATGGTGGGCGCGGCGGCGTCAGTCTCGCTGGCGAGCCTCGGTCATCGTCACGGCAACCACTGTGCCACAGTGGGACCCAGGTCCCCAGTGGTGGACGTGGCACAGTGGTGCATGACAGGCCAGAGCCCCTACCCAGCCCAGCCCGCAGTCCTCCCCGCCGGAGGCCTGGCGTCCGCCTCCGCCGCAGACGGGGCCCCGCAGGAGCTGGCGCCGCGCGCGAATCTCACCACCGCGGAGAACCCTGGCCGCTGCGGCTGCTGTCCTCCAAGATCGACCAGTACGTCGCCCGCATGGAGTCAGGTATGGGTGGAGGCCAGATCATCCAGCTCAACCGCCGCCCCGGCGCCGGCATGGCCTTCCTCACCCTGCGGGACACGGACGCCGATGTCTCCATGTCGGTGGCGATCTGCGCGCGTCCTCGACACCGTCCTGGCCCGCACCGGCGCCGAGCGCTGAACGAGGGCGCCCCGCGTCGTCATTCGTGCCAAGCCCCACCTTCTGGAGCAAGCGGGGCTCCTCCGCCTGCAGGCCGACGACATCCGGCCCGTCGGCGTCGGCGACCTGCTGGCCCGCATCGAGCAGCTGCGCCGCATCCTGCCGCCGAGGGACTGTTCGACGCCGAGCGCAAACGGCCCCTTCCCTTCCTGCCGCGCAAGGTGGGCCTCGTGTGCGGCCGCCAGGCCAGGCCAAGGACGACGTGCTGGTCAACGCCCGACTGCGTTGGCCCGGACTGCCCTTCGAGGTCCGGGAGGTCGCCGTCCAGGGGATGCGCGCCGTCGGCGAGGTCACCCGCGCCATCCAGGAGCTCGACGCCGATGCGCAGATCGACGTCATCGTCGTGGCCCGAGGGGGCGGCGCTGTCGAGGACCTGCTGCCCTTCTCCGACGAGGGGCTCGTGCGCGCCGCGCCGCCCTGCCGCACGCCGCTGGTCTCCGCGATCGGCCACGAGACCGACTGCCCCTGCTGGACCTGGTGGCTGACTACCGGGCCTCCACCCCCACCGATGCCGCCCGTCGGATCGTCCCCTGACCTCGCCCAGGAGACCGTGGGCCTGACTCGGCCCGTGAGCGCCTGCGCAGCGTGCTCACTTCGCGGCTGGACGCCGAGCAGGCGGCCCTGGACCAGCTGCAGGCCCGGCCGGTCATGGCCGACCCCACCTCGATCGTGCGCGACCGGGTCATCGAGCTCGACCAGGCCCGCGACCGGATGCGCCGGGCGGTCAGCCACCGCCTGTCGCTGGCGGCCGCGGACCTGCGCGCCGACCACGCCCGGCTGACGGCCCTGTCGCCGCAGGGCGTCCTGGATCGCGGCTACACGATCCCTGCGCACCCCGGCGGAAGGTCATCACCGGTGCCGAGGACGTCAAGAAGGGCGATCTTATCGAGGGTGTCCTGGCCCAGGGCGTCTCGTCGCCCAGGTCGTCGGCGCCACCAAGCCCCGGCCCGCCAATATCGACTGAGTAGCGGCTGGGCGCCGGCGAAGCCCTGGGGGCCACCCGCCGACAGCATCCGGATGCATCGCGGACGCACCATAGGGCTCGTGGACGGCACCCTAGGGCTAGTCATCGAGACCTACGGTGCGTCCGCGCGCTTCGGGCGACCGGTCGCCACAAGGACAACGGCGACCGCGATCGCGGCCACCGCGAAGACGGCCGATGCCCCGGTCACCGCCCTATGGAATCCGGTCAGGAAGTCGCCTGAGGCGATCAGGCCGCCAAGGACGGCACACCAACGACGCCGCCGGTCTGTCGGGCCGCGTTGATGACACTGCCGGCCACGCCGGTGTAGCCCCGCCGGTGCGGAGGCGACGGCGGCCGAGGTCGCGGCCGGCATGGTCGGTGCGGTGCCGAAACCGCCCAAGAAGGTCAGGGCCGCCACCAACGGGTAGCGGCGTCGAGGCCGTGACGAGAGCGAGCCCCGCGAATCCGGCGGCACCGGTGAGCAGTGCCCGTCAGCATCGTGGGGAAAGCCCCTGATCCTGGCGGTCATCCTGCCTCCCAGCGGGGAGGCGACGACGGCGCTGCAGCCTGCGGCGCCAGGGCCAGGCCGGCGAGCCAGGGTGAGTAGCCCAGGTAGCGCTGGAGGAACAGGGCCAGGACGAAGAGCTGGCCGAAGAAGCCGGTGTTGAGCGCGAGCCCGACCGCAGTGGCCACGGCGAAACGCGGTCGGGAGAACACCGTCGTCGGCAGCATCGGTCGGCTCGCGTTGCGCTCGACCAGGATGAAGGCCACCAGCAGGATCAGGCCGACAAGGGTCGAGAGAACCACGGTCAGGCTCCACCCGTGCTCACCCGGCGGCGATGATCCCGTAGGTGGCGGCTGCGAGCCCGGCGACGGAGAGGACCCGTCCGAGCAGGTCGCCGTTTCCTCCCTCGCCGTGCCGACCGGATCGCCGGCTCGGCAGGCAGCGGGCGGTGAGCCACATGCCGACCGCGACGAGGGCAGGTTTACCCAGAACACGAACCGCCAGCCGGTGAAGGTCACGAGCAGTCCCCGCCACCGGGCCGACGGCCGTGGCGACTCCGCCGGCCCTCCCCACAGGCCGATGGCTCGGGCTCGGTCGGCGGGGCGATCATGGATGAGGAGGCATTGCCAGGGAGGCCGGGACGATCGCTGCGGCGCCGACACCCTGCAGCGTCCGGAAGGCGATGAGTGCTCCACCGGCAGGAGCCAGGCGCAAGCCGCCGAGAGCAGGCCGAAGACCGCCAGGCCGAGCAGGTGGACGCTCTAGCACCCATCCGGTCGCAGGCCGCCCCGCCGACAGCTGCAAGGCGGCGAAGGTGAGGGCGTAGGCGTCGACAACCCACTGCAGGGAGGCGACCGGGCGCCCAGGTCCGTGCCGATCCGCGCCAGTGCCACGTTGACGACCGTCGTGTCGAGCATGACGACGAAGAACCCGAGCAGCGCCGCGATGAGGGCGCCGCACCGTCGGTATCCGCTCTCAGCGGTCTCCTTGTCCTACTGGGCCCCTCTGGCCCCGTCTGCCCGGCTGATGCCGGTCACCGGCAGGCTAGAGCCGCAATCGTTCGGCGCGAACCGAACCGGCGCGGGCGCATACTGACCGCATGTCACGGATTCCCGGCCGTTTCTTCCCGAGGCGCTTCCCGACGTCGCCGGCGCAGGCTGCGGCGCTCGCCGACCCGTCGCGGGCCGCCGCGTGCGCGGCGCCTGCGGACGGCCGCGCCTGACGGTGGGCGAGCTCGGCTCATACGCCGGGATTGCGCGGTCGACGGCCAGCGAGCATGTCGACGTGCTGGAAGCGCACGGTCTCATCACGAAGGTCCGCCAGGGCGGCACTCGCTACGTCACGCCTCAGGGCCCGAGGCGGCTCGGAGTCATCGAGGCCCTGCAGGGTGATGTCAGCAGCAGTACTGCCCACGGCGCACAGCCTCAATGCGTGGACCGCCAACAAGCGGCTGCTGGCAGCCCTGTACCTGCTACCGCCACCTGGCGGGGCGAGTCGTGTGAGTCTGGCCGAGCACCTCCGGGAGCGCAGCCACCTGGATCTCTCCTGCGGCTGACCGATTCCCGGAGGGGATCTGCCGACACCTGGGGGCTGGAGAAGCCGCTTCGTTCCCGCGAGGCGTGCATGGACTCCACTGAGCGGCGGTTCCACCTCGGCGGACCTCTGGGAACCGCGCTGACGCAGGCGTTCTTCGATCGGGCCTGGATCACGCGCATCGGGCGGAGCCGGGCCGTCAAGGTCACGGAGGCCGAGCCGCGAGCACTGGCACAGGCAGGTTTTGGCGGAAGTGCTGACGCACCTCGATGAGACGACCTCCAACGGCACAGCGGGGTAGAAGTGTGGTCTGACGCATCGGTGCTCTTCGGCCGGAACCAGCAGGAGTCAAGGAGAGACTCAGGCCGGGATTTTGTCCATATGGGACGACTTTGGAGCTTCCACAACCAGTCGACACCGCACCAAAAACGCTCTGGCCAGCACAGATGCGAACGCCACTGAGACGGGCACCGTCAAAGTCGTCCCACTTGGACACTTTGGCGCCGAGGGCACCCCTCAGACCGCCCAGCCCGCTCTGCTTGTAGCCCCGGCCCGTGCGAGAATCGGCATGTGAGCTCCGAGATGAACCCCGGCCCATACTCCGACCAGTACCCAGACGAGTACTCAACCCAGAACAGCGCCTACTCGGCATCGTCAGGGGTCTTCACCGTCTTCGGCATCCTCCGGTGATGGTGCTTCCAGCGCCAACGAGGACGTGGCCTCGCTCAGCTACGAGCGGGCCCGCGAGGAGCTGGTGGCCGTCGTGCAGCGCCTCGAGGCGGGGTCTGTCCCGTTGGAGGACTCCCTGGCCCTGTGGGAGCGCGGCGAGTCCCTGGCCCAGCGGTGCCAGACCTGGCTCGACGACGCTCGCGCCCGCCTGGCCGCTGTCGCTCAGGACGAGTCCGCGGACTGACAGGGGCCTGACCCGCCCGGATCAGCAGCTCCAGGCCGCGCTCGTGCCCGCCCGTGCGACGAAGGGACCGGAGCTCCGGCTGGCAGCGGCGCGCTGATCGGGCGACACCGGGAACCAGAACAGGAGCCTGTGATGTCTCGGGACATGGGTGACGGTTCTGTGTCAGGACTCTCGGTGACGTTTGGTGTGTCGGGACATGGGTGACAGTTAGGGTCTCTTGCCGCGGCCTCCGCGTTGGTTGGTGGGGTCGGGTGGGTGGTGGGAGACGTGGGTGGTGCCTTGGGGCGGCCAGGTGTACTGGATCAGGACCCTCGCCGTGGGTGTCGGCGAAGGTGATGGTGCTGGTGTCCCAGATCGCGATGACCGTGGAGGCGGCCAGGTCGGTTGACCAGGAACGCGATGCCACCGATGTGGACGGTGCCGTTGCGGGTGATGGTCGGCTCGCGCTGGCCGGTGGCACCGATGAGCTGTGCCGATGCACCCGGCGCCGTGCGGTGGTGTGCTGCTGAGGTCTGGGCCTCCTGGGGTGATGGGGGCGGTGTCGTGGTCCGGTCGGGTGCCTGGGCCACCTCGGTGGCGTCCCATGCCTGCTGCGGGGTGATGCGCCCGGGCAGGCCCCTGGTGGGAGGGCGCTGGGTGTTGTACACGAGGTCGAAGCGGTCTACCTGCTCCTGAAGTTCGGCGATGGAGCGGCCAGGGGCTGCTGGTCCAGGTAGCGGAACAGGGTCTGGTGGAAGCGCTCGTTCTTGCCCCTGGGTGGTGGGGGTGGTAGGGCTTTGGAGGTGATGGGCTCGACCCCCAGAGGCGCAGTGCTCCACCAGGCGTCCGGTACAGCCTCTTCGGCTGGGGTTAAGAGCGATGCCGTTGTCGGTCAGCAGACGCTGAGGGCACACCCTCGGGCGGCTACGCCTTTGTCGAAGACGTCGATGGCGGCCTGGCTGGTCTCGCTCGAGGCGACCAGGAGGCCACCGCCAGGCGGGAGTGGTCGTCCTGAGGCTGGAAGATGACCACTGCTGCGTCCTTGGGTGATGACGTACTCGGTGGCGCCTGTGCTGCCAGCAGGCGTTGGGGGCAGGGTAAACGAACCGTCTCCAGGTCGCCCGTGGTCTCTTGGACGGCTCGGGCGAGCCACCCCTGGTCGCGGAAGAGCCGGGCCAGCCACGCCGGGTGGTGCCTTCAGCCCCATGGAGGCCATCTTGTCGTGCACGCTGATCGGGCCGTGGTCCAGGCCTGAGACGCTCCAGGGCCGCCCGCACCTCCAGGGCCCGGGAGCCGCACCGCCTCGAGGCAGACGGGCCGGGCTGGAGCGTGGGCGACGCGACCGAGGCTCAAGCACCGCCGCCAGCCCCTCCAGGCAGGCTCGGCGCCGCAGGACGCAGGACGTCTTGCGTGAGATGGAGTGCTCAGCGCAGAACGTCGTCACTGCGCCCACGAGGGCGCGTCATCAGGCCACTGAGCGATCGCCAGACGGACACGAGGATCAACACAGCGGTTCTTATCAGAGCTCACCACTCAATCTCAGACCACAAGTGTCACCCCCAGAACCCACCGAAGTGTCACAATGTCCTGACACAGAACCGTCACCCAAGTCCAAAGACATAACAACCAGAACAGGGAGCCGTGGATGTCCAAATCTGTGACAAAAAGCTCGGATCGTTCTCATTCAGACGGAGTGCAACCGCATGATTCCAAGGTTTCCCTTCATGCGTTCCGGGACCTGGAGCTCGCTTTGTCACGGATGTGGACATCGTCGAGCGAGACACGCCCTGAGGGCGGTGCCGGATCGGTAGTCTGCGAGTGTTCACCTTCGGCCTCACTCACGACCATTCTGCCGACCATCCACGGGGGCTTCGCGCCGACGCATCCCCTCTGCCGGATCACCCCTCGCCGCCTCTCCCACTCACCTCACTCACAACGACCGGTCCCCGGTCCCGCACAAAAGGAGTCACCATGACCGCACCCGCCGCCATGATCCGCCCCTCGTCATCGGCGAGGCGCTGGTCGACGTCGTCATCCACCCCGGGCAGGAGCCCGTGGACATTCCTGGCGGCTCGCCCGCCAACGTCGCCCTGGGGCTGGCGCGCCTGGGCCGCGACGCCGAGCTGCACTGCTGGATCGGCACCGATGAGCGTGGCAAGGCCGTGCGCCCATCTGAGGCCTCGGGGTCCGCCTGGCTGCGGGCGCCGACGGCGCCGAGCGCACCCTCGACGGCGCAGGCCACCATCGGTGAGGACCGCGCCGCCACCTATGTCTTCGACCTGGACTGGAACCCGCCGCGCCCGAACCTGGCTGACGGGAGGCGCCGCTGCTGGTGCACACCGGCTCGATCGCGGCGATCCTGGCCCCCGGCGCCGCCACCGTGGAGCAGCTGCTGCGCGAGACCCGCGCCACCTCCACCATCGCCTACGACCCCAACGCCCGCCCGCAGCTCATGGGTGAGCCTGAGGACGCCCGCCGGATCGTCGAGCGCCTCGTGGCCCTGTCCGACCTGGTCAAGTGCTCCGATGAGGACATCGCCCTGGCTCTACGGTCAGGACGCGGACCTGGAGACGGTGCTGCGCTCCCTGGCTGGAGGCTGGTGCGGCCGTCGTGGTCATCACGCGGCAAAGGGAGGGTGCCCTGGCCCTGTCCGCCTCCGGGGTACGCCTGGAGGTGCCCGCCGACCCGAGCGTCGTCGTGGCAGACACAGTGGGCGCGAGGCGACTCCTTCATGGGCGGCCTGGAGGACGCCCTGTGGAGTGAGGACCTCGTGGGCGCGGACCGGCGCGAGGCGCTGCGCGCGGTGGACGCCGAGACCCTGGAGCGGATCGTGCGTCACGCCGCGGCCATCGCCGACATCACGGTCTCGCGGGCCGGGAGCCAACCGCCCACCCGCGACGAGCTGCCCTGAGCCGATGAGGCCCGCGCCGCCGCGATCAGCGCAGGATCGCGGCGGCGAGCAGGACCACGGGCACGAAGCCGACGGTGGTCAGCAGGACCGCGTCACGCGCCAGGTCCTTGCCCACCCCGTAGCGCGAGGCGTACATGAAGACGTTCTGCGCCGTGGGCAGGGCGGCGGTGACGACCGGGGTCAGCAGCTGTGCTCCGCTGAGTCCCGTCGCCAGCCCGACGACGACGGCCAGCCCCGGCATGACGGCGAGCTCCAGCCCACGGCCAGCCACAGGCCGCTGCGCCGGCCCGCACCTCGGACAAGCGCGTCCGGCTCGGGACTCGCAGGGGCCGAGGCGCCCCGGCCAGAGCTCATGCCCAGCGCCAGCATCATGAGCGGAACCGCGACGCGCCCGAGCATCTCCAGGCCCTGGGCCGGGTAACCCCCGCACCAGGCGGTCAGGTCCAGGCCGCTCAGGTTCGCCGCGGTCCCGGCCACGACGCCCCACAGCAGCGGATTGCGCAGCGGGACGGTCAGGGTCGCCAGGCGAGACGGGTTACCGCGGCGGGTGACGGCGTCGAGCACGGTGAAGGTGACAGGGGTGAGCACCAGGGCTGGAGCAGAAGGATCAGGGGCGATGGTGCCGCGTCGCCCAGGACGAGGACGGCCACCGGGATGCCCAGGTTCGCGGCGTTGACGTAGCCGGAGGCGAGCGCGCCGATGGTGGCCTCGGCGGTGGAGCGGCGCAGCACGAGGCGGTGCAGGCACCAGGCGGAGACGATGTCACGAGGCTCGGCGGCCACGGCCACGGCGGTGGTCCGCGAGACGACGGCCGTGAGGTCCGCTCGGCTCAGGGTGGTCACCAGCAACGCCGGGGTGGCGGCGAAGAGCACACGCGAGTGAGGACCCCGTCGGCGTCGGCGGGCACGGCCCGGGTGCGCACCAGCAGCCAGCCGACGGCGATGACCACCCCGAAGACGGCCAGCCCCGCGACGACATCGCCCATAGCCTCGGCGTCCCCCTCTCATCGGCCCGCTTCGACGGAGATAATCCGACGGAGATCATAGGACGTGGCGCGACGAGTTCGTAGGGTGAGAGCGCCTTCGTGCCCTCTGCCCCTCGAACGCGCCCCTCAAGGTACGACCGCATGAGGGCGCGGGACCGCGACGGGGCCGGGTATACGCCCCGTAGGCTCGGCGCGCGGGCACGCAGCGGCTAGCCGACCGGCTCGAGGTCCACCCAGGTGCCGACGTGGTCGGAGATGATGAAGGAGGCCGTCCCCAGTCCACGGCACGCAGCAGCGGGCTCTGGCTTCCTCGTCTCCCGCGCCCGCGCGCCACGGCCGCCCTCATCGGTCAGCGGCAGACCGTCGGGGCCGGTGGGCCACAGGTCGGTGAGGACGTGGTCGATGCGCCGCGTGGGGTCGGCGGCCGGGGAAGGTATGCCCTCCCCACGGTGCGCCCCAGTCCCAGGGCCTCGACCTGCTCGGCACCCAGGTTGTAGTCGCCCACGAGCAGGTGCGGTCCGGGCAGCCCGGCCAGTGCCGCCCAGGCGGCGGCGAGCTGACGCGCCGCCATGGGACCCTCGGGTGGCCAGGTGCGTGGAGGCGACGGAGAGCCGGCGAGCCGGCCCACCGACATCCTCCGGCAGGTCGAGGTCGCGGCCACCATGACACGGCTGGAGGCGGTGAAGACCTTGTAGGAGCGCGGGTCCCAGGCGCGCTCACCGCGCTTGACGATGCTGGAGGGCCCCGCCCCAGGCGCTTGACGTGCCAGCCGCCACCGGGAAGCGGGAGATGAGGGGCATTGCCGTAACCGATCGGCCCGGCCCCGACGGCGCGCGCAGCCCGAAGACATCGTCGGTCCGGCGAGCCGAGCGCGCTGCGCAAGGGCCGACGGCGCAGCCCCACGGCCGGTCCGGCGTAGGCTGGCGGCGAAGCGGCAGGTGAGCATTCCCAGCTCCTCGGCCAGGAAGGCGGCCTGGTGAAGGCGCCCGGAACAGGGCCTGGCCCAGATCCACCTCCTGGAGCGCGACGACGTCGGGGGCCATGCTCGGCGATCTGCTCCGGCCGTGGCCCGCGCGACGGCACGGGCGGTGGCGGGGTCGGAGATGTCGGCGCCGGCCAGCGAGCCGGTGGCGGCGCTGCCGTCCCCGGCCCCGCGCCGAGCAGACCATGCTGGAGATTGAGGCTCAGGACCCGGATCATGCTCATTCCTCCTCGAAGGTCAGGCTCACGGAGTTCATGCAGTAGCGCTGTCCGGTGGGGGTCTGGGGGCGTCGTCGAAGACGTGGCCCAGGTGGCCGTTACCCAGGTGGCGCAGCGGACCTCGGTGCGCACCATGCCGTGGAGGTGTCGGTGCTCAAAGTGACCGCCTCCCGAGGCTGGCAGGGTCGTAGAAGGAGGGCCAGCCGCGGTGAAGTCGAACTGGTGGTGGGCGGAACAGCTCGGCGCCGCAGCCGCGGCAGCGGTAGACGCCCTCGCGGTGCTCGTCGAGCAGGGCGCCGGTGAAGGGCCGCTCGGTGCCGGCCTCGCGCAGCACGTGGTACTCCATGGGGCTCAGGGCGGCCGCCACTGCGCGTCGGTGCGCACCGCAGCCTCCAGGTCGACAACCGGCTCGGAGGGCGTGGAGGCAGGCATCACGGAGGACTCACCGCTCGTGTCAGTACTCATGGCCCCATCGTCACCCGCACGACGGCGCCGGGCGAACCGCGTTCACGCAGCGAAAACGCACCAATCCCGCTCGGGTCCCGGCAACGTAGCGCCCCGCCGCCCGACTCACCGAGGGCCCAGGCCCCGCGCGCGGGCGCAGTGCAGCAGGAGCGGCCCATGGCACGCCCCAGCGTGACGGCGCGCCTGGCCCCCAGGCCGTGCGCCGCGGTCTCCCCTGCGGCCTCGGTGGCCGTATCGTCGTCACCGGCCACCGTCTTGATGGCAGTGTCGGCCTCGGCCTTCTGCTTGGCGACGATCTCCTCGGCCGCACGGGCGACCTCCTCCGGGCCGAGGTCCTGGGTGACCTCGACCTGCTCGACCTCCACCCGCGTGCGCAGCAGGGCGTAGGGGCCTCGCGCTGCAGCCAGGCGACCAGTCCTCGCGCACGATAGGACTTGAGGGCGCCGACGTCGCCCGGGTTGGCTCCAGTGAGGACCACGCGTACGGTGACGTGGTCGCCGACGGCGTCGGGAGACCTCGAGGAGGCCTGGCGCCCGTCCCAGACCGTGGAGGCGGCCACGAGCCGGGCCAGCTCGGCGCGCAGCGCGACGACGGGCACACGCCAGTCCAGCTCGAGGGTGAAGGTGCCGGTGCTCTGGGAGCCGCCGCGCGTCCAGTTGGCGAAGGGTTCTCGGTGAAGTGGGTCGAGGGGCAGGGATGAGGCGCCGCTCGTCCCAGGTGCGCATGACCACGTAGGGTCAGGGTGATCTCCTCAATGGTGCCCTGCTCGTTGTCGACGACGACGACATCGTCCACGCGAGATGGCGTCGGTGGTGGCCAGCTGGAGGCCGGCGAAGATGTTGCCGAGGCATGGAGCGTGCGGCCATACCGGCGATGACGGAGGCCAGACCGGCCGAGGCGAGCAGGAGCCCAGCTGGCCAGCTGGACGCTGGGGAAGGTCGCGATGGCACTGACGAGGCCGGCGATGATGATGACCACCTGGGCGACGCGCGGATGATCTGGCTCTGGGTGGTCACGCGGTTGGCGCGCCCTGGTTCTCGCTGGCCTGCACCCCTTTGACGACGGTGGACTCGATGGCCTTGGCGAAGGCGACGACGAGCCAGGTCACCGAGAAGATGAGCGCAATGGTCACCCCCGCTCGATGACGACCATCGTCGTCGAGTCCTCATGGTCTGCCGCAGCCCGGTCAGAGCGATCTGGGTGCCCAGGAAGGCCCCGGTCATGGCGCCGACGGCGTGGGCGGGGCGGCGCCCGAAGTCCACGATCTCGCGGTACAGGAGGCGGCGCCTGCCCATGAAAGCTGAGGATCGACATGAGCACGATGGCGACCAGGATGCCGATGGCGGCGCCGATACCGGCCTGCAGGCCCGATGGCAGCGAGGTCGTTCGTCGTCTTGGAGACCACCTCGACCGTCTGGTCGACGTTCAGAGACGGTACGCCCGTGGGACCGGGGGTGGGCGTGGGAGTCAGGGGTCGCCGAAGGATCCGCGCTGGGGACGCGGGTGGAGTGGTGGCTGCGAAGAGCATGGGACCAGCGTAGGCAGCGGGGCTGTGCCCAGGCTGTGACGAACGGCCACGAGTGACGATGAAGTCCCACCCAACTTCCATTTGACGTACTACGTGTGCCGTAGTACGTTAGATGCCTACAAGGACCTCAGGGTCACCCCACAGCAAGCCAAGGAAGGAGGGTTCACATGATCAGCGCAGATGCCATTCGCGGCTACATCGACCTCATCGTCCTGTCCCTGCTGAAGCGGCAGCCGTCGTACGCCTACGATCTCGCCAAGACCATCACCGAGGGTCTCCGACGGCGAGTACACCATCAAGCAGACCACCCTCTACACCGCCCTCAAGCGCCTGGAGTCCACCGGCCTGGCTGCCTCCTACGCAGGAGTGTCCGAGTCCGGCAAGTCCCGCACCTACTACCGCCTCACCTCCGAGGGCACCGCTCACCTGACCACCAAGGTCTCCGAGTGGGAGGACACCAAGACCCTCGTCGACCGCTTCGCGAAAGGAACCCACTGATGGACACCATCGAGACCTTCCTCGACAACATGTTCGTCCCCCTACCCGGCCACGCCGCGTGACCGAGGCCCGCAGCGAGCTGCGCGCCATGATGGAGGACGCCTACAACGACGCCATCGCCCAGGGCAAGACCCACAACGAGGCGGTCGGTCAGGTCATCACCGACTTCGGCAACCTTCAGGAGCCTGGCCCCGACGCTGGGCATCGCGGCCGACATCCAGCCCGGCGGTGCTCCGCAGGCCGCTCCCGCCGCCGGCGCCCCTGACCGAGCCCAGTCGGCCCGCCGCCCCGCGCCTCGGGTCCCAGCAACTACACCGCCTGGCAGCACAATGAGCAGGACGAGGACAGGACGACCCTTTCATCAGGCTTCGTGGCCCAGCATCTACTGGCCGGCCACGGTGATCATCTATCTGCTGTGGGCTTCGTCTTCAACGCCTGGGACATCATCCATGGATCAGCTCTGGCCGGTCGCCGCCATCGCCTTCGGGATCTTCGCCACCGGCCACGCCTATCGGCGCAGTCGGAAGTGAAGACTCTCCACCCCACCTCAGCCGGGACTCGCGCAGGCGGAGACGAGGGCCCGGACCCGTCATGGGTCCCAGGCCCTCGTCGCCCGACCGGGCCGCAATCCAGGGGACTCGGTCGGGGCGCAGCTCACTCCTCGGCGAGGGTGGAGGTCTCCCTCGTCCTGCCCCAGTGCCCGCCCGCGCACCCCGGCGCAGGATCTTGCCCGAGCGGGTCTTGGGCGTGACTCGAGGGAAGCAGAAGGACTCGGCCAGCGATCGGCGGCAGGGACGCCCTGCCACGTGCTGGCGCAGCTCGGCCTCAGAGCTCACGAGGGCTCGACCGGTGGCCAGGACGACGGCGACGTGAACGAGTGCCCTGCGAGCCTCGTGGGGCGGGCCGACGGCGGCGGCCTCGGTCACTGCAGTGGGGAGACGAGCGCCGACTCGATCTCAGGTGCCCAGGCGGTGGCCGGAGACCTTGATGACATCGTCAGTGCGCCCAATGATCCAGGGACCAGCCGTCGGCGTCGCGCTTAGCCGAGTCCCCGGTCAGGTACAGGCGGGTGCTGCTCCAGTAGTAATCCACGTAGCGCTGCGGGTCACGGAAGAGTGCGCATCATCGAGGCCAGCCGCTGAGGACGAGGTTCCCCTCGACGCCGTCGGGGACCTCCCGGCCCTCCTCGTCGACGACGGCCGCCTCCTGGCCGAACACTGGCCAGCCGGCCGGCCGCGCCGGGCTTCTGAGGCATGGAGGGGACCGTCGTGCATCTGGGAACATGCCGGTCTCGGTCTGCCACCCAGGTGTCGATGATCGGGCGGCGGTCGGCGCCGACGACGTGGTGGAACCACGCGCCACGCCTCGGGGTTGAGGGGCTCGCCGACCTGCCCAGCAGCCGCAGGCTGGACAGGTCGTGGCGCGCACCCGGGCCTCGCCGAAGCGCATGAGTGTGCGGATGGCCGTGGGGGCGGTGTAGAAGGCGTTGATGCCGTAGCGCTCAATGAGGTTCCTGCCCAAGGTCCGGGTAGGGAAGGTCGGGTTTCCCTCGTACATGAAGACGGTGGCGCCGTTGAGCAGGGGCCGTAGACGAGGTAGCTGTGGCCCGGTGATCCAGCGGGTCAGGTGCACCACCAGCGGTCGGCGTCGCGGGACGTCGAAGCAGTCGTGGAGTGACGTAGGTGCCTACCTGGTAGCCGCCGTGGAGATGAAATCGCCTTGCTCCGGTGGACCCGGAGTGTGAAGGATGAATAGGGTCCTCAGCGTCGAGCCTGCACGGTCTCGCAGCGGCCTGGGCGATCGGGAGCTTACAGCTCGTGGTACCAGTGGTCGTCGGATGGGGTCCATGACAGCCTCGGTGGCGGTGTTGCGCACGACGATGACTGTTCTGGACGGTGGGCGAGGCGCACCGCGTCGTCGACGATCTTCTTTCACGAAGACCTTGCCGTTGATCCACGAGCCGTCAGCGGTGATGACGCGGACTGAGTCGTCGATGCGCGCGCTCCAGGGCGTCGGAGGTAGCGCGAAGACCACCGGTGGGATGGCCCCGAGCTTGGCGCAGGCGAGCATGGCGAAGAAGATCTCGGATGCAGGGCAGGTAGATCGTCACGACGTCACCCTTGCCCACACCGCATGCGCCGAGGACGCTGGCCATCCTCTCGACCTCCCGGCCCAGGTCGAAAGTAGGAGAAGGTACGCACCTGCTCGACATCTCCACCCACCAGATGAGGGCGAGCTTGTTGCGGTGGGAGTTGGTCAGGTGCCGGTCGACGGCGCGGAGACGATATTCGTCCGAGCACCGACGAACCAATCGGTAGAAAGGGCCCCGGACCGTCGAGCAACCGCGTCCCAGGGCCTGGACCCCCCAGCTCGCCGGCGCGCTCGGCCCAGTAGCCTCAGGGTCCCGCGGCGGCCCGCTCCTCCAGAGCGCGCAGTCGCCGACCCAGGCGTTCGCGACGACCTCGGGGTCGGGATGGATGGTCTCTCGGCTCTCCATCGCCCGCCCGAGGCTGAGTCACGGTCCTGAGATCATGGCGTCCTCCTTGCGAGTGCAGATGGCGCGTCCGCGGCGGTGTCTGAGGCGTGCGGGCCGCGTGGAGTACGCTCTTGCGCACTCACGGAACGTGGCGTCGGCACACATGCAGGGCTGCCATCATCCACCATGAAGGCCTGCCTGGCGACCGATGTGCGAGGGAATCCCGCAGGCGACCCGCAAGAGGCCTGCGCGCTCTGGGCGTGCCCGCTCTGACGCACGGCCGCCACACCCCATGCGTCTGACGCGACCCGCTCCGGCGCATCAGGAGGCGGACCTCAGCGCGAGACCCAGACGGAGCGCGCGCAGACAGAGCGAAGGCCCGGAACCTTGTGGGTTCCGGGCCTGCGCAGTGGCTCCGACCGGCGTCGATCCGGTGACCTTTCGATTTTCAGTCGAACGCTCTACCAACTGAGCTACAGAGCCTTGGGATGGAATCGGTCCGACCATTTCTGATCGGACCAATCCTTTCCGCGACCTCGACGGGACTTGAACCCGCGACCTCCGCCGTGACAGGGCGGCGCGCTAACCAACTGCGCCACGAGGCCAGTGTGAATTCACTGTGTTATTCACTTGTGCGAATCCGTACCCCCAACGGGATTCGAACCCGTGCTACCGCCGTGAAAGGGCGGGGTCCTAGGCCGCTAGACGATGGGGGCCAGGGGCCTTCGACGTCGTCGCGCCTCGAACCGGGATGAACACTAAGGGGACAGTCTTCCGCAGCGCAAATCCCGACGACGTGACCCTCCCTCACCGCTCGGTTTCCGGCGAGATTCCGGGCATCCAGGACAGTCGAGTCGGAGGCCGCCGGTCTGGCAGGCTGGCCCCGTGAGCCACGCGCACCAGCAGGGGGCGGAACAGCCCTGGGTACAGCCCTCAGGGGCGGATGACGGATCAGGAGTTCGAGGACGTCGTCGGCGACGCCCTGGACCAGATCCCGGAGGACCTGGCCGAGGCGATGGACAACGTCGTCGTCCCTCGTCCAGGACGAGGCCTGACCCGGAGATGCTCACCGAGGAGGACTACGACGAGGCCGGCCGCCCCACGCTCCTGGGACTGTACGACGGCGTCCCTCTCACCGAGCGCGACGAGGGCTGGATCCATGGTGCTGCCCGATCGCGTCCTCATCTTCCGCGGGCCGCTGGAGCGCTGGTGCACCGACCGCGAGGAGCTCGTGGAGGAGATCACGGTCACCGTCATCCATGAGATCGCCCACCACTTTGCGGCATCCCCGACGAGCGCCTCCACGAGCTGGGCTGGGCGTAGCCCCGGAACAGTCCCGGAACAGACCGTATGACTCATTACCTCGCAAGCACCCAGGGACCTGCCTTAGTGTGGCTGGCATGAATGACCGTCATCGGCCTGCCGCTCCGAGTTGCCGGGGAGCCTCCCAGCCCCATCGCCCCGAGTGAGTTCCCGCAGCACCACGTGAGTCGACGGCCAGTACTCCTGGCGCTCCTCGGGGCCGGTTCCCTGGCGGGGTGCTCCCTCATCCCCGGCTCCTCGTCAGCCGGCGGCTCCTCCCTCCCAGCCCGCAGCCCACCACCCCGGCGCCCGCATCGCCCAGCGCCGCCCCCTCGCCCACTGCGGCCCGCGAGCGCGACGCCGTCGGCCTACAGCGACGGGCCACCGGCGGAGCGCTGGAGGGCTGGAGCCTGGAGGAGAAGGTCGGCCAGCTCATGATGGTCGGGGTGGACGCCACCGCCCCAAGCAGTCCTCAACGAGGCCGTCGGCACCCACCATGTCGGCAACATCTTCATTGCCGGCCGCACCACGGCGGGCAGCCAGGCGACCCAGAAGGTCATCGCCTCGTTCACCGGCAGGGTCGGCTCAGCCACCACCCACAACACCCCGATGCTCGTAGCCACCGACCAGGAGGGCGGCGAGGTCCAGGTCCCTGTCCGGCTCGGGCTTCTCCGACATCCCCTCGGCGATGGACCAGTCGACCCAGCCGCGCGATCAGCTGGAGGCCGCGGCGCGCCTGGGGCAAGGAGCTGGCCGACGTCGGCGTCAACACGAACCTGGCCCCGGTCGTCGACCTGGTCGACATCGACCGACCGACCACCAACGAGCCCATCGGCCACTGGGGGCGCGAGTACGGCCACGACGCCTCCACCGTCTCCTCCCAGGCCGGCGCCTTCGCCGCGGGATGCAGGCCTCGAAGGTCATCCCCACCTACAAGCACTTCCGGGCCTGGGGACGGGTCACGGCCAACACGGACACCTCGGCCGACGTCGTCGACCGCACCACGAGGCCGCCTGCCCGACGCCGCCGTCAGCGTCTTCGCCGGCGCCATCGCCGCCGGCGCGCAGGTCATCATGGTCTCCTCGGCCACCCTACGCGCTCATTGACGCCTCGGCGCCGGGCCGTCTTCTCCTCGAAAGATCGTCACCGACATGCTGCGCACGGAGATGGGTTTCTCCGGGTGGTCATCACCGATGACGTCTCCGCCGCCGTCCAGGTCCAGGGTGTGACCGCGGGCGATAGGGCCGTGCAGGCGATCCGGGCCGGCTGCGACATCGTGCTGGCCTCGGCGGAGCCGGCTGTGGCCGCCGACATGGTCAAGGCCCTCATTGCCGCCGCCCAGTCCGACCCCGCCTTCGCGGCGCGGGTGGACGAGTCGGCCGCACGGGTGCTGGCTCTCAAGGGCAGCCTCCAGTCCTGAAGGCGCGGCCCGGCCCGGCCCCGCAGGGCGGGAGCCTCAGCGGACTTGGTGGTGCCCTGCGGCGATCCGCTGACTCCATGCGCTCGGGCGGGCAGTGCTCGGAGTCGTAGCCCTGGGAGTCGCACCAGGCGTTGGCCTCGTCGGCGGTCGCGTAGAGCTCGCCGGACAGGGTCACCCACCAACCACCGACGTCGAACACCGACCACTCGCTGGTGTTGACGATCACGGCATTCGGGTTGGCCTGCCGCGTCTTGAGGAACTCGGCGAGGATCGAGCGGTTGGTCCAGGTCTGCCCGTCGGCGACCAGGTCCACCTGCTTGGAGGACAGCTGCGGGGTCCACTTGCAGGAACTTACTCATGACGGCGGGAGCGGTCGTGCTGGCCTGCCACTGCAGGGGCGTCGCCGGCGGCCTGCTCGTCCTGCTCCTGCTGGTTCGCGTTGGAGTTCGTGGACGAGGCCATCGTCATCGGGGAGTTCGTCGAGCTCTTCGAGGTGACGCTGGACTGCGAGCCGCGGTCGAAGGAGGGCTTGACCGTGAGGGTCTTGAGGTCGAGGTCCTTGGCGGTGCGGAAGTAGTGCTGCTCGCCGAAGCGCAGCGTCACCGCCCGTCCGCCGTTGGGGATGATGAGCGGATCGCCGGAGAGGTCGAAGGTTCCCGAGGCCACGAGGTGGTCGACGTCGGCACCGCCGGTCGGGCTCGCGGAGCTGTAGATGAGGACCTGGTTGGACGATCCGCCGAGGAAGTCGCCCTCGGCGCAGGAGGTCGTCACGTTGCCCTGGACATTCAGCTCGCCCTGGCCGTCCTCCACCGAGGTGATGGTGAAGGTCGGCATGCTGGAGCAGGCCTTGACCGCGCCCGAGGGCAGGGCCGTCGCGGTCGACGTCGCGGCGGCGTCGGCCTGGCCGTTGTTCTGGTTGCCGCCCTCGCCGGCCTTGTCCTGGGAGGTGGAGTCGTCGTCCTTGTCCTTGCTGGAGAAGTAGTTGCCGGCCCACACGCCGCCTCCGCCGGCGATGATGAGGAGGAGAACCACGATGATCGCCACCAGGCGCCCGGTGCCGGATCTCGAGGACTGGTTCTGCTGCTGGGGCGGCATCTGGGCCGCCATCTGGGCCCCGAACATGTCCTGCTCCACCGCCGGCTGCGCGGCGGAGAAGCCCGACGGCGCCCCACTGGGGTCTCCGCCCAGGCGGCAATGTCCTCGGCCGACGGTGGCGGTGCCACCGGAAGAGCCACTGAATCGGCCGAGCCCGCCGCAGAAGCAACCGAGCCGGCCGCCGGGGCCGCGGACTGCGCCGAGGTCATCGCCTCGGCCGAGCCGACCTCGGGCCACTGAGACGCAGAGGCGAAGACCGCCGGGGCCTCAGCCTCTGGGATGTCCTCGGTCTGACCCTCCTCAGCCGCGGGGATGGGCTCGGTCTGACTGTCCTCAACCTCTGGGATGTCCTCGGTCCGGCTCTCATCAGCCGCGACCGGCTCATCCTCAGAGTCGTCAGCCGGCTCGCCGGCTGCTGAGTCCTCAACAGCCTCGCGTCCTCGACGGCCTGGTCACCCGGACCCGACTCGTCCTCGAAGGACTCGTCCGCCTCCGCCTCCTCATCGGCCGTGCCGGCACCATCATCGTCGGAGTCCGCAGCCTCGTCAGCGATATCCTCAACGCCGTCCGCAGCCTCGTCGTCCTCGGTCGGCTCCGCCGTCAGATCGGTGGCCGGCTCATCGGAGCCTTCATCACCCGGCTCATCGGAGCCCGGGTCCTCAGCCGCTTCGGCGCCCTCCTCGATCTCCCCGGTCTCCTGCTCGTCATCGGCCTCGCCAGGATCGTCATCGGCGGCACCCACGGCCTCGTCAGTGACATCCTCGGTGACAGCCTCGGCGACGTCTGCATCCTCTTCGGTCTCAGTGGCAGTCTCACCGTCCTCAGCCGCTTCGGCCTCGTCCTCGTCCACCGGCGTGGGATCGTCCTCAGCCGGCTCGGTCTCCTCGGAGGCCTGCGGCACCTCGGTCTGCTCCTGACTCTGCTCCGCGTCCGTCTGCTTCTCATCAGCCGGCTCCACCTCCGCCGGGGCCTCCTGAGCGGCAGCCGGCTCCGCGGCGGGCTCGCCGTCCTCGGCACCGGCAGCAGCACCCTCCGCGTCGTCGGACAGGAAGCCACGTGCCCGGAGGTTGGCGAGCACCTCGACGTTCCCGGTGCTGGCCAGCCAGCCGAGCAGGTCGGGGTAGGCCGTCGGGTTGGTCGACAACGGCGCCCACAGGTCGGGTCGGCTCTGTGCGATCGCCGCCTGCAGGGCCTGATCCGGGGTCTGTGCGGCAACCGCCGCGTCGGCCTGGTGAGCCGCCATCATGAGCTGAACCGGATCCATGCAGAGCCCTTCCGGGAGAACGTATGGGTGACCTCGACTGATCAGGCTCGTCACAACCCGTCCTGGGTCCTTCAAAGGCGCCGATCAGCCTTGATGGTAGTCACGAATCGGCCACGAGGGTCAAGAAACGATGTCGACCGAGGAAATCCGCCGCTCAGTCACGGGCGCGCACCCTCGTCTCAGGGGAGTCCCCTACCGCAGGTCAGGGTCGTTCGGCCATACGGCCAGGGGCTTGTCCTCCGTCAGGAGGATTCGACCGATCCATGCCACTGTCAGACTGAATCTATGAGTAGTTCCGTTCCTGTACCAGCAGCCCCTTCCATCCTCGCTCTCACCGCCCCGTCGACAACCCGGTGGTCTCCGCCCGCAGCCCTCACCAAGGTCTACGGCCGCGGCTCGGAGCCGTCAGCACTCGACGCCGTTAACGTCGACATCGCCCGAGCCCGCTTCACCGCGATCATGGGCCCCTCCGGCTCCGGCAAGTCCACCCTCATGCACTGCCTGGCGGGCCTGGACTCGGTGACCTCCGGGGAGATCATGCTCGACGGAGACATGGTCTCCTCCATGAGCCAGCGTCGCCTCACCCGTCTGCGCCGCGAGCGCATCGGCTTCATCTTCCAGTCATTCAACCTGGTCCCCACGCTCTCAGCCTCCGAGAACATCACCCCTGCCCCTGGACATCGCCCGCAAGAAGGTCAACCGGCAGCGCTTCGACCAGGTGGTCGACGCCGTCGGCCTCAAGGACCGCCTGTCCCACCGGCCCGCCGAGCTCTCCGGCGGACAGGTCCAGCGCGTGGCCTGTGCCCGAGCGCTCGTGGGTGAGCCGGCGGTCGTCTTCGCCGACGAGCCCACCGGCAACCTCGATTCCCGCTCCACCGAGCAGGTCCTGGAGATCCTGCGCCGCAGCGTCGACGGCCTGGGGCAGTCAGTGGTCATGGTGACCCACGAGCCGGAGGCGGCCGCCTGGGCGGACACCGTCATCTTCCTGCGCGACGGGCACGTCGTGGCCGAGCTGGCCGACCCCAACCGCGACCGGGTCCTGGACGCCCCTGCGCGAGCTGAGCGAGGCCGACTCCGCGCCCGCCACCAAGGGGCCTGAGCCGTGAACCGAGTCGCCTGGCGCTCCGTACGCGCCCATGCCAAGCAGTTCTTCCTCACCACCTTCGCGGTCGTCCTGGGGGTGGCATTCCTGTCGGGCACACTGGCCCTGCGCGCCTCCATGTCGGAGACCTTCTCCAAGCTGACCTCCTCCACCATCACCTCGGACCTGTACGTCCAGGGTCCCAAGATCGCCTCCGACGACAACAACGGCTCCTCCGACTCCACGCAGACCCAGCCCATTGATGGCTCCCTGGCCGATCAGATCAAGCAGATCGACGGCGTCGAGGCCGCCAAGCCCGGCGCCCAGACGACCGGGGTCCTCGTGGGCGCCAACGACACCCCGGTCTCGAACATGGGAGCACCCACGCTCTTCCTGCCGCTGTACGACAAGGAGCCGGGCCGGACCTGGGCCCAGGGTCACATGCCCCAGGGCGGGGGCGAGATCGCCCTGGAGTCCGGGGCCCTGAAGAACTCCGGACTCAAGGTCGGGGACAAGACGCACATCGTCATCCAGGGTCAGCCCACCGAGGTCACCGTGGTCGGTGAGTTCCACTTCGAGTCCTCCATGGCCAGCGCGACGGTCGTGGGAATGGACCCGGACTGGCTCATGCCCATCGCCGCCCCGGACGGGAAGGTCTCCAACATCACGATCGACCTTGCTAAAGGAGCCTCGCTGGACACAGTCAAGTCCGAGGTCACCAAGGTCGTTCCCGACGACGCTCAGGTGAAGACTCGCGCCGAGCTCATCAAGGAGCAGAACAAGACCATCGAGTCCCAGCTGGGCTTCATTCAGACCTTCCTCATGGTCTTCGTCGTCGTCGCCATGTTCGTGGGCTCCTTCATCATCATGAACTCCTTCGCGATGAGTGTGCGCCAGCGGGTCAAGGAGTTCGCCCTCCTGCGGGCGGTGGGCGCATCGCCCGGATCGGTATTCGGCATCGTGTTCCTCCAGGCGGTCGTCATCGGGATCGTCGGCTCCGCCCTGGGCGTGGCCGCAGGGGCCGGGCTCCTGGCCGGACTGGCCATGCTGCTGGACACCATGGGCATGCCGCTGCTGGAGGGCACCGGCCTGACCGCGCCGATCATCGTGATCTCACTGGTGGTGGGACTGGCCGTCACCATCATCGGCGCCCTGCTACCGGCGCGTGAGGCCGCCCTGACCCACCCGGTCGAGGCGATGCGCGGGGTCTCGGGCTCTCGGGAGAAGTCGCTGGTGCTGCGCACGATCATCGGCGGGTTGATGCTGGCAGCCGGAGCGGCCGCTGTCGCCGCCGCCTGGGTGAACGAGAACCTGGAGCAGCGCCAGCTCATCATGGGCCTGGGTGCGGGAGGAGTGGTCCTGGGACTGCTCATCGTCTCCCCGACCCTGGCGCGCCCGGTGGTCGCCGTCCTGGGACTGCCATTCCGCATGCTGCGGCCGTCTGGACGCCTGGCATTGCGCAACATCGTCCACAACCCGCGCCGCACGGCCAACACCTCCGGCGCCCTCATGGTGGGCATGGCGCTGGTGTGCGCCGGCGCCACACTGGCCGCCTCCTTCAACGTCTCGACCGCCGACGAGATCGACAGGTCCCTCAAGGCCGACCTCTTGGTCCAGCCCGCAACAATGAGCAGCTCGAACACCAAGCTCTCCAGCGAGAAGGCCAAGGAGCTCGCCGCGATCGACGGCGTCAAGGAGACCTCCTCCTACACCCTCTACGTCAACGCGGCCACCAAACCCGATGGCTCTCAGAATCCTGCGGCGACATCCCTCGTCATCGACCCCGCCACCTACTCCCGTGGCTACGACATACGGGTGACCTCCGGATCGTTGAGCGACCTCGATGCCACGCATGTGGCGGTCAACAAGACCGAGAACCTCAAGATGGGCGACAAGGTCACTCTCACCGGCCCGAACGGGAGTGTGGAGGCAACGGTCGGCGCCGTTGTCGACCCGAAGGAATCGGCGGCACCTACTTCTACTCCCCCAAGGTGGCGGCGGCGGTGGGGTCCTGGACCTCACCGGGCACCAGCACCGACCCGGACCACGTCCTGGACGCACCCTTGGGCATGCTCCTCACCCTGGAGGACGGTGCGAACCTCGACACCGTGCGCCACAAGGCGGAGGACATCGTGGCTGACACCTACCAGTACTCGGTGAACGACGCCAACCAGCTCTCCGACAAGGTCGGCCAACGGATCAACCAGATGCTTGCCGTCCTCTACGGCCTGCTGGGGCTGAGCATCGTCATCGCCATCCTGGGCATCGTCAACACTCTGGTGCTCTCGGTCTCGAGGCGCACCGGGAGATCGGGCTCATGCGCGCCGTCGGACTGGGCAAGACCCAGCTGGCCGGCGAGATCATCACCGAGTCCGTCCTCACCTCCCTGTACGGCACTGTGCTGGGCGGGGCGACCGGAGTGGTCCTGGCAGCGCTCAAGAAGATCCTGGAGGGACCAGGGGCTCACGTCTCTGAGCATCCCCTGGAGCCAGATGGTGGGCATGCTCGCGCTCTCCGTGGTGGTCGGCATTATCGCGGCCCTGTGGCCGGCGCTGCGGGCCTCCCGGCTCCCGGTCCTGGATGCCATCGCCACCGAGTGAGCAATGAGCAGACGGTAGGTGGGAGCGCGGTACGCCAGCTCCGCCCGGCACCGTCCACACATCTGCTGAGCGTCTCACGGCGGCAGCCGGCGAGGGCTGAATCATCCAGCCGGCACTGGAACAGTGACGGACCCGCTGACGCCGGCGCCCCGGCCCGATCCCCCGACAGGGGGCAGGCGGGCCGGGCATGTGCCTGGCCCATCTGAAACCCACCCCGAGCCGCACTCACCGGATATTCCCACGCCCGATATCTTCCTTGTCACCGGCTCTCCCCTGCCGCGCCCGTTTCAGCTCCGATAACCTCGGTCGATCATGCCCGAACCGTCCTCCCGGTCGTCCCGGACCGTCCCTGTCACCCGCGTCCATGTCCCCCGACGCCGCGCTGCCCCAGCCCCCGTCCTTCGGAGCCGGGGCGCTTTTGCGCTGGCTGCTGCGCCGCGCCGCCGTCCCGGTCGCCCTGGCAACCCTGGCGGCCTGCACCTCCAACATCATCCAGGCGATCGTGCCAGCCTTCCTGGGCCAGGCCCTCGACGCCGGGATCGAGAACGGCCTCAATGCCCGCATCTGGGGATCGGCGCGCTGCTGCTGGTGCTGTTCGTCGTCTACGCCGTCGGCGACACGATGCTGTCCTACTTCGGGGTCCAGGCCTGGATGCGCACCGCCTTCGACGTCGACCGGCTCGTGGGCCGCCAGGTCTCGGCCACGGGGGCGGACCTGTCCCGGCAGGTCTCCACCGGCGAGGTCGCCACCATCATCGCCTCCGACGCCGACTACCTGGGCAAGCTCATCCAGCACCTGCCGGCCCTGCTGGGGGCCGCGGCCAGCTTCATCGTCGTCGCCGTCCTCATGCTCCGCACCTCGGTGAGCCTGGGGCTGGTGGTCATCCTGGGCATGCCGCTGGTCGCGGCGATCGTCACCCTGGTCATCCGGCCGCTGCAGAAGCGCCAGGCCGTCCAGCGCGAGGCCCAGTCCGCGGTCACCACGATCACCACCGACACGGTGGCGGGCCTGCGGATCCTGCGGGGCATCGGTGGGGAGGACGTCTTCGCCCGCCGCTACCGGGACGCCTCCCAGGAGCTGCGGCGCCGCGGTGTCGAGTGGCCTCCTCCCAGGCCACCCTCATGACCCTCCAGGTCCTGCTGCCCGGGCTCTTCGCCGCGATCGTCGTGTGGATCGCGGCCCGGATGGCGGTGGCAGGCAGCCTCTCCCCCGGCGGGCTCATCACCTTCTACGGCTACACCGCCTACCTGTCCTGGCCGCTGTGGGTCTTCACCAACTCCGTGCAGGACTACACCCGAGCCGTCGTGGGCGCCCGGCGCCTGAGCCGTCTGCTTGAGGTGACGCCCGCCGCCGGCAGCCTCGTGGAGCGCCTCGACCTGGACCCCGCCGCCGCCCACCCCGATCAGCGGCGACCTCGTGGATACCGGAAAGCGACCTGCGCCTGGAGGAGGGCCGGATGACGGCCCTCGTGTGCCCGGACCCGGAGGTCTCCGCCGAGCTGGCCACCCGCCTGGGCCGCTTCACCGACTCCGGACCCACCGTGACCCTGGCGGGCCGGCCGCTGACCACCATGCCCCTGGACCAGGTGCGGGCCAGCATCGTCGTCGCCGGGGCGACCGCCCAGCTCTTCACCGGGACCCTGCGCGAGGCCCTCGACGTGCGCGGCGGTCCCGACCCGCAGCCGGCGGGCCTGACGGACCTCGTGCGCGCCGAGTCCGAGCGCACCACCGGGGCCGACGTCGACCAGCAGGTCCGCGCCCAGGAGCGCGATATGCCCGGCGACGACCGGCTGCTGGAGGCCATTGAGATCGCCGACGCCGGCGACGTCCTCACCTCCCTCAGCGAGGGCCTGGCCGGGATGATCACCGAGAAGGGGCGGTCCCTGTCCGGCGGGCAGCGCCAGCGCGTGGCCCTGGCCCGGGCCCTGCTCACCGAGGCTCCCACGCTCGTGCTCATCGAGCCGACCTCCGCCCTGGACTCCCACACCGAGGCCCGGGTGGCCGCCCAGGTGCACCGGGCCCGCGCCGGGCGCACGACCGTCGTCGTCACCGCCTCGCCGCTGGTCCTGGAGGCCTGCGACGAGGTCATCCTCCTCGACTCCGGCGGCACCGAGCTCCTGCGCTCCACGCACCGCGAGCTCATGACGATGGCCCGCTCCGGCGACGCGCAGGCGGCCGACTACCGCGCCGTCGTCTCCCGGGCCATGGGCGAGGACGCGGAGGTGAGCTGCTGATGGCGCTTCCCGTCGCACCCGGGCCCGTCGCCCTGCGCAAGACCTTCCGGATCATGGCCTCCTACCGGGGCGCTTCGCCGTCGTCCTGGCCCTCCAGATCACGGCGGTCCTGGCCACGCTCGTGGCCCCGCAGCTGCTGGGGCGGCTGGTCGGGCAGGGTCTCGGCCGGGCGGGCCGACGCCGGCTACGTCGACCGGATCGTGCTGACCATCATCGCGGTCTCGCTCGTGGGCGCGCTCATCAACCGATTCGCCCAGAAGTACGCCCGCACCCTGGGTGAGTCGGTCTTCGCGGACCTGCGCGAGCGCATGATGAACCGGGTGGTGCACCTGCCGCTGAGCGCCGTGGAGTCCGCCGGCACCGGCGACCTCGTGGGCCGCACCACCACCGACGTCTCCCGCATCGAGTTCCTGGTGCGTGTGGGGATCCCGCAGATCCTCGTGTGCGTGGTGACGATCGTCTTCACCCTCCTGGCCGCGGCCTTCGCCGATCCCTCTCCTGGCGCTCGGGCTGCTCATCATCGCCCCGCCGGTGTGGTCGATGATGCGCTGGTACCTGCCGATCTCCATCCCCGCCTACCGGGCCGAGTCGGCCGCCCAGGCCCGCCTCAACGGCGTGGTCTCCGAGACGGTCGAGCACGCCGAGACCGTGGACGCGCTGGGCATCGGGGCGCGCCGCGAGCGGGCCATCATGGCCTCCATCAAGGAGGCCTGGTCCCTGGAGCGCTACACGGCCATGCTGCGGGTGCGCCTGTTCATGGTGCTCGACGTCGCCTGGCGGGCGCCCGTCGTCGTCATCCTCCTGTGGGGCGGGTTCCTGGCCTCCCGCGGCTACGCGACCCTGGGGGCGATCACCACCGTCGCCCTCTACTCGATGGAGCTGCGCAAGCCGGTGGGTCAGCTCATGTTCTGGATCGACCAGGTCCAGATCGCCCAGGCCTCCCTGTCCCGGATCCTGGGCGTTGAGGAGGTGCCCGACGACCGCACCCCCACCGGCGAGGAGCCCGAGGGCACGCGGATCGTGCTCGACGACGTGCGCTTCTCCTACCGGGAGGGCGTCGAGGTGCTCCACGGGATCGACCTGGAGCTCGTGCCCGGGGAGCGACTGGCCGTCGTCGGGCCCTCGGGCTCCGGGAAGTCCACGCTGGGACGGATGCTGGCGGGCATCAACCCGCCCACCTCCGGGCGCGTGAGCGTGGGCGGGGTGGCGCTGACGGACCTCACTGAGGACGAGCTGCGCCGCCACGTGGCCCTGGTGACCCAGGAGCACCACGTGTTCGTCGGGTCCGTGGCGGACAACGTGCGCCTGGGGCGTCCGGGTGCCTCGGATGAGACGATCCGCGAGGCGATCGAGGCCATCGGGGCCGACGCCTGGGTGGACGAGCTGCCCGAGGGGATGGGCACGATGGTCGGCTCCGGGCACCTGAACCTCACCCCGGCCCAGGCCCAGGAGGTGGCGCTGGCCCGACTCGTGCTGCTGGACCCGCACACGCTCATCCTGGATGAGGCCACCTCGCTGCTGGACCCGCGCGCCGCGCTGCACCCTGGAGCGGACCCTGTCCACGGCGCTGGCCGGGCGCACCGTCATCGAGGTGGCCCACCGTCTCTACACGGCCGCCGACGCCGACCGGGTCGCCGTCGTCATGGACGGGCGGATCGTCGAGCTCGGCACCCACGACGAGCTCGTGGCCCTCGGCGGGAGTACGCGAGCCTGTGGCAGGGCCTGGAACCAGGAGTAGCGGTCCGGGCCCGAGCGCTCGCCCTCGTAGATCGCCGGTGGCGGCGGGCCCCATATCCTAACCTACAAACCCGCCCGGGCCTGCGTTGTTCCACGATGGCGCGCGCTGTGAGATTCTTGGGTCGGCGGGTCGTCCCACTGTCGCGATCCCGCCGCCTCGCAGTCAGTCGACTGCACCCAACGCTGCACCTCACACAAGAAGGTCCGTTCATGCCCAACAACCAGCCACCTCCCCGCCGTCGCAGGCGACGCCGTCGGCCTCCACCACGCCTCCTCGAGGGACCAACGGGTCCCAGCCCACGCTCGGTGAGGCTCATCGCCCGTATCTCAGGAGAACATCTCGGCGCTGGTGCGAGGTGAGATCGATCTGGCCAAGGCCAAGGGCCAGCGCATGGTCAGGAGATGGGCCTGGGAGCCGGGCTGCTCGGCGCCGCCGAGGGTTCTGGCCCTGTTCATCTTCGGGGCTGCTGCTCGAGGGCGATGACGGCGGCATTGTCAACGTCATGCCGCTGTGGGCGACCTTCCTCGTAGTGGCACTGATCCTCACGGTGATCGCCGTGCCGATGGCCCTGATCGGTATCAAGCGACCAAGGCCGCCAAGGCGGACACACCCACACCGCAGGAGGGTCTGATGGAGTCGGTCAACGCCGTCAAGGGCGCCGTCGCCTCCGGCCTGGAGAGGGGAACGCCCGGTGAGCACCCACGCCGCACGCCCGCGTCCGCTGCGCAGGCCGCGCCGTCGGCCGATGCCGTGCTGTCCGACATGGCGGCCCGGCGCCTGGCGCTGGCCGCCGACGTCGACGAGCTCGCCGCCCGCCTGGCGCCGCACAGCCTGGCCAAGGTCGCTAAGCTCAAGGCCCGCGAGCAGGTCCGGGACCTGCGCAGCCAGGCCGTCAGCAAGGTCGAGGAAAGGGTCGGGCGGGTCAAGAGCCGTCTGACCTCGCTGGTCGGCGGCGCACCGACCCCAACGGCGGTGTCGACTCCCTACGAGCCCGGCACGCTGACCCTCGGCCAGCGCGTCACCCGCCTGTTCGACGACGCCCGCGACGGCGATCCCCGCCTCGCTGGGGATCGTCACGGCGGCGGGGCTCGCCCTGGCGGGTCTGAGCGTGACTGGCGACCGTCGCCGCGGTCAAGGTTTTCCGCGCTCGGGCGGGCCGGGCACGACCGGCGGTCAGCAGGCGGAGCGCCTCCGGTGCCGATGGCGCCAGGGCTGCTGGCTCCGGGTCGTTGAGCCCCGAGCAGATCGAGGGCGGCTGCGCGCCCAGCGCGCGGCCTGGCGGCGAGCGTCGATGAGTTCGCATCCCGGGTCGACCCGCGCACGCAGGCGAGGGAGGCCGGGGAGCATCTGCGCGAGCAGGTGAGGTGCCCGGGCCGATCACCGCGTGAGCAGGCCGTCGCCGGGGCCGGCCGGTTGCGCGAGCAAGCGAGGCCGGCGTCGGCCGACTGCGCGAGGAGACCCGCCGGTGGGCCGAGCAGGCAGAGGGAGACCTGGGGCGCGCCAAGCAGGGCGACTCTGAGGCGACCTCCACGCTCACCAGGCGGCCGCCGTCGCCGGAGGCGTGGTGACCGCCGGCATCGTCCTGTCCCGCCTCGCCCGCCGCTGACGCAGTAGCACACCCGTCGAGGACGCACCATAAGCCTCGGGAACTGCGCAGGATCAGTCCTCCAGCACTCTATGAACGTCCGCGCTCACTAGCTGAGTGTCCCCGTCCTCGGGGGACCAGTGTTGTCGGCTGCGTGACGGTTACTGGAATCGTGCGAGGTCAGGTGGCACGGATCCACCTGAGATCAGCGATCTGGACCTCTGCCACCGCAACGGAGACGACTGTGTCAACCTCGGCTCAATCCACGCCTTAGGCCCAGAAGGCCAGATGCGAGCACCCGTCACGTAGCCGCAACGACATGTCTGGCCAGGGTCTCGAGGACCTCGCGAGGTCTGCCGTGGTGTTGATTGTCGATAGGGGCTGGCGGCGTCCGTAGTGCACCGCAGGGGAAAGAACAGGTCCGAGTGCCGGATCACGAATGAACCTCAAAGTGTCCGGGAGGACGACTTTAACGACAAGGCTCATGCGAGCGTCATTTACATCTGTACTGGTCAGAGCGATTTGGTGCGGCTTTGCCGTCCGAGAGCAGCTACCAAAGTCGTCCCTCATGGACAAATCCGTCGTCTCCCACAGCAGTTAAGTTCTACTGGCAGCCTGCTGCGGGCCCTCGCCCTGGGCTCGCTGCAGCCTGCAGGTCCACAGATCGGTCACTGGCGAGTGGTCTCGACCACCCGCGCCCGCGTCCCAAGATCGTCTCCCGCTGACAACGGCGCCACCACTCCCCGGATGCGGCCATGGAGGCGCTCCTTCCTTGATGTCGCACCGGGCTCCTGTGGTCCGGGTGCGCGACGAGCGAGACCGGCTGGTCACCCAGGTCTCGCACCACGTCTGACGGCATGCTGGTGACCGTGAGCCCGTCCGAGCTGGTTCGGGACACGACGGCGACAGTTCTCCGCCGTCTTGACCACATCGTCCCGGTGGATCCCCGCCACACCCGGGTCATCGCAGACCTCCACTCGTCACCGGCCTCGCGACTGTGGCTGGAGGCGACGCTGCGCAAGACGGCGCCCCGGCGACCTCGACCGACCTGCCGTGGTCAGTGGCGTCCTCGCCGATCCGCTGGCCCACCAGCGAGCGGCGGTCCGCCAGGCCCTGCGGCAGGCTGCGCGCCCGCCGCATCCTCCTGCGCTGACACCGTGGGCCTGGGCAGACCTGGAGATCGGCGCTGATCGGCTGAGCCTCGTGTGTCGCGGCCGGGGCGACCGCATCCTCATCGTCACGCCCCGTCACGTGCTCGAGCAGATGTTTGCGCACGAGATGTGGTCGCGCTTCAGCGCCCGCCGCTTCAGTGCGCCTGGACTCCGGTGAGGCATCCAGCGGGTGCGCCGTTCGCGCCGGCCTCTCGCAACCCGTTCTCGGTGTTCCACCGCGCGATCATCTCCATCGACACGCTGAAGTCGGACCGCGGCCTTCAACCATCTGCGCGGCAACGCTGGGACGCAGTCGTCGTTGACGGGGTCGCACAACACGTCACCAACAGGCACGCTCAACAACCGGCTCGCGGACATTTCTGGCCGTCAGATCTCGATCGCCTCGTCCCGGCCTCGGCCACCCGCAACGGCGAGCCCAGTCCTTCGCCGAGCCTCCATCCGGCTGCTGGAGCCGACGGCGGTGCGAGCGAACGGCTCCGCCTGAGCGAGGACGCGGTGCGTCGCGCTCGTCATCCGCCGTCACCGTCACTCCGACGAGGTGCGCGACGTCGTGGGCGGCCGTTGGAGGCGAGCGCCTGATCCGGTCAACAAGCTTTCCGGTGGAGGCCACTCGCCCGGCTGGAGGACGCGGTGGCCGGCGAGCCCGTCACGCACCACCTGGCTGCACCGCTCCGAGCGGCGCCCCCGGCACCGGGCGGCCCGCGGGCTCGCCGCCCGCCGGTGGCAGATCCCTGTTCGCCGACTGGCCAAGTCCTTTCCTGTCATCAACACCGGCGGCCCTCGTCCAGACGAGAGAGATCGACGAGCGCCAGGCCCGACGCCGCAGCCGGGCAGCGTCGGCTCCACCCAGGAGCCCTCGGAGCGAGTCCCAGGCGCTGGCCTGCCCGCGCGACGCCCGGCCGTGAGCCAACACGACGGCCTCGAGCGTAGGCCTCGAGCGCTGCTGGTCGAGCCTGCGCCGCATCGGGATCGGCCCCAGGTCGCCCGAGCGCGTCGTCGTCTTCCTGCCGGAGCGCATCGCAACGCTCACCCGGCTGGCCGAGCGCGCTGCGGACCTGCGCCTGCCTGCCGGACGCGGTGCGGGTCGTGCACGAGCCTGTCCGGAAGCGTGGAGCGGCAGGAGATCGTGAGGCGGTTCCGCCAGGCCCTGCACGCAGGTGCGCGTCCTGGTGACCGGCGACGTCTCGCCTCGGAGGGCGCCAACCTGCACGCCCAGTGCCATGGTGCGCTCATCCACGACGGCATCCCTGGTCGCTCATCACGTAATCGAGCGGCGCGGTCGGCCCGCATCGGCCGTCATGCGGCCAGAAGGCCCACCCGCAGATCGTCGGCCCTGCTGCTGAGCCGTCGGACCCGCGCTTCTCCGGCGACGTCCGGGTGCTCACGCGTCTGATGGAGAAGGAGGACCAGGCGCACCGGGCCCTGGGCGACGCCGCCTCCCCTCATGGGCCTGTACTCGGGCGAGGAAGGAGGAGGCGCGATCCGCCCGAGCGCTGGCGCCGGGCAGGACATTGACGCCGTCGTCCCCGACGCCGACGTACGCACTCACCCCCTGGATCCCATGGCGGCCCTGTTCGCGAAGCCCGACGGGCACGGCCGAGGCCATGGGCATGACGGCGTCACGCTGCCACCGGCGCCGAGGACTCGCCGATCCGAGCGGTCCCGGCGGCGGGCCGGTCCGCCACCCAGCCCACTGCAGCTGGCGACGTCGACGTATGCAGAGACCCGCCTGGACTATCTGCGCCAGGCCTCACCGAGCTCTTTGGCGAGCGCCCGGAGGAGCCAGAGGCAGCGCCAGACCGGCGGCGCGTCCCCGTGGCGCGAGCACGGCACTGCAGCGCGGTGGAGATGTGGTGCCCCCGGCGGGCTGCCTGCCATCGCCTCGTCAGTTAGCTGCCGCAATGATCCTGCCCAGCGTGAGCGCCGCGTCCAGAGCACCTCATGCTGCGCGGCGACGCAGGCGAAGCGCTGGCGCGTGCCTCAGGAGGGCCCTGAGCGACTCCTCGGACTCCTCCTGGCCGGGAGCCCTACCACCTGGGGCCGCCGCACCCGGTGCTGAGACGCCAGGCGACCGGTCCTGGCCAGCGCCGCTCCTCCAGTGTTCGCGGTGCGCGGCGACGTCGATCACCGACCGTCCTGCTGTTGCTAGACGCTGACGAGACCAGGCAGCCGGACGGTGCGTCGATGGTGTGTCGTCAGCGACCTTGGCGCTGCCTGGACCTGGCGGCTGCGCAGTCGGACGCCGCGTGGATGCGAGCCGGCCGGTCGAGGCGCAGGCGATCGGTCAGGTGCACGACTCGCCGCCGTGTTCGAGGCAGTGGGCATCTCCCGAGCCTGCGGAACTCCGGGTCTGTGACGCAGACCAGCCTCGCTGGAGGCGCTCATCCCTCCGGCGGTGAAGGCGGCCAAGGACCACATGAGACTGAATTCCTCGACGCTGGCGGGAGGAACAGGCGAAGCGCTCGGGTGGAGAGGCCTGGGCCGAGCACGCAGACGCCTGGGATGACGAAGGCATGCGTCGTCGATTCCAGAACCGCCACCTGCGCGAGCAGCGGATCACGGTGGCTCCAGGAGCGCGAGCTCGAGAGTCAGCACCTGCCCGCGCACACGCTGGTGCGCCCACTGCTGCGGTGGTGCCGCAGGACTCTCCAGGACGAGCGATTCTGATGGCGGTGTCAGATGCGCGTCGTCGGCGAGGACGACTGCAGCGAGCGCACTACTTCACGACGGACGCCGCCATGAGTCGCTTCCTGGCGCGCGTGCTGGGCGTACGCAAGGAGGTGGGAGGCCCTGGAAGCCGGCCGGATCCGGCACTGCTCCGACGCCGACGTCTCGTTCCGGTTCCGTTCCGCGCGCGTTCCCCGCCTGGAGGCTTTCCGCTGGCGGCCTGCCCGCCGACGACGCAGGTACTGACCGGCGCCGCCCTGGAGTATGCGGCCGGGCGAGCTCGATGCGCTCCTGCGCGCGATCCTGCTTCACCGTCGTCGGAGCACCGCTGACCGAGCGGGCCCGCACCCGGTGCGCCCGGTGGGCGATGAGGGCGCGCCGCCGGCGCCAGCTGCGCGCCCGCCCGGCGACCGCGGTGGAAGGACCTGCTGGTCAGCGACGCCCCACGCTCGCTGAGGCGTGGGGAGCCCGGTGGACCTGGGGATCCCGACTGCGCCCGGCACCGGAGGCCAGGCCGGTCAGGAGTCGGTGTCTCGCGCGCTGTCGACGCCTTCTGCGTGAGCGGAGTCCGGCTTTCGCCCTGCCTGGC